>Ga0193706_1000030_pt1 | contig 156829 bp, 111 predicted proteins | sample U3c1metaG_FD_160130 | JGI IMG/M metagenome (GOLD analysis project Ga0193706, IMG submission 160130) | Soil microbial communities from a riparian zone of the East river system, Colorado, United States - U3c1 | ecosystem: Environmental > Terrestrial > Soil > Riparian zone | place: USA: East...
CCGCAAGCCAATCCCGCGGCGACGGCGGAAGAAGAAGAGACTGTTCCGGAACGTAGCGACGAAAGGTCGTTGGCATACGGCTATTTTACCGCATGCCAACGATTCCTGCCGCGCAGGCTCCTAGGGCGCTGGGGAGCGGCCGTTGATCTGCTCCGCCTTCCACCGCATCGCCATCGAGATCCGGTTGCGCCCGCTCGGATGGTCGAAGAAGATCCACTCCTCGACCGGCCCGGGGTCGAGCTTGCGGTACTCGCTGAGCTGCAGGGCCACCTCGGCGAAGCCGTCCGGCTCGCGGGCGGCGTTGAGGCCGAAGATGTCGGCCTCCGACTCCCCCATCCGGATGTGGGTGTTGATCAACGGGGTCAGCACGAAACCGTAGAGGGAGAACAGCGTGAGAAGCAGCGGCAGACCGGCGGGATCGGCCACGCCGCGGAGCCCCCACGTCTCCCCCCAGCGGGCCGCGGCACGGTCGAAGGCCCAGCGCATGAAGGCGAAGCCGGCCACCAGCACGACGCCGAAGAAGAGGATGCTCTTGCTGACATGGTGGAGCACGTAGTGCCCCATCTCGTGCCCCATGACCGCCTTGACGCCGGCCGGCGAGGTGCGATGGAGGAGGTTGTCGTTGAGCGCGATGCGCGTGGTGCCGAAGAGGCCGGCGACGTTGGCGCTCACCCGCTTGGTCTGCTTCGAGGCGTCGACCACATAGACGTGCTCCGCCGGAATGCCGTTCGCCCGCGCCAGCGACAGGATCGGATCGCGCAGGGTCGGATCGCGCAGCTCGGTGTACTGGTTGAAGATCGGCTCGATGTAGACCGGCCCCAGGGCGATGCCGACGACGAGGAAGAGGAGGGACACCAGGGCGCCCCAGAGCCACCAGGTCCGCGGCGCCTTGCGGAGCACCGCGTAGAGGGCGGTCAGCGCGAGGCCGCCCAGCACCAGGCCGAGCCCGATCCCCTTGAGCCATTCGCCCGCCCAGGCGGCGAAGGTCTGGTTCGACAGGCCGTACTGGTGCTCGCGGAAGAAGCCCTCGTAGATTCCCAGCGGCAGCGACAGCAGGGCGGTCGCCAGAATGTACTGGAGCGCGTAGAGGAAGGTCTGGAGCGGCCGGAAGCGCGTCAGGCGCTCGGCGAGATCGCGCATACGGGCGGAGAGGCGCGTGCCGAGGAGGATCCAGGCGACGCCCAGCCCGTAGAGGAGGTCCCAGAGGGTGAGCCAGTATCCGCCCTCGAAGTAGGCGTCCGAGCGGGCCCGCTTCTCCGGGCTCAAGGTCGCCATGTAGGCGTCGGTCGCCGCCTGCGCATCGAACCGCGCCGTCTCCGTGGTGGCGGCAGAAGCGGCTGGCGCCTGGGCCATGGCGGCCGCGGCCAAAACGAGCAGCGCGAGCCCCGAGAGGATCGCCCGCGTGAGGATGCTTTTCATGGTCGGTCTCCTTTGACTGCGACGGACTCTATACGTCTTGAGCCGGCCGCTGTTTCGCCAGCGGGCGTGCTCTTTGCAAATGGAATCCGCCGGAGGCGAGGGATTGACGCATCAGCGCCCGGACGCCAGCCCTGAATCCGCTTCCAGAATCGCCTCTCGAGCTGGCGTCCGGGCCGGTAACTCCCCTCAGGGGAGGCAAGGAGCACCCCATGGCCGAGATCGATTTTGTACGCAAGCAGCGCGACGTCCGGCCGTGGATCGTCGGGTTCATCCTGCTGGTCCTGGTGATCTGGGGCGTGGCCCAGGCGGCGCATCACGGTCCGGCGTCGGCCCGGCGCTCGAAGGCCACGGCGACCGACGCCTCGTCGTGGGACAACATCCCGCCGCGGCTGCGCCAGTACGCCTGAGCGAGGAGATGCTGATGGCGAACGAGACGAACCGCCGGGCCTCGCTGCGCCCGCTGAACCATCCCAACGTCCGCGGCTGGACCGTCGTCGGGGCTGACGGCCGCAAGGTCGGGCAGGTGCGCGACCTGCTGGCGGACCCTGAGGACGGCGAGCGCTTCTTCGCCGTCGAGCTGGACCAGACGGCGCTTCAGCAGGAGGGGGACGCCTATGCCGGGCGCTACCTCGCCGATCCCAACCGGCCAGGCGCCCGCCCGCAGGCCGACGTCGACCCGACGGTCGGCGAGAGCGAGCGGACGGCCTCCCTCAACACCGGCTCCCGCCAGCACGTGGACGCCTTCACCGGCGCCGTGCCGCGCGATGACGACCGCGAGGGGGGCTCCGGGCGCGTGGAGCCCCTGCACGTCCTGGTGCCCTTCACGGCAGCGCGCCTGAAAGAGACCGACGAGCAGGTCGTGCTGGAGACGCTGCGCGAGATCGATCTCGCGCGGCTGCCGGCGCTGGCGTAGCGGGCAGGCAGGCACACGGACACACAGACGTACACGGACTGACACGGACGAACACGGACCAGGGACGACGAAGTCCCGGCTTTCGTGTCAGTCCGTGTTTGTCCGTGTGCGTCTGTGCGTCTGTGTGCCCTTTCAAAAACCGCCCCCCGGGTAGATTTTGTGGTAGCAATATGCTAAAAACTCCGGGAACTTCCGACGTCGAAGGCTAGGCACGGTCAGGATCGAGGGTGACCCCTTCAGGGCTTCCCTATCGTTGGTCCTCCCTGTGCCCGCCGTAAAACGCCGGTGTCATCGCCGACCTCGGGGAGCGGAGCACTGTGGAGCAAGAGCTACCGATCATCCAGATTCGCAACTGCCTGCTGGTGAGTATCCAGACCGAGCTGCACGACCGCCTCGCCCTGGACCTCCAGGCGTCGCTGATGGACCGTGTGCGCACCGTCAACGCCCGCGGCGTCATCCTCGACGTCTCGGCGGTGGAGATCATCGACAGCTACATCACCCGCATCCTCAACGACATCGGCAAGTCGGTGCGGTTCATGGGCGCGGAGTGCTTCATCGTGGGGATCCGGCCGGCGGTGGCGATGACGCTGATCGAGATGGGGGTCGAGCTCGATTCGGTCCATACCGCGCTCAACCTCGACCTCGCCATGGAGAGGCTCGAACTGCTGCAATGAAGACCGTGGAGAAAGAGATCGGGTCGATCCTCACGGGGACGATCTCGTCGATCACTCAGCGGAGCATCTTCAACCGCCTGGGGGGACTGGCGACGACTCCGGTCCAGCAGCTCACCCCCGGCGACCGGGCCACCATCCTGCAGGAGCTCGAGAACTCGATCCGCCTGTTCGCTCGCAGCAACAGCGCGCAGCTCATCGCCTCGTGCGCCCGCGCCCTGACCCCCGGTCCCGGCGGCCCGGGCGCCAGCGGCGGGCCGAGCAGCACGGCCGGCGTAGTGATGGCGCCGAAGAAGCTCGCCATCGAGCAGGAGAAGGACATCGCAACGGCGCGGCTCGAGGCGTGGAGCGAGGCGGTGCGCATCGGCCTCTCCAAGTTCGCCTCGGTCAAGGTGGCGACGGCGGTCTCGGAGCTGGCGCGCAACATCATCTTCTACGCCACCAAGGGCACGGTCGAGCTGCGCTCGCTCAAGGACGACAAAGGGGTCATGGGCCTGCAGATCATCGCCTCGGACCAGGGGCCCGGCATCCCGCCGGCCAAGCTCGAGGAGATCTGGGCCGGCACTTACAAATCGCAGCGCGGAATGGGCAAAGGGCTGGTCGCGGTCAAGAAGCTGGTGGACGAGTTCCATCTCGATACCCGCCCCGGTGTCGGCACCACCGTGACCTGCATGTTCAAGGGGGAACGTTGAAAACCGGTGGTTTCAGCCGTCCGTACAAGGGGCTGTCGATCTGTGGCGACAGCTTCGTGGTCGAGGAGCGGGAGGGGGAGACTCTCGCCGCGGTGATCGATGGTCTCGGTCATGGTTACGAATCGTCGGTGGCCGCCGAGCGCGCGGTCGAAGTGATCCGCGAGTTCGCCAACCTGTCGGTCGGTCCGCTGATGGTGAAGGTTCACCAGGAGCTGCGCCCGACGCGCGGCGCCGCCGTCGGGCTGATGAAGATCGACCACAGCGGCGCGGGGGAGTTCTGCGGCATCGGCAACATCGAGGTGCAGTCGCTCAACGGCCAGGCGCCGAGCGTCTTCTGCCTCGCCGGGATCGTCGGCCACAACATGCGGACATCGAAGGTGATGTCGCTGATGATGAAGCCGGGCGACATCTACTGCCTGATGAGTGACGGCATCTCCAGCCGCGGCAACCTCAAGGCCTGCCTGCCGGGACCGCCGGAGATGGTGGCGCGGCGGATCGTGGAGCACTGGGGCAAGGATCACGACGACGCCACCGCCCTGGTCATCGGCTTTGGCGACGTGGCGCTGCTCGCCGATGCCCCGCCGGCGGGGCGCTGACGCCGGCTCCGGCGCTGAATTGAAATGTTTTTCATGGAGGAAAAATGATGGCTATCGCGCGCGATGAACGGTCGGATCGGTCGAACTGGATCGCCGGCAAGCACCTTACCTATTTCGAGGAGCCGGACATCATTTACATGAAGTTCGGCGGCGCCGTCACCACCGAGGACTCCTTCGAGCTGCTCCGCCGCCAGCTCGCGATGGCGGAGGACAAAAAGCTGCTCTTCTTCGTGATCGACGCCGAGGATCTCGACAATATCGCTCCCGAGGGGCGCAAGGCGGTCGCCGAGACGCTGAAGGAAATCCCCCTGCGCGGCATGGCCGTGATCAAGGCGCCGCTCAAGGCCAAGGTGGTCACCAAGCTGGTGATCACCGCCATCAACCTGTTCCGCAAGGATTCGAAACTGAACCCGATCGCGTTTTTCGACACCGAGGAAGAAGCGCGAGTCTGGCTCGCCGCCCGGCGCGCGATGTTCGTTCAGTAGATCATTCGCTCATAAATTTGATTCGCGAGGAAGAAAAGCATGGCCCAGAGTGAGGATCCTCACGTTATCGTTACCTCCGATCGCCTGCAGTCGGTCATCGAGGCGCTCTCCTACGCGAGCGTCGACGAGTTCGACTCCTGCCTCGATCTGCTGCAGCGCTCGGGCGAGATCAAGGACGAATTCTCGGAGCTGGAGACGGCGTTCTCGATCTTCGTCCGCGAGCTCGGCGAGGCGAAGTCCGAGCTCAACCGCACGCTCGCCCAGCAGGAGTCGATCAACCGCGAGCTGGAGGCCAAGCTGGAGACCATCGAGGTGCAGCAGGCCGCCATCCGTGAGCTCTCGACGCCGATCATCGAGGTCTGGGCCGGCGTTCTCTGCCTGCCCGTGGTGGGCATCGTCGACAGCCAGCGCAGCGCCGAGATGACCGAGACGCTGCTCGAGACGATCGTCGCCAAGCAGGCCCGGATGGCGATCGTGGACATCACCGGCATCGACGTGATGGACACCAAGACCGCCGACCACTTCATCAAGATGGCGCGCGCGGTGCGCCTGCTCGGCGCCGAGTGCATCGTCTCCGGCATCAACCCCGGCATCGCCCAGACCCTGACCCACATCGGGGTGGACCTGACAGGCATCCGCACGCTGCGCAGCCTGCGCGACGCCCTGCAGCTCTACCTGCGCGAGACCGAGCAGCTCGTGGTGCACCAGCACTCGCAGCTCGCGCGCAAGCTGACGGCCGAGGCGTAGCGGGGTGGGCCCCACCCCTGGACGCGGAGCGACACGGCTGGCTTTGGCCGGATAGTCCGGTCGAGTGATTGTCGGTCGTAATGCCGGTCGAGACCCGCGCCTTCGCCATCCAGGGGCGTAGCGACGCCATCGTGGCGGCCAGCCAGGCGCGGCGGTTCGCGCTACGCTTCGGTATGGCCACACGGCGCGCCACGGAGCTGGCGATCGTCGTCTCCGAGCTGGCCTCGAACATCGTCAAGCACGGCATTCGCGGGGAGATCCGCCTCGCCCACGATCCGGAGGTGCCGCCGCGCGGCGAGATCACCATCGAGGCGCACGATGTCGGTCCCCCCATCCGCGACCTCCAGATGGCGATGATCGACGGCTACGACGACGTGGGGCCGATCGATCCCGCTCTGCTGCTCCGCCGCCGCGGCATCGGCGCCGGCCTCGGCGCCGTCGCCCGCCTGGCCGACCGTCTCGAGTACCGGAAGGAGGAGGGGGGGAAGGTGCTCACGGCGCGGTTTCTTCTGCGCTAAGCAGGGCCTGCAGCTCCTCCAGCGAGAGGTCCCCCACCTCCGCCATCACCTGCCCGACGAGGCGGTTCGCCAGGTCGAGCAGGTCGGGAGCCTCGAACACCATCTGCAACGGCACTTCGAGGGCGTAGCGGTCGCGCAGCCGGGAGGTGAGCTGCACGGCGAGCAGCGAGTGCCCGCCCAGCGCGAAGAAGTTGTCGCTCATCCCCACCCGTTCGAGGCCCAGCACCTCGGCGCACGCTGCCGCCAGGCTCTCCTCGATCGCGGTCGCGGGGGGCAGATACTCGCTCTTGCGGCCGGCGGCGGGGTCCGGGTCGGGCAGCGCTCGCCGGTCCACCTTGCCGTGGGCGGTCAGCGGCAGGGCTTCGAGCGGCACGAACCAGGAGGGCACCATGTAGTCCGGCAGCTCGGCCTCCAGCGCGCGCCGCAGCTCCGCCGGCGGGGCGGCCCCGGCCGCCGCGTGCGGCACGACGTAGGCGACGAGCTGCGGACCGGCGCCCGCCACCACCTCGCGCGCCTCCACCACGGTCGCCTTCACCCCGGGGAGGCGCAGCAGGGCCGCCTCCACCTCCCCCAGCTCGATGCGGAAGCCGCGCACCTTCACCTGCTGGTCGGCGCGCCCCAGGAACTCCAGGGTGCCGTCCGGCAGGCGGCGGGCGCGGTCGCCGCTGCGGAAGAAGCGGCGGCCCGCGGAGACCACGAACTTCTCCGCCGTGAGCTCCTCGCGCCGCCAGTAGCCGCGGGCCACCCCGCCGCCGCCGATCCAGATCTCCCCCGGCGCGCCGATCGGCGACGGGTTGCCCGCGCCGTCGCGGACGTGGATCTCCACCCCGGCGAAGGGGCGCCCGAGCAGGGATCTGACCGCCCCCTCGGCGGGGACCGGCCAGAAGGAGCAAACGATGGTGGTCTCGGTGGGGCCGTAGAGCTCCCGGACCGCCGCCCGCGGAAAGGCATCGCGCAGATCGGCGAGGAGGTCCGCCGGCACCGCGTCGCCGCCGGTGAACACCCCCCGCAGCCGCGGCGCCGCCGTTGCATGGCGCCGCGCCAGCTCCAGCACCTGGCGCATCAGGGCCGGCACCGCGTGCAGGTGGGTCGCCGTGTCCAGCTCGCCGAGCAGCCGCTCGAGGTCCAGCGTCGGGCGCAGCGGCAGCAGGACGCAGGTGCCCCCGGCCAGCAGCGGACCGAGAAGCTCGAAGAGGAAGATGTCGAAGGAGAACGAGGCGATGCAGGGCATCCGGTCGCCGGGCCGGAAGCCGAAGGCCTCCTGTACGGCGGCCAGCGTGCCGGCCAGAGCCCCGTGCTCCACCAGGACGGCCTTCGGCCCGCCGGTGGTGCCGGAGGTGTAGATCCGGTAGGCCGGATCGCCGGGCCCGGGCGCCCCGTCCGGCGGCAGATCGCAGTCGTCCTCCAGACCATCGTCTTCCAGGCTGCCGTCGAGCGGCACAATCCGCGCCGGCCCCGGCGGCAGGGCCTCAGCGAGCCCAGCGCCGGCCGCGATCACCGGCACCTCGGAGTCCTCCAGCAGATAGGCCAGCCGCGCCGGCGGGTGCGCGGGGTCCAGGGGGAGATAGGCGCCCCCCGCCTTCCAGATCGCCAGCAGGCCCGTCACCATCTCCGCCGAGCGCTCCGCGAACAAGCCCACCGGCTCGCCGCCGCCGGCGCCCAGCCGCCGCAGCCGGTGGGCCAGCCGGTTGGCCCGGCGGTCCAGCTCGGCGTAGGTCAGCCGCTCCTCCCCGGCCTCCAGGGCCACCGCGTCCGGACACGCCGCGACCTGGGCCGCGAAACGCGCCAGGACACTGTCCGGAGCCGCCGCCGGCCGGGTGTCGTTCCACTCCACGGCGAGCTGATGGCGCCCCGCGTCGGTCAGCAACGGCAGCTCGGAGAGCCGCCGGCCGTCGTCCGCCGCCGCGCCCCGCAGCAGCGCCTCGAGGAAGCCCGCCAGCCGCTGCACGGTGGTGCGGTCGAACAGCTCGGCGCTGTAGATGAAGCTCACCACCAGCGCCCCCTCCGACTCCGAGGCGTTCAGCTCGAGGTCGAACCGCGTGAAGGAAGGCTCGACCTCCAGAGGAGCGAAGGAGAGGCCGGGCAGGTCCATGCTCCCCATCGGCGCGTTCTGCAGCGCGCACATCGCCTGGAACAGCGGGGTCGCCGACAGGTGGCGTTGTGGCCGCAGCTCCTCCACCAGCAGCTCGAAGGGGAGGTCCTGGTGGGCATAGTCTTCCAAGGTGCTCTGCCGCACCCGGGCGAGCAGGTCGCGGAAGGACAGATCGCCCGCGAGATCGCCGCGCAGCACCAGGAGATTGACGAAGAAGCCGATCAGCGGCTCGAACTCCGCCTGGTTGCGGTTGGCGACCGGCGAGCCGAGGGGGATATCCCGCTGCCCGGTCAGGCGACCCAGGAGCGCCTGGAATCCCGCCAGCAGGAGCATGAACAGGCTCGACCTGTTGCGTTGGGCGAAACGCGCCAGTTGCCGCGCGAGGTCGGGGCTGAAGACGGTCGTCACCCTCCCCACCGGGCGGGCCGGCACGGCGGGGCGCGGCCGGTCGGCCGGCAGCTCGAGGATGGCCGGCGAGCCGGCGAGCCGATCCCGCCAGTAGGCGAGCCGCCGCAGCAACTCCTCACCCTGGAGCCAGCTCCGCTGCCAGACCGCGAAGTCGGCGTACTGGATGGGCAGCTCCGGCAGCGGCGACTCCGCGCCGGCGAGAGCGGCGCCGTAGAGCGCCGTGATCTCCTCGACCAGCACCCCCAGCGACCAGCCGTCGGCGACGATGTGATGGATCTCGAGCAGGAGCAGGTGCTCGGCGGCGCCGAGCCGCAGCAGGACGGCGCGAAAGAGCGGCCCTCGCTCGAGGTCGAACGGCCGCGCGGCCGCGCTCTCGGCGAGCCGCCGCGCCTCCGCCTCCCGGACCTCCGCCGGCAGGCTGTCGAGGTCGGTGAGGGGCAGCAGCCAGCGGCCCGCCGGAGCGATCACCTGCACCGGCTCGCCGCCGCGCTCCGCGAAGGTGGTCCGCAGGGCCTCGTGCCGGCGCACCACCTCGCCCAGGACCGCGGCGAGGGCCGCCGGCGAGAGCTCGCCGCTCAGGCGCAGGGCGAAGGGGAGGGTATAGGCCACGCTCCCCGGCGCCAGGCGGTCGAGGAACCAGAGACGGGTCTGGGCGAAGGAGAGCGGCGGCGGGAGATCGCGCGGCGCCCGCGCGACCGGCGGCATGACCGCGGGGCCACCGGCGGTAGCTCCGGAGACCGCCCGGGCCCGCTCGATCCACGCCGCCAGGCCGGCGATCGTGGGCGCCTCGAAGATCACCCGCAGCGGCAACTCGACCCCGAGGGCCTGGCGGACGCGCGAGACCACCCGGGTGGCCAGCAGAGAGTGGCCGCCGAGGTCGAAGAAGTCGTCCCCGGCGCCCACCCGCTCGATGCCCAGAACCTCGCTCCAGATCGCCGCCAGCTCGCGCTCGGCGCCGGCCGCCGGCTCGACGTATCCGGCGGTGGCGGCCACACCCTGAGCCGCGAAGGAGGGGCCGGCGAGCGCCCGGCGGTCCACCTTGCCGCTCGGCGTGAGCGGCAGGGCCGCCAGCCCCACGAAGGCCGAGGGGACCATCGGCGCCGGCAGCGTTGCCTTGAGCGCCTCGCGCAGAACGGCCTCGGCGCTCTCCCCTTCCCAGACCACGTAGGCGACCAGGCGCAGGCCCCCCGGGTCCTGCCGCGCAACCACCGCGGCGTCGCGCACGCCGGGGTGGGCGACGACCGCCATCTCCACCTCGCCGGGCTCGACGCGGTAGCCCCGCACCTTGACCTGGAAGTCGGTCCGCCCGAGGTATTCGAGATCGCCACCCGCCATCCATCGCGCCAGGTCCCCGGTGCGGTAGAGCCGGGCGCCCGGCTCCCTTCCGCCGGGATCGGGGATGAAGCGCTCGGCGGTGAGCTCCGGCCGCCGGAAGTAGCCCCTGGCGAGGCCGGCGCCGCCGATGCACAGCTCCCCGGCCACCCCTGCCGGCACCGGCCGCCGGCCGCGGTCGAGCAGCAGGATGCGGTGGTTGGCGATCGGCCGGCCGATCGGCGGCAGCGCCGGCCAGCCGCCGGCCTCCCCCTGCAGGACGAAGGCGGAGGTGAGGTGGGTCTCCGTCGGTCCGTACTCGTTGAACAGCCGGGCTCCTCCCGCGCAGAGCGCGGCGACCGCGGGGGTGATCCGCAACTGCTCGCCGGCGGTGACCAGCTCGCGCAGCGAAGCCGGCGTCCGCCCCTGCTCGCGCGCGGCCTCGGCGAGCTGCTGCAGCGCCACGAAGGGCTGGAACAGGCGCTCGATCCGCCGTTCGATCAGGAAGGAGAGCAGAGCGTTGGGATCGCGCCGCATCTCCTCCGGCATCAGCACCAGGGTCCCCCCCGTCCCCCAGGTGGAGAACATCTCCTCGAAGGAGACGTCGAAGCTGAGGGGGGAAAACTGGAGGACCCGCCGGCCGCGCTCCGGCCGCACCGCGCAGGCCCAGGCGGCCATGTTGACCAGCGCCCGGTGGGGCAGCGCCACCCCCTTGGGCCGGCCGGTGGAGCCGGAGGTGTAAAGGACGTAGGCCAGGTGATCGGGATCGGTCATCGGATCGGGCATGGAACCGGGTGCCGCCACGGCCATCTCGCCATGCTCGTCGAGGACGACGGCGTCGAGCCCCGGCGGCAGCCCACCGGGCATCCCCGCTTCGGCAACGGCGAGCCGCGGGCCGGCGTCGCCGATCATCAGCGCCAGGCGCTCCGCGGGATAGGAGGGATCGAGCGGCAGGCAGGCTCCCCCGGCCTCGAGCACGGCCAGCACGGCGACCGGCAAGGCGAGGGAGCGGCCGACCCAGAGCGCCACCGGTACGTCCGGCCCCACCCCGGCCCCGCGCAGGACCGCCGCGAGGCGCCGCGCCCGCGCCGCCAGCTCGCCGTAGCTCAGCCGCTCCTCGCCATGCTCGACGGCCACCGCGTCGGGCGTCAGCGCCGCCTGCCGCGCGACGATGCCGTGGGCGAGGGGGGGCCCGGCGATCTCCCGCCCGGTGTCGTTCCATTCGCGGACGAGCTGCTGCAGCTCGCCGGCGGTGAGCAGCGGCGCCTGCGAGATCGGCCGCTCGGGGTCCGCGAGCAGGCCGCGGAGCAGGGTCGTCAGGTAGCCGGAAAAGCGCTGGATGGTGGGGGCGTCGAAGAGGTCGGGGCTGTAGTTGAGCACCATCACCAGCGCCTCACCCCGGTCCCAGGCCAGCAGCTCGAGGTCCAGCCGCGTGGACGACACCTCGGGCGGGGTCTGGGAGAGGGACAGGCCGGTGAGCTCGATCGATTCCGCCGGCGCGTTCTGCAGCGCGCAGAGGGTCTGGAACAGCGGGTTGGTCGACAGCCGCCGCTCCGGACGGAGGGCCTCGACCAGGCGCTCGAACGGGAGGTCCTGGTGGTCGTAGGCTTCCAGGGTGGTGCGCCGCACGCGCGCCAGCAGCTCGCGGAACGGCGGATCGCCCGCCAGGTCGCCGCGCAGGACCAGGGTATTGACGAAGAAGCCGATCAGCGGCTCGATCTCCTCCCGGTTGCGGTTGGCCACCGGCGATCCCACCGGCAGGTCCTCCTCGCCGGTGAGCCGCAGCAGAAGGGTCTGGAAAGCGGCCAGCAGGACCATGAACAGGGTCGCCTCGTGGCCGCGGGCCAGCCGCGCCAGCTCGCCCGCCGCCTCGGCGTCGAGGAAGGCGGCGCGCTGGGCGCCGCGGTGAGTCGCCACCGCCGGGCGCGGATGGTCGAACGGCAGCTCGAGGACGGGAAGAGTGCCGGCCAGCCGCCGGCGCCAGTAGGCGAGCTGCCGCTCCAGCTCGGCGCCGGCGAGCCACTCGCGCTGCCAGACCGCGAAGTCGGCGTACTGCACCGGGAGCTCGGGCAGCGGCGACGGCACGCCGGCGTGGCCCGCGCCGTAGAGGGCCGAGATCTCGCGCACCAGCACCCCCTGGGACCAGCCGTCGGAGACGATGTGGTGGACGTTGAGCAGCAGGGCGTGCTCGTCCGCCGCCAGGCGCAGCAGCCGGGCGCGTAGAAGCGGCCCGCGCGCGAGATCGAACGGCCGCAGCGCCTCCTCGCGGATCAGCCGCCGGGCCACCGGCCGGCGCCACTCCTCCGGCAGGGCCATGAGGTCGACGAGCGGCAGCTCCGGCCGGGACGGTGGCGCGATCACCTGCGCCGGCCCCCCCTCGCGCTCTTCGAACGTCGTGCGCAGGCCCTCGTGCCGGCGCACGATCTCGGCGAGCACCGCCGCCAGGAGGGCCGGCGACAGCTCGCCGCGCGCCCACAAGGACTCGAACATGTTGTAGACGGCGGTCCCCGGCTGCAGGCGATCGAGGAACCAGAGGCGCTCCTGGGCGAAGGAGAGCGGCAGGTCGCCGCCGCGGGGGGCGCGGCGGATCGGCCGCGAGCGGGGGGGAGTATCGCCGCCTTGAGCGCGCCGCAGGAACTCGACGATCTCGTCCCGCCGCATGGCGAGCGCCGCGCGGAGCTCGTCCGTGAGCGCTCCCTTGGGAGCCCGCAGCCGCAGCTTGTCCCCCTCCAGATACAGCTCCACCCCCTGCTGGCGCAGCCGCGCCAGGAGATCCATCAATCCGGCAGGAGGAGTGGGAGTGGGAGCGGTGCTCACGGCACGGGATGCTCCACGCCCAGCAGGGCCTGCAGCTCCGCCAGTGAGAGGTCCCCCACCTCCGCCATCACCTGCCCGACGAGGCGGTTCGCCAGGTCGAGCAGGTCGGGAGCCTCGAACACCATCTGCAGCGGCACTTCGAGGGCGTAGCGGTCGCGCAGCCGGGAGGTGAGCTGCACGGCGAGCAGCGAGTGCCCGCCCAGCGCGAAGAAGTTGTCGCTCATCCCCACCCGTTCGAGGCCCAGCACCTCGGCGCACGCCGCCGCCAGGCTCTCCTCGATCGCGGTCGCGGGGGGCAGATACTCGCTCTTACGGCCGGCGGCGGGGTCCGGGTCGGGCAGCGCCCGCCGGTCCACCTTGCCGTGGGCGGTCAGCGGCAGAGCTTCGAGCGGCACGAACCAGGAGGGCACCATGTAGTCCGGCAGCTCGGCCTCCAGGGCGTGCCGCAGCTCCGCCGGCGGGGCGGCCCCGGCCGCCGCGTGCGGCACGACGTAGGCGACGAGCTGCGGACCGGCGCCGGCCACCACCTCGCGCGCCTCTACCACGGCCGCCTTCACTCCGGGGAGGCGCAGCAGGGCCGCCTCCACCTCCCCCGGCTCGATGCGGAAGCCGCGCACCTTCACCTGCTGGTCGGCGCGCCCCAGGAACTCCAGGGTGCCGTCCGGCAGGCGGCGGGCGCGGTCGCCGCTGCGGAAGAAGCGGCGGCCGGAGGAGACCACGAACTTCTCCGCCGTGAGCTCCTCGCACCGCCAGTACCGCTGAGCCACCCCGCCGCCGCCGATCCAGATCTCCCCCGGCGCGCCGATCGGCGACGGGTTGCCCGCACCGTCGCGGACGTGGATCTCCACCCCGGCGAAGGGGCGCCCGAGCAGGGATCTCACCGCCCCCTCGGCGGGGACCGGCCAGAAGGAGCAGACGATGGTGGTCTCGGTGGGGCCGTAGAGCTCCCGCACCGCCGCCCGCGGGAAGGCATCGCGCAGATCGGCGAGGAGGTCCGCCGGCACCGCGTCGCCGCCGGTGAACACCCCCCGCAGCCGCGGCGCCGCCGTCCCCCGGCGCCGCGCCAGCTCCAGCACCTGGCGCATCAGGGCCGGCACCGCGTGCAGGTGGGTCGCCATGTCCAGCTCGCCGAGCAGCCGCTCGAGGTCCAGCGTCGGGCGCAGCGGCAGCAGGACGCAGGTGCCCCCGGCCAGCAGCGGACCGAGCAGCTCGAAGAGGAAGATGTCGAAGGAGAACGAGGCGATGCAGGGCATCCGGTCGCCGGGCTGGAAGCCGAAGGCCTCCTGTACGGCGGCGAGCGTGCCGGCCAGAGCCCCGTGCTCCACCAGGACGGCCTTCGGCCCGCCGGTGGTGCCGGAGGTGTAGATCCGGTAGGCCAGATCGCCGGGCCCGGGCGCCCCGTCCGGCGGCAGATCGCTCTCCTCCTCCGGATTGTCCTCGAGGCCGTCGTCGAGCCGAGCGATCCGCGCCGGGCTTGCCGGCAGCAGATCCGCGAGCCCGGCGCCGACGGCGATCACCGGCACCTCGGAGTCCTCCAGCAGGTAGGCCAGCCGCGCCGGCGGGTGCGCGGGGTCGAGGGGGAGATAGGCGCCCCCCGCCTTCCAGATCGCCAGGATGGCCGTCACCATCTCCGCCGAGCGCTCCGCGAACAGGCCCACCGTCTCGCCGGTTCCCACACCCAACCGCCGCAGCCGGTGGGCCAGCCGGTTGGCCCGGCGGTCCAGCTCGGCGTAGGTCAGCCGCTCCTCCCCGGCCTCCAGGGCCACCACGTCCGGAGCCGCCGCGACCTGGGCCGCGAACCGTGCGAGCACGCTCTCCGGCACCGCCGCCAGCCGGGTGTCGTTCCACTCCACGACGAGCTGATGGCGCGCCGCTTCGGTCAGCAGCGGCAGCTCGGAGAGCCGCCGGCCGTCGTCCGCCGCCGCGCTCCGCAGCAGCGCCTCGAGGAAACCCGCCAGCCGCTGCACGGTGGCGCGGTCGAACAGCTCGGCGCTGTAGATGAAGCTCACCACCAGCGACCCCTCCGACTCCGAGGCGTTCAGCTCGAGGTCGAACCGCGTGAAGGACGGCTCGACCTCCAGGGGAGCGAAGGAGAGGCCAGGGAGGTCCATGCTCCCCATCGGCGCGTTCTGCAGCGCGAACATCACCTGGAACAGCGGGCTCGCCGACAGGTGGCGCTGCGGCCGCAGCTCCTCCACCAGCAGCTCGAAGGGGAGGTCCTGGTGGGCGTAGGCCTCTAGGGTGGCCTGCCGCACCCGGGCGAGCAGGTCGCGGAAGGACGGATCGCCCGCGAGGTCGCCGCGCAGCACCAGGAGGTTGACGAAGAAGCCGATCAGCGGCTCGATCTCCGGCTGGTTGCGGTTGGCGACCGGCGAGCCGATCGGGATGTCCCGCTGCCCGGTCAGGCGCCCGAGGAGCGCCTGGAACCCCGCCAGCAGGAGCATGAACAGGCTCGCCTCGCGCGCTTGAGCGAAACGCTTCAGTTGCCGCGAGAGATCGGGGCTGAAGACGGTCGTCACCCTCCCCACCGGGCGGGCCGGCACGGCGGGGCGCGGCCGGTCGGACGGCAGCTCGAGGATGGCCGGCGAGCCGGCGAGCCGATCCCGCCAGTAGGCGAGCTGCCGCAGCCGCTCCTCGCCCTGGAGCCAGCTCCGCTGCCAGACCGCGAAGTCGGCGTACTGGATGGGCAGCTTCGGTAGCGGCGACTCCGCGCCGGCGAGAACGGCGCCGTAGAGCGCCGTGATCTCCTCGACCAGCACCCCCAGCGACCAGCCGTCGGCGACGATGTGATGGATCTCGAGCAGGAGCAGGTGCTCGGCGGCGCCGAGCCGCAGCAGGACGGCGCGGAACAGCGGCCCCCGCTCGAGGTCGAACGGCCGCGCCGCGGCGGTCTCGGCGAGCCGCCGCGCCTCCGCTTCCCGGGCCTCCGCCGGCAGGCCGCCGAGGTCGGTGAGGGGCAGCAGCCAGCGGCCCGCCGGAGCGATCACCTGCACCGGCTCGCCGCCGCGCTCCGCGAAGGTGGTCCGCAGGGCCTCGTGCCGGCGCACCACCTCGCCGAGGACCGCGGCGAGGGTCGCCGGCGAGAGCTCGCCGCTCAGGCGCAGGGCGAAGGGGAGGGTATAGGTCGCGCTCCCCGGCGCCAGGCGGTCGAGGAACCAGAGACGGGTCTGGGAGAAGGAGAGCGGCAGGCCGCCGTCGCGGGGGGCGCGGCGGATCGTCCGGGCGCGCGGGGAATCCTCCCCGCCTTGAGCGCGCCGCAGGAGCTCGACGATCTCGTCCCGCCGGGCGGCGAGCGCGGCGCGGAGATCGTCCGCGAGCGCCCCCTTGGGAGCCCGCAGCCGCAGCTTGTCCCCTTCCAGTAGCAGCTCGCCGCCGCTCTGGCGCAGCCGGGCCAGGAGATCCATCACCCCGGTCGTCTCGGCCATCAAAGCTCCATCTCCTCCATCTCGATCTCCTGTCCGCCGCCCGCCAGGACCGCCGCCGGCGCCGCCGCCCAGCGCCAGGTGTCGACGACCGCCGCGAGCCCCGCCACGGTGGGGGTCTCGAAGACGTTCTGCACGGTCAGATCGACTCCGAAGGCCTCGCGGATGCGGCCGATGAGCTGCATCACCATCAGCGAGTGGCCGCCCATCTCGAAGAGGTTGCTCTCGACGCCCACCCGCTCGCGCTTCAGCAGCTCGGCGAGGATCGCCGCCAGGGTCTCCTCCACCGGCGTGCGGGGGGCCACGTAGACCTCCGCGTCCTGGTCCGCCGCCTCGGGCGCCGGCAGCGCCCGGAGGTCGCGCTTGCCCGAGTATGTCAGCGGCAGCGCGTCGAGATAGACGAACGCCGAGGGGACCATGTACTCGGGGAGCCGCGCGAGCAGGAACTCCCGCAGCTCCACGGCCGACGGCAGCAGGCCGGCCGACCGCATCCCCCGCACCCGCTCCCGGCTCACCCACGCCGCCGGGGCGTTCGCCCGCCGCAGCAGCACCTCGCGCTCGGCCTCGGCGAGCCCGGGCAGCGCGGAGAGCGGCGCCTCCGGCGTGGCCACGGCCCCCGCGATCAGCGCCGCCAGGTGGCTCCAGAGGCGCTCGATCGTGGTGGCGTCGAACAGCGCGGTGCTGTAGTAGAAGGAGGCCTTCAGCCCGCCGCCGGCCTCGTCGTTGAGGATCAGCGTGATGTCGAACTGCGCGCCCAGATCCTCGCTCTCCTGCCCCGAGATCGTCAGTCCCGGCAGGGGCTGGCGGTCCTCGTCGTTGGGCGTGTTCTGGAACACATAGAGAATCTGGAAGAGCGGCGAGTGGCTGAGCTGCCGCTCGGGCTGCAGCTCCTCGACCAGCTTCTCGAACGGCAGGTCCTGGTGCATGAAGGCGCCGAGGGTGACCTCGCGCACGTGGGCCAGCAGCTCGCGGAAGGTGGGGTCGGCGGCAGTGCCGGCGGTACTGGCCCGCGCCAGATCGGTGCGCAGGGTCATGGTGTTGACGAAGAAGCCGACCAGCGCCTCCAGCTCGGCCCGCCGCCGGTTGGCGACCGGCGAGCCGACCACGATGTCGCGCTGGCCGCTCCAGCGGGCGAGCAGCACGCTGAAGGCCGCCAGCATCGACATGTAGAGCGTGGCCCCGCGCTCCCGGCCGGCGGCGAGGAGCGCGCGCGTGGCCTCCGCCTCCAGGTGGAAGTCGAGATGGGTGCCGGCGAAGCTCTGCACCTCGGGGCGCGGGCGGTCGGTCGCCAGCGCCAGCAGCGGCGGGGCGCCGCGGAGCTGCTCGCGCCAGTAGGCGAGCTGCGCCTCCAGGTGCCCCCCCTCCTCGAGCCAGCGCCGCTGCCAGACGGCGAAGTCGGCGAACTGCACCGGCAGCTCCGGCAACGGCGAGGGCTCGCCGGCCGCGAAGGCCGGGTAGAGGGCCTCCAGCTCGCGCGCCAGCACGCCCGACGACCAGCCGTCGCCGGCGATGTGGTGGATGGTGAGCAGCAGGCGGCGGTCGTCGCGCCCCTCGACCAGGAAGGCCGCCCGCAACACCGGGCCGTGGAAGAGATCGAACGGCCGGCGCCCCTCCTCCCTGGCCAGCCGGCTCACCTCCCGCTCGCGCGCCGCGGGCGGCAGGCCCGTCAGGTCGATGTCCGGCAGGGGGACGGGAGCGGCCTCGCCCACCCGCTGCACCGGCTCGCCGCCGAGGGTGTCGAAGGTGCTGCGCAGCACCTCATGGCGGCGCGCGATCTCGCTCAGGGCACGGGCGAAGGCCGGCACGTCCAGGAACCCCTCGAAGCGCACCGCGATCGCCATGTTATAGGCCGGGCTCTGCGGCGCGAGCTGATAGAGGAACCAGAGCCGCGCCTGCGAGTACGACTGCGGCAGGGCGCCGCCGCGCGGCGCCCGCTCGATGGGGGGGAGGGTGGCGGCGCCGCTCGCGCTCTCCACCGCCCGCGCCAGCGCCGCCGGCGTGGGGTGGGTGAAGATGGTGCGCACCGGCAGCTCCACCCCCAGGGCGTCGCGGAGGCGCGACGCCAGCCGGGTCGCCAGCAGCGAATGGCCGCCGAGCGCGAAGAAGTCGTCCTCGACGCCCACCCGCTCCACCCGCAGCAGCGCGGCGAAGGCGCCGGCCACCACCTCCTCGACCTGCGTGCGGGAGGCCACGAACCGGCTCTCCGAGGCCACCGCCCCCGGCGCCGGCAGGGCCCGCCGGTCGAGCTTGCCGCTGGGCGTCAGCGGCAGGGCCGGCAGGGGGAGGAAGAGCGACGGCACCATCGCCTCCGGCAGCCAGTCGCGCAGGAACTCGCGCAGGACGGTCGCCCCGGCTTCCATCCCCTCCCGGAGGACCACCCAGGCGATCAGCCGCTCCCCCTCCGCGTCCGCCCCCACGGCCGCCACCGCCACCGCCGGGTGCCGCAGCAGCGCCGCCTCCACCTCCCCCGGCTCGACGCGGACGCCGCGCACCTTGACCTGGCTGTCGGCGCGGCCGAGGAACTCCAGGTTGCCGTCCGGCAGCCGGCGGGCGAGGTCCCCGGTGTCATAGAGCCGGCCGCCGGGCTCGTCCGCGAAGGGATCGGGCACGAACCGCGCCGCGGTCAGGTCCGGCCGGCCGAAGTAGCCGCGCGCCACCCCCGCGCCCGCTACGTGCAGCACCCCGGGAACGCCGGCCGGCACCGGCCGCCGCGCGCGGTCGAGCGGATGGACGCGCGTGTTGCCGATCGGACGCCCGAGGGGGACCCGCCGCGGATCCTGGCCCGGCGCGCAGACCCAGCGGGTGGTGTCGATGGAGATCTCGGTCGGTCCGTACTGGTTGTCGAGCGGCACGCCGGGGAAGCGGTCGAGGAAGCGCGCGCGCAACGCGGGCGAGAGCGCCTCGCCGCCGGAGAAGACCTGGCGCAGCGAGCGGCCGTCACCCTCGGCGCCGGCGGCATCCTCGCGCAGGAAGACGTCCAGCATCGAGGGGACGAAATGGACGATCGTCACGCCGTGGGCCGCGATGGTCCGCGCCAGGTAGGCGGCGTCCGCGTTGCCGCCGGGCCGGGCCACCACCAGCCGGGCGCCGGCGAGCAGCGGCGCGAAGCACTCCCAGATCGCGAAGTCGAAGCCGAACGCCGCCTTGTGCAGCACCGCGTCGGCGGCGGTCAGCCGGTAGGTCTCCTGCGCCCAGAGCAGCCGGTTCGCCAGCCCGCGGTGGGGAAGCATCACCCCCTTGGGACGGCCGGTCGAGCCCGAGGTGAAAATCATGGCCGCGAGGTTGTCCGCCGTGGCGCGTGGAGGCGGCGGCATGAGCGGCTCGCCTTCCTCCTCCTCGTCCTCGCGGTCGAGCAGGACCACGCGGGCCTGATGAGGCGGCAGCTTGTCGAGCAGCTCCGCCGGCGCCAGCAGCACCGGCGCGCCGGTGTCCTCCAGCATGCCGGCCAGGCGCCCGGAGGGGTACGCGGGGTCGAGCGGCACGTAGGCGCCGCCGGCCTTGAGCACGCCCAGGATGGCGACCACCTGGGCCGCCGAGCGCTCGACGAAGAGGCCTACCGGGACCTCCGGGCCGACCCCCAGCCGGCGCAGCCGGCGGGCCAGGCGCTCCGCCTGCTCGTCGAGCTCGCCATAGGTCAGCTCCCCGTCCTCGGCGATCACCGCCGGAGCCCCGGGCGTGCGCGCCGCCTGGGCCTCGACCAGCTCGTGCAGGCAGCGGTCGAGCGGCAGCGGCAGGGCGGTCGCGTTGCACTCCCCCACCGCCTGCCAGCGTTCGGCCGCCGAGAGCAGCGGCAGCGCCGAGAGCTGCAGCGAGGGGTCGGCCACGGCGGCGGCGAGCAGCGTCCGCAGGTGCCCCATCCAGCGCTCGACGGTGGCGGGATCGAACAGGGCGGCCCGGTACTCCACCCAGCCGCGCATATCGCCGCCGTCCTCGACAGTCGAGAAGGTCAGGTCGAACTTCGCGACCCCCAGCTCGATGTCGAAGAACGACACGGTCAGCCCGGGGAGCGGCATCCGTGTCAGCGGGCTGGCCATGTAGTTGAGCATCACCTGGAAGAAGGGCGAGACGCCGTCGGCGCGCTCCGGCTGCAGCTCCTCGACCAGCCGCTCGAAGGGGACGTCCTGATGGCTCTGGGCGGCCAGCGCGGTGTCGCGCATCCGCCGCAGCAGCGCCCGGAAGGGGGGATCGTCCGCCAGCCGGGCGCGCGTCACCAGGGTGTTGACGAAGAAGCCGATCAGCCCCTCGGCGTGCGCCCGGTTGCGCCCGGCGGAGGGGAGGCCGATGGCGAAGTCGTCCTGCCCGCTCAGGCGGGCGAGCAGCGCTGCGAAGCCGCTCAGCAGCACGGCGAACGGCGTCACCCCGGCGCCGGCGCCGAGCGCGCGGACGCCCGCGGCCAGCTCCGCCGGCAGCTCCACCCGCCGGTTGCCGCTGTGGTTCCCGGCGGCCGCCGACCGTGGCCGGTCGGTGGGCAGCTCGAGCACCGGCAGGCCGGCGAGCTGGCGCCGCCAGTAGCCGAGCTGGGCGTCGAGCTTCCCACCCTCCAGGTCCTGGCGCTGGCGGGCGGCCCATTCGGCGTAGCGCAGGGGGAGCTCCGGCAGGGAGGGCTCGCGGCCGGCGGCGAAGTCGCCGTAGAGGAGCACCAGCTCGTGCAGGAAGACCGACATCGACCAGCCGTCGGTGGCGATGTGATGGAGCGTCGCCATCAGCACGTGCTCGCGGTCGTCGAGGTGGATCAGCAGGAAGCGGACGACCGGCCCCCGTTCGAGGTCGAAGGGGCGGTTCCCCTCCTGGCGCAGGACTCTCCAGAGCGCCGGCTCCCGCGCCGCCGCGGGCAGCCCGCCGAGGTCCAGCCGCGCCAGCTCGAGGCCATCCGCCCCCGGCGGCGGCAGCACCACCTGCACCGGCTCCTCCCCCGCCACCCGGTAGACGGTGCGCAGCGGCTCGTGCCGCCGCACGATCCCGGCGAGGGCGCGCACCAGCGGGACGGTCTCCAGGGTCCCCTCCAGACGTAGCGCCGCCGGCAGGTTGTAGCTCGCGCCGCCGGGTCCGATGCGGTCGAGCAGCCAGAGCCGCTGCTGGGCGAAGGAGAGCGGGAAGGACTCGCCGGTCAGCGCCGGGAGGTCGCTCTCGCGCGCCGCCGGGGCCATCTCCCCGGCCGCGATCCGCCGCGCCAGGGCGGCCACCGTGGGGGTTTCGAACAGGACCTGGAGGTCGAGGTCGATCTCCATCTGGCGGGCGACGCGCATCGCCACCCGGTGGGCCAGCAGCGAATGGCCGCCGAGATCGAAGAAGTCGTCGTGGACGCCGATCCGCTCGACCCCCAGCACCTCGCTCCAGATCGCCGCCAGTTGCTCCTCCAGGGGGGTGCGCGGCAGCTCCGAGACCGGCGCCGGCGTCCGGGTGGGCCGCGGTGTCTGAGTCGAAGCGGCCGCGGCGGGCGGGGTCCATGCCGCCGCGGCCTCCTCTTCCTGCTGGGGGGCGGGACCGGCGGCCAGCCGCTCCGCCAGGCCGGCCACGGTGGGTGCCGCGAACAGGTCCTTCACCGGCAGGTCGACACCGAGCTCCTCGCTGATCCGCGCCAGCGTCCGGATGGCGAGCAGGGAATGGCCGCCGAGGGCGAAGAAGTCGTCGTGGACGCCGACCCGCTCGACCGCGAGCACCTCGCTCCAGATCGACGCCAGCCGTTCCTCCACCGGCGAGCGCGGCGCCTCGTAGGCCGCCCTTCCGGCGGCGGCGTGCACCTCGCGCGCGGCGAGCGCCCGCCGGTCGACCTTGTCGTTGGCGTTGAGCGGCAGCTCGGGCAGGGCGATCAGGTAGGCGGGGCGCATGTACTCCGGCAGGGCGGCCCGCGCGTGCTCGCGCAGGTCCGCGGGCAGCGACTCGCCGCCGCGCGGCACCACATAGGCCGCCAGCGCCTTGCCCCCCGGCTCGTCGCGGACCACCACCGCCACGCCGGCGACGCCGGGGTGGCGCGCCAGCACCGCCTCGATCTCCCCCGGCTCGACGCGGAAGCCGCGGATCTTCACCTGCTGGTCGCGGCGGCCGAGGAACTCGAGCGAGCCGTCGGGCCGCCAGCGGGCGAGGTCGCCGGTGCGGTAGAGCCGCTCCCCGGGCGAGGATGCGAGGGGGTTGGGCACGAAGCGCTCGGCGGTCAGCTCCGGCCGGCCGCGGTAGCCGCGGGAGAGGCCGTCGCCGCCCGTGCACAGCTCGCCGGGCACCCCGGCCGGCACCGGCTGGAACGCCGCGTCGAGCAGGTGGACGGTGGAGTTGGCGATCGGACGGCCGATTGGCACCGGCGACGCGACGCCGGCGGCGGCCGGCAGCGGTTGCATGGTGGAGAACAGGGTGTTCTCGGTCGGACCGTAGGCGTCCGACACCAGGCAGCCGGGCAGCCCCTCGACGGCGCGGCGCATCAGCTCGGGCGAGATCACGTCGCCGCCGGCGATCAGGCTGCGGGGCCCGCGCAGGCCGTCCAGCCGCAGCTCGACCATCTGGTGGAAGAGGCCCGCGGTGAGCCAGAGCGCGGTGACGCGGTGATCGGCGATGGCCGCCGCCAGCTCGTCGAGCGACGGCGCGCCGGCCGGCAGGATCGCCACCCGGGCGCCGTTGAGCAGGGCCCCGAACACCTCGACGATCGAGGCGTCGAAAGACGGCGGCGCCACCTGCAGGAAGACCTCGCCGGGGCCGAACGGCGCGTAGTCGGTGCCGCGCATCAGGCGCACGACGGCGCGGTGGACAATCTGCACCCCCTTGGGGAGGCCGGTCGAGCCCGAGGTATAGAGGATGCAGGCGAGGCTCTCGGGCCCGGCGAGATCGGGGAGCGGCTCCGCGCTTTCGATGCCGGGCTCGGCGAGCTCGCCGCCGGCGGCGAGCGCCACCCGGGCGAGCCCCGGCGGCAGCGCCGCCTCCGTGCCCTCGCGGGTCACCACGACGGGGAAGCCGGTGTCGGCGGCGAGGAAGGCGAGCCGGTCCTCCGGGTAGGACGGATCGAGCGGCACGTAGGCGCCTCCCGCCTTGAGCACGGCGAGCATGGCGACCACCAGCTCGGCCGAGCGCTCCAGGCAGAGCCCCACCGGCACCTCCAGCCCCACCCCCAGCCGGCGCAGGCGGCGGGCCAGGCGGTTGGCCCGCGCCTCGAGCTCGCCGTAGGTCAGCCGCGCCCCGCCCGCCTCGACCGACTCCACCGCCACGGCCTCCGGCGCGCGCCGGGCCTCGGCCGCGAACAGGCCGTGCACCGTGGCCTGTCGCGGATACTCGGTGGTGAAGCCGCTCCAGCCGCGGAGCTGCACCGCCTCGGCGGCGGTGAGCAGCGGCAGGTCGGAGAGGCGGGCGTCCGGATCGGCGGCGATCCCCGCCAGCAGCGTATGCCAGTGGCCGAGCAGGCGGTCGGCGGTGACCGCGTCGAACAGGCCGGCGTCGTACTCCAGGGCGGCGGCGATCCCCTCGGGTCCCCGCGCCACGCTCAGCGCGAGGTCGAACTTGGCGGCGCCGGTCGCCAGCGGGCGCACCGCGGCCGCCGCCTCGCCCAGCCGCCCGGTCGCCAGCGGCTCCTCGAGCTGGAAGACGGCCTGGAAGAGCGGGTTGCGCGCCCGCAGCCGCTCCGGCTGCAACGCCTCGACCAGCCGCTCGAACGGCACGTCCTGATGAGCGTAGGCGCCCAGACAGGCCTCCCGCGCCCGCGCCAGCAGCTCGCGGAAGCCGGGATCCCCGTCGACCGGCGTGCGCAGCACCAGCATGTTGACGAAGAAGCCGATCAGCCCCTCGACCTCGGCGCGCCCGCGGTTGGCCACCGGCGAGCCGACCGCCACCGAGGCGCTGCCCGATGATTGGGAGAGTGAATAACGCGCGAGCTGGGCCTGGAAGGCGGCGAGCAGGAGCATGAACGGCGTCGCCCCGGCGCCGCGGGCCAGCCGCTCCAGCTCGGCGGCGAGCGCCGGCGGCAGGGAGGCGGCGCTGACGCCCCCCCGCGAGGGACCGGCGGCCGCCAGCGGGCGGTCGGCCGGCAGCTCCAGGGGGACCGTGCCGGCGAGCCGCCGGCGCCACCAGGCGATCTGGGCTTCGAGAGCCTCGCCCGCCATCCGCTCGCGCTGCCAGAGGGCCCAGTCGGCGTACTGGACGGGGAGCTCGGGAAGCGGGGAGGGGCGGCCGGCCGCGAACGCCTCGTAGAGAGCGGCCAGCTCGGCGAGCAGGATGCCGAGCGACCAGCCGTCCGCCACCACGTGGTGGAGGGTGAGCAGCAGCTCGTGGTCCTCGGGTCCCCGCCGCAGCAGCAGGGCGCGGAAGAGCGGCCCGCGCGCGAGGTCGAACGGCGCGGTGGCGACCTCGCGGGCCAGCCGCGCCGCCGCCGCCTCCGGCTCGGGAGAGCCGGCGAGATCGAGCTGGGAGAGGACGGCGGCGGGCGGCGGCTCCACCACCTGCATCGGCTCGCCGCGCTCGTCGCGCAGGACCGTCCGCAGCGCCTCGTGGCGGCGCACCACCTCGGCCAGGGCATCCTCCAGCACGCCGGCGTCCAGGGGTCCGGTGAGCCGCACGGCACCGGGGAGGTGGTAGACCGGGCTCCCCGGCTCCAGGCGGTCGAGGAACCAGAGCCGGCGCTGGGCGTAGGAGGCGGGCAGCGGCTCGCCGGCCGCGCGGCGGAGCGGCCGCACCGGGGGCACCATGGCGCCCCCGGCGGCCACCTGGGCGGCCAGGGCCGCCGGCGTCGGATGGAGCAGCACGGCGCTCACCGGCACCTCGACGCCGAACAGCCGCGAGGCACGGGCCGCCAGCCGGGTGGCGAGCAGCGAGTGCCCGCCGAGCTCGAAGAAGTCGTCCGACTCCCCCACCCCCTCGACCCCCAGGACCTCGGCCATCAGCGCCGTCAGCGCCTCGGTCACCGGTCCGCGGGAGGCGGACACCGGCGCCGGCGCCGCGGCCGGCGCGCTCGGATCGGGGAGGGCCCGGCGGTCGATCTTGCCGTTGGGCGACAGCGGCAGGGCGTCGAGATGGACGAACGCCGTCGGCACCATGTAGTCCGGCAGGCTCTCGCGCAGGAACGACCGCAGCTCCGACGACGCCACCCCGCGCGGCGTCACGTAGGCGACCAGCCGCTTGCCGCGGTCGCCGTCGTCGCGCGCCATCACCACCGCCTCGCGCACCCCGGGGTGGCGGGCGAGCGCCGCCTCGATCTCCCCCAGCTCGACCCGGAAGCCACGGATCTTCACCTGGTGGTCGACGCGCCCCAGATACTCCAGCTCGCCGTCCGGCCGTCGCCGGGCGAGGTCGCCGACGCGGTAGAGGCGCGACCCGGGCACCGTCGCGAACGGATCGGGAACGAACTTCTCGGCGGTCATCTCCGGCCGGTCGAGGTAGCCGCGCGACAGCCCCGCCCCCTCCATGAACAGCTCGCCCGGCACCCCCGCCGGCACCGGCTCGCCATGGGCGTCCAGCAGGTAGACCCGGGCGTTGGCCACCGGCCGGCCGATCGTCACCTCGCGCCCCGCCTCCAGCACGGCGGTGGTCGAGTAGGTGGTGTCCTCCGACGGGCCGTAGGCGTTGAGGATCCGCGCCGCCGGCGCCGCCGCCCGCAGCCCCGCGACCAGCGCCGGCGGCACCGCCTCGCCGCCGAGGCTGACCGTGCGCACCCAGGACGGGAACGTGCCCGTGCGCACCAGCTCGGCCACCACCGAGGGGGCGCCGCAGACCAGCCGCACCTTCCCCGCCGCGGCGAGATTGGGCAGCGCCAGCAGGTTCTCGACGACGAAGATCCGTCCGCCCCAGGAGAGCGGGGCGAAGATCTCGAGCACCGAGACGTCGAAGCCGATCGAGGTCGCGACCAGGGTCCCCGCCAGCTCCTCCGGAGAGAAGTTCTCGCGCGCCCAGTGCATCAGCACCACCGGGCTGCGGTGCTCGATCATCACCGCCTTCGGGCGCCCGGTCGAGCCCGAGGTGTAGATCAGGTAGGCGAGGTTGGAGGGGCCGGCGACGGGCGCGGGATTATTTGCGGAATAGCCCCCGCTCTCTCCCGCCAGGTCCGCGTCCACGGCGAGCCAGCGGCCGCCGCTCTCCGCGGCCAGCCGGGGGGCCGTCGCCTCCTCGCCGATCACCACGCGGGCCGCCGAGTCGTCGAGGATCCCCTTCAGCCGCTCGCGCGGATAGGTGGGATCGAGCGGCACGTAGGCGCCCCCCGCCTTCAGCACGGCGAGCAGGCTGACGATCATCCGCTCGGAGCGGCGCAGGCAGATCCCCACCCGGTCCTCGGGACCGACCCCCAGCCGCCGCAGGCGGTGGGCGAGCCGGTTGGCGCGGGCGTTGAGCTCGCCGTAGGTGAGCCGCGCCCCCCCCGCCACCACCGCCTCGGCCTCCGGGGTGCGCGCCGCCTGGGCCTCGAAGAGCTGGTGCAGGAGCCCCCCGGGGTAGTCGCGCCGCGTGTCGTCCCACCCCTGGAAGAACTGGCCGCGCTCGGAGGCGGAGAGCAGCGGCAGGCTCCAGAAGGGGGCCTCCGGCGCGGCGACAGCCCCGGCCAGCAGGGTCTGGAAATGGCCGAGCATGCGCTCCGCCGTCCCATCGTCGAGGAGGTCGGCGTTGTACTCCAGCGAGAGCCTTAGGCCCCCGCTCGCCTCCTCGGCGGCGAACAGGGTGAGGTCGAACTGCGCCCGCCGCTCGGCCAGCCGCACCGACTCCAGGGTCAGCCCGCCGAGCTCGACGCGCGCCCCCGCCTCGCCCAGCGAGAAGGCGGCGAGCCCGGGCTCGTCCCCGGGACGCCCGCGCTGCAGCACGAGCGCCGTCTGGAACAGCGGCGAGCGGGCGGGGTCGCGCACCGGCCGCAGGCGCTCGGCCATCAGGGGGAAGGGGAAGTCGCCGTGCTCCATCCCCTCCAGGGCCGAGTCGCGCGCCCGGTCGAGCAGCTCGCCGAAGCCCGGCTCGCCGGCGAGGCCGGCGCGCAGGGGAAGGAGGTTGACGAAGTAGCCGACCAGGGGCGCAAGCTCGGGCAGCGGCCGGCCAGCCACGGCGGCGCCGACGGCGAAGTCCTCCTGCCCGGTGTAGCGGCCGAGCTGCGCCTGGAAGCCGGCGAGCAGCGTCATGAACAGGGTGGCGCCCCGGCCGGCACCGAGCGCCCCGAGGCCCGCGGCGAGACCGGCGGGGAGCCAAGCCGCGCGGGCGCCGCCGCGCCAGGTCTGCACCGGCGGACGCGGGTGGTCGGTCGGCAGGTCGAGGTCGCGCACGCCGGCCAGCCGCTCTCGCCAGTAGCTCCAGAGCCGCTCGCCGCGCGGGCCGGCCAGGATCTCCCGCTGCCAGTGGACGTAGTCGGCGTAGCGCAGAGCCGGCGGCTCCAGCGCCTCCCCGCGGTAGAGAGCCGAGAGGTCGCGGGCCATCACCGCCAGCGAGGCGAAGTCGGCCACGATGTGGTGGACGACGAGCAGGACCGTGTCCTCGTCCTCGCCTTTGAAGATCCTTGTCCGCAGCAGCGGCCCGCGCTCCAGGGAGAACGGCCGCCAGGCCTCCGCGGCCAGACGGGCGGGGACAAGCCCCGCCCCTACGTCCATGATCTCGACGTCGGGGGCGAGATCGGGCAGCACTCGCTGCACGGGCTCGTCGCCGACGATGGGGAAGATCGTGCGCAGGGCTTCGTGGCGGGCGGCAAGGCCGGCGACGGCACGCGCGAACGCCGCCGCGTCCAGCCCCCGGGTGCGCGCCGCCACGGCGATGTTGTAGGCGCCCCCCTCGGGAGCCAGCCGGTGCAGGAACCAGAGCCCCCGCTGGCCCGGCGAGAGCGGCTGATCCCCAGCCGGCGACAGCGAGCGCAGCGACGGCACCTGCGCCAGCTCCGCCCCGGCGAGCGCCCGCTCCGCCAGCCCTTCCACCGTGACCCCCTGGAGGAGATCCGCCAGCGGCAGCGACAGGCCGAGCGCGCTCTCGACGGCCCCCTTCAGCTCGATCGCCGACAGTGAGTCGAGCCCGAGCCCGGTGAGCGGCTGGTCGAGCCCGACGGGCACCCCGAGCGCGGCCGACGCCCTCTCGCGCAGGTAGCCGGCGAGCATCGACCGGCGCTCCGCCGGTTCAAGAGCCGCGAGCGCCTCGCGCGTCAGCCCGGCCGCCAGCTCCGGCGCCGGATCGATCGCCGCCAGCGCGCTCCGTCCCACCACCGGCAGCTCACCCTTGAGGTAGAGATACCGGCAGAGACTCCGCTGCACCTTGCCGCTCGACGTCTTCGGCAGACCCGCCTGGCGGATCAGCACCACCTCCTGTACCTGCACCTCGTGCTCGGAGGCCACCGCTTGGCGCACCGCCTCGGCGATCGCCTCGATCCCATCCTTCCGATGGCGGGCCACCTCGTGCACGATCACCAGCCGCTCCTCGCCTCCCATCTCCACGGAGAAGGCCGCGCCGCCGCCGGGATGCAGATCCGCATGCGCCCGCTCGGCCGTCAGCTCGACGTCCTGCGGATAGTGGTTGCGCCCGCGCAGGATGATCAGGTCCTTCAGGCGGCCGGTGACGTACAGCTCGCCGCCGGAGAGGAAACCGAGGTCCCCGGTGCGCAGGAACGGCCCTTCTCCCGTCGTCAGGAAGGCGTTGAAGTCGCGCGCCGTGCCTTCCGGGTTCTCCCAGTAGCCGCGCGCCACGCTCGGTCCAGAGATCCAGACCTCCCCCTCCGCTCCGGCCGCAAGCTCGGCCCCGGTCTCCGGATCGGCCACCACCAGCCGCTGACCCATCCAGACCCGGCCGCAGCTCACCCGCTCCTTCTCCACCCTCGATCCATGGCCGCCCGTCACGAGCAGCGTCGCCTCCGCCAGGCCGTAGCAGGGGTACAACGCTTCCTTCTTGAAGCCGCTCGGCGCGAACACCTCCGCGAAGCGCTCCAGCGTCGAGGCCCGCACCGGCTCGGCGCCGTTGTAGGCCACCTGCCAGCTCGACAGATCCAGCCCCGCCAGCGCCTCCGGGCTCGCCTTGCGCGCGCACAGCTCGTAGGCGAAGTTCGGACCCCCGCTCACCGTCCCCCGGTAGCGGCTGATCGCCTCCAGCCAGCGCAGCGGACGCTGCAGGAACGACACCGGCGACATCAGCACGCAACGCCCCCCGGCGTGCAGCGGCTGCAGAACGTTCCCGATCAGCCCCATGTCGTGGTAGAGCGGCAGCCAGCCCACCACCACCGACTCCTCGTCCATCCCGAACGCCGCGCCGATCATCCGCTCGTTGTGCAGCAGGTTGCCGTGGCTGACCATCACACCCTTCGGCGCCGCTGTCGAACCCGACGTGTACTGGAGGAAGGCGAGGGTTTCGGGGCCGATCCGCGGCGGCGTCCAGCTCTCGGCCAGCCCGCCGTCCAGGCCCTCGGTCACGATCCAGGCCGCGCCCGCCAGCTCCGGAATCTGCGCCCTGAGATCTTCCGCCTTCGCGGCCACCGCCGCGGTGGTGAGCACGACGCGCGGCCGGGCGTCGCCGGCGATCGAGCGCAGCCGGGGCTGCGTCCGCCCCGCCCGCGGCGGGTAGGCCGGCACGGCTACGGCGCCGGCGTAGAGGCAGCCGAAGAAGGCGGTGATGAAGTCGAGCCCCGGCGGATAGAGCAGCAGCGCCCGTTCGCCGATCGCGGCATCGGCTCCCGCCGCCTGCAGCCCGGCGGCGACGGCGCGGGCGCGGCGGTCCAGCTCGCCGTAGCTCAGCGTCGCCTCTTTTCCCTCGCCGTCGGCCAGGAACGCGTCTGAGAGGAAGATATAGAGCGGATCGTCCCCCCGCTCCGCCGCCCGCGTGATCAGCAGGTCGACAAGCGTCTCCGGCCGCCGTTCCGGCTCAGCTTCCCGCAGGAAGGCGCCGACGACCTCCAGAAAGCGCTCCGGCTCCTCGAGGTTGGGCATGTGGGCGCTGGTCTCGAAGATCTCCAGCCGGGAGCCGGGCGTCCTCTGGTGGTAGGCCGCCGTCGTCTCCGGAGTCATCTCGTCGTAGCGCCCGCAGGCGAAGAGCGCCGGGACATCGACCTCCCCCAGCCGCTCCGCGCTCTCGTAGGAGGCGAGAAGGCCGGTCATGGCGAACTCCGCGGGGCCCCACATGGTCTCGTAGACCTCGCGCGAGAACCCCTCGTCGCTCCGCCGCAACGCCTCCGGCCACTCCGGCAGCCGGCAGAGGTGGCGCTGGTAGAACATGCCGGTGGCGGCGCGGTAGGCGCCCGAATTCGTGGTCCCCCGCGCCTCGTGGAGGTCGATCGTGTCCCGGACCGCTTTCGGAAGCTCCGCCTTCAGCCGTTCCGTATCCTCCCGGATGCGGCGCGCGCTCAGGCAGGGGGAGATGAAGGAGAGGCTCGCCGCGCGCTCCCGCCCCGCCGCCAGGAACCAGTCGAGAGCCAGCATGGTCCCCCAGGAGTGCCCGAGCACGTGCAGCCGCGGAAACCCGAGGTCCTCGACGACCGCCTGCAGCTCGCGCACGAAGCGCTCCAGCCGCCAGAGCGAGCGGTCGGCCGGGCGGTCGGAGGCCCCGGAGCCGAGCTGGTCGTAGAAGATCACCGGCCGCTCGGCGCCCAGCGCCGCGAGGTTCTCGAGATAGATGTGGGTCGAGCCCGGTCCGCCATGGAGGACGATCAGGGGGATCCCGGGGCCGTCCCCCGCGATCCGAACCTTCACCCGTCCGCCGGGGACGGCGACCCACCGCTCGGAAATATTCATCATGACCAGACTCCAGAAGTCACTTTATCCAGCGCCTGACGAGCGATGGCCGGCCCGAGCCGGTAACCGGCGCCCGAGCCGGCGGTCGCCAGGACGATCCGCGGCGCCGCCGCCGCGGCGGTCACCACCGGCACCCACTCCGGGCCGTACGAGTCGCAGAACACCCTCCCCCCCGTGCACCGCGCGGCGAACGCCGGGCAGTAGCGGGCGAGGATCGCGAGGCCCTTCTCGCGGTCCTCCTCAGTGATGCGGTGCGAGCCCTCCGGCGCGTAGTCCCAGACCTGGCAGGTGTAGCTGAACAGCCAGTGGCGGCGCTCGACGACCGGCAGCAGGAAGGCGTCGGCGTCGAAGAAGTAGAGGACCGGATCGTCCGGTCCCGGGCAGAGATCGAGGTGCAGGGCCACCACTTTCTTGACGCGGACGCCGGCGCCGCGGGCGAGATCCTCGCCCGGCTGCCGTAACGCCCACGGCCCGGGGGCCAGGATGGCGCGCCGGGCGGCGATCGCGCGGCCGTCCGCGGTGGCGAGCTCCACGCCGTCCCCCTCCGAACGCGCGCCGGTGATCTCCACCCCTTCCCAGACCGTTGCCCTGAGGGCGAGCGCCGTGGTCACCGGCTCAGGGAGCGCGTAGCTCCCGGCCAGCCCTCCCAGGAGGCGCTCGTTCGCGGCCAGCGAGAGCCCGTGGAACGTCGAACCGAGAGTCTCCGCCGGCACCTCGCGCGGATCCCCGGCCGTGCAGCGCGCCCGCACCTCCGCCAGACTCCCCTCGCGGGCCACCACGAAGCAGGGGAGATCGCGGATGGGGAGGCCCGGGAGCTCGGCCCGGAGCTCGCGGTAAAAGCGCTCGCTCTCCCGCTCCATCCGGCGGTGCTCCTCGTCGCGGCCGAAGGGGATGCAGAGGGCGGCCGAGTAGCGGGTGGCGCCGCCGCCGATCAGCGCGCGGTCCACCAGCAGGACCCGCCAGTCCGGATAGCGGCGGACCGCCTGCGCGGCGGCCAGCGCGCCGACGATGCCGGCGCCCACCACCACGAGGTCGAGGGGCTCCCGCGCCAGGGTCGTGGGCACGGCAAGCTCCGTCAGAACTGGCCCCACGGCTGGCGAGTGGAGGCGGCCGCCTCGAGGGGGGACAGCGTCGGCTCGGCCGGGGCCGCGGGCACCGGGGTCTTCTCCATCCCGCTCCAGGCCACCGGCGCCGCCGCCTCCTCCACGTCGTAGACCTGGCGGCCGAGCAGGCTGTTGACGATCTTCGAGCTCCTCCAGGCGAGCAGGCTGAGGTTGGGATCGGCGACGCCGCGGGCGACGCGCGCCGCGTTGAGGGCGTAGATCCGGTGCTCGGGCAGGCCGTCCCAGACGATCGAGTAGTCCTCCCGGAAGCGGAACCGGCCGCCGTCCAGATCGATGCGGTCAAGGATCGGCTCGAGATAGGAGGGCATCACCCAGGTGTAGCCGGTGGCGAGGATCAGGCAGTCCACCCCGACCTCGGCCGCCCCTTCCGTCACCAGGTCCCGCACTCCCACCCGCCACCCCCCCTCGCCGTCCGGGGTCACCGACAGCAGATCGCGCGCCGGCCAGAGGCGGTGCCGGCACGGCGTCTCCTGCAGGAAGTCGAGCTCGTAGAGCCGCTGGCAGACGGTCTTCAGCAGGCTGGTGCTGATGCCATCGCTGGCCAGCGTCTGCTCGGCCACCAGCTTCTCCCGCACCGCCGCCGGCAGGCGGAAGAAGTGCTCGCTGTAGGTCGGCGTGAACCACTCGTTGGCGAACGGGCTTTCGTCGAGGGGGAGGAAGTTCGGCCGCCGGGAGACCCAGTAGAGCTCGCAGGGGAGGGCCTCCGAATCGGCCAGGAGCTGCGAGATCAGCTCGGCGCCGCTCTGCCCGCCCCCCACCACCATCACCCGCTTGCCCTTGGGTTGGAACCGCTTCAGCAGGTAGTCGGCCGAATGGAAGACCGTCTCCCCCAGATGCGGGCGGACGAACGCCGGCACCCGCGGCGAGAGGCCGCTGCCGAGGGCGAGGTTGCGCGTCCGGATCTTCTCCCCCCCGGCGTGCACCACCAGGCCGCCGTCCCAGGTCACGGCGTCCACCGGCCGGCCGAAGTGGAGATCGGGGAGCTGCGAGGCGACCCAGTGCAGGTACTGGTCGAACTCCGAGCGCCGGATGCGCGGGAACTCGGCGTGCATGAACCGGTAGAGGCGCTTGCGGGCGTGCAGGAAGGCCAGGAACGAGAAGCGGCTGGTGGGATCCGCCGGAGTCACCAGGTCCTTGAGGTGCGACACCTGGATCTCCGCTTCCGGGAACAGCAGCCCCGGATGCCACTTGAGCTCCCGGGCGCGGTCGAAGAAGCAGGCGCGCGCCTCTCCGAACGGCGCCAACAGGGCGGCGAGGCTGAGGTTCGACGGGCCGATGCCGATGCCGATCAGGTCGTAGGGTTCCGGTCCGCTCATGACGTCACCTCCTTCGGGACGATATAGGCCACCAGCCGGGTCTCGCCCGGCGCGTCCTCGCGCGCGACGACGACGCATTCCCGGAGGGCCGGATGCTGCTCCAGGGCCGCCTCGATCTCCCCCAGCTCGATGCGGAAACCCCGCACCTTCACCTGCGAATCGGCGCGCCCCAGGAACTCGATATTGCCGTCCGCCAGCAGGCAGGCGAGGTCCCCGGACCGGTAGAGCCGCGCCCCCGGCGCCGGGCTGAAGGGGTCGGGGATGAACTTCTCCGCGGTCAGCGCCGGGTTCCGGAAGTACCCGCGGGTGATGCCGCCGCCGGCGACCAGCATCTCGCCGGTGTCGCCGTCCGCCACCGGCGCGAGGTCCGGATCGACGACGTGTACCCGGACGCCGGCGAACGGCCGCCCCAGGGGGGTCAGCTTGAACGGCGAGAGCTCCTCCTCGGTGCCGTTGAACCAGGCGGTGTCGAAGCTCGTCTCGGTGGCGCCGAAGGAGTGGATGGCCCGCGTCCCCTCCCGGCAGAGCCCCTGCAGCTCCCGGTGCTCGCGCACGTACCACCGGTCGGAGCCCACCACGATGAAGCGCAGCGCGGCGGGGAGAGGCTCCCGCGCCTCCGCGCAATGCTGGACCAGCCCGCGCAGCACGGCGGGGACGAACTCCGCGTAGTGCACCTCCTCGGCGGCCAGGATGCCGGCCAGCAGCCGCGGCGTGCTCACCGTCTCCCAGGGGACCAGCACCAGCTTGCCGCCGGAGCCGTGGGCGCGGATCACGTCGGCCTGGAAGACGCCGAACGGGAAGCTGGCGATCTGGCAGTGGTTCGCCACCCCGGCGCGCAGCTCGTAGGCCGCCTCCCAGGCGAAGTACTCGTTCACCAGGCTGGCGTGCGGGAGATCGATCCCCTTCGGCCGTCCCGTCGAGCCGGAGGTGAACAGCACCATGGCGCGGTTGTGCGGCTGGGCGAGGTTGGCCGGCTCGGACGGCTCCGCCTCCCCCTCGGTGCGGTAGACCGGCACGCTCCGCCGCCGTCCGACCGGCTCGGGCAGGCCCATGCCCGCGCGTACGACGACGAGCTGGACGTCCGCCTCGTCGAGCACCGCGGTGAGCCGCGCGTCCGGGGCGCGCTCGTCCAGCGGCAGGTAGGCGGCGCCCGCCTTCAGCACCCCCCAGAGGGCGACGATCATCTCCGGCGAATGGTCCAGGTAGATCGCCACCACCGACTCCGGGCCGGCGCCCTGGGCGCGCAGGCGGTGGGCGAGGTCGTTGGCCCGCTCGTCCACCTGCCGGTAGGTGAGCCGGTGGGCGGGGTCCCGCGAGCCGCCGAGGACGACCGCCAGCGCCTCCGGGGTGCGCGCCGCCTGCGCCGCGAAGAGCTGGTGCAGGCAGAGGCTCATAGCAGGCCCTCCCAGGGCATGACGCGGCCGATGTCGCTACGGTAGCGGAGCCCCTCGAAGCGGACGTGGCCGATCCCCTCGTAGGCGTTCGCCACGGCTTCCGGGACCGTCTTCCCGAGCCCCACCAGGTGGACCGCCCGGCCGCCGTCCGTCACCAGCCGCTGACCGCCAGGGACACCGTCGAGAACCTGGGCCTCGCCCAGAAAGACCCGGCAGCGGGCGGGGTCGACGGCCGCGAGGCCGGTGATCGGATGGTGGCGGCTGAAGGCGCCGAAAGGCCAGCCGGGGTGCCCCTCGGTAGGTCCCTGCGTCGCCACCACATCACAGCAGCAGAGGTCGTTCAGGGAGAGCGAGGCGCCGCCGAGCTTGCGGTCGAGGATGGTCCGGCAGAGCCCGGCGAAGTCGGTCTCGATGCGCGGGAAGATCACCTCCGCCTCCGGATCGCCCATGCGGGCGTTGATCTCCAGCAGTTGCGGCGCCTCGCCGTCCACCAGCATGCAGCCGAGATAGATCACGCCGTTGTAGCGCAGGCCCTCGCGCGCGATCAGCTCCAGCAGGGGATGCAGGATCTCCTTCTCCACCCGCGCGGTCAGCCCGGCGCTCTCCAGGGGGTGCGGCGAGATCGCTCCCATGCCGGCCGAGATGACGCCGCGGTTGCCGTCGTCCGACTTCTGGTAGTCGAGCCCCATCGGGAGGAGCAGATAGCTCTCGCCGTCGAGCAGGACGAAGAACGACACCTCGCGCCCCTGGATCCGCTCCTCGACGACGATCCTCGACCCGGCGTCGCCGAACACCCTTTGCACCATCAGGCGGTCGATGGCGGCCAAGGCCTCCGCCTCGTCGTCGCAGACGAAGGCGCCGTTGCCGCCGCAGAGACCGTCGGCCTTGACCACCACCCGGTGCGGGGCTCGCCGCACGTGCTCGCGCGCCACCTCCGGATCGTCGAACGCGGCGTAGGCAGGGCTGGGGATGCCGTACCGGGCGAACAGCCCCTTCGAGTAGATCTTGCTGCTCTCCAGGCGGGTCGCCGCGCGATCGGGTCCGATCACCGGCAGGCCGGCCGCCCGGAAGGCGTCGACGAAGCCGTCCGCCAGGGCCATGGTGTTGGCCACGAAGACCAGGTCGACCCCCTCGTCCGCGGCGAAGCGGACCATCGGGCCGGGATCGGCGAGCGACAGCTCCGGCCTGGAGATGACTCGCGGCGTCTCCACCGCCGGGCAGCCCGGCGCGTAGTAGATCGTCGCGTCCTGATTGGTATGGGAAAAAAGATCGGCGAAAGCGTGCCCGCGGCCCGACCGGTCAACCAGCAGTATCTTCATCAGACTCCCGTCGTAGTCTCATCCCGTTCTATGTCGAATTCCCCCTCATGCATTGTGCGCCGGGCGGAAGATTGAGGGACACCCCGGACGGGATTCGGCGAGGAATCCTAATCCACCGAGCCGCGGACGGCGGCGCCAGACGGGAGGCGGCGAAGGGGGCGGGAAGATCGCCGTCGCGATGAATCGAGAGCGTGCCTACGTCATGGCCGAAGCCAGCGCGCTTCCTGCTGCAGCGTCCGTACAAAGCGGCCGCCCTGCTGCTGGAGCCGTTCCCACTCCAGGCGTGTGTAGACGAGGAGCTCCGCGGGGACGGGGAGGGAGCTGAGATCCCAACCGAGCGCGCGCCCCTCGAAAGGCTCCGGCGATGACTCGACCACCGCGATCAGATCGAGGTCACTGCCCACTCCGGCGTCGCCGCGAGCATAGGAGCCAAAGTAGCCGAGGCGAAGGAGCCCAGGATGGCGTGGCGCCTCCCGAGCGGCCCACTCCACGACCCCGCGCTCCACAGCGCGGCGGTCAGGCCACCTGAGCACGGACGTAGTCAAGGATCTCACTGGCATAGCGAATCGCGTCTCCACTTTGAATCTCTCCATAATGCTCGAACGGCGGCCCCTCGGGATGCCCGTCCGGATAGCGTGTCCCGATGTAGAAGTTGTCGAGCACTTTCGCCTTCTCAACCAGTGCCTGATCTACCTCCACCGGCAACTCGATGAGCAGGCGTGCCACCACATGACCCCAGGCCTCCTGGCCCAGGTGGAGGTGAAGGGCTTTCACCGCCTTCTCCGCCCCCTGCTGGGCAGCGAAACAGGCCCACTCATGACGCTGCTGCTCGCGCGATGCACTCGCTTGCGCCAGGTCTCGCTCGGCCTGCATCAGCCAGTCTCGTGATCGATCCACGGTGAATCCTCTCTCAGCATCGGGAGCCATGCCGCACAGAGAGCATACCTGAGGACAGTCGCCGACTGATGTCAGCGGAGGATAGCGACCCCTGTCAGCGAGCCCGGTAGGGCGCCAGCGCGGCGACGAGCTCCGGCGGCAGCGGGATCGGCCGCAGGTCACCCCGCGCCACCGCCACCAGCACCGCGTACCCTTCGGCGGTCAGGTCGCGCTCCGGGGTTCCCTTGCGCACCTCGAACTGGAGCCGCAGCGACGAGGTGCCGACCTTCGCCACCCACATCTCGACGTCGAGGTGGTCGTCGAGCAGCGCCGGCTTGCGGAACTCGAAGTGGAGCTGGGCCCGCGGCAGCCAGAAGTCGAACTGCTCGAACAGTTTCGAGAAGGGGAAGCCGATGGAGCGGAAGAGCTCGCTCTCGGCGATCTCGAAGAAGCGCACGTAGGCGCCGTAGCAGATGATCCCCGCCAGATCGATGTCGCTCCAGCGGACGAACTCACCGACGCGGAAGCGCCCCGGGGTGAGGTTGGCGGGGTCCTGCAAGCTGGTCACGGCGTCCACGGCGGCATCATATCCGCTGATGCCGCCGTGGGGAGTCGCATCTTCGGCCTACGCCGCCTGCAGCCCGCGGGCGCACGCGATGTCCAGCAGGGTGACGCCGACGACCATGGCCGTGGCGCCGGTGAGGCGCCCCTTCTCATTGTCGGGGGACTTGAGGGCCGCCGCCAGCAACGCCAGGTCCATCGCGTCGCCGGCCACCCGCCCCCACAGAGGGACAACCTTTCTGTCCCCCATCAGCACTCCCATCCCGGCCATCGCCTCCCGGGCGCCCAGCGCGCGCATCAGCCCGGTCCGGTCGCCACGAAGACCGATCTGCCGTTCCAGCCACCGCGGGGCGAGCAACTGGGTGAGCCCCAGCCCGATGCTGAACCATCCCAGACCCTTGGCCAGCGACAGCTCCCGACTGTACTTCTTGATCTCCCTCTGCTTCACAGGCTTCATACGGCTGACTCCTTCCAAAGACGGCAGGCCCCGCTACATCGTCAGGACTGCGCTTGGATGTTTAGCAAGGTATGTGCCGGGTGTACTGCCGGAATGGTAGGCTCCGGTCCCGAGGCCATGCCCCCCTTCGCCCTTCACCCCACGCTCGCCCGCGACACCCGCGAGGTGGTCCGCCTGCCGCTCTGCCGCGTGCTGCTGATGAGAGACCGCCGGTTCCCCTGGCTGATCCTGGTGCCGGAGCGCGAGCCCGCGCGGGAGATCCACGATCTGGCTCCGGCGGACCGGGCGGCGCTCATCGAGGAGATCGCCAGGGCCGGCGAGGTGCTGACCCGCCTCTTCCGGCCGGACAAGCTGAACGTCGGCGCCCTCGGCAACATCGTGCCGCAGCTCCATGTTCACGTCGTCGCCCGCTCCGCCGCCGATCCCGCCTGGCCGGGGCCGGTCTGGGGCTCGGGAGCCGCCGTGCCCTATGTGGAAGGTGAGCTGGCAGAGCTCCGGGACCGGCTGGCGGCGGCGTTCCAGGAAAGCAGAAACCAAGGGACGTAAGGGACAGCAGGGACATCAGGAACAAAGGACAAGAGACACTTTCCCTGATGTCCCTTGTGTCCCTGCCGTCCCTTACGTCCCTTGTTCACCCAGAAACCGCGCCACCCGGCCCACCCCTGCGGCGAACCGGCCGGGCTCCGGCAGCAGAGAGAGCACGAGAAAATCCTCCGTGGCGAAATCGAAGTAGTAGCCAGGGTGAACCAGCACCCCCTCGCGCTCGAGGATCTCCAGGACCAGCGCCTCGTCGTCGGCGCCCGGGCGGCGGACGCGGATCACCGCCGCCCACCCCCCCTCGGGCTCCAGCAACTCGACCGCCGGCACGCCGGCCAGCGCCGCGCGGAGCACGGCGAGATTGCCGCGGACCCGGCCGAGGATCTCCGCCCGGATGCGCGGCGCGAGCTCCAGCACCCCCGCGAGGGCCCGCTGCACCGGCGTCGCCACCGAGAGATAGGTGTCCGCCACCATCTCCAGCGCGGCGACCGTCCGCCGGCGCGGGCCGGGCGGGCCGCCGACGCGGATCCAGCCCAGCTTCCAGGAGGGCAGACCGGCGCTCTTCGAGAGCCCGCCGAGCGAGAAGGAGAGCGCCTCCCCCAGGGCCGCCGCCGGCCCGGCGCGCCGGGCCTCTTCCACCAGCGGATATTCCGCGAAGACCTCGTCCGAGATCAGCGGCAGCCCCCGGGAAGCGCAGAGCGCGAGCATCGCCTCCTGCTCCTCCACCGAGAAAAAAGACCCCGTTGGGTTTCCCGGGTGGATCAGGGCGAGCAGCCGCGTGCGCGGGGAAAGCGCGATCTCCACCGCCTCCGGATCGACGGCGAAGCGCCATCCCGGCTCCAGGTGAAAATGGGAAAGGACCAGGGAGTCCAGCGCCGCCAGACTGTCGAGCAGAGGATAGGAAGGGGCCGCGGTCAGCACCTCGTCCCCGGGATCGGCGAACAGCTTGAAGAGATAGGAATAGGACTCGCTCGTCGAGGCGGTCAGAAAGAGATCCTCCGGCGAAACCGGATCTCCGGGACTGGAGAGAACGGCGGCGAGCGCCTCGCGCGCCTCGGGAATCCCCTGTGGATGCGGCTGGTACTCCGCGCCCGCGCCGCGGCGGAGAAGCTCGGCCAGCTCCTCCTCCGGATATGCGAGCCCCACCCGCGTCGGGTTGGTCTCCGTGAGATCGATCGTCGGCAACCCGCGCGCCGCCCGCTCCTCTATCGCCAGCGTCAGCCGGTTCTTCGAGTGCTCCCAGGGGAGGCGGCGCGAGAAGCGGAGAGCGGAGGGCACGGTGAAAGTCTATAAGTATCAAGCGTCTTTGGCCGAAAGAGCCGGGAGCGCGCCGAACACGCGCCCCGGCATTACGGCCTGCTATCCAGCGTTCGGTGGGATTTCGGGGGGCCCCTTGCTACTTGCCGGCGGCCGGCGGCGGCCCTTCTGGTTCCGGACCCGGCTCCGGATCCTTCTTGGACCGCTTCCGAGGCCGTAGTGGACGCATCCCATAGTCGGTGAGCCGTTCGCTGTCCAGCCCATAGTGCGCCTGGAGCGCGGCGCGCACTCGCGCCGCCGCGGCGCCCCCTTTCTTCATCATGACCCGCCGGTCCTTGGACTCCTGCTGCTTGATGCCTTTGCGGATCTCCAGCCGGGCGGTGATCTCCCGGGCCTCCGTCAACGCCACCTCCAGCGGCGCCGCGTAGACTTCGAGGTTGGGGATCTCCGCCGCGTTCGTCTTGACGTTGGTGAGGAGCTTTTCCCAGACGCTGAGAACTTCAGCGATCGATGTCCTTGGCATGTTTGTTCCCTTTCTTTCATGGTTTGGTAGTTGGTTTGTGGGTTAGGTCGGGCCTGAAAGACTCACTTCCTTATCCGTAACTGCGATCGGCTATCGTGCTCAATCCGCACCTCCTGATAGAAATCCAGCGCCTCCATGGCACCGGAATGTGATCTCAATCAGCACTGTCGATGCGTTATGGTCATCCAGGAAGTCTGGCTTGTCAATGCCTGTCGGGCAGGATCTTTGGCGACGGATTGAGGCGTAAAATGTGTGTAGAGATGCCAGTTCGCCGCCGCCGGAAACTTGAGTTCCACTCACCGGCAAGGAAACCCTGTCTTTGCGGAATCCGCGATCTCACGATCGAGCGGCTAAATCCGCACCGCGACGCTGAATCTCCGTGGGGACGGTCCCGTCCCAGCAAATTTTCATCGCGTCCCCGCGGAGATCGGTCCAATCCCCAAGACGCGCGTCACGGTCCCCGGCATGGACGTTCCAATTTCAGCCAAGACGTTCCGGTCCCGCCGCGGATCGATTGGCTTCCCGGGAGCGACGTCACGCTCGTCGCCAGAGAGGTAACGGTCCCCGTGGAGGCGCACAGGATCGCGCGGAGATTGAAAGCCGCATGACCGAATTTCCTGGAAGTCACGCGGGGAACGTAACGCCGCTTCCGGGGAGCGAACCGATCCCGTGGGGACCGGACCAAAATTCAGCGCTCCGCAACCGAGCCCCGCGATCGCGGAATCAGCCTTGAGGAGGGCGGAGAGCCGCTACTTCCCCCCGGTGACATCGATGAACGTGCCGGTCGTGAACGAGGCCTCCTCCGAGAGGAGCCAGAGGATGGCGGCGGCCACCTCCACCGGCTGCCCGCCCCGTTTCATCGGCACCAACTCCTTGACCCGGTCCACGCGCTCCGGATCCCCGCCGCTGGCGTGGATCTCGGTGTAGATGAAGCCCGGACGGACGGCGTTGACCCGGATCCCCTCCTCCGCCACCTCGCGAGCCAGGCCGATCGTCAGCGTGTCGATCGCGCCCTTCGAGGCCGCGTAGTCGACATATTCGCCGGGAGAGCCCAGCCGGGAGGCCCCCGAGGAGACGTTGACGATCGCCCCACCGCGCCCTCCATGCCGGGTCGACATTCGCCGCACCGCCTCCCGAGAGCAGAGGAAAGAGCCAGTGACGTTGGTGGCGAAGACGCGCTGGAGACGCGCCGCATCCATCGTGTCGACCCGCATCTGAGTCTCCAGGATGGCGGCGTTGTTGACCAGGGCGGTCAGTGGCCCGAGCTCCGCGTCGACGGCGGCGAACATCCGGACCACCTCGGCCTCGACCGCCACATCCGCCGCCACCGCGATCCCCTTCCCCCCCACCCGCCCGACCGCCTCGACGACCACCTCAGCCGCCTCCCGGTTTCGCCGGTAGTTGACCGCCACCGCATACCCCCGCTCCGCCGCCAGCCGCGCCGTCGCCGCGCCGATGCCCCGGCTGCCGCCGGTGATCAGGATGATCTTGTCCATGGCGCAAGGCTCTCGCTCCCGGAGGGGGCTGTCAAGGGTCGAGCCGGGTTTCTGTAGATGTTTTTACTGACAAGAACTCGTTGGCTAAGAGCTGAGTTGCCAGCTCATTGAGGCCTGAAAGAAAAACAAAGGACGTAAAGGACATCAAGGACGACAAGGACAAATAAAGACTCTCCTTTGGAGATAGCGTTATCGGTGGGTTATCTTTTTGCGTCCTTGCAGTCCTTGATGTCCTTTACGTCCTTTTCCAGGAGCTCGCCATGAGCCAGGGCTTCATTCCGCCGCACGGCAGCTACAAAAAGCTGCTCTCCTATCAGAAGGCGGAGATCGTGTACGACGCCACGGTTTATTTTTGCGATCACTTTGTCGACAAACGGAGCCGCACCCATGATCAGATGATTCAAGCGGCTCGTTCGGGCAAGCAGAACATCATCGAAGGCAGCATGGCCTCGGCGACTTCCAAGGAGACCGAGATCAAGCTGACCAACGTGGCCCGTGCCAGTCTTGAAGAGCTGCTGGCCGATTACCGCGATTTCCTGCGAGTGCGCGGTCTTCAGGAATGGTCCCCGGAGCACGCCTATACGCTCCGTCTTCGCGAGCTGAACAGGATCCCCGATGCGACCTACGCGACGTTCCGCAAAGGCATCGAGAACCCCGACCCGGCGATCGCCGGGAATGTGATCATCGGTTTGATCCGTGTGAGCAACTTCCTTCTCGACCGACAGCTCCGGCAGCTGGAGAAAGCCTTTCTCAAGGAAGGTGGCCTGCGCGAGCGCATGACCCACGCTCGCCTCGAGGCACGGAGGAAAACCTCGCGTTGAATCTCGGAGCCGAGCCTTCCAAACAAGCCCCCTTTCAGGGCGGCTTCAGTCACCCTTCAGGAGCCGGCGGCTCCCCCAGCACGATCAACTCGGGTGCGGCATCGCCCTGATAGAGCTGCTCGACCAGCCCGGCCCGCCGCTCTAGCACCGCCCTCTGGTTGACGTACCCCTTGTCGGTGATCTCGCCGGCCTGGATCGAGGGGGGATCGGCCAGCAGGAGGGCGCGGGCGATGCGCCGGCTGCTCGCCCGGTTGGCGGCGTTGTGGGCGGTCAGGCAGGCGGCCAGCCGCTCCCGGACCTCGGGCCGGCGGCTCAGCTCGGAGAGAGGCGCATCCTCGGTCACGCCGCGGCAGAGCGAGCGGCAGCCGGCCGGGTTGAGGAAGACGAGCAATCCGACCTCACGCCGGTCGTTGCCGGTCACCACCACGTCCTGCACCACGGGGGCGCCGGCGGCGATCATCTCCAGGCGCAACTCGCCAACGTGGACCCAGGTCCCGGACGTCAGCTTGAAGTTCTCGGCCAGCCGGCCGTCGAAGAGGATGCCCCGGGACGGGTCTTCCGGATCGGCGAGCTTGCCGGCGTCCCCGGTCTTGAGGAATCCGTCCTCGTCGAACAGCTCGCGGGTGAGCTCCGGGCGCTGCCAGTAGCCCGGGGTCACGTTGGGGCCTTTCACCCGCAGCTCGAGTTTGCCGTCGACTGGCGCCAGCTTGATCTCCGTGCCCGCGCCGGGCAGGCCGATGACGCCGGCCCGCTCGATCAGGAAGTGGATCTGGGTCGAGCTCGGCGCCGTCTCGGTCGAGCCCCAGGCCGAGAGCATGGCGACCCGCCGCCCGATCGCCCGCTCCGAGAGTCGCTCCAGCGCCTCCCACAGGTGCTGCGGCAGCGCCGCGGCGGCGTAGAAGAGCGCGTCGAGGTCGCGGAAGAAGGTCTCGCGCAGGACGGCGTCCCGCTCGAGGAACGGGATCAGCATCTCGAAGCCGCGCGGCACATTGAAGTGGAAGGTCGACGGCACCTCGCGCAGGTTGCGCGCGGTGGTCTCGATCAGTCCGGGGGCCGGCTTGCCGCCGTCGATATAGAGCGTACCGCCGTTGCGCAGCGCCAGGTTGAAGTTGTGGTTGCCGCCGAAGGTGTGGCTCCAAGGGAGCCAGTCCACCATCACCGGCGGCCGGTCCTCGAGAAAGGGCCACGCCTGGGCGAGCGCCTGCTGGTTGGAGACGAGCATGCGCTGCGTGTTGATCACCCCCTTGGGCTTGCCGGTCGAGCCGGAGGTGAAGAGGATCTTGGCGACGGTGTCAGGACCCACGGCGGCGAAGCGGTCTTCCAGGCCGGAGCCCGGCGTTGCCGCGGGGAGCGCGTCGAAGAGGGTTGTCGCCAGCCCGCCGGGCGGATTCGCGCTGACCACCAGCTCGGCCACGCCGGCCGCGGCCGCGGTTTTCAGGGCGCCCGCGAACCGGGCGCCGTCGGCGGCGTAGACGAGGCCGGGGCGGACCAGCTCGAGGATGTAGCGGAGCTGGGCGTGGTCCTCCGCCAGCAGCGAGTAGACGGGCGAAACCGGCACGGCGGGGATCCCCACGTGCAGGGCCGCGAGCTGCAGCAGGCCATGATCGACGCCGTTGTCGGAGAGCAGGGCCACCGGCCGGCCGGCGTCGAGGCCGCGCTCCAGCAGGGCGGTGGCGATCCGCTCGACGCGGTCGAGGGCCGCGGCGTAGGTGACGCGGCGCCAGCCGCCGTGCTCTCCCTCGCGCTCGGCGAGGAAAACGCGGTCCGGCGCGGCGCGGGCCCAGTGGCGCAGCAGGAGTCCGAGGCAGCGCGGATAGGGGCGCAGCTCGTGCCGCGAGCGCAGCAGCAGGCCGCCGCCGGGGAGCGGCCGCGTCTCGAGGGCGACCGGGGCGAGCCGGAGCGGCTTCATCGTCGGTGCTTCGACCATGGTCGTCGAGTTTACGAGAAGTTTACGACCGCTGGGGGGGTCGCAAAGCATCACGTCTTCTGCTATATATAGAGGCACTAGTAAGGGGTAGAATCCAGGCCATTGGGCCAGGGATCAGAATGGGGCGGCGAAGGACGGTTCCCACTGGCGAACCGGGCAGCCATTCCACCGCTTCAACCTCCGTTCACGCGGAGCTCTCGCCTCTTTAGAAAAACTCGATGCGTGTGATTGCCCGTTTAGAAACAAGCCAAGAAAAGAGCCCACACTATGAAGAAGCGGTCGCTGTTCCTTCTGCTGGCCCTCGCCATCATCCTCCCCCTGGCTGCGCTGGGCGCTGACGCGCCCTCCTGGCCGTCGCTCGGCCAGCAGCTCCGGGCCGACGCCGTGGTACCCCACAGCGCGCTCGAGGGGCTGATCGCCGCCAACCAGGATTTCTCGGTGCTGCGCCCCGAAGAGGCGAAGGACCAGATCCGCGTGCCGCTCTGGCTGCGGGTGCTCTGGCGTCACGCGCACCCTGAGATGGTCTACTCCGCGTCGGACCCGACGGGCGGCTATCCGCTGGTCCTCAAGGAGGTCCACGAGTGGATGACCACCCACCAGGACCTCCGGGCCGGCCCGCCGACCAAGGACGTGCTGCCCGAGCTCGACGAGGACGCGCCCACCCGGACGGCCGGGATCAGCCTCGAGCAGAAGATCTCGGGCTCTCCGGACGCGCCGCGCAGCGAGTCCGACATCCGGGTCAATTACTGGGATCCGATGAAGATCATCGCCGCCTCGAACAACATCTCGGGCACCGGCTCCCAGGCGCAGTTCTTCTCGCTCAACGGCGGCACGACCTGGGGTCAGACGAGCCTATCGCTGCAGACCGGCGACTCCTTCCATTCCGACCCGACCGTCGACTGGACGTCGGACGGCACCGCCTGGTCGACCACGATCGGCATCAACTCCTCCGGCTCGGTGCTCCACATGCGCGCCTACAAGTCGACCGACAACGGCGCCACCTGGACCTTCGACAACACGTTCTCGGCGGCCCAGACCAGCACCGACAAGCAGATCATGTGGGTCGACCACAGCGCGACGTCGGCGTTCAAGGACAATATCTACGTCATCTGGCACAACGGCCTGCCGGCGTTCATGAACCGGCGCACCGGGCCGGCCGGCTCCTGGCAGACGCCGATCCAGGTGAGCGGCGCGGAGTCGACCGGCACGGCGATCGGCGGCGACGTCAAGACCAACGCCAACGGCGACGTGTTCGGCTTCTGGCCGACGACCACCAACCGCAAGATCCTCGTCGTCAAGTCGACCACCGGCGGCGCCTCGTACGGCACGCCCGTCCAGATCGGCTCGACCTTCGACTCCTTCGACATCGGCGTGCCGTCCTTCAACAGCCGCCGGGCGCTCATCTACGTCTCCGGCGGTGCCTACCGCACCGACAGCAAGGATCTGGTCTACGCCACCTGGACCGACCTCACCGGCGCCGCGGGGTGCACCTCGTCGGGCAACGAGCCGGGGTCCAACGCGGCGTCCACCTGCAAGACCCGCATCTGGTTCTCCCGCTCCACCGACGGCGGCGCCACCTGGGCGCCAGCGGTGATGATCAACAACCAAGCCTCGCTCAACGACCAGTACAACCAGTGGATGGTGGTCGACGAGACGACCGGCGCCCTGGGGCTCATGTACTACGACACGGTCGCCGACCCCGCCCGCAAGAAGACCGACGTCTACTACCAGTCTTCCTTCGACGACGGCGTCACCTGGTTCGCGCCGGTCAAGGTGACCTCCGCCCAGACCGACGAGTCGGTCGGCGGCGATCAGGGCAACCAGTACGGCGACTACAACAGCCTGTCGGGCATCGCCGGCCAGTTCTTCCCCTCCTGGACCGACCGCCGGGCCGGCGGCGACGAGGAGATCTGGACCGCCAAGGTCTCGGACGCCGCCTGCACGCCTCCGGGCGCTCCGGCCATCGGCACGGCCACGGCCACCGGCGCCAACCAGATCCAGGTCAGTTGGGCCGACGGCGCCCCTTCCTCGACGGCTTTCAACGTCTACCGGGCGGTCGGAACCTGCGCCGCGCACGGCGCCTTCACCCGCATCGCCACCGCGGTGGCCGGCTCGCCGCAGACCGACAGCACGGTCTCGGGCGGTACCACCTACGCCTATCAGGTGACCGGCCTCGACGCCACCGCCAACTGCGAATCCCCGGCCTCGGGCTGCGTTGAGGCCACGGCGACCGGCGCCTGCACGCTGCCGCCGACCTTCGCGGGTCTCGCCAGCGTCACCAATACCGCGGGCGCGACCTGCGGCCTCAACCTCGCTTGGTCGGCGGCCACGCCGGCTTGCGCCGGACCGGTCACCTACAACGTCTACCGCTCAACCTCGTCCGGCTTCACGCCGAGCCCGGGGAACCGGCTCGCCAGCAGCGTCACCGGCACGTCGTACAACGACACCTCCGGCTCGCTGATGAGCGGCACGACCTTCTACTATATCGTCCGCGCGGTCGACAGCTCGAACGGCCTCGAGGAGGCCAACACGGTCCAGAAGAGCGCCACGCCCACCGGGCCGATCGCCCTCGGCAACCTCATCGAGACGTTCGAGGGCGGCGGCGGCTTCGACAATCCGGGCTGGACGCACAACCCGATCGCCGGCGGCGTCGACTGGGCTCTCTCCACCACCCAGTCCCAGACCCCGATGCACTCCTGGTTCTCCTCGAGCCAGACCAGCGTCTCCGACCGGGTCCTGGTCACCCCCACGTTCGTGCCGCAGGCGAGCTCCACGCTCTCCTTCTGGCACACCTTCGCCTTCGAGACCAACAGCGGCGGCACCGAGTGCTATGACGGCGGCACGCTCGAGATCTCGCTCGACGGCGGCGCGACCTGGTCGGTGGTGCCGGACGCCGCGTTCACGGCCGGCGGCTTCAACGGCACCGTCAACGCCAACTTCTCCAATCCGATCCTCGGCCTGCGGGCGTGGTGCCAGGGCACGGTCGGCACGATGACGCAGGTCAACGTCAACCTCGCCTCCTTCGTCGGTGCGACCGACGTCAAGCTGCGCTGGCATGAAGGGGACGACAGCAGCGCCAAGGCCACCGGCTGGTTCGTCGACTCCGTCACTCTCTCCAACGTCGGCTCGGCGGGCACCTGCTCGGCGGCCAACATCCTGTTCAACGACGGCTTCGAGAGCGGTGACCTGGGCGCCTGGAGCAGCCACAACCCGTAAGCTCCGCCAGGCCAGGGCTCACACCCTGGCCGGTACCGCCTCAAGAAGGGCGGGGTTGCAAAACCCCGCCCTTTTTCTTGTTACCGTTACCGGCGTTTCTGTAACTTACCGCACCAGGTCGCGGGTGATGTCGGCAACGGTGGGGGCGCCGGCCAGGGCCATGGCCAGATCGAGCTCGTCGCGCAGGAGGCGCAGAACGGACAGCGCGCCGGCCTCCCCCGCCGCGGCGAGCCCCCAGAGCACCGGCCGGCCGGCGAGCACCGCCCGCGCCCCCAGGGCGAGCGCCTTCAGGACGTCCGTCCCCCGCCGCACGCCGCCATCCATCAGCACCTCGATCCGGTGACCGTGGGCCGCCAGGGCGTCGACGATCTCCGGCAGGACATCGAGGGTGGCCGGCGAGGTGTCGAGCTGGCGTCCGCCGTGATTCGACACCACCACGCCGGCGACACCCGCCTCGGCCGCGCGCAGGGCGTCGTCGGGCCGGACGATCCCCTTGACCAGCACCGGCAGCTCGGTGATCGACCGCAGCCAGGCCACGTCCCGCCACGTCAGCGCCGGATCGAGAAAAGAGGCGACGTAGGCGGCGAGCCCGGAATCGGCGGCGGCCGGCGGCATCTCCCCATATCCCTCCGGCAGCAGGTTGGCCACGGCGAGGCCGGGCGGCAGGCGGAAGCGGTTCCGCACGTCCCGCTCCCGCCGTCCGAGCAGGGGGGCGTCCACGGTGAGCACGAGCGCGCGGCAGCCGGCGGCCTCGGCCCGCCGCACCAGCCCCTCGGTGGCCCCGCGGTCGCGGTAGACGTAGAGCTGGAACCAGACCGGCCCGGAAGCGGCGGCCACCACCTCCTCGATCCGCGTGGTGGAGAGGGTCGAGAGGATCATCACCGTCCCCGCCGCTCCGGCCGCCCGCGCGGTCGCCAGCTCCCCCTCGGGAGTCGCGAGGCGATGGAACGCGGTGGGAGCGACGAGCACCGGCATCGCGACCGGCTGGCCGAGCACCGAGGTCGTCAGATCGCGGCGGGAGACGTCCACCAGTACCCGGTAGGCGATTGAAACGCGGTCGTAGGCGGCGCGGTTCTCGCGCAGGGTGACCTCGTCGTGGGCGCCGCCCGCGTAATAGTCGTAGGCCTCCGGAGAGAGCCTCTCGCGGGCGATCGCCTCGAGCTCGAAGACGTTGAGCGGTTCCATCGCGCGATTGTATAAAATCTGGCCTTCTCTAGAAGGAGCCCTACATGCTGGACCGCCGCGCGTTTCTGTCCTCGATCGCCCTCCTGGCCGCCCTGGCTACCGGTTGCGCCAGCATTCCGGCTCCCCGCGCGGGCACCGCCGCCAGCCGGCCTGCGGCGAGCCCGGTCGTCGAATTCACCCTTCTGCAATTCAACGACGTCTACGAGATCGGCCCGGTGGAAGGGGGCAAGAGCGGCGGGCTCGCCCGGGTGGCGACGCTCCGCCAGCGCCTCCTGGCCGAGAATCCCAACACCTTCACCCTTCTGGCCGGCGACTTCGTGAGCCCCTCGGCGCTCGGCACCGCCAAGGTGGACGGCCAGTCCCTGGCGGGCAAGCAGATGGTGGCGGTGCTCAACGCGATGGGCCTGGACCTCGCCACCTTCGGCAACCACGAGTTCGACATCAAGGAGGATCAGCTCCTGGCCCGCCTCGCCGAGTCGCGCTTCCGCTGGACCTCGGCCAACGTGACGCGGGCGAGCGGCGGCCCCTTTCCCGGCGTGCCCCCTCACGTCATCCTCACCGCCCAGGGCCCGGGCGGCAGCGTCCGCATCGGGGTCGTGGGCGTGGTGCTCGCCAGCAATCCAGCCCCCTTCGTCACCTACGCCGACTCGATCGAGTCCTTCCGCCGCGAGGCCCAGGCGCTGCGGGGACAGGTGGACGTCCTGGTGGGCCTGACGCACCTGGCCTTCTCGCAGGACCAGGCGCTCGCCGAGGTCATCCCGGAGATCGACCTGATCCTCGGCGGTCACGAGCACGAGAACGTCCGCGCCTTCCGCGGCGCCGACTTCACGCCCATCCTCAAGGCCGACGCCAACGTCCGCACGGTCTACGTCCACCGCCTGACGTGGGACCCCGCCCGCCGCGCCCTGAAGGTCGATTCCCAACTGGTGATCGTCACGGACGAGGTCCCGGAGGACCCCAAGGTCGCGGCGGTGGTGACCGAGTGGGAGCAGAAGGCCTTCACGGGCTTCCGCCAGCAGGGCTTCGAGCCCGACGACAGGGTGGCGGTGACGACGGTGCCGCTCGACGGCCGTGAGGCCAGCGTCCGCAACCGCACCACCGAGCTCACGGACCTCATCGCCCGCGCCCTCCTGGCCGAGGCCCAGGGGAGCGAGCTCGCCGTCTACAACAGCGGCTCGATCCGCATCGACGACGTGCTCCCCGCGGGACCGGTCACCCAGTACGACGTCATCCGCGTCCTCCCTTTCGGCGGCAAGGTGCTCACGGCGGACATCCGCGGCAGCCTGCTCGCCCGCGCCTTCGACCAGGGGATCGCCAGCCACGGCAAGGGCGCCTTCCTGCAGACGGCCAACGTGTCGATCGGCGATGCCGGCGCCTGGGTCATCGGCGGCAAGACCCTCGATCCCGCCCGCATGTACCGGACCGCCATCAGCGACTACCTGGCCTCGGGCAAGGAGGAGGGCATGGACTTCCTCGTGCCCGGCCCGGATCTCACGATCGTCAAGGAGAACCGGGATCAGCGCATGGCGGTGATCGACCAGCTCCGCCGGGAGTATCCGGGATCGCGGTAGGAGACGATCCCCGGGCGGTCGCTGCTATCAGGTCACGCCGGCGGCCGCAGGGGAGGCACGACGGCCTCGATCTCGCCGCGCGCGGCTTCGAGCCACGGCGGGAGCACGAGCGTCTCGCCCAGGTGGGCCAGGTCCTCGTCCACCGCGAAGCCAGGGCCGTCAGTCGCCAGCTCGAACAGCACGCCCCCCGGCTCCCGGAAATAGACCGAGTGGAACCAGAAGCGATCGATCACCGGCGTGGGTTGCGCTCCCACCTCTTCCAGCAGCTCGCGCATCGCGAGCTGCCGTTCGTCGTCGGCGACCCGCCAGGCGAGATGGTGCACGCTGCCGACGCCCCAGGAGCCCCGGCGGGCTTCCGGCGTCTCCCGGACGTCGATGACGCCCGCGGCGTCCGCGAAGCCGTAGCGGGTCCAGCCGTTCTCGCTCCCCAAGCGCTGGAAGCCGAGCACATCGGTCAGGAGCTCCGCCGTGGCGGCCTCATTCCGTTCCCAGACCTGCGCGCCGTAGAGCCCTCGGATCTGGCGCTCTCCCGGCACCGGACCGCCATCCCAGGGGGTGAAGCCGATCCGCGGCCGGACCGTGCCCTCGACCAGCGCGAGCCGGAGCCCGTGCGGATCGACCACCGGCAGGGTCTTCTCGCCGAACCGCGTCTCGACCGCGCCCAGGCGCGCGCCGTACTTCTCCAGGCGCGCGCCCCAGAAATCGACGCTGCCCGCCGGGATCTCCAGGGCCACCTCGGTGGCGAGGCCATGGCCCATGCGGGGAGGGGCCATCTGTGCCCAGGGGAAGAACGTGAGGTCGGAGCCGGGGTGCCCTTCGGCGTCGGCGTAGAAGAGATGGTAGGTGCCCGGGTCGTCCTGGTTGACGCTCTTCTTGACCAGACGCATGCCGAGCACGCCGGCGTAGAAGTCCAGGTTCTCCTGAGCCGGTCCGGAGATGGCTGTGATGTGGTGAAGCCCGTTGACGCGTTCCATGCATCCTCCTCCGCGCCCGTCGCGAGCGAGCGACGCCTGGAACGTATCATGGCTCTCTGGCAAGGGGTCCGCCCTTCCGCGTGGTACCTCCCTTGCAGCCCTTTGAGCCTTGAAGGCCGGGCCCGCCCCATGACCCGGCTGGACAGCAGGAGGCTCCGATGCAGCACCGAGACCGCTTCTTCACCCTCTTTCTGATCACGCTGGTCCTCGCCGTTCCGGCCGGGGTCAGCGCACAGGCCAAGGCCCCGAAGACCCAGGACAAGGCTCCCAAGCAAGACAAGCCAGCGCCGAAGAACCCCTATGTCGAGCGCTTCAAGGAGCTGGACCGCAACCGGGACGGTTACGTCTCGTTGACCGAATGGCCGCTCGAGCAGGCCAGCTTCCACCTCGTCGACCGCGACCAGGACGGCCGCCTGAGCGCGGGCGAGCTCCTGACCCCGAACGTCCTGCGCCAGGCCCCCCCGGAAGTGCAGTTCCAGAAGCTGGACATCAACCGCGACGGCCGCCTGAGCCGGAGCGAGCGGCAGCGCGACGGCTTCGATCGGCTGGACCGGAACAAGGACGGCTACATCACCCTCCCCCAGTACCGGGAGGATACCTGGAGCGTCCATACCACCGTCCAGGACGAAATCCGTTTCCGCAACCTCGACCGCGACCGCAACAACCGCGTGAATCGCACGGAATGGACCGGCTCGGCCTTCACCTTCAACCATCTCGACCGCAACCAGGACGGCGCCCTCAGTCCGAACGAGTGGCCGCAGTAGCACTCGCGTCTCCCTCAGGACGTACACCGCCCCCTGGAGTGGAGGCCCTCCGTCCTTCTACGTAACTTGTACTGGACAAAGGCTACGAAATCTGCTTTCCTGTTCCGTCAAGTGGTGCCTTCACAGGAAGGAGAGGGGATGCTGCCGGCTAATCAAGGAGGACTTCCACTGCCTGCTCTTCGATCCGGAGGGAGTGGAAGCGAGGACAAGGTAGCGGTTTCGTTCGACCTGCTTATCATCAGTATCCGTCAGGTGCATGAGGAGTTGACGGCGCAAGCGTCGCGGGCGGTAAATGCAAGCCTGACGCTGCGCAACTGGCTTATTGGCTTCTACATCACTGAATACGAGCAGAAGGGGATCGATCGGGCGCAGTACGGCGACAGTCTACTGGATCGGTTGTCCGGCAGCCTTCTGCAAGCAGGTGTAAGCCGGGCTGAGGCGCGGGAGTTGCGGCGTTACCGCCAGTTCTACATTACCTACCCGCAGATTCGGGATTCACTGACTCCCGAATTGAAAACGAAGCTCCTGGCGCATGCAGATCGGGCGGTAAGAAACATTGGGGATTCACTGACTCCCGAATTGATGATTCCTGCCCAGGAGATCGTTACTAAGCTGTCGTTCACGCATATTGCCGAGCTCATGAAGTGCGACGACGCAACAAAACGTATGTTCTATGAGCTCGAGTGCATTCGGGGCAACTGGTCTGTCCGAGAGCTGCGGAGGCAGATCAACAGCCTGTATTACGAACGTTCCGGCCTCTCACAAGACAAGAACAGGTTGGCGGAAATGGCACAACAGAACGCTGAGCGCGCTGAGCCGAAATTGTCAATCCGAGACCCTTATATCTTCGAATTTCTGGGGCTCAATCCCGCGGAGGTGATGGGTGAATCCCACCTCGAAGATCAACTCTTGGATAAGTTGCAGGACTTCCTGCTGGAGCTGGGCCACGGCTTTTGTTTCGAGGCGCGGCAGAAGCGCATTCTGATCGGCGAGAGCCACAACTTCGTGGATCTGGTTTTCTACCACCGCATTCTCAAGTGTCATGTACTGGTGGAACTGAAGATTGCCGCGTTCAGTCACGAGAACATGGGGCAATTGAACACCTACGTGAGCTGGTACCGCAAAAACATGATGACCGAAGGGGACAGCCCGCCGGTCGGTATCCTGCTGTGCACCCAGAAGGATCACGCCATGGTCGAGTACGCGCTGGCCGGCATCGATAATGGGATCTTCGTTTCGAAGTACCTGCTCGAGCTGCCGAAGAAAGAGGAGATGCAGCGGTTCATCGAAGAACAACTGGCAGACGCCATGCCCACGGTGGTAGGACTCCCAGGTATGCCTTGACCGCTGGACGTGGACAGAGCCTGCGGCGCCCGCCGGAGCGGGCGCCAAGGTCCGCCTACTATTCGCCTACCAGGAGTACGACACGTGCGCGAGCGCGCGGCGGCTCAGCAGGTCGCCGCCGAAGGACTCGAAGTGCTCCTTGTCGAAAAGGTTGCTGACGTCGAGGCCGATCCCCCAGTGGTCGCTCAGCCTGTAGGTGACCCCCAGGTCCACCGTGGTGTAGGAAGGCACGTCGCCCACGAACACGCCGGCCGCCCAGGGGAAGCCGTCCACCCAGCGCGCCTTGACGGAGCCGTTCCAGCGGTCGCCACGGTAGGAGAGGCCGCCCGACACCTTGTTCTCCGGCCCATTGGGCAGGAGCCGGTCGCCCGCGGTCTGCGACTTGACCTCGAAATCGAACCAGGAGTAGCTGGCATCCGCGATCACCCGGCTGCTGACGTAGTAGTTGAAAGCCACGTCCACCCCTTGAGTGTCCACCACGCCGGAGTTGGCGTAGGAAAACACCAGGGCGGGCCGGCCATTGACGGTGGTCAGGCCGGCGAAGTTCGGCCCCAGGCCGCCGCGCAGGGTGCCGAGGACCGTCTGAGCCACCGGTGCCGGCAGGAACGACGGCGGAGCGTACGGCCCGAAGGCCGGGTTGACCCCGGGCAGCAGATCGGTGACGAAGTTCTGGATCCGGCTCCGGTAATAGTCGACCGTGAGGTAGAGCTTGGAGCCGAAGATGCCGCTGTATCCGGCCTCGTAGCTGGTGATCTTCTCGACGTCGAGATCGTTGTTGCCGCGGGCCAGGATGGGGATGCTGGCGAGGCCCAGGGTCTGGCCGCCGAGGAGGGGTGCCAGCGCGGCTTCCAGCGGAGCGAAGGCGGTGATGGGCGCGCCGGCCGGAGCGCGCAGGAAGAACTCCGAATAGTTGGGAACCTGGAAAGCCTTGTTGTAGGTGAGGCGCAGCGTCTGGGTGGGGGCGACGCCCCAGACCAGCGAGGCCTTGGGGGAGAACTGGGTGTCGTGCAGCGTGCTGTCGTCCACCCGGGCGGCCACCACCGCCTTGACGGACGAGGTGAAGTTGTACTCCGCCTGGCCGAAAACAGCCTGGGTGTGCTCGTCCTTGGCGGAGTCCATCAGCGTCTGGAAACCGGTCTTGTCGGCCGTATCCACCTTCTGCTGGCGGTAGGCGACGCCGCCCACCAGGAAGCCCTTGCCGCCCGCGAAGCCGGTGTTGCCCTGGATCTCGCCGTGCAGGTTCGAGGAGTCCTCGAAGAGCGGAGCGCCGGAGGAGAGGGCCACTTGATCCTCGGCGATGCGTTTGTCGTAGTAGCCGAGGAGGTTCCAGTGCAGGGTGTTGAAGTTGAGCCGCCCCCAGGGGCGCTGGACATCGGTCACCTGGACGCGGCCGATGCCGGTGACGAACGTCGGGCCCTCGAGGGTGGCGGTGCCGCCTTCGATCGTCAGCGCCCGATTGTCAGCGAAGTAGTGATCGAGGCGCAGGCCGCCGTAGCCGACCTTCGCCCGGTCGAGCTCCAACGGCCGGGCTTCACGCCGCAGGCAGTTGGTCTGGGCGGTGGAGGTGCAGATCGTCGAGTACTCCACCTTCTGGTTGCGCGAGCGGGTGAAGTCGTCGCTCTCCTGGTAGCCGCCGACCACCCTCCCGAACCAGCCGCCTCCCAGCTCGCCGGAGTACCGGAGATCGCCACGAGCCGTGCCCAGCTCACCGCCGGTCAGCCGTACTTTCCCGCCCTCATTCCCCCGCGGCGACCGCGTCGTCATGTTGAGGACGCCGCTGAAGGCGTTGGCGCCGTAGAGCGCCGAGCCCGGTCCGCGCACCAGCTCCACCGTCGCCAGCTCGTCCATCGGGAAGGAGACCGCCGCCCACTCCTGGGAGCCGAGGAACGGCACCGAGGGGTCGCGGCCATCGATCAGCGTCAGGATGCGCCGGTTCAGCGAGCTGTTGAACCCGCGGACGTTGAAGTTGAAGTCGTAGAGGCCGCTCTGGGTGAAATCGACCCCCGGGGTGAACTCGAGCAGCTTGGGAACCTGCCCCGTCGGCGCCTTGATGGCGATGTCCTCCACAGGCACTACCGTCACCGCGGCGGGAGCCTCGGTGATCCGCTCCGCCCTGCGCGACACCGAGAAGACGGTGATCGTTTCGGCGAAGCTCAGGTCCCAGTCGACCTTCTGATCCAGCGTCCGCGTCGCTCCGGCCGCCACGACGATGGCCGATTCGGCCGTCGAGTGATCGCTCAGGCTGAAGGTGACCTCATAGGTGCCCGGCGGCACGCCGTCCAGGACGTAGGCGCCCGTGGCATCGGTCTGCGCCGACCGGCCAAGGGGATCGATGATGACGGTGACCCCGGCCAAGCCCGCGCCGTCGGGCCGCGTGACCTTTCCCGCGATCCCCCCGCTCTCCTGCCCCCGCGCCGGTCCAACGCCGAGCGCAAGGAGGACCAGGGCCGTGAAGAGACACGTCCATTTGCCTTTCATGACGACCTCCGCGAATCCGCGCGGCGAGCGCCTGGAGCCCGAGCTCTTCAATGATTGGCGCCTGGCCGCAGATGAATTGGAACGACAGTTGACAAAAGAAACTGCTGTCGCTTCTACCCTGGGCAGACAGGAAAGTCAATCATAAAGCTGCCGTACAGAGTCTGGTTACGGAAAGTTTACATGCGGGCCGACAAAACCTTTCTATGAGGCGGCAAGTATAACCAACCGACCTGCGGTAGCATCCTTGCCATGGATGCCTCCCGCCGTCAGGTCCTCGCCGGAGCCGCCGCGCTGGCGCTCGCCGGCGCCCTTCCCCACTCACTCTCCGCGCTCGAGCCGGCCGGCGCCCGGCCGCGGACCGTCCGTCCACGCCGCCTCCAGCCCGGCGACACCGTGGGCCTGGTGGACCCGGCCAGCGCGCTCTGGGAGCCCCTCAACGTCGAGATCGTGGCCGAATCCCTGGCCGCGCTCGGTTTCAAGACCAAGCGCGGGGCCAACCTGCTGGCGCGCCACGGCTATTTCGCCGGCACCGACGAGCAGCGCGCCGCGGATCTCAACGCCATGTTCGCCGACCGGCAAGTGCGGGCGATCCACTGCGTCCGCGGCGGCTGGGGGTGCGCCCGCCTGCTGCCTCTGCTCGACTGGCCGATGATCGCGCGCAACCCCAAGATCCTCCTCGGCTACAGCGACATCACCGCCCTCCTGCTCTCCCTTCACGCCAAGACCGGGCTGGTGACCTTCCATGGGCCGGTGGGCACCTCGCAATGGAACCCGTTCAACGTCGGCTACATGAAACGGGTGTTGCAGGAGGGGGAGGCGGTCACCTTCGAGAATTTGAAGGAGATCAAGGAAGACGATCTGGTAGTGGTCGAGAACCGCGTGCAGACGCTGCGCCCCGGCACCGCCCGCGGGCGGCTGCTCGGCGGCAACCTGACGGTGCTGACCAGCCTCGTCGGATCGGGCTATCTGCCGGATTGGGACGGCTGCATCCTGTTCATCGAGGATGTGGAGGAGGCGCCCTACCGGATCGACCGCATGCTCACCCAGCTCCGGCTCGCCGGCATCCTGGGGAAGGCCCGGGCGGTGATCTGGGGGAACTGCACCAAGTGCTCGCCCGGCGAAGGGTTCGGCTCGCTGACCGTCACCGACGTGCTCCGCGACCATCTCCTGCCCCTGGGCGTCCCCGCCTGGAGCGGGGCGATGATCGGCCACATCGAAAAACAGTTCACCCTGCCGGTGGGAGTCGAGGTCGAGGCGGACGCCACCGCCGGCACCCTCCGCATGCTGGAGCCGGCGGTCGCCGCGAGCCCAGCCTGACGATCACCCCTCGGGCAGGAGGCGGGTGAAGACCTTTTCGACCACCCGGTCGCAGCGGGCGCCGTCGAACAGGTAGAGCCGGCGCACCTCACGGCCGATCCGCTCGTCGAGCGTCTGCCGCAGGCCGCGTTTGGCCCGGTGCAGGCGCACCCGCACGTTCTCCACCGAGAGATCGAGCGCGTCGGCGGTCTGCTCGGTCGAGAGGCCCTCGATCTCGCGCAGGCAGAAGACGGCCCGCAGCGGATCGGGGAGGAGCTCCACGGCTTCGCGGAGGACGGCGTGCAGCTCGCGGTTCTCCATCTGCCGTTCCGGACCGGAAGCCTCCGAAGGCGGGTCCGGAGGCTCGCCGCCGCCGGTCATGGGAGCCAGGGGGACCAGCCGCCGCCGTTTGCGCGCGCGGGCCAGCGCCTCATGGCAGGCGATGCGGGTGAGCCAGGTGGAAAACCGGGCTTCGCCGCGGAAGCCGGCGAGCTCGCGGAAGGCGCGCACATAGGCCTCCTGCATGACGTCTTCGGCCTCGGCGTCGTCCGCGAGGATGCCGCGGGCGACGCGGAAGAGCCGCTGGTTGTAGCGCCGCATCAGGATCTCGAACATCGAGGTGTCCCCCGCCAGCACGCGCGCCACGACCTCCTCGTCGGAGAGGGTCGCGGGCACGTCGGCGGATTGGAGGGCTGGCAGGCTCATCATTCCGCTCCAGTCTACGCCCGGCTCGCCCGCAGGGTGGCCTCGCGGACCGGAACGGACGCTCCCTGCCGAAGCTCGGCGAGGCGGGCGAGCGTGTAGGCGCCGACCGCCATCGCGAGATCCCGGACGGCGATGTCGAACAGGCCCATCGTCGCCAGGTTCACCGCGATCAGGACCAGCCAGGCGGCGGCGATCCAGGCCCCGATCCGCGTCCAGCGGGTGAGCACCAGCAGGCCGACCGCGATCTCGATGATCCCCACGGCGTGCATGAACGTCTGGGGGGAGACCGGCAGCAGGTTCGCCATCCACGGGCTCAGGTACTTCGGCCAGTCGGTGAGCAGGTTGAGAAACTTGTCGAGCCCCGCCAGCAGCGGGACCAGTCCATAGGTCAGCCAGAGGGGGCGGTAGAGCGATTCGAGGTTCGGGTTCGGTTGCGTCACGGGCATCGGGTCGTCCTCCTTTACCTGTAGAGAGTCGCGAGGGCGGAGAACGTTACAGCCGCCAAGGTACAATGACGGCCCCAAGGAGGTCGCCCATGCGCCGAGTCATCCTCAGCTTCTGCATCCTGTTCTGCCTGATTGCCAGACTTCCCGCCGCGGCCCAGACCGAGGTGGGCGAGGTGTCGTTCGCCAACTCCGGCGCGGCGGCGGCCCAGGAAACCTTCCTGCGCGGGCTCGCGCTGCTGCACAACTTCGAGTACCCCGACGCGGCGGAGCAGTTCCGCAAGGCGCAGACGATCGATCCGGATTTCGCCATGGCCTACTGGGGCGAGGCGATGACCTACACCCATCCGGTCTGGATGCAGCAGGATCTCCCGGCGGCGCGCGCCGTGCTGGGCCGTCTCGGCGCCACCCCCGAGGCACGGGCGGCGAAGGCGAAGACCGAGCGCGAGCGCGATTATCTGCGCACCGTGGAAGTCCTCTACGGCAACGGCACCAAAAACGAGCGCGACTTCCTGTTCTCCGACGCGATGGCCGCGCTCCATCAGCGCTATCCGGACGACGTCGACGCCACCGCCTTCTATGCGCTGTCGATTCTCGGCACGGCGCACGAGGGGCGCGACTTCGCGACGTACATGCGGTCGGCGGCGCTGCTCGAGGAGGTCTTCCCCACCCATCAGCATCATCCGGGAGTGCTGCACTACCTCATCCATTCCTACGACGATCCGATCCACGCCCCGCTCGGCGTGCGCGCGGCGCGGCTCTACGGCGCCGTGGCCCCGAACGCCGGCCACGCGCTGCACATGACCTCTCACATTTTCGTGGCGCTGGGGCTCTGGGACGACGTCATCGCCGCCAACGAACAGGCCATGCGCGTGGTCAATCAACACCGCGCCGAGCAGGGCAAGACGGCGAAGACCTGCGGCCATTACCCCAGTTGGCTGCACTACGCCCTGCTGCAGGAGAGGCGTCTCGACGAGGCGCAACGTCAGCTCGAAGCCTGCCGGCAGATGGCGACGGATCAGTTTTCAAGTCATCCTGACCTCGACCGGTCGATCGTGCCGTACTACGCGGAGATGCGCCTGTTCCATCTGATCGATGCCGGACGGTGGGACGCCGCGGACGCCGTCGCCATCCCGGCGGACCGCTACGCCGACGCACGATTCCTGCTGGCCTACGGCGAGGCGCTGGCAACCGCGAACGGCGACCTGAAAGCGTTCCAAGCCGCCGCCGCGCGGCTTCGCGAGCGCCAGAGGGAGCTCCTCGCGGCGATTGACAAGAAAGAGGACCTCATGGCGGATCGCCGGAACGCGGAGATCGCGGTGCGGCAGATCGACGCTCTGGAACGGATCAGGGAAGGAAAGAAGGACGAGGGGATCGCCCTGCTGCGGAAAACGGCGGAGGCGGAGAGCGTGCTGCCGCTGGAGTTCGGTCCGCCCGCCATTCAGAAGCCGACCTCCGAGCTGCTCGGCGACGAGCTCCTCGCCCTGGGCCGCAACGCTGAGGCCGAGCAGGCGTATCAATCGACGCTTGCCCGCGCTCCCGGACGCACCCGCTCGCTCCAGGGCCTGCTCCGCGTCCAGCAGACCCTCGGTAAGACCGAAGCCGCCGCGCGGACTCAAGGCCAGTTGCAGCGGTATGTGCGCACGGCGGCGGCGCGGTAAGCGAGAGCCGGGGCATTCCCCGGCCTCGCCGCTCCGACTTGCAGGCACATTTATTGCAATTAAATATTTTTTCGTACGGAGACCCACCAGAATGCATGAGCACTCGGTTCAGTTCTATGAAAAAGACGACTTCCTCCTCGACGAAGTCAGCGGCTTCATCGGCGCGGGCCTGCAGGCCGGGCAGGTCGCCCTCGTCATCGCGACCCAGCCGCACCTGGAGGGCCTCGAACGTCGATTGAAGGCGAGCGATGCGTCCTCGGATGGGGACACCGCGTGGGGTTCCGATCGGTACGTTGCCCTGGATGCGGCCGAGACGCTCTCGAAGTTCATGGTCGACGGCTGGCCCGACGAGCGGCTCTTCATCGATGTGGTGGGAAGCGTCATCCGGCAGGCGGCACAAGACGGCAGCCGGCCCGTTCGCGCCTTCGGCGAGATGGTCGCCCTGCTGTGGGCCGAAGGCAGGCACGAGGCTTCCATCCGCCTGGAGGAGCTGTGGAACGATCTCGCCCAGACCCAGTCTTTTTCCCTGCTCTGCGCCTATCCGATGCAGGGTTTCGACGACGAGGGGCACGGCAGCCCCTTTTCTCATATCTGCAACGCGCATTCGCACGTGCGGCCCGCGGAGAGCTTTTTCGCGACCGCCGCTCCGGACGATCTGCACCGCCAGGTCGTCCTGCTGCAACAGAAGGCGGCCGCGCTGGAATCCGAGGTCGCGAAACGCAAGCAGAGCGAGCAGGCCCTGCGTCGGCGGGAGAGGGAGCTGGCGGATTTCCTGGAGAACGCCGTCGAGGGTCTGCACCAGGTCGGCGCCGACGGCACGATCCTGTGGGCGAACAAGGCCGAGCTCGACCTGCTCGGCTACGAGCCCGATCAATACATCGGCCATCACATCGCCGAGTTCCACGTCGACCGTGAGGTCATCGACTGCATCCTGAACCAGTTGCAGAACGGCGAGACGCTGTACAACCAGCCGGCGAGACTGCGTTGCCGGGACGGCTCGATCAAGCATGTTCTGCTCCATTCCAACGCTCTGTTCGAAGACGGCGAATTCATCCACACCCGGTGCTTTACGCGCGACGTGACCGAGCGGGTGCGGCTCGAAACGGAATTGCGGCAGCGGCTCGAGCAGCTCGCCGAGGGAGACCGGCGCAAGAACGAGTTCCTGGCCATGCTCGGGCATGAGCTTCGGAACCCCCTGGCGGCGATCATGACGGCGGCGGAGTTGATGCGTCTGCGCGGCGACGATCCCGCGTATCTCGTCCGCTCGCGCGAGGTCGTGGCGCGGCAGGCGACGAGGATGACACGGCTGGTCGACGACCTGCTCGAGGTCTCCCGCATCACCCGCGGCAAGATCGAGCTCAGGGTTTCGACGGTCCGGCTCGACACCCTCGTCGATCAGGCGGTCGAGCTCGTCCATCCGCTGATCGACGAACGGGGGCACCGCTTCACCGTCGATCTACCCTCCGAAGCTGTCTCCCTGGCCGGCGATCCCGCGCGCCTCGTGCAGGTCCTGACCAATCTTCTGCACAACGCGGCCAAATACACCGAGCCGGGTGGAAACATCTCGTTGAGCGCCAGCCGGGAGGGGACGGATCTCCTGCTTCGCGTGGTCGACGATGGCGTCGGGATGACCCCCGAGTTGCGCGAGCAGGTGTTCGAGCCTTTCGTCCAGGCGCCGGGCTCGCTGGAGAAGGCCGCGGGCGGTCTCGGCATCGGCTTGACGCTGGTCCGGAATCTCGTCGATCTGCACAACGGCAGCGTTATCGCCCTGAGCCACGGCCCGGGACGCGGCAGCGAGTTCGTGGTCCGGCTGCCGCTACCCCAGACGGCGGCCGCCGATCTCGCGAGTCACTCCCCCCGCCCGACGCTCTGGACCCAGACCACGCGGTAGCCGCCGGGAGCCGCGTCGTAGCCACCGCCCACGGCGAGCCCCAGGCCCATCTCGCGGCAGCCGGGGTCGAGGATGTTCCGGCGGTGGCCCGGGCTGCCCAGCCAGGCCTCCAGGGCCTCCTCGACCGAGAAGCGTTGCTCGACGATGTTCTCGCCAATGCCGACCTTGTAGCCGTCCGCCCGCGCGCGGTCGGAAGGGCCCAGGCCTTCGGGCGTCCGGTGCCCGGAGTAGGAGCGCATCAGCATGTCCTCGGCATGCTGCTGGGAGATCCTGTCGAGGAGAGGATTGGGCGCGAACGGCGGCAGCCCCGCATTCCGGCGGACGGCGTTGACCCGCGCCAGCATCTCCGCCGCGACTCTCGCCTTGTCGGCGAGCGGAGCGGTGGCGGCGGCGAAGTAGTCCCCCTGGTGCCATCCGAAGAGGAAGACGTAGTGGGTGACGCCGCCGGCGACAGCGACGCCGACACCCAGATCCCGGAAGTGCCCGTCCGGGACCGCCTCAGGGCTCGAGCTCCGGGTGAAGAGAACGGACTCGGGAGGCGCCTGCGCGGAAATGCACCCCTCTCGCCATTCGTGGGCCGAGTACCCCACCCGCCGCAGCCGCTCCGGGACCGCCTCGGCGGTGCAGGACCGGAGCCGCCGGCCGCCCCTGGCCATCTCCTCAGCCTCCTGCTGGGCCACCTGGTTCAGGACCGGTGAAGGCAGCAGCGGACGCACGCCGCCGCGCGCCCGCTCCCAGTTGAAACGGGTCAGCCACTCGTCCTGCCAGGGCGCCGCGGCCCGCGCGCCGGCCAGGCCGAAGGCACCTGGGGCCAGCGGCATGACGGCCAGGACGGCGGCGCAGACGCATCCGCGAATCCACGTCTTCACGACCCGAACCTCGCATCCAGAAAAAGTGGTGCTAGCTTACCCCAACGAGGCGGCCGGCTCAAGGACGTGCCGCGGCTGATGAGGAAACGACACCATGGCCGAACCCGCACTGCCCACCCTGCTCAACTCGCCTGCCGGCCAGACCTTTCCGACGCTGACGCCGGCGCAGATCGCGCGGATCGCGGCGCACGGGTCCGTGCGCCGGGTCCAGGGTGGCGAGGTGCTGGTCGAGGCCGGAGAGCAGCCCGTGCCGTTCTTCGTGGTCACCGCGGGCCGGCTCGAGATCGTCCGCAACCCCGGCCCCGCCGAGACGCTGGTTGCCGTCCATGCGCCGGGCCAGTTCACCGGCGAGGTCAACATGCTCTCGGGCCGCCGCTCGCTCTTCCGGGCGCGCGCGGCCGAGCCGGGCGAGGTCATCGAGCTCGATCACGCAAGCATGCTGGCGCTCGTGCAGACCGACCCCGAGCTCAGCGAGATCTTCATGCGGGCGTTCATCTTTCGCCGGCTGGAGCTGATCGCGCACGGGATCGGAGACGCCGTGCTCATCGGCTCGACTCATTGCGCTGGAACGCTGCGCGTCCGGGAATTCCTGACCCGCAACGGCCATCCGTATTCGTACATCGACCTCGACCGCGATCCGGACATCCAGACCCTGCTGGATCAGTTTCACGTCGTCGCCGCCGACGTGCCCGTCCTGATCTGCCGCGGCGAGCTGGTGCTGCGCAACCCGACCAACGAGCAGATCGCCGTCTGCCTCGGCTTCAACGACGCGATCGACCCGGCGCTGATCCGCGACCTGGTGATCATCGGTGCCGGGCCCGCGGGGCTCGCGGCGGCGGTGTACGGCGCGTCGGAAGGGCTCGACGTCCTGGTGCTGGAATCGAGCTCGCCGGGGGGCCAGGCGGGCTCGAGCTCGAAGATCGAGAACTATCTCGGCTTTCCCACCGGCATCTCGGGCCAGGAGCTGGCGAACCGCGCCTACACGCAGGCGCAGAAGTTCGGCGCCCAACTGATGATCGCCAAGGGCGCCCGGCGGCTCGCGTGCGCCCGCAAGCCGTACGCCATCGAGATCGACGACGGTCCGCGCGTGCCGGCGCGCGCCGTCATCATCGCGACCGGCGCCGAATACCGGCAACTGTCGCTGCCGAACCTCTCGCAGTTCGAAGGCGCCGGCCTGTACCACGGCGCGACCTTCATGGAGGCGCAGCTCTGCGCCGGCGAGGAGGTGGTCGTGGTGGGGGGCGGAAACTCAGCCGGCCAAGCCGCGGTCTTCCTCGCGCAGACCGCCCGGCGGGTGCACGTGCTGGTGCGGTCGGACGGCCTGGCGGAGACCATGTCGCGCTATCTGATCCGGCGGATCGAGGACAATCCGGCGATCGTCCTGCGCGCGCGGACCGAGATCACGGCTCTCGAGGGGAGCAATCATCTCGAGCGCGTGAGCTGGCGGGACGATCAGACCGGAGAGATCGAGACCCGCAACATCCGCCACGTCTTCGTCATGACCGGCGCCATGCCCAGCACGAGCTGGCTCGAGGGCTGTGTCGCGGTCGACGCGAAAGGATTCATCAAGACGGGGCCGGACCTCTCCAAGGAGGATCTGGAAGCCGCGCGGTGGCCGCTCGCCCGGGCGCCCTATCTTCTCGAAACCAGTCTCCCCGGAGTGTTCGCGGTCGGCGATGTCCGGGGCGGCAATATCAAGCGTGTGGCATCCGCCGTCGGCGAGGGATCGATCGCGGTCGCCTTCGTCCATCAGGTGCTCCACGAGTAGGAGGAAAACGACGATGTCTGACGGAACCTGCGCTCATCTCGAAGCGATCACCACGGTCGCCCACGCGAAGCGCCACGAATGCGAGGAATGCGTGAAGATCGGCGCCCACTGGGTCCACCTGCGGACCTGCCAGGAATGCGGCAAGACCCTCTGTTGCGATTCCTCGCCGAACCGCCACGCCAGCAAGCACGCGCGAGCGGTCGGGCACCCCGTGGTGGCCTCGGCGGAGCCCGGTGAACGCTGGCTGTACTGCTTTCCCGACGAAGCCTTCGCCGAGTATTGATCGATTGCCCCGGCTCGCCGCCCGGGATTGAAATCCCGGGCGGCGAGGCACCATGGCCTTGTTCCTCAGAAGAAGACGGAAATCCCCTGCCCTTTCGAACCCCAACGCCTGCCTGCGCGAAGGGGTTTGACAATCCGTACCGTTCTAGTCCACGATTAAGCATACACTATTGAGAATGCGTCTCAATAGATCCGAAAGGGCGGAGGCCCGGACCTCAGTTGACCCCGGGGCCGGACCTCCGCGGCAAACGGCGGCCTGAGGACTCGCGTCCGCAAGCGCGCCTTCTGCTGGGAGGCATCTTATATGGAGAAGCCCTGCATGTCGTTGCGTCCGTTGCTGCTCGTCTTCGCTGCCGCATGTCTGCTGTCCCGCGCTCCGGCCGTGGGCGCCACCCTGGAGCCCGCCGCGGCCCCGGCCACCCCTGCCGAGCGGATCTCGTTCCAGGGGAGGGTCCTGGATCCGGCCGGCATGCCGATCTCCGGAGCCCGCGTCATCGCCGAGACAGAGGGGCGCGCGAGCGTCCCCAACGGCCCGGTTATCGCCGTAACGGATGCCGAGGGCGAGTTCACTCTCGAGCTCGCCACCGGCCGGTACGCCCTGCGCGTAGCCGTGGACGGATTCGCGGAAACCGTGCAGCACGTGAGCCTCACGCCGGACGATCACCCGCCCCTCGACCTCGTCCTGCAGGCGGGAGTCCACGAATCCATCACCGTGCGCGCCGAGAACGGCTATCAGGTGCCGACGATCAGCAGCGGCACGAAGACGCCGACGCCGCTGCGGGACGTGCCGCAATCGGTCACCGTCATCACCCGCCAGTTGATGCAGGACCAGCTCATGACCAGCGTCGGCGACGTCGTGCGCTACGTCCCGGGCGTCACCCTCCACCAGGGGGAGAACAACCGCGACCAGGTGATCATCCGCGGCAACAGCTCCTCGGCCGACTTCTTCGTCGACGGCGTCCGCGACGACGTCCAGTACTACCGCGACCTGTACAACCTCGATCGCGTGGAGGCCCTGAAAGGGCCGAACGCGATGATCTTCGGGCGGGGCGGCGGCGGCGGCGTGATCAATCGCGTGACCAAGGAGGCCGGCTTCGGCTCCCTGCGGGAAATCGATCTGCAGAGCGGCTCCTACGCCAACAAGCGCGTCACCGCCGATTTCGACCAGCCGCTCGGCGAGAAACTCGCGCTGCGCCTGAACGGGCTCTACGAGGACTCCGGCAGCTTCCGCGACGGCGTCGACCTCCAGCGCTCCGGCATCGCGCCGACCCTCACCTTCATGTCTGCCGAGGAGACGAAGATCACGGTCGGCTACGAGCATTTCCGCGATACCCGGGTCGCCGACCGCGGAATCACCTCGTTCCAGGGGCGGCCCGCCGACGTCGGCATCGACACCTTCTACGGCAATCCGGACGACAGCCACGTGCGGGCGCTCGTCAACCTGGGATCCGTCGCCGTCGAGCATCGCTTCGGCGCGCTGACCCTCCACAACCGGACGCACTTCGGCGACTACGACCGCTCCTATCAGAATTACGTTCCGGGCGCGGTCACGGCGGACAAGAGCCAGGTAACCCTCACCGCGTACAACAACGCCACGCGGCGCCAGAACCTGTTCAATCAGACCGATCTGACGTATGGCCTGGAGACCGGAGCGGTACACCACACGCTGCTGGCCGGTGCCGAGATCGGACGGCAGCTCACCGACAACTTCCGCAATACGGGCTACTTCAACAATTCCACGACGTCGATCCTGGCGCCCTACGGCAGCCCGACGATCGACACGCCGGTCACCTTCCGGCAGAGCGCGACGGACGCGGACAATCACCTGCGCACCGAGGTCTCCGCTCTCTACGCCCAGGATCAGATCGAGCTCTCCCCCCATCTGCAACTGGTCGCCGGGCTGCGCTTCGACCGTTTCGACCTCGAATATTACAATCATAGAAGCGGCAACAACCGCAATGGCGACCGTCTGGGGCGGACCGACAATCTCGTCTCGCCGCGCGCCGGGATCATCGTCAAGCCGATCACCCAACTCTCCCTCTACGGCACCTACAGCGTGTCGTACCTGCCCAGCTCCGGCGATCAGTTCTCTTCGCTGACGACGATCACGCAACAGGTGAAGCCGGAGAAATTCAACAATTATGAGGTCGGCGTCAAGTGGGACGCCTCGGAAAGCCTCTCCCTCACCACCGCCGTCTACCGGCTGGACCGCACCAACACCCGGTCGACCGATCCCAACGATCCGACCCGGATCGTGCAGACCGGCAGCCAGCGCACCAAGGGTTACGAGATTGGAGTCAACGGTCAGCTCACGGACGACTGGAGCATCGCCGGCGGCTATGCGAACCAGGACGCCTTCGTGACCCGCGCGACCACCGCCGCCCGCGCCGGCGCCACGGTGGGCCAGGTGCCCCGCCACACGCTGTCGCTGTGGAACAACTACCGGTTCCACCCGAAAGCCGGCGCCGCGCTGGGAGTCATCTACCGCTCAGAGATGTTCGCCACGATCGACAACTCGGTGACGCTGCCCGGCTACACCCGCGTCGATGCCGCCGCCTACTTCTCGCTGACCGAGGATCTGCGCCTGCAGGTGAACGTCGAGAACCTCTTCGACAAGAGATACTGGGCCAACGCGGACAGCAACACCAACCTCTCCCCCGGCTCACCGCGCGCCGTCCGCGTCGGATTGACGACTAAGTTCTGAGATCCCGGAAAGAAGGAGCCGGCTTGCCATTCCGATCAGTCTGGGATAGAAGACGATATGCCGTCTGCGTTCATGATCCTCCTCTTCGCGACGGCCGCCGCTGCGTCCACGGTTCCCGTCCAGCTTGACGCGATCCTGAAGGATTATGGCCGCGCCGATGCGCCAGGGGCCAGCGTGCTCGTGGCGCAGGGCGGGAAGGTCCTCTACCGCAAGGGATTCGGCCTCGCCAACCTCGAAGAGAGGACGCCCATCACCACGGCCACCAACTTCCGGCTGGCCTCGGTCACCAAGCAGTTCACCGCCACGGCCGTGCTCCTCCTGGCCGAGCGAGGAGAGCTGTCGCTCGACGATCCACTGACCCGCTTCTTCCCCGGCTTCGCCAGGGCCGCGCACGGGGTCAAGGTGCGCCACCTGCTCGGGCACACCTCGGGGCTCCTCGATTACGAGGACCTCATCCCGCCCGGCACCACGGTGCCGGTCAAGGACAAGGACGTGCTCGACCTGGTCGGCAGGCAGGACAGGCTCTACTTCGCGCCGGGCAGCCAGTTCCGCTACAGCAACACGGGCTACGCCCTGCTGGCCCTGATCGTCGAGAAGGTCTCCGGCCGGTCGTTTGCGCAGTTCCTCGAGAAGAACATCTTCGACCCGCTGGGGATGGCCGGCACCGTGGCCTACGAGGAGGGTATCTCCAAGGTGGCGCGCCGGGCCTACGGGTATAGCGAGAAGGGCGGCGAGAGGGACGGCCGTTTCGAGCGCACCGACCAGAGCCTCACCAGCTCGGTCCTGGGCGACGGCGGCATCTACTCATCGGTCGAGGACCTGTGGCGCTGGGACCAGGCCCTGTACGGCACGCGCCTGCTGCCGGCCAAGACCCTGGCGATGGCCTTCCAGGCCGGCACCCCCACCTCGGACCAGCCCGGCAGCGGCTACGGCTATGGCTGGTACGTGGCCTCGCACCGGGGGACGCGCAAGGTCTGGCACTACGGCGAGACCATCGGGTTCAGCACGTACCTGGCCCGCTACCCGGACAAGCGGCTCACGATCATCATGCTCACGAACCGGAACGACAACTTCCTCGGACCGACGGTGGATCGCATCGCCGATGTGATCCTCGCCACGCCGTGAGCCGACAGCCAAGCCGGCGGCGCGCTCGTGATTAGCCTCCGTGGCACGCTCCGTGGCACGCTCTGTGGCACGGTAATCGCGGCCGCGCTTCTGGCGGCCGCCTGCGGGCGCGACGCCTCCCCCGGACCCGGACGCTTCCCGGGCGCGCCGGTGATCCTCATCACAGTCGATACCCTGCGCGCGGACCACCTCCCGGTCTACGGTTACCGCCAGGTCGAAACCCCCAACATCGACGGACTGCGGCGCGACTCAGTCCTCTTCGAGCGCGTCTACAGCCATTGCCCGATGACGCTTCCTTCGCACGTCTCGATGTTCACCGGAGCGCTGCCCACCGAGAACGGCGTGCGGAACAACATCGGCTACCGATTCGAAGGAGCGAAATTCAGAACTCTCGCCGAGGAGCTGCGCGAGCGCGGCTATGCGACGGGCGCCGCGGTGTCGTCCTACGTTCTGCGCTCCGACACCGGGATCGATGACGGCTTCGAGTACTACGAAGACTCGATCGCCGTCGCGACGGCGGGCGCGATGAGCGAGCACCAGCGCTCGGGCAGGGAGACGCTGAAGCACGCTTTGGCATGGATTCTGGGACACCGCGAGCAGCCGTTCTTTTTCTTCCTCCATCTCTACGAGCCGCACGCCCCCTACGCGCCGCCCGAGCCGTTCAAGAGCCGCTACCCGTCTGCCTACGACGGCGAGATCGCCACCGCGGATGCCCTCGTCGGCGAGCTGGTCCGGTCGCTCAAGGCGTCCGGGCTCTACGACCCCGCGATCGTCATCTTCACCTCGGATCACGGCGAGGGCTTGTGGGACCACGGCGAAGACCAGCATGGGATCCTGCTCTATCGCGAGGCGCTGTGGGTTCCGCTCCTGGTCAAGCTGCCGGGCTCGCACCAGGCCGGTTCGATCAGCCGGCCCACGCCTCTGTCGCATCTGTTCGGCACGGTGCTGCGCCTGGTGGGAATCGACCTGCCTTCGCGCCCGGCTTCGTGGTTCGACGCTGGAGGCGAGGCTCGCCCCATCTACTCCGAGACGCTCTACCCGCGCATTCACCTCGGCTGGAGCGAGCTGCGGTCGCTGATCGACGGCCGCTATCACTACATCGAAGCGCCCACTCCCGAGCTCTACGATCTGGAGCGCGATCCCGGTGAAACCAGGAATCTGATCACGGTCGAGCGCCGGGAGGCGTCACGGCTGCGGAAGGAGATGCAGGCCTATCCCGCGACGGCCGCGGCACTCGGCGCGATCGACCCGGAGGACGCCAGGAGGCTGGCCGCTCTGGGATACGTGGGGACGCCGCGCGAGCGCGGCGCCGGGCCACTGCCGAACCCGCGCGACGAGATCAAGAACCTCGCTCGCATCAAGGCGGCGTTCCGCCTGGCGGACGAGCACCGGTTGGATGAGGCGGTCGCGGCCTTGAGGAGCCTGCTGCAAGAGAACCCGAAGCTCCAGGACGCGTGGTCGAAGCTGGGAGAGGTCCTGGTGGAATCCGGCCGCTACGACGAAGCGATCGAGGTCTACCGGTCGGCGATCGCTCACGCCGAGCGCTTCTCGCCGGATCTCGCGCTCGCCCTGGGCTTCGCCTATCTCAAGCACGGCAGTACCGGCGATACTGCCGCGGCCGCAACCCATGCCCGCCTCGCCCTCACGACCCATCCCCGCGAAGCGAACGAGCTCCTCGCCCGGGTCGCGCTCGCAGAGGGACGCTTCGACGCCGCGGAGGAGCACGTGAGGTCCGCCCTTCAGGACGGCGACCGCCAGCCGGCGACGTTGCTGTTGCTCGCCGACGTCGAGCGGACCGCCGGCAAGCTCGAACAGGCGCTACGGACGGTCCAAGAGGCGGAGCAACGCGCGGCGGAGCTCGGTGTCGGGCGGCTGCAGGGGGCGGACTTTCTGCGCGGCGACCTGCTGGCGCGCCTCGATCGGCCGGAGGAGGCGACCGCCGCCTACCGGCGTGAGATCGCGGCGTTTCCGCAGCACCTGCAGGCCTACGCCAATCTGGCGGTGATCCTGATGATCCAGGGCAGGAGCGCGGAGGCGAACGAGCTGCTCGGGCAGATGGCGAGGAGCAACCCGCACCGCGGGGCGTTTCTCCTGGCGGCGAAAACCCTCGAGACGTTCGAGGACCGCCAGGGCGCCGCGCGCTGGCGTCAGCGCGCGGCGCGGCAGGACGACCCGGCTCGCTAAAACCTCAGGCCGACCGAGAGGCGGTAGGTGCGGGGACGCTGGTAGGCGTCCGCCGCCGTGGGCTTCCCGAAATTAGGTCCCTTCTGCCAGTGCAAGCCCTCCTGCGGCACCTCGCCGGCCAGCGGGTTGAAGGGCAGACAGCGGTCGCTCGTGCCCGCCTGGAGACACGATGTCTGGCGGCGGGTGAGCACGGTCTTGTCGACGAAGTCCGGGTCTTCCAATCCCTGCTGGTTGAACAGGTTCAGGATGTCACCCTCGATGAAGAAGCGCACGCCGCGCAGCCGCGGCGCATACCAGTTCACCCCCAGGTCGGTCGAGGTGATGTTGTCGAGGCGGAACCCGCCCCGGTCGCTGAAGTAGTAGGGCACCGAGGAGGGCGCGGTCACGTAGCCGGGGTTCACCACGCCGTTGGCGGGCCCCGTCGACGTTCCGCTCCGCACGTCGATCGTGCCGACGGCCGAGTAGGACAGCGCCGAGTGGTAACGCTCCAGCAGGGTGAAATTGAAGTCCCCCGCCCGTGTCGGCAGATTGTATTGCGCCCAGATGTTGCCGCGGTGGCGCATGTCCGGACCGAGATCGCCGACGGGGTTGGTCTGCGCGAAACCCCGGTATTCGGGCTGGTTGATCAAGGGATCGTTGTCCAGGCTGGTGGCGAAGCTCGGAGTCTCCCCCTCGACGTTGCCGCGCAACGTCGACCAGGTGTAGTTGCCGCCGATCGATAGTCGCTTCAGGAGTCGATAACGGCCCTGGAGCTGGATCGCGCGGTATTCGCGGCTCAGGTGGTCATCGCCGTTCCCGATCACTCCCTGGTCGAACTGATCGCCGTTCGGGTCCGTCGCCTTGCCGGTCTGCAGGTTCCGCCGCACGACGTAGAAGTCTCCCCAGGTCCGGTTGATGTAATCGGCGCGCAAATAGCCGCCGCCCCCGAACGTCATGCCGTAGCCCAAGGTGTATTCATCCATGAACGGCGCCGCGAGCGGCCCGTCGAAGCGCAGGGTGACTCCAGGGACGTGGGCACTGCTGAGGAGATTCGGGTTCCGATTCGACGTGCCGCCGACGGAATTGAACCAGTTGAAGACTTGGCGGATGACCTCGGGGGTCGAGAGGAGCTGGTCGCGTGGCGTTCCGACCGGGTTGATGGCCGGGCCCCTGTAATCCCAGTAGTAGGAGGCATAGCGGCCCGCGGTGGCGGTGTTGTCGGCAGGTCCTTGATCGACCTTCGAGACATAGCGGCCATAGGTGGCGCTGAAGTTGTGCTTGCCGTCGCCGCGCAGGTCGTAGCGTGCCGCCAGGCGCGGGCTGAAAGCGCTGTCGTCGACGGTCTTGTTCCCGGCCTGATCGGTGCCGAACGACTTGTCGTAGCGCACCCCCACGTTGAAGCTCCAGTGGTCGTTCAGCTCCCATTTGTTGTTGACGAACCACGAGCGCGTGGCGAAGTCGGAAGTTCTCGACAGCGCGGGAACGGGATCCCACTCGATCTGGCTGGAGTCCGGATCCACGCCGAAGAAGACATCCTGTCCGAAATAGATGAAGTTGCCGTGGATGCGAAGATCGCTGCCGGACTGGAAGTTGTTCTCGTTGCGCTTCTGATGGAACTCCTCGAAGCCTCCGACGAGGCTGTGGTTGCCGGTCGCCCGAGTGCTGAGGTAATAGGACGCCTTTCCCAGCCAGCTCTCGTTGTTCCGCTCCTTGGACCCGCACGGTCTGCCGCAGAAGGTCGGCGACCATCCCCGCTGGCCGGTGTTGTCGTCGAGCAGCAAAGTGCCCTCGATCAAGTCGCGGGTGTTGGCCCCGAGGGAGAACTCGTGCTTCATCTTGCTGTACTGGCCCTCCAGGAGGAAGCGATCCGTGAAGATACCGTGGTATTGGAGGGAACGAAGCTCCCGGAAGTCGTCGCGGAAAGAGAGGCTGCGCAGATCGACGACGCGGCCGGAGGTGACGAAGTTTCGCCGCTCCAGATCGCTGTCGATATAGGACCCGACGAGAGAGTGCTGGTCCGTGAGCCGCCAGGTGAGCTTGCCCTCGATCCGCCGGTCGTCCCCCGTGGTGTCGTAGGGAATGGCGGTGTCGAAGGTCTGGGCGCCGGTCTCACGGCCTTCCGACCGGGCGGCCGCGAAAAACCAGAGGCGGTCGCGGATGATCCGCCCGCCCAAGGTTGCCTCGTAGGCGCTGTTGGTGTCGTCGATGGGGTCGACCTGGGCGGGGAAGTCCGACTTTTTCGTCCAGTCGTCATTGGTGAATGAATCGCGGAACGACCCGGAGAACTCGTTGCCTCCCGACTTGGTCACGGTGTTGACCACACCCCCGGTGAACCGGCCGAACTCCGCCGAAACCCCGCCGGTGAGAACCGTGGTCTCCTGGACCGCGTCCTCGATGTAGAGCGGGTTCGGCTGTCCGCGGACGTTCTCGTTCACCACCACGCCGTTCACCAGGAAGAGGTTCTCGAAGGACATCGACCCCGAGATCGTGATCTGGTCGTTCGGCCCCGCTTCCGTCACCCCCGGCGCGAGGGCCACGATGTCGTCGATCGTCCGGCCGGTGGGGAGCTCGTTGATGGTCTCGGCGTTGAAGTTCGCCGCGATCTCGGTCGTTTCGACCGCCGCCGGTGTCGACGCCGTGACCGTGATCTCTTGGGCCAGGCTGGTGAGGGTCATCTCGGCGTCGGCACGGGCCGTCTGGCTGAGGCCGACGACGGCGCTCTTCTCGATTCTCTGCATGCCCTCGAGATCGAAGGTCACCGTGTAGTCGCCGGGGGGAAGGGCGGGGAACTGGTAGCCGCCAGCGTCGCCGGTCGTCGTCGTTCGGCTCCCCTGCAGGGCGGGGGAGGTGACGGTGACCGTGATTCCCGGCAGCGGTTTGCCGTCGGATGTGACGGTGCCGACGAGGGTGCCCGTGGTTGACTGCGCGACGAGTGTGGCTGCACACAAGAGCATGGCGATCCCAAGGACGTTTCGAAGGGCAAAGCGCATGAGCACCTCCACCAGATGAAGGCATCAATGAAATGGGCCAACGGCTGCCGGAATCGTACCACCTTCCAAAGACCCGCAGGAAGCCCCCGGCGGCCCGCTGGGAGGCTGAACGCTTCCGACAGGGTGCGATAACCCGCGCCGCCGCCCCACTACCCTGCTGAACCACCGATCGTCGTCGATACGACAACGTCGGCATCCAGGAGGGAATCCAATGACCCCGAATCGCTTCGTCACTCTCAGCCTCTGCCTCGGTCTCTGCCTCACCTTCGCCGCGGCGTTCGCGCCGGCCGCGGAGGCGCAGAGCCTCGCGGGCTACAACTGCATCCAGAACCTGTCGAACGGCGAGTTCAAGACCAGCAGCGCCTCATCGCTCGCGAGCGCTTGCAAGGATCAGGAGATCTGGCAGTTGAGCCAGGTCAGCGGCAAGACGTCCTACTGCATCAAGAACCAGTCCAACGGCCAGTATCTCGAGAACAAGGCCACCAAGCTGTCCAGCGACTGCAACGGCGACGACGAGTATTGGAACGTCACGCCGGTCTCCTACCAGGGAGAAACCGTTTATTGCGTGCAGAACGCCGGCAACAGCGAATACCTGACCAGCAGCGCGAGCCAGTTGTCCAGCACCTGCGGCCAGCAGCAGTACTGGCGCGTCTACAATCCCAACTGGCTCTGCATCCAGAACCAGGGCAACAGCCAGTACCTCGAGAACCGCGCCACGAAGATGGCCGGCACCTGCGCCGATCAGACCACCTGGTGGATCAAGACCCCGGTCGCGGGGCAAACCAACATCTACTGCGTGCAGAACATCGACAACCAGGAGTACCTGACCAGCAGCGCGTCGAGCATGTCCAGCACCTGCAATTCTTCCAACCAGTGGTGGGTGATCACCGGCACGTCCGGCACCTGCATGCAGAACTACGCCAACGGCCAGTACATGACCAACAAAGCCAGCTCCCTGTCGTCGACCTGCAACTCGACGAATCAGTACTGGAACCTGACCGGAGCGAACTACTCGAGCATCACCTCGAACTGACGGCATCCCCCCCCCCCCGCGCCGCCGGCTCGGGCACCTCGACCAGGACAGGTGCCCGAGCGGGTTTCTCCACTCCCTCCGCCGGCTCGCTAACGCCTTGTTCAAGCACCTTCATATATACAGGCTGGCTTCGAAATAGTCATGCCCGCCCGATCCGCCACCGCATCGCCGGTGTGGTGGTCGCGGTACGGGAGGTCCCTTGGAAAGGAGACGTGCGTGAGAAACAGAATCCTCCTCGCAGTGCTCGTGTCGTCGCTCCTGTCCGGCTTCTCCCCTCTGTTCGCCGATCCCGTGATCCAGCGCGGCATCGACGTCTTCACCACCCTCGGGGACGGTCGGACCTATTCCGACTTTTCCTACCACCCCATCCCCGCCGGCTTCTTCTGCAAGGGCTCCAAGGCGTTCACCGGCCGGGTGGCGCTCAAGGGCTTGCCACTCACGACCGGAACCCCGGGGCAACTCTTCGGTGCCGATACGGTCGTCGAGCGGCTCGACGACGCCGCCTTCGATGACAAAGGGGTCGCCATGACTCGTATCCGTTTCCGGGCCCTGTCGCTGGTGAGCATCGCCCCCGTCAAGACCGCCTGTGGTGACTTCCACGTCTACGTCTCCCTCCGCGGCAAGCAGCGGGTGACGACGATGAGCATCACCCGCACGCAGGAGAGGGGCGGAAGTTTCGTCGCGCCTCTCGCGGTCGATGCGCGCGTGACCTTCATCCCTGTAAAGCCTGCGCGGAACAAGGCCGCGCGGAAGTTGGAGCTCAACAGCAGCTTCACCTTCCCGGCCACCCCCATACCATGGAGCCTCACGGCAAGCACGAAGAGCACCCGTCCCGTGGCCGTCGACACCAATGGAGACCTGACCCCTGACGCTCTACTTTCCAGCACCCCGAACTTCTTTGCGGGTCAGTCGCCAGACCTTCCGCTGACGAAGGTACTCTGCTCCTGCTGTCCGGGGACCTCGTGCCACATCGATCCCGCCACCGGCAAGGAGCACTGCACGACGACTACTCAGTGCAGCACGAACACGGAAAGTTGCTGTTAGGCAACCAGGAGGCGGAGGTCTTTCCCGGTCTTTTACGCTAGACTCTCGATCGGCTCTTCAGGAAAACGGGAGGCGTGCTGCAGACACGCCCCCCGATGAAACTGGACTACGTCGGGTTTACTCCTCGGTCGTGGCCTCCTGAAGAGCCGCCTTCGTTTCCACGCCCTGGGCTCCTGCCGGCGGACGCTTCAGGTTGGTGCTCTTCTTCCGGCCGCGGAAGACCTTCATTCCGAACTCCTTCAGCTTCTCGCTCTTGCTGCCGTACCGGGTCTTGACTCCGGTCCGTAGATGCTATGGAGGGCTGGGGGTGGAAGTGACGGGGGGGCTGGTTGTAGTTTCTGGGAACTTCAACGCAGAAAGGAGTGTCCCAGATGAACCAGCCGACCCGTCCAGAAGAGTCTAGCGAGAATCGCGGCGTCTTGTGCCTGGCCTTGGAACTAAAGTGTCCACGAAACCGGGGCAACTCCAGTTCCCCTGATTGGGAGAGGGTTGTCCCTGATTGGGAGAGGGGTCTCCCAGGCAGGGAGAGGGGTCCCCCAAGAAGGGGAAGGGCTCCCCCAAACTGGGGAGCCGGTGCCCCGGCTTCAGCGTCATGCCGGGTCAGTTCTCCTGGGTCGCAGAGGATCTTACTCGCAAATCTGGCAGCGATAGCGGGCGTAACCGACCTCTTTGTAGACCTGTGCCGTACTGTCCCAATGGCAAGCGGTCAGGACGACGTAGGAGCGCGAGCAGGTTCCATCGGGCGAACAGTCGGCGGCCACTTCGGCGTAGGCTTGGGACTTCGCCGAGGCCGACGCCAGGGTACAGGTCGAGCCGCTCCCCTCGTAATCACCGGTTGTACCCCCACTGAAACACACACATCCGCACGAATCATTGGGTGGGCAAAGAGCAAAAACGGGCCGCACCGCATAACCCACCAGAACCAGCGCCACCAAAATGAAACACAGCTTTCTTCTTTGCATGACGTCTCCTTGGTTAGAGGGGCATCGGAGAAGAGGCCCCAATATGTAAGGTGCTTCACGCGAGCTTTACATTTCTTGCGCGAATTACCTGTTACGCGAGCCGTGCCGGCACCGCGGCCAGGGGGTCATGATCGGCTGGACACCTCAATGATATTTGTATTAGCCTATGCGCTCACCTGGAAGGAGAACCTCATGAATGTATCCAAGCTCGTCCGCATCGCAGGCCTCTCACTCGTCCTCGCCGCCGCCGCCCTGCCGTCGTTCGCCGAGCGGCAGTGTGGCTGCAACTACTGCTCGAGTGTCAGCCCCACCACGGCCTGCAACTTCAGCGGCACCCACACGACCTGCGGAGATTTCCTCGCCGTCACCCTCTGCGGGCCGGTGGGCTGAAGCGCCGCGGAATCGAAGCTCTAAAACCGGGGGAGCCGCCTGTCGAGGCGGCTTTCCTCACCTCCACACTCGCTGTTCGGCACCCTCAACCTTGAAGGAGGATGTATGAATCTATCCAAGCTCGCCCGTGTTGTAGGCCTCTCCATGATCCTCTCCGTCACCTCCCTGGCCGCCTTCGCCGATCCGCCGGCCATCCAGCCCTGTGGCTGCACTTACTGCTCGCACTCCCCCTCCACCCGGAGCTGCACCAACTTCGACGGCACGACCATCACCTGCGGCTATTTCCTCGCCGTCACCCTCTGCCAGCCGCAGGGTTGATTCCCTAAGAACGCCTGACAAAAACTCGGTTCCGTGCGCAGGGGAGGGGCTCGACCCCTCCCCTGTCCGCACGCCAGACCTGCCCGGCCTCGGGAGGACCCGTGGGTTGAAGTATCCTCCGGGCATGATGTCCCTATCGACCCTCGGACGGCTCTGCACCTGCCCAAGGCAGCCACGAACCCGCTGGCAGGCTTCATGTGGACCAACCCCGCCAAGGCTCTGGCAATGCTGGGCGGCGTCATCCTGCTGGCCGGAGCTCTGCGGGAAGACGAGGCGGACCGGTCCTCAGCCTTGGCCCGGCTGTTTCGAAGCCTGACGCCGCTGAGCCCACTGTTCCTGGGTGGATTCCTGATCCTCGGCGGAATTCAGCACTTCGTGTACGCGGACTTCGTCATGAAACTGGTGCCGTCCTGGATTCCAGGTTCCCGGTTCTGGGTCTACCTCACCGGAATCGCCCTGATCGCGGGAGGCGTGAGCCTCCTGATCCCGAAAACGCGGCGATTGGCGGCGACAATGGTAGGAATCATGATCCTGCTCTGGGTGGTGCTCCTGCACATCCCCCGGGCGATGGCCAATCCGCAAAACGCCGGCGAGACGTCGGGGATCTTCGAGGCGCTGGCCCTGAGTGGAGCCGCGTTCATCCTGGCGGATCGGGGACGCGGGTTGGGACGGGAGGCCCCGGTGGGCCTCCCACTCAGAACGTAACCTCGTCGCTCCTGTTGCCCCTGTTATTGCGTCAGGGCAAACAACGCGTCAGGGGCAAACGTGCAGATAAAACCAGATGGCGCAGGTCCCCGGGCGGCCGTTGTCATTGCACTTCGTAGTAGGGGTCGAGGTGCTCAGGCAGCAGTACGCCTCGCCACAGGGGGGCGGAGCGGCCTCGGTCCGGGCGGGCACCATCCCGGAGGCGCACGAAAGAACGACAGCGGCGGCGAGCAGAAATCTTCTCGGCATCATTTCTCCCTCACGAGAATGCGGCGGATCCAAGTGAAACAGCGTCGGGAACGGGCCTGAGTATACGCTGCTGCGCGGCTCGCCCCGCCACCTCCCGCGAGTCAAGATGCACGGCCAACCCGGGATAAGTACCTGACACCTTTCCCCGTGGGCACTGCTCCCCCGCAGCGGGCCTGTCGTCGCAAACCGTAGCGTTTCCATCGCGCATGATCTGGCGAAGTGCGTGGCATCTCTATGCCTGACCCACGTGCGGTGAATGATCCACTCCACAAGCTCTACCTCGTCTGGCTCCATCTTCACGCCGCTTCGTCTACGCGAGGAAGTGCGAGCACGGCGGCCTCAAGCGAGCCCTTCAGAAGCGTAATCGGGCTGCTGGCCTCAGCGAGTTCGTCGCTGACCTCAACGTTCAGGGCTCGCAGGGTGCTATGGGCCTTGCGGAGCAGGAGCTCGAGGGCCTTCTGAGCCTTGCGGATCTCGTCGCCGATGCCGTCCACATTCTTCCGGATCGCATCGCTGTGCTTCTCCATCTTCTCGAGACGACTGAGCTCTCCCTCGATGCGCGCCTCGATGTCGCGCAGGGCGGTGATGTCGCCCGCGTCGCCGGCCGTCCGGGCTCGCGTGACGAGTCCCATGCCCAGAAGGATGGCAGCGTAGAGCCACGCGTCGGTGGCGGGGTCCTGATCGTCCCAAGTGACCAGCACGTTGTTTCCGTAACGAGCGAAGCGCGGGAAAACATCGCTCGCGTGAGATCGGCCCATGATGAAGACGCCGGCCGCTACGTCTCGGTTCTTGCGGGCAGCGTCGAGCTCATCGAGTGCCTTCTGTACGGTGTAGGTGCCGTCACGCTTCGCCTCAAAGACGACGCCGGCGCCGGCGAAGGCGCTCTCGGTCGTGAAGCGCAGCACCGCGTCTCCCTTCTTACAGCGACCGACGCCGGCCGTGGCGCCGGTCACGTCGAAGACGCACGGGGCTCCCTGCGTGGCCACCCGCACGAACGACAGGACCGCGTCCTCGAAATCGAGGCCTCCGCGCGTCGTCTTCAGGTCCTGCGTGCGCTTGGTCTCGATGCGCACGAGCGCTTCCCGCACCTCTTTCTCGAAGAGCGACTGCCGATCTTCCTGGCGCTTCGCGAGATCGAACTGCGTGCTCGCCTGCTCTTGCAGGAGCTTGGTCAAGCTCGCCTTCAGGATTCCCATCGGGGACGACGGAGAGTCGGGGTTCACCGCGGCGAGCACCTCCTGGCGCGCTTGGTGGGTCTCACGCACGAGGCGGCTCAGGAGCGAGCCCTCGTCATTCGCGTCGAGAGCCGCCAGCGCAGCGGAAAGTTGCTTCTGGCGATCTTCGTCGGCGCCCCTCAGCTCGTCGCGCAGGCTCTTGAGGAAACGCGCGACGGCGCCATCCTCCGCAAGCGGATCGAGCGCTCGAACCAGCTCGGCGTGGCTCTCGCCCATCACTGCCCGCAGTTGCACCTCGAGCACCTTGACGAGCCCGGTGCTCTCGGTCGGGCTCAGTTTCTTGAACAGCGGGCTCGTCTCTCCGACTTGCTTCGCGAGCACCTCCACAAGAACGCTGTTCTGCGGGCCGAGGTACTTCTCGAGCAAACGGGCGAGCACGCCGTGGTCATCGACGAACGCGGCGAGCCGCTGGCTCACCTGACCGTCGTTCGGATCGAAAAAGCGCGCAAGCACAGCGCCAATCGTCTGCTGCTGCTGCTCCACGTGAGCGTGTAGCTGCCGGTCGATGTCGGTGAGCAGGCTCGCCCCAACGTCCTTCAGCTTCGACTCCTGCGCCGCCGCGTGGGCGTTGGCCAGCGCGCGCAGGCCGATGGTCCAAGCGTCGAGTGCCAACTGATCCCGCGCAGGCTCGTCGAGATCCTCGAACAAGGCGATGCTGTCGAGGCGGCGATCGCGGAGGTCCGCGGCCACCTCCTCGGACGTGAAGGCCACGGAGATTTGCAGTTGCTGGAGACGGATTATGTTTGTCATGCCGACCCCTATCGCAGTGATCGTGCCAGGCCCGCAGGGCGCGTTCGGAGGCCGGCGGTCAACGTAGATTCAATCACTTACACCATACGACTGGATAAGCCTCCTTGTGCATGGATAAGAACTCTTGTATCGTCTGGCCGTGCCCAAAATCCTCGTCGCCTGGATCGGCAACGCCGACCTTCGAGCGCCCACCGAGAGTGAACAGGTGGGCCTCGGTCCCATTGCGCAGGCTCTCGAGGCGAGGACGTTCGACGAAGCCTTTCTGCTCTCGAACTACGACGAAAAGGCCGTTGCCGCCTACCTGAAGTGGCTACGGGGCCGTAGCGCGGCGCGCATCGAGGTCGTGGCGGAGAAGCTCAGTGGGCCCACGCATTTCGGCGAGATTCATGAAGCCGCCGTGCGGACCGTTCAGCACGCGCTGGGTGACCGTGCGCGCGACACGTCGCTGACATTCCATCTGAGTCCGGGAACTCCGGCCATGGCCGCGGTCTGGATCCTCCTCGGCAAGACGCGATTCCCTGCTGAGCTCATCGAGTCGTCGAAGGACCACGGCGTCCGGACCGCTTCGGTTCCCTTTGACATCTCCGCCGATTTCATCCCCGACCTGCTCCGCGAGCAGGACGAACGCCTGCGTCAGGGCAGCGCCGCGGAGCCCCCTGAGGCTCCGGAGTTCTCCGATGTCATCCACCGCAGCCGCGTAATGAGCCGCCTCATCCAGCGGGCGCGTCGGGTCGCAGTCCGCAACGTGCCAGTGCTCGTCGAGGGCGAGTCGGGCACCGGCAAGGAGATGTTCGCGCGTGCGATCCACCGCGCGAGCCCTCGGCGCGACCGGCCGTTCATCGCTGTCAACTGCGGAGCGATCCCGGCCGAGCTCGTCGAGTCCGAGCTCTTCGGCCACGAGAAGGGAGCTTTCACGGATGCGAAGCAGCCGAGGAAGGGCTATTTCGAGGCCGCCGACGGCGGCACGCTCTTCCTCGATGAGCTCGGCGAGTTGCCGGGGCCGGCTCAGGTGAAGTTGCTGCGCGCGATTCAAGAAGGCGAAGTCGTGCGCCTCGGATCGAGCAAGCCGCTGAGGGTAGACGTCCGGATCGTCGCCGCCACCAACCGGACGCTTACCGAAGAGATCGCGGCCGGGCGCTTCCGCGAAGACCTCTTTTATCGCCTGGCCGTGGCCGTTCTGAAGCTCCCACCTCTCCGTGACCGAGCCGGCGACCTCGGCCTGCTCGTCGATCATCTCCTCGCGCTGGTGAACCGCGAAGCCGCCCCCGAACCGGGCTACAGGGAGAAGAAACTTTCCGCCGGCGCAAGAAACCTTCTTCTGACTCACCCTTGGCCGGGTAACGTTCGGGAGCTGCTCAACACTCTCCGGCGCGCCGCCATCTGGAGCGATGGGGGTGCGATCTCCTCGGAGGATGTTCGCGAAGCGCTGCTGCCTGCCGCTGTTCCCGGCCGGCAGGAAGCGCTCGGGCGGTCCCTGGGAACTGGCTTCAACCTCCCGGACTTGCTGAAGGAAGTCGCGCGCCATTACCTCGGGCGCGCGATGGACGAAGCCCAAGGAAACAAGACGAAAGCCGCGGAGCTGGTGGGCCTTCCGAGCTACCAGACCCTCACCAATTGGCTCGCGAAGTACGAGGTGCAGATCTGATGGCACGGCCGTTGAAGAGAGCGCCGTCATGGTCCACACGGAGATCGCGAACATGAAGTCCCTGAACTTCGAGTTCCTGCGCCAGAAACGCGCGGTACTGGCCGACCTCGCGGGTTTCGCGGAGCGTTATGCACACGAGGATCCGGCGAGCTCGCTCCTCAAGCAGCGTACCTTCGTCGAGCAAGTCGTCCCCCTGATCTATGAGAACTACCGGCTTCGGCCCCCCTACTCGGACAATCTGAACGACCTGATGAACGAGGATTCGTTTCGGCAGTCGTTGCCCGGAGTCGTTCAGAACAAGCTCCACATCGTTCGGAAAGCTGGAAACCAGGCGGCGCATCCCAAGCGTCCTGTCACGAAGCAGCTCGCGCTCGAATGTCTCGAACAGCTCTTCGACATCGCGCGCTGGTTCCATGCGCGAGTCGATGGCGGCGACCCCGGCCAAGTCCCCAAGTTCGTGCCACCCTCGCCTGAGGGCGGCGCCAAGGCTAAGGACGCCCTTGAGAAACTTCGCCTCGCGGAGGCGAGTTACGAGGCGACTCTTGCCGCGCTCGAAGAAGAGACTAAGAAGCGTCTCGATGCCGAACGAGCTGCCGCGGAACACGTTATCGAGCTCGGGCACCTCAAGGAGGAGGGCCAGAAAGTCGCGACGTTCCTTCAGTTCAACGAGGAGACGACGCGGCGCAGGTTGATCGATCAAGCGCTGATCGCGGCGGGCTGGAACGTTGGGGTGAACGGCAAGAACACCGAGCAGGTCAAGCAGGAGGTTCGCCTGTCGACTCTGCGTACCGACTCGGGCCAGGGGCGCGCGGATTATGTACTCTATGGTGACGACGGGAAGCCGCTCGCCGTCGTCGAGGCGAAGCGGACGGCGAAAAACGTCAAGCAAGGCGCGGAGCAAGGGCGCCAGTACGCCGACGCCCTGGAGCAAGAAACAGGGGTGCGTCCGGTCATCTTCTACACCAACGGTGCCGATATCTTTCTCTGGGACGACGCCCAAGGCTACCCCTGGCGAAAGGTCTATGGATTCTACTCAAAGGATAGCCTCGAATACCTGGCGCACCAGCGGGCCAACAAAAAGGCCCTCGCCACGGTCGAGCCCAACCTCGCCATCGCGAACCGCATGTACCAGTTGGAGGCGGTGAAGCGGGTCTGCGAGAACTTCTCGGCCAAATCCCGCAAGGCTCTGCTCGTCCAGGCGACTGGAACAGGCAAGACGCGTATCGCCATCTCGCTCTGCGACGTGCTCATGCGCGCCGGCTGGGTGAAACGGATTCTGTTCCTCACCGACCGCCGAGAGCTCCGGAAGCAGGCTGACCGAGTCTTCAAGGAATTCATGCCCGGCGAACCGCGCGTCATCGTCGACCGCAGCACGGCGCACGACCGCGACAAGCGCATCTATCTCGCCACCTACCCAGCGATGATGAGGTGCTTCGAGGACTTCGACGTCGGCTTCTTCGACCTCATCATCGCGGACGAGTCTCACCGGAGCATCTACAAAAAGTTCCGGACGCTCTTTCAGTACTTCGACGCGCTGGAGGTTGGGCTCACTGCGACGCCGGTGCGCCTCATCGAGCGCAACACGTACGCACTCTTCGGCTGCAAAGACCAGGACCCGACGTCGCATTTCAGCTTCGATGACGCCATCAACTCGCGGCCACCGTTTCTGGTGCCTTTCCGGGTCATGGCGGTCAGCACGAAGTTCAGCCTGGACGGATTCCGCTACACGGAAATGACTCCCGAACAACAGGCTCAGCTCGAGGACCAAGATCCACTTGCACAGCAGGTCGCCTATGACAGCGAGGATCTCGACAAGTACTTCTTCAATCGAGACACGACCCGATCGATCTGGCAGTCCCTCATGGACAATGGCATTCGCGAGGCAACCGGCAGCCACGTCGGCAAGACGATCGTGTTCGCCCGCGGCCATACGCACGCAGAGCACCTCGCGGACGTCTTCAGCGAGCTGTATCCGCAGTACGGCTCCGCGTTCTGTCGCGTCATCGATCACCAGGAGCCCAAGGCCGAAGACCTCATCGATGACTTCAAGAACTCGGAGAGCGAGCTGACCATCGCGATCTCGGTCGACATGCTCGACACCGGCATCGACGTCCCGGAGGTCGTAAACCTCGTATTCGCCAAGCCGGTAAAATCCTATGTGAAGTTCTGGCAGATGATCGGGCGCGGCACGCGCTTGCGAAAGGATCTCTTCGGTCCGGGCCGCGACAAAACCGAATTCCTCATCTTCGACCACTGGTCGAACTTCTGGTACTTCGACGAAGAGTACAAGGAATCGCAGCCTTCGCCGCAGAAGTCTCTTCTTCAACAGCTCTTCGAGGCCCGCGTCGAGCTCGCCGAAGCAGCGCTCGACAAGATGGACCAGAGTACTTTTGAGGCCGCCGCCGCGCTCATCCTCGGCGATATTCGCGCGGTGCGGGACACCCGTGCCATCGATGCCAAAGACAGATGGCGTGAGCTCGAAATGCTGGCCGACGGGGACCGCGTACACCACTTCGCGGCGGCCACGAAGGCGGATTTGCTTTCGATCGCTGCTCCGCTTCAACACCTCCGAAATATCCGCGGCGACGAGGATGCGTACCGTTTCGACCTGCTGATGACGCGGCTCGAGCTCGAGCTCGTCAAGGGCGGCCCTAGCGCGCCCAGGGTCCAGGATCTGCGCGCTCGCGTCGAGGAGGCGGTCGAGCTCCTCGCCAAAAACCAGAACCCGGTCAAGGCTAAGACCGACTCGATCCAGCAGGTGCGCAGCAAGGACTTCTGGGCCACGGTGGAGGCGCACCACCTCGAAGGCCTGCGCCGCGAGCTCCGTGGCATCATGAGGTACCAGCAAGTGCCACCGACGCTTCGGGTCGCGCCTCAGATGTTCGACGTTACCGACACGGACTTTTCGGCCGAGACGTACATCCCTCGGCTGGAGGGGCTCGACCTCGTCGAATACAAACGGCGCGTCGAGTCCGTCCTTCGCAACCATTTCGCCGAGAACCCGGTCTTGCAACGCATCCGCGCAGGCCAGAGCGTCCGTGAGGTCGAGCTCGAGGAGTTGGCGAGGCTCGTGCTGCAGGTCGACGACAAGGCCAACGTGAAGTATCTCGCCGGGCACGATCCCGAGACTCGGCGGTCGCTGCTCACCGTGTTCCGCGGTCTCGTGGGCCTCGACGCCGCGGCCGTCGCGCAGGCGTTCACGGACTTCGCCCACCAGCACCCTTACCTCACATCACAGCAACTGCGCTTCCTGCAGATGCTGCAGAACCACATCGCTCAGAACGGCGGCATTGAGCTTGAACGCCTCTACGAGCCACCTTTCACGACCCTCCACGCCGAGAGCATGGATGGCATCTTCCAAAATCCCGGGGACGTTGATGAGCTTCTGGCCATCCTGAGCGTCTTCGAACCATTGCGCGCCACTCCGAGCGAGCGGACGCCAGAGAGCCAAGCCTCATGAGCAAACTGACCACGCAGCAGAGAAGCGACATCGACAAGCTCTGGACCGAGTTCTGGACCGGGGGCATCACGAATCCGCTCACCGTCATCGAGCAGATCTCGTTCCTGATGTTCGCGCGCCTTCTCGACGTCATGGAGACGACCGGTGAGCGGCGGGCCGAGCGGACGAAGAAGCCCTTCAAGGGGCGATTCAATGGTGCGAACGACCGCCGACGCTGGAAGAACTTCAAGCAGACAAACGCCGCCGAAATGCTGCGCATCGTTCGCGACGAAGTCTTCCCGCATTTCCGCAAGCTGAACGGCGGGACAACCTTCGCCGAGTACATGCAGGACGCGCAACTCATGGTCCAGAAGCCGAATCTCCTGGTTCAGGCGGTCCTCATGATCGACAAGCTTCCGATCACCGAGGGTGACGCGAAGGGCGACCTCTACGAGTACCTGTTGAGCAAGCTGACGACCGCGGGCATTAACGGGCAGTTCCGCACGCCCCGCCACATCATTCGGTTTATGGTGGAGTTGCTGGAGCCGAAGCCCACCGAGACCATCGGCGATCCGGCTTGCGGCACTGCGGGCTTCCTCGTCGGCGTGATGCAGTACCTGCTCGAGACGCATACCTCGTCGAAGGGCAAGCTCAAGGGCGAGCATGGCGAGACCCTCTACACCGGCGATCTTCTCGAGCCGTTCCGTCAGCACATCCAGAGAGAGATGTTTCATGGCTTCGACTTCGACTCGACGATGCTCCGCATCGCGTCGATGAACCTGATGCTCCACGGCGTTGACAATCCGGACATCCATTACCAAGACACGCTGTCGAACTCGTTCCTGGAGAAGTTCCCGAAACAGGCGAGCGGTGGCTTCGACGTCATCCTGGCCAATCCGCCGTTCAAGGGCAGCCTCGACGAAGGCGACGTTCATCCGACCCTCACGCAGGCGGTAAAGACCAAGAAGACGGAGCTCCTCTTCGTTGCGCTCATCCTGCGCATGCTGAAAAAAGGCGGCCGCAGTGCGACTATCGTGCCCGACGGCGTTCTCTTCGGCTCGTCGAAGGCGCACACGGCACTGCGGACTCTTCTGGTAAAGGACAACCAGCTCGAGGCGGTGATCTCGCTGCCCTCGGGGGTGTTTAAGCCCTACGCCGGGGTGTCGACCGCCATCCTGGTCTTCACCCGGGGAGGCAAGACGGACCACGTGTTCTTCTACGACGTCAAGGCCGACGGCCTCTCGCTCGACGACAAGCGCGCGCCCGTCAGCGGGAACGACCTCCCCGATGCGCTCGCCTGCTGGCGGAAGCGCAGCACCAAGAAGGACACCGATCGTACGGCCAAACACTTCATGGTGCCGGTGAAGGAGATCGAGGAGAAGGACTTCGAGCTCTCGATCAACCGCTACAAGGAGGCGAAGCACGAGGCGGTCAAGTACGACCCGCCGAAGAAGATCATCGCGAAGCTGCGGGCGCTCGAGGCCGAGATCGCGAAGGACTTGAGCGAGCTGGAGGGGATGCTGTGAGCGATGAGTGTGACGAGATGCCTGCCGCACTTGCGACGCGGCCGCCGGGCTATGCCGAGTGGCTCGCGGAGCTGAAGACGCGGGTGCAGGCGGCGCAGCAGCGAGCCGCGCTGTCCGTCAATCGTGAGCTCCTCACGCTCTACTGGCAACTCGGGCGAGACATCCTCGAGCGGCAGGCGCGGGAGGGCTGGGGCGCGGGTGTCATCGACCAGGTGTCGGCCGACCTGCGGGCCGCGTTCCCCGAGATCAAGGGCTTTTCGCGTTCGAACCTTAAGTACATGCGCGCCTTCGCGGAGGCTTGGCCCGATCTCGCAATCGGCCAACCACAGGTTGGCCAATTGCCGTGGGCCCACCACCTGGTGCTCCTCACCAAGCTCAAGACCAGGGAAGCACGCCTCGCGCACGCCCAGCAGGCGCTCGCCCGCGGCTGGTCCCGTAACGTGCTCGCCCTGCATATCGAGCAACGCACTCTCGAGCGCGAGGGCAAGGCCCTCACCAACTTCGAACAGCACCTTCCCAAGCCGCAATCGGACTTGGCCCGCGAGAGCCTGAAGGACCCCTATCGCTTCGATTTCCTGACGGTGGGAGCCGAAGCGAACGAGCGTGAAATCGAAGCCGCCCTAGTGCAACACATCACTCGCTTTTTGCTCGAGCTCGGCGCGGGCTTTGCGTTCGTAGGCCGGCAGGTGCCGCTCGAAGTTGGCGGGGAAGACTTCTACCTCGACCTGCTCTTCTACCACCTCAAGCTCCGCGCCTACGTCGTCATCGAGATCAAGGCCGGTGGCTTCAAGCCCGAGCACACTGGAAAGCTGAGCTTCTACCTGAGCGCCGTGGACGCGCAGGTGAAAGCGCCTGATGATGCGCCGACCGTCGGGCTGCTCCTCTGCAAGAGCAAGAATCGCGTCGTGGCGGAGTACGCGCTGCGCGACACGAACAAACCAATGGGCGTCGCGGAGTACCAGCTTGTCGAGTCACTACCCAAGGACTTGGAGGCGAGCTTGCCGAGCGTCGAGCAGATCGAGCGAGAGTTGGGGGAGGTGGAGGAATGAGTGTGACCCAAGAATACGTGCCGAAGAAAATCGGCGCGAAGCCGCGGGTGCTTGAGACGGATATCGCGTGGAGCTTGAGCGAGTTGGAGGGGATGCTGTGAGTCGCTCAGCCGAGCGCATCCACACCGGAGTTCTTCCTGTTGAGACATGGTTTCCGCCGGCGTCGGGAGACGCGACGTTTCGCTACATCGACATTAGCTCCGTGGACCGTCACTCGAAGAGCATCGTCGGCGTCACGGAGCTTCAGGTTCGTGGTGCCCCGAGCCGCGCTCGTCAGATTCTTCGAGCTGACGATGTTCTGGTGTCTACTGTGCGTCCTAACCTGAACGCGGTTGCGATCGTACCGAAGGCTCTTGACGGAGCGATCGGAAGTACAGGGTTTACCGTGCTTCGAGCCAACCCGAAGCGCTTGCTGCCACGCTTTCTCTTCTATTGGGTCCGCAGCCCAGCCTTCCTTGCGGACATGACCAAGAAGGCGACGGGTGCAAGCTATCCGGCAGTAAGCGACCGCATCGTGCTCGAGTCGAGCATGCCGATGCCGCATGTTGACGAGCAGTGCCACACCGCCGACATCCTCGACAAAGCTGACGCCATCTGTTGCAAGCGCAAGGAGACCATTGCGCTCACAGAGGAATTGCTGCGCTCGGCGTTCTTTGAGATGTTTGGCGATCCGGTGACGAACCCGAAGAGGTGGCCGGTGAAGCCGCTGGGACAGCTCCTCGCCTTTCTGACAAGTGGCTCGCGGGGATGGGCGGAATACTACGCTGACACCGGCGACATCTTTCTACGGATCCAGAATACCAAGCAGGATAGGCTTGACCTTTCGGATATCGCCTACGTGCGCGCTCCTGACTCTGCAGAGGCGCGGCGAACGCGAACATGCCCGGGTGATGTTCTTCTGAGCATCACTGCGGACCTCGGTCGAACTGCTGTCGTGCCCGACACCCTCGAGAAAGCCTTTATCAACCAGCACCTAGCTATCCTCCGCCCTCGTGAAGTGAACTCGGAATACCTGAGTTCGTTCCTGTCGTCCGAAGGAGGTCAGAGGCAGATAAAGCGCCTTAACAAGGGTGGCGTGAAGGCGGGTCTCAACTTTGATGATATCAGAAGCATCGACGTGCTAACCCCCCCGGATGGGCTGCAGCGCGAGTTCGCCGAGGCAAAGGCACAGATTCGGCGACTAGAAGCTAGCTATGTGGGGGTGGCGCAGGAGGGTGACGCGCTTTTTCAATCACTTGTGGCTCGCGCGTTTTCTGGGAATCTGAGCATTGCGGAGGGTGCATGCTGACATCGCTCGAAATCGAAAACTTCAAGGGAATAGCCGCCCGACAGCGCATCGACTTTGCGCCGTTGACGCTCCTCTTCGGCGCGAACAGCGCGGGCAAGAGTACGATCCTTCAAGCGCTGCTCTACCTCCACGAGCTCATCGAGCGCGGCTCCGCTGAGGTTGACCGCACGGAACTTGGCGGCAACGCGCTGGAACTCGGGGGCTTCGCGCGCCTCGTTCATCGGCACGAGATCGAGCGCGCGATCGTGCTGCGGGCGGAGTTCGCGACACCGGGCGGTCTCGAACGCTTCGGGCGCGACCTCACCGACTTTCCGTTCCCGGATCTCGACGACGAGGTTAGAAGTGCTTGGATAGAGCTCGCGGTCACGCATCGAGCGGAGAATGCTTACGTGGGCCCAATGGTCGAGTCTATGACCGTTGGTATCTGCGGGCACGCCGAACCACTGGTTTGGATCGACACTGTCGGCCACCTGCGGCCAGGCGACCCCCTCTATCTTCGTGTGAATCTCGCTCATCCAACCATCCGCGCAGCGGGCCTGGAGGTCCAATCCTCGTGGGCAGAAGTGAGCGTGCCGGAACCACTTTGGCATCGTGGTGTGGATCCCAGTTCTGGGCAACATGTTCTTGGCCTTGATGATGTTCATGGTGCCGATGATCAGTTCGGGCGGATGCCATTGTTTGCGGTGTCTAGCTCACGCGTGTCAGCGGTTCCACCTCTCGATGAACCTCTCCGGGTTCTGGTTCCTGAAGAAGCAGACGTTCCGGAAAATCAGCAAGCCATTCTAGACATTCGGACGTTTCTCGAAATGAGTGTTTTGGGAACAGTCTCGCAACTGGCAGCGTTCCTGAACTCGTCACTCTATGTTGGCCCGCTCCGCACTGTCCCGCCGCGCGGCTTCCTCTACGAGCGTGCCGGCCGCATTACGAGTTGGGCGGATGGCCTCGCGGCGTGGGACCTTCTCCTGGCCGATCGGCTCACGCTAGTCGAACGGACCAACCTCTGGCTGAAGCACCTGGGGGCCGGTTGCCAGATTGTTGTGCAGCAGCTGTTCGACCGCGGCGCGGACGCCGAAGAACTATCCGATGGACACGTCGACAAGACCGTGCGGCGCCTGCTCCTCGATACCGGCGCGGGCTCGTTCGTGCTGCCGCCCGAGGTCGGTGCGGGCGTGTCGCAGATCCTTCCCGTCATCGTCGCCGCTATGGAGAGCCGATCGGGCCTCACGCTCGTCGAGCAACCAGAGATTCACGTGCACCCGGCGGTGCAGGTCGGCCTCGGGGATCTGTTCATCGACGCGGTTACCCGCGAGAGCAGCAAGCGGATGTTGCTCGTCGAGACCCACAGCGAGCACCTTATCCTTCGACTCCTGCGTCGCATTCGCGAGACCACCGAGAAGGAGCTTGCAGAGGATGCTCCCACCTTCGCCGAGGACAAGCTGAGCGTGCTGTACGTTGAGTCGACGCCTGAGGGCGTGCGCGTGCGTCGGCTTCGCGTCGATGAGCGGGGTGAGTTCGTGGACCGGTGGCCCCAGGGGTTCTTCGCCGAGCGCATGGAGGAGCTTCTGTGATCCACGCGTTCGCGCTTGAGCCGAAGCTGGTCGCGACGTGGGGACGGCGGGACGAGTTCCGCTTCATCCACGACAAGTTCGGACTCGGCACGCCTCGCGTGCTCTTGGAGCTGCCAGCCTTCAGCAAATGGAAGAAGGCGGTCTACCAAGCCGCGAACGAGCTTGCCCTCTCCCAAGAGGACATGAAGCGCATCGAGGAGCTGTTCCGGCTATTCGGTGAGCACAAGTGCCGCCGCGCCGACTCGATCTACGACGGCCTGCTCAGCTGGCTTGAGAACGCCGAGCGGGAGTACGACCGCAGGCCTTTCGCCGCCGTCATCGCGGAACAGAACCCGCGCCGCCATAACGGGGTGCTCGTCTCTAGGCAACTGGGCGCCGACATGCCCCGGTGGGCTTGTGAGACCGGCGCGTCGCCCGCTCGCACTCCGGAGGCACTGGCGACAGCGCTCTCCTCGATGCTCACGAACTGCAAGCAGATGCACCTCGTCGATCCGCACTTTGGCCCAGAAAACGCAAGGCACCGCACGGTGCTCGAGGCGCTGATGAACGTGCTCGTGGAGCACGAGCTCACACCTGAGATCGTACGTGTGCACTGCGCGGCAAAATCGACCCTGGCCTTCTTTGAGCAGGAGGCTGCTAACATGGCGGCCCGCCTGCCCAACGGATGCACCATCGAGTTCATGCGTTGGAGGCAGAAGCCGGGAGGCGAGAAGCTCCACAACCGCTACGTCTTGACAGACTTGGGAGGCGTGGCGCTCGGCGTGGGCCTCGATGCCGGCGGGGAGGGAGAGACCGATGACCTGCTCTTGTTGCCACGAGCCCAGTACGAGCGCCGATGGTCTCAGTATGTCGGGAGCGACGGCGCATTCGAGTGCGCGGATATCCCAATCCAGGTAGCAGGAGCGAGAGATTTGAGGCCGAGAAGGGGCGGCGGTAGCTGATACCTGTGGCGATGCTGGCGTTGCGTTCCGGGCGCTGGCACCCGGCCGCAGACCTTCCGGAACGTGAACAGCGGTGGATGCGTTGCATTGAATAGGCGTTACTCCCCAAGTCACCTTCCAGTCCCCCTACGTCGAGCTCCTCCTGACGTCGCTCCAGGGAGCCATGGCTCGGGATAGCCTGCAGCAAATCGCTGTCCTGGCACGGAGGGGCTCAACGGGACAGAACGCACAGTCGCTCCCGGGGCTCCCGGCTTCCCTGGCAAGAGATGATGCTGACGGCAACGTGGCGCCGTGCTTTGTAACGTTTCCCCCGCTTCCCGCTCTGTATCCCTAACGGCTGTTTCAGCCGGATCGCGGACCCGGGTCGCCGAGACCTGACAAGGAGCCCACCATGCGCAGGAAGAGGATTCTTCTGTTCTCAAAGATCACGGCGGCCGGAGCCCTGCTGCTCCTCGCCCTCTCGTCGCTGGCCCCGGCGAGCGAGCGGGAAAAAGCAGACCGCGCGGCGCCCCCGGTCGATCCCATCGCCGCCAATGCCGGACGGATGCTCGCGGAAGGGCGCCACACCTTCCGCGACGACACGTTCGGCGACCAGGTGTTCTGGAGCCGGATCCTCGGCATTCACGAGGCCCTCAAGCAGGTGAGCCCCCGGACGGCCCTGGCGGTCGGGCTCAAGGTCGACGCCGACGCCCTGCCTCCGGGCCTCCTGGCCCAGCTCAAGAGCGGGGGCCCGGCCCCGGTCGCCTCGCACGCGAAGGCCATCGACCTCGACGATCCCGCCGTCACCGCGGCGCTGCTCCGGCTCAATGCCGTGGTCGGCCTGCGCGGGTTCTTCAACCAGGACGGGACTCTGCGGTCGGCCGGCATCACCTGCGCGCTGTGCCATTCGACGGTCGACGACTCGGTGGCGCCGGGGATCGGCAAGCGGCTCGACGGCTGGGCGAACCGGGACCTCAACGTCGGCGCGATCGTCAACCTCGCCCCCAACCTGCAACCGGTGGCCAGCCTGCTGGGCGTGGACGAACCCACGGTGCGCACCGTCCTCCAGAGCTGGGGACCGGGGAAGTTCGATGCCGAGCTCTTCCTCGACGGCAAGGCTTTCCGGCCGGACGGCAAGACCGCGGCCACGCTGATCCCGCCGGCTTTCGGCCTCGCCGGCGTCGACGGCCACACGTTCACGGGCTGGGGATCGGTCACCTATTGGAACGCCTTCGTGGCGAACCTCGAGATGCACGGCCAGGGGAGGTTCTGGGATCCCCGGCTGAACGATCCTGTGAAGTTCCCCATCGCGGCCCGCAACGGCTTCGGGGACATCCAGAGCGAGCACGACCTGATCACGCCCAAGCTGGCGGCGCTGCAGTTCTACCAGCTCGCCATTCCGGCCCCGGCGCCTCCACCTGGCAGCTTCAACGCGGCGGGCGCCGCGCGTGGCAAGCTCGTCTTCTCCGAGGCGGGCTGCGCCCACTGCCACGTGCCGCCCCTGTACACCGAGCCGGGCTGGAACCGTCACAAGCCCGAGGAGATCGGCATCGACTCCTTCCAGGCCGACCGCTCACCCGACGGCCACTACCGCACGACGCCGCTCAAGGGACTCTGGGCCCATTCCAAAGGCGGCTACTACCACGACGGCCGCTTCGCGACCCTGCGGGACGTCGTAGACCACTACGACGGGCATTTCGATCTGCGTCTCACCGAGCAGAAGAAACGGGATCTGGTGGAGTTTTTGAAGTCGTTGTGAGGAGAGCCGCGAACTTCTGGATGTGCCATGCGACGGGACGGATGCCGGCATACCACCGGCACCTCTCCCGGGTTGCACGAGGCAAGCATCCGTTCTACACTCGATCCCGTTGATGCGCTTGAGCTTAGTTGGTAAACACCAGTCGGTAAGCACCAGCCCTCCAGCACTCTGGGATAGAAGCTGATGCCCACTGAGGATGAGGATCAACCATCAGGTTTTCTGTTGCCACCCCGCCACTCGAGCGATGCGGAAGGCGCACGCGTAGCGCCCGGACATGGCCGTAGAGCGTGACATCGCCGCGCTGCTGGGCGGCCTCGCCCACCCCGACGAGCTGCAAGCAGACTGTTTGCTGAACCGGGTGATCAGGCCGAACGAGCGCTGCGAATATGGCCGGAGGCATGGCTTTTCCGCGATCCGGACGATCCACGACTATCAGCGGAGCGTCCCCATCGTCACCTACGCCGATATTGAACCGCAGATCGCGCGGATCGCGAGCGGCGAACCGCTGGTCCTGACCTCGGAGCCTGTTCGCCGGTTCTTCGAGACCAGCGGATCGACCGGCGCCGCAAAGACGATCCCAGTCACGTCGAGCCTCATCGCCGACAAGGCGCGCGCGTTCGGCGTCTATTGGGGGCTGCTCTTTCAGAGCCACCCCGACGCCGGGAGCGGCAAGGTGGTCGGCAATTTCTCGGAGAGCGGCGGCGCCCGCACGGTCGCCTCCGGTCTCCCGATCACCTCCGAAGGCGCTTATTGGAACGCGGTGGGCGCGGCGACGCAGCGGCGAGGGCGATCACCGCTGCCCCGGTTCATCAGCCAGATCGCGGATCCCGACAGCCGGTATTACACGGCGGCCCGCATCCTCCTCGAGGAGGACGTCTCCCTGCTCATGGCGCTGAACCCGAGCACCCTCCTCGTGCTCTTCCGGAAGCTCTGCGCGTTCGCCGAGGATCTGATCCGGGATGTCGAACAGGGCGGCCTCAAGCGCGACCTGGAGGTGAGCGCCGATGTGCGGGATCACGTCGCCGCCGGGTACACGGGCAACCCGGAGCGCGCGCGCTCTCTCCGCGGGCTCCTCCGGAGCGCCGATCCCACGCTCGCCGCACACGAGGTGTGGCCGGCGCTCAGGCTCGTGGTCTCATGGCGGAGCCCGATGCAACGGCCCTACCTGCGGCTCCTCGAGCCGCACCTCGCCTCGCTCCCCCAGCGCGACTACATCCTCATGGCCTCGGAAGGCGTCATCGCGATTCCGATCGCGGATCATACGAGCGGCGGAGTGCTCGCGACGCCCTTTCATTTCTACGAGTTCATCCCGGAGGAGGACCTCGGGTCGCCAAACCCGCGCGCGCTGCTCGCGAGCGAGCTCGAGGTCGGCCGGAGCTACGTCGTGCTCTTGAGCACCAGCGCCGGCCTCTATCGCTACAACATCGGTGACGTGGTTCGCGTCACGGGCATGAGGGAGCGGACCCCCGTGGTGGAGTTTCTCCATCGGGCCGGCTCGACCTGCTCCATCACCGGCGAGAAGCTGACCGAGGAGCACGTCGTGGAGGCCATGAACGCCGCCGCTCCGGCGCTCGGGCTCGCGGTCGAGGGCTTCACGCTCCACCCCGCGCCCGACGGGTTCCCTCATTATGTCCTGCTCCTCGAGCCCGCGGGCTCGCCTCCGGCCGGGACGCTCCGCGCGCTCCTCCACGCATTCGAGCGGGAGCTCGCCGAGCGGAACATCGAATACAGCGCGAAGCGAAGATCAGAGCGGCTCGGGCCGCCGGAGCTATGGGTCGCGGCCAAGGGCTCCTACGATGCCAGGCGCCGGCACCGGATGGAAGCCGGCGCGAACGATGCCCAGCTCAAGCCGATCCACCTCACCCGTGACGAACGCTTCTCTGTGGCGTTCGACGTGAGCGAGCGCCTCACCACCACCTGAACCCTGTTGCGTAGCCTCCGGTTCGGGACCTGAAGCGCACCCTTGCCACGGCAGGGCGAGCGTGGTATGAGTTATTAAATGCAAAAAGAAAGCTCGCTCAAGGCACAGATTACGTTTGGTAAATTTGCCAATGTCGACATGCGTGTCGCGAAGGTCCTGGCCGCGCCGATGGCCGAAGGGACCAAGAACCCGTGCCGGGTCCTGGAGCTCGATCTCGGGTATCTCGGGAAGCTCCGCTCGGTGGGTCAGTTTGCCCTGGTGCCCGAGGATCAGCTCGTGGGACGCAACGTGATCGCCTGCTGCAACCTCGGACCGCGGCAAATGGGGCCGTACACATCCGAGGCGCTCGTACTCGGCGTCCCCCACCCGGAGAGCCCCGAGGACCAGGAGCAAGCCCTGCCGCTTTACGCGGACGCGGCTGCCCGGCGTGGCGACGGCGTCTTTTGAGCATGGGAGGGGTGATGACGACCGAGCATGGATTGCAGCCGAGCCCTCCCGCCACGACCCTGGCCGCGGACAGCTCCTTTGGCTTTGGCGAGGCCCTCTCGGCCGCGCAGGCGTCGCTCGACGAGGCCAGGCGGGTCCTCGGGAGCTATCATGGATCGAAGACCCCATGCGCCGAGGCGCCGCTTCACTTCGACTCCAGGAGCATCTCGGTGCTCGCGTACAAGAGCGCCATCGAGCGCGTCAGGAAGCGGTTCTGGACGACCACGTTCCTCGCCTCCGGGTTCTGGTCCGCGGGGGACGTCGACATCCTCGGCGCCAACCTCCGCATGATGGCCAGCGGCAAGCAGACGGGCGCCACCGTGCGGCGCCTGTTCCTGCTCACCATCCCGCCCAGCGAGGAGATCCAGCGCCTCCAGGACGAGCGCATGCTCCTGCGCAAATGCCAGGACTTCGATGGCCTCCACCGCTTCGACCAGCGGATGGCCAACCTCTCGGAGAACATCGAGCGGCTGTTCCAGCACGGGTGTGACGTCCGGGTGGTCCACGATTCCGAGGAGATCCACCAGCGCCTGCCCAGCGCGCTCGGCCTGGATCCCCGCGACACCGAGATCGCCATCTACGACGACTGGCGGTTCGACCTCTTCGAGGGCGGGATGTCCGGCACCATCGAGAGCATCCGCGGGTACACGCCTGTGATGAACGGATTCGGCGCCTATCGAGACGCGCTCGTCGACTATTTTGAGAGGCTCTGGGAGAAGTCGAGGGCGATCGATTCTTTCCTCGATCGCCTGCGGAAGGCGATCGAGTACTCCCGGGTTCGCATCGACTACCACACGAGCTGGCTCGCCCGCTACGATCACGCCCTCCCGCGCGAGGACGAGGCCCTCAAGATCGAGGAGCTGAGCGGCGTGCGGATCGAACTGGTGCGCCTCGAGCGCTGGGGGCATATCCGGCGCTTCCTCGACATCGGGACCTGCACCGGGCGCTACCCCATCTCGCTGCGCGAAGCGGTCCAGCCGGACGGCGTCATCCTGGCGGTCGACAACGACATCGACTGCGTGCGCTTCACCCAAGCCAACGTGAGTCAGATTTGTGAGCACGATACCCGGTTGAAGGTGGAGCAGCACGATTTCTGCTCGCCGGAGATCCTGTCCTCGCAACCGTTCGACTTGATCACCTGCATGATGGGCACCGTATGCCATTTCGAGCGGCAGGGCGACGGTCATCCGCCTTATGACGATCCTTTCCAGCGCGCTGTAGAGAAGTTCGCTCGCCTGCTCGCGAGGGACGGGCTCCTGTACTTCAGCGTCTGGACGGAGGAGGCCTGCCGGAACCTGCGGTTCTTGAGCATCTACACGGAGGAGGACAAACGGCGGTTGGCCAAGACCGCCCTCCCGGGCAGGGAGGTGCGGGCCCGGATCGAGGCCGTCGGCCTGCGCGTGTTCAACCCCATCCTCCTTCAGAATCGCATCGAATTGTATCGATGTGAGTGGCCCCAATGAGGAGCAGACCCATGAAGAACGACAAGCCGATGGAATCCACCGAACCGCCCGCCCCGCCGACGACCGGCGTGCGCGCGCAGACGACGCCCGACCCCGCGCGCCCCTTCCTGGAGGCGTACAACGCCTACCTCCTCCGGCTCAACGACGGCTGGGAGGCCGCTCACAAAAGTCTCAAAGGCACGAGCCGCGAGCACAACGACGCCCAGGTTTCGTTGCACGACGAGATGGAGAAGAGCTCTACGGAGGCGCAGCGACAGTTCACGGAGGAGGTCCAGAAGATCTCGACCGGCTCGACCGAGGATCTCCAGCGCGCGGCGGCCGAGGCCCAGCAGCGCTACCAGAGCGCGCTCTCGTCGGCGGAGGCGGGCGCCGTCAGGAGGTGGGACGCCCTCAGGAACGATCTTCAGGAGACGATCGCGACCTCGCAGAAGAGCTACGCCGAGCACTGCAAGTCGGCCTACAAGGGTTACCTCGCCGACCTGAAGCGGGCGTGGCAATCGATCGACGTCGAGGCTTTGGATCCTGCTACCGTGGCCCGCATCAACGCCCTCACGGCTCACGCGATGCAGTACGCCTGGTACACCGGCGCCAGTTGACCAGCCGGCCCGCAGTGTGCGATACCCAGGCGGCAAATGAGGGGCGGCTTTCGGGATGTCGTTGCCCCAGCGTTTTTCTGAGGACCCGATGAGCGACATTTCCAAGCGTATCGCTAACCTCTCTCCGGAGAAGCTGGCCCGGCTCCAGAAGAAACTCAAGCAGCAGGTGGGCGATCGCCCTGCACCCGATCAGCCGAGGCTCTCCGCCCGCGCCTCCGGCGGGCCCTCGCCCCTGTCGTTCGGGCAGGAGCGGCTGTGGTTCGTCGACCAGCTCCAGCCCAACAGCCCCGCGTACAACATCCCCGCGATCTTCCCGCTGTTCGGGCCGATCAGCCCCGGCGTGCTCGAGCGCTGCATCGCGGAGATCGTCCGCCGGCACCAGATCCTGAGGACGACGTTCACAGTGTCGGACGGCCGCCCTGTGCAGGTCGTCCACCCGGCCCGGCCGGTCAGCCTCGCGATCGTGGATCTCAGCCAACTCGGCGCGGCCGAGCACGACGCGGAGCTCCAGTGGCAGGTCGCGACGGAGATCCGGCGCCCCTTCGATCTGGCGACCGGGCCGGTCCTGCGGACGACGCTGGTGCGTCTCACCCCCCGTCAGGACCAGCCCAGCCACCTGCTGGTGTGCGTGATGCACCATGCCGCCTCCGACGCCTGGTCGCTCAACCTCTTCCTGGACGAGCTCACCTCGCTCTACGACGCCTACGGCGCCGGCAGGCCCTCACCGCTGCCCGATCTGCCGATCCAGTACGCGGACTTCGCGATCTGGCAGCGGGAGACGCTCGAGGGCCCGCGGCTCGAGGGTCTCCTGTCCCACTGGAAGGAGAAGCTCAAGGGCGCGCCGCTGTTTCTCAAGCTGCCGATCGATCATCCCCGCTCTCCTTCGCCGAGCCACCGCGGCGCTGTGCACACCTTCACGATCCCGGCCGAGCTCTACGCCGAGGTCCGGGCGCTCAGCGAGCGGGCGCACACCACGCTGTTCATGACGACCCTGGCGGCGTTCGACGTTCTCCTGTCGTTCTACACCGGGACGGACGACCTCGTCGTGGGCACCCCCATCGCCAGCCGCGGCCGCGCCGAGCTCGAGCGGATGATCGGCTTCTTCCTCAACACCCTGGCCCTCCGCGCCAGGATCCCGGGCGACGCGACGTTCCTCGATCTGCTGGCGCAGGTGCGCGCCGAGACGCTCGACGCCTACGGCCACCAGGACCTCCCCTTCGACATGCTCGTCGAGGCCATCAGGCCCGAGCGCAGCCTGAGCGTCCACCCGATCTTCCAGGTCATGTTCGTGATGCAGAGCGCGCTCCCCTCGCAGGGTCCCTCGCCGGCAGGCGAGGACGTGTTCGATCCCAACGTGGTGCCGACCGGGATGTCTCGCTTCGACCTGACGCTCTCCCTCGTCGAGGGCGCGGGGCGCATCACCGGATCGATCGAGTACAGCACGGACCTGTTCGAGGCCAGGACGATCCGCCGCATGGGCGAGCACTATCGCAACCTGCTCGAGCAGATCACCCGGAGCCCCTCCACGCGCCTCTCGGAGCTCTCGCTCCTGACGCCGGCCGAGCTCGAGCTCGTGCGCAGGTGGAACGACACCGCCGCGAACCTCGAGCACGCGGAGTGCATCCATCACCTCGTCGAGCAGCAGGCCAGGGCGATCCCCGACGCGATCGCCGTGGATTTCGAGGGTCAGGAGCTCACATATGGCGAGCTGAACGCCCGCGCGAACCAGGTCGCCCACCACCTCAGGACGATGGGCGTGGGGCCCGAGGTCCTGGTCGGCATCTTCATCGAGCGCTCCATCGAGATGATCATCGGGCTGCTCGGCATCCTCAAGGCCGGAGGGGCGTACGTGCCCCTGGACCCGACCTACCCGGCCGATCGCCTGCAGTTCATGCTGGCCGACACCGGGATCTCCATCCTTTTGACCCACCAGCGCTGCGAGGACCGGCTGCCGTCGCGCGAGGTGCGGGCCATCCACCTCGACCGCGACTGGGAGATCATCGCCCGGTCTCCCCGGCACGACCCGGAGAGCGGCGTGCACGCGGACCACCCCGCCTATGTGATCTATACCTCGGGCTCGTCGGGCCGCCCCAAGGGGGTCGTCGTCCCCCACCGCGGGGCGTGCAACGCCGGAGAGGTCGAATTCAGGCTCTTCCGGACCAGCCCTCGGGACCGGGTCCTGCAGTTCGCGTCGCTCAACTTCGACGCCTCGGTGTTCGAGCTCTTGATGTCGATGCGGGGCGGCTCGACGCTCCAACTGGTCAGCGCCGACCTCATCCGCTCGGGCGCGGACTTCGCTCAGTTCCTCGAGAAGAAAAAGGTCACGGTGCTCCCGAGCCCGCCGAGCGCCCTCGCCGCGCTGCCCGTGGCCGAGCTGCCGGCGCTGCGCCTGATCCTGGTCATGGGCGAGGACTGCCCCCCGGATCTCGTGGCCCGGTGGCGGCATGTGCCCGAGTTCTTCAACTGCTATGGGCCGACCGAGTGCTCGATGTGGATGATCGGGACCTTCCTGCGCCCGGATCGCCCCGTGACCATCGGCCGGCCCATCGCCAACACGCAGGCGCATCTGCTCGACAGGTATCTTCGCCCGGTGCCGGCCGGCGTGCCCGGGGAGCTCTACATCGGCGGCGTCTGCGTCACCCGAGGCTACCTCGAGAGGCCCGATCTCACCGCGGAGCGCTTTGTCCCCGATCTCTTCAGCGACAAGCCCGGCGCGCGCATGTACCGGACCGGCGATCTCGCCGCGTACACGCCTGACGGGGAGATCCAGTTCCTCGGCCGGATCGACAACCAGATCAAGATCCGGGCGTTCCGCGTGGAGCTCGGCGAGATCGAGGCGGCGCTCGCGCGGTGCCCCGGCGTCAAGGAGGCCGTGGTGATCGTACGCGACGATCTGCCCGCGGGCCGGGGCATCGTCGGCTATGTCATCCCCGCACAGAAGCCGGCGCCGAGCACGACAGAGCTGCGCAAGTTCCTCTCGGAGCGGCTCCCCGATTACATGGTGCCGGCGGCCTTCGTGGCGCTCGACGCCTTCCCGCTCACGCCGGCCGGCAAGGCGGACCGGCGGGCCCTCCCGGCGCCCGCGATCGAGCGGCCCGATCTCGACGCCTCGTTCCTCGCGCCGGCCACCGCCGAGGAGAAGATCATCGCCGGCATCTGGTCCCAGGTCCTGGGCCTCCCGCAAATCGGCGTGCGGGACAACTTCTTCGAGCTCGGGGGCCACTCGCTGCTCGCGGCGCAGATCATCTCCCGCATGCGGGAGGCCTTCCAGCTCGATCTACCCATCCGGTACATCTTCGAGCACGCCACGATCAGCGGCCTCGGCGCGATCGTCGAGGCCGAGCTGCGGAAGGCCGGGAAGGCCGAGGCGCCCGCAGGGGTCCCTGCCTCTGCGCCGCCCAAGCCCGCGGCCGATGCGGCGGCCCCAGCGCCGCCGCGCCCTCGCCCTCCCGGGGTGGCGAGGCGATATCCCCTGTCGTTCGCGGAGGAGAGGCTCTGGTTCCTCCGCCAGCTCAGGCCGGATGACATCTCCTACAACATCCCCATCATGTTCCCCCTCGGCAGCGTCGAGCCCGAGCGGCTCGCGCGCTGCCTGAACGAGATCGTCCGCCGGCACGAGATCCTGCGCACCACGTTCCAGCTCCAGTCGGGCCGCCCGATCCAGGTCGTGGCCCCGGCGCTGGAGCTCGAGATGCCGGTGATCGACCTCCGCCCCCGAGTCGAGCCCGATCGCCAGGCCAGCCTCCAGCAGATCTGCGCGCGCGAGGCCGTGCACCTCTTCGACCTCACCAGGGGTCCGCTCCTCCGGATCACACTGGTCCTGCTGACCGAGGCGAACTGCGCGCTGGTGATGGTCCTGGATCACATCATCGCGGACGGGTGGTCCCTGGGCATCTTCTTCAGCGAGCTCGCCGCGCTCTACGCGGCGTCGTTGCAGGGCCTCCCCTCGCCCCTCCCGGAGCTGCCCATGCAGTACGGCGAGTACGCGGAGCGGCAGCGCGCGTCGTTGCAGGGCGAGGCGCTGACACGGCACGTCGATTACTGGAAGCAGAAGCTCGAGGGGATCCCGGCCCGCATCGAGCTCCCGCTCGATCACCCGCGGGCGCAGGCCATCCACGACTCCACGGGCGCCACGCTCCTGCTCGATCTGCCCGACCAGGCCGCGGCCGCCCTGCGGGCGCTCTCGCAGCGCGAGCAGATGACTCTCTTCATCGCCACGCTCGCCGCGTTCCAGGCGTTCCTCTGGCGGTACACGGGGCACGACACCATCGTCGTCGGCTCGCCGGGGCAGAACCGGAGCCACCCGGACATCGAGCCGCTGATCGGCTTCTTCGTCAACATGCTGGTGCTGCGCGCGGATCTCTCGGCGCGCATGACCTTCCGCGAGCTGATCCGGCAGGTGCGGGAGGCGGCCCTGGAGGCGTATGCGCACCAGGAGCTGCCCTTCGAGAAGCTCATCGAGGAGGTCCAGCCCGAGCGCGATCCAACGGCGAACCCCGTGTTCCAGGTGATGTTCACGCTCCAGAACGTCATGCCAGCCTCCGACACCGGGTCGAGCCCGCCCCCCTTGGTGACCACGGGGAGCGCGAAATTCGATCTGTCGCTCACGCTCGTGGACGACGGGCGCAGCCTCAAGGGGGCCCTCGAGTACAAGACCGCCCTGTTCGAGGGCTCCACGATCGCACGCATGGCAGGGCACCTCACGCGCTTTTGGTCGGAGCTCGTCCTCGACCTCGATCGACCGCTCGCGGACGTCCCGCTGATGCCCGAGGCGGAGCGGGAGGCGCTCGCGGCGTGGAACCGGACGGACGTGCAATACCCCACCGAGACCTGTGTGCACGAGCTCTTCGCCGCGCAGGCGGCGCGCACGCCGGACGCCGTGGCCGTGGTCTTCGAGGATCAGGAGATCACCTACGCAGAGCTCGACAGGCGCTCCCTTCGCGTAGCCCTCCAGTTGCGCGAGCTCGGGATCCGCGAGGAGAGCGTGGCCGGCATCTGCCTGGACCGCTCCATCGATCTGATCGTCGCCATCCTCGGCATCTTGAGGGCAGGCGGCGCCTACCTGCCGCTGGACCCGGAGTACCCCGACGAGCGGCTCTTGACGATCGTCAAGGACGCCCGCCTCTCGCTCGTCGTCACCTCCGGCACCCTCATGGGCAGGCTCTCGCCGTCGAACGCCCGCCTCCTCTGCGTCCAGGACTGCGCGGCCGCGGCTCCCGAGGCCGCGCTCCGGAGCTCGGCGGGGCCCCGCAACGCCGCGTATGTCATCTACACCTCCGGCTCTACGGGCGTGCCCAAAGGGGCGGTCAACACCCACGAGGCGCTCACCAACCGGCTGCTCTGGATGCAGGAGACTTACCGGCTGACGCCGCAGGATCGCGTCCTGCAGAAGACGTCGATCGGGTTCGACGTCTCGGTCTGGGAGCTGCTCTGGCCGCTCATCACGGGCGCGGCGCTGGTCCTGGCGGAGCCGGGCCGGCATCGCGACGCGGCCTACCTGACGGACGCCATGGCCCGGTATCGCATCACCCACGTGCATTTCGTGCCCTCGATGCTGCAGGCGTTCCTCGAGGACACGAAGGTGACGAGCCTGCCGAGCCTGCGCCGGGTCCTCTGCAGCGGCGAGGAGCTCACGCTCGCCTTGCAGGAGGCGTTCTTCAAGCGCATGGGCGACGTGGAGCTCCACAACCTGTACGGCCCCACGGAGGCGGCCATCGATGTCACGTGGTGGCCGTGCAAGAGGGATCCGGCACGCCGCTCGGTGCCGATCGGCCACGCCATCGCGAACACGCGCATCTACGTGCTCGACCGGCAGCTCTCCGAGGTACCCGTCGGGGTCGTCGGCGAGATCTACATCGGAGGCATCCAGCCGGCGCGGGGGTACCTCGACCGCTCCACGCTGACCGCGGAGCGGTTCCTGCCGGATCCGCTCGCCGGCCGGCCGAACGCGCGCATGTACCGGACCGGCGATCTGGGACGCCGCCTGCCCGGTGGAGAGATCGAGTACCTCGGGCGCATCGATCACCAGGTGAAGATCCGGGGTGTCCGGATCGAGCTCGGCGAGATCGAGGCGACGCTGCTCGCGATCCCAGGCGTGCGGGACGCCGCGGTCGTGCTGGGTGAGGCGGAGGGCTCGGCCGAAAAGCGGCTCGTCGCTTATTACCTCCGGCACGCGGATCACGCGATCGACAAGCAGGATCTGCGCCGCTCTCTGCAGGAGAAGCTGCCGATCAACATGGTCCCCGCGCTCTATGTGGAGCTCGATGCATTCCCGCTCACGTCGAGCGGCAAGCTGAACCGCAAGGCGCTGCCTCGGCCGCGGCTCGTGCGGGCCGAGCTCGGAAGTGAGATCGTCGCGCCGGGGAGCCCGCTCGAGGAGCTGATCATCGCGATCTGGATCGAGACGCTCGGCGTCGATCGCGTGGGCGTCGAGGACGACTTTTTCCAGCTCGGCGGCCACTCGCTGATCGCGATCCAGATGCTGTCGAGGCTCCGGGACCGGGCCGGGATCGACCTGTCCGTGTCGCGCTTCTTCAACGTACCGACCCCCGCGCTCCTCGCCGCCGAGGTCCGGAAGCGGGCGCAGGATCCGGAGGCTCTCGACGCGCGCGCCGCCGCGCTCCTCAAGGTCTCCAGCCTGTCCGAGGAGGAGGTCGAGGCCATGCTGTACGCCTCGCGGGAGGGAAGGTCGACGGCCTCCAGGTCCGTGGAAGAGGAGCGTTCGAGATGAGCCCGTCGGGGAAGAGCAAGTTCGATCTCTCGGAGAAGCGGCAGGCGCTGCTCGACTCGCTCCTGAACGGCCAGGGCCAGGCCGGGGGATCGGTCCAGCGATCGTGGTGGGCCGCTCCAGGCGATGTGGAAGGGGACCGCGAACTCCGATCCCCGCTGTCCTTTGCCCAGGAGCGGTTCTGGTTCCTGGATCGGCTGCAGCCTGGCAATCCGGTCTACCACGTCCCAGCCATGATCCCGTTCCACGGGGCGCTCGACATCGGCGCCCTCCGCCAGAGCCTGGCCGACCTGGTGAACCGGCACGCGGCGCTGCGCACGACGTTCGACGTCGAGGACGGCCGGCCGGTGCAGGTCGTGGCGCCCATGATGAGCGTCCCGCTGCCGGTGGTGACCTGCGAGGGGAGCACCGGGGAGGAGCGCCGGGCCAAGGCGCAGCAGATGGCCCAGATCGAGGTGGTCAAGCCGTTCGACCTCCAGAAGGGGCCGCTGCTGCGCGCCGTCCTGTTCCGGATCGATCCCGACGAGCACTGGCTCCTCGTGACCGTGCACCACATCATCTACGACGCCTGGTCCAACGGCATCTTCTTCCGCGAGCTGGCCTCGTTTTACGAGGCGAACCGCCTTGGCCGCGCGGCGAACCTGCCCGAGCTGCCGATGCAATACGGCGACTTCGCCCGGTGGCAGCGGCGCTGGCTCCAGGGTGAGACGCTGCGGAAGCTCTACGCGTACTGGAAAGAGAAGCTCGCGGACGCCCCTGCGGTGCTCGAGCTGCCGCTGGATCGGCCGCGGCCGCCGTTCTCCAGCCTGCGCGGCGGGTTCTACCTCTTCACCCTGCCGGCGGAGCAGAGCGAGAAGCTGCGCGAGCTCGGCAAGAAGGAGCAGACGACCTCGTTCATGACCCTGCTCGCGGTCTACAAGGTCCTGCTCTACCGGTACACCGGGCAGCGCGACCTCGTCGTCGGCACGCCCATGACCAGCCGCAGCCGCTCCGAGCTGGAGGGGCTCATCGGCCTGTTCCTCAACACTCTGGTGCTGCGTACCAGGCTCTCGAGCGCGAGCACCTTCCGGGAGCTCTTGCGGCAGGTGCGCGCGGAGACCCTGGAGGATTATGAGCACCAGGACCTCCCGTTCGAGAAGCTCGTCGAGGAGCTCCAGCCGGATCGGAACCTGAACGTCAACCCGCTCTTCCAGGTGTTCTTCGTCTTTCAGACCCATGGTCAAGGAGAGGTGTCCGCGGACGAGGAGGCCATGGCCCAGCCCAATACGGGCAGCTCAAAGTTCGACCTGAGCCTCTACCTCACGGACACGGGCCGGGAGATCTCCGGGCTATGGGAGTACAACAGCGATCTCTTCGAAGAGGCCACGATCGCCAGGATGGCGGGGCACTTCCTGACCCTGGCCGCGGCGATCGCCGGGAACCCTGACGCGCGCATCTCCGATCTGCCGCTGCTCACCGACGAGGAGCGCCGGCAGCTCTCGGCGTGGAACCAGACCCGCGCGGAGTACCCGGCGCGGCTCTGCGCGCACCAGCTCTTCGAGGCCCAGGCTGGCGCGACGCCGGACGCTCTCGCCCTGGTCTTCCAGGGCCAGGAGCTGACCTACCAGGCGCTCAACGCCCGGTCGAATCAGATCGCCCATCGATTGCAGTCGCTGGGGGTCGGCCCGGACGTGGCGGTCGGCATCTGCGTCGAACGATCCATCGACATGGTGGCCGGGCTGCTCGGCGTCCTCAAGGCCGGCGGCACCTATCTGCCGCTCGACCTGGCTTACCCGCGGGAGCGGATCGCGTACATGCTCCGGAATGGACGCGCGCGGGTCCTGCTCACGCAGGGACACCTCGCTTCCTCGCTGCCCAGCGACGACGAGGTCGCCGTCATCCTCATGGACACGGACGGCTCGCTTGCCGCCGAGCCAGAGACCGACCCGACGAGCGACGCGCGCCCGGAGAACCTCGCCTACATCATCCACACGTCGGGCTCGACCGGCACGGCCAAAGGGGTAGGCATGAGCCACCGCGCGCTCACCAACCTGACCGTCTGGCAAAACCGCAAGAGCCCCCTCGGTCCCGGGGAGCGGACGCTCCAGTACAACTCGTTCAGCTTCGATGTCAGCTTCCTCGAGGTCGTCTCGACGCTGTCGACGGCGGGCACCCTGGTGCTGGTGCCGGAGGCCGTGCGGCGCAACGTGGCGGCCCTCGCCGAGCTGCTCGCGAAGGAGCGGATCGCGCGCCTCTTCATGCCTTACACGGCGCTCGCCCACCTCGCGGAGCACTGTGGCGGCCGCGGCGATCTCGGCCTTTGCCTCAAGCAGGTGATCTCGACCGGCGAGCCGCTGCAGATCACGCCCAGGATCGTCCAACTGTTCCAGGGGCTCCCCGGCTGCGACCTGCACAACGAATATGGTCCGACCGAGACCCATTTCGTGAGCGAGCACACCCTGCGCAACCAGGACGCCGCCTCCTGGCCCATGCTGCCTCCCGTAGGGCGCTGCATCTCCAACGCCGAGATCCACATCCTGGACCCGGATGGGGAGCCCGTCCCCGTGGGCGTCGTGGGGGAGCTCTACGCGGGCGGACTGGCTGTGGCCCGCGAGTACGTCGGCAACCCGGCGATGACGGCCGAGCGGTTCGTGCCGAGCCCCTTCAGCCAGGAGCCGGGAGCCCGCCTCTACAGCACCGGGGATCTCGCCCGCTTCCGGGCGGACGGCGACGTGGAGGTGCTCGGGCGCAGGGATCACCAGGTGAAGGTCCGCGGCTTCCGCATCGAGCTCGGCGAGATCGAGATCGTCCTCGGCCAGCACCCGGATCTGCACGAGGTGGTCGTGACGGCGCGCGGGACCGGCAGCCATAACCGGCACCTGGCCGCGTATGTGGTGCCCAAGCCGGGGGCCACGCCGAGCGCGGCCGAGCTGCGCCGCTTCCTGATCGAGAAGCTGCCCGAGTACATGATCCCCTCGGTGTTCGTGACCATGGATCGCCTTCCGCTCGGCGCCACGGGGAAGGTCGACCGCTATCGCCTCCCCGACCCCAGTTCCCTGCCCTCGATGCGGGCGGAGGACGACTTCATCCCGCCGCGCAACGAGATCGAGGAGGATCTCGCCCGGATCTGGTCGCAGCTCCTCCTGTGCGAGCGCGTCGGCAGCAACGACAACTTCTTCTACCTGGGCGGTCATTCACTGCTGGTCGTGCAGCTCGCGACCCGGATCCGGGAGAGCTTCGGCGTGGACGTCCCGCTCCTGCACATCTTCGAGGCTGCCACCCTGGCCGAGCTCGGGCTGGCGATCCTGGAGCAGCAAGTCGAGACGACCGATCAGGAGGAGCTGGCCCTCCTCCTGGACGAATTGGAGTCGGAAGGGGACGACGCAGGCGAGGCCCCATGAGCCAGGACGAGAGAGACGACACGGAGGCTCATCGTCTCGTCTACGTCCGTTGCTTGACTTCGCAGATCTCGTGATGTAAGAAGTTGCGGTATAGATGAAATTTCAGATCCAGGGCGCGCGCCGTCAGGGATCGCACCAGGGAGGCAGAGGGATGGACCGGATTGAACAACAGCTTCTGATCCATATCAAGAACGAGCTCGTCTCGAGCTTCAAAGGCGATCTTCAGCCAGAAACAGAGCTCGCCGGTATCATCGACTCGACAGCCATTTTGGAGCTCGTGGTCTGGATCGAGGGGAGCTTCGGATTCACCGTCGAGCTCGACGACATCAACCCGGACAACTTCGGGAGCGTTCGGCAGCTCGCGCAGTGGATTCAGAAGAGCACCGAAAGCAAGGTGGCGTGATGCTCCTCCCCGACCTGCTGATCGAAGCCGCGGAGCGGTCGGCCGACAAGCTCGCGGCCGTGTTCCCCAAGGGACAGGCCACGTTCTCCTGGCTCGAGCGGCAGAGTCTCGGGGTAGCAGCCCGCCTCAACCGGCTTGGCATCGGCCCCGGCGCGCGCGTCGCGATCCTCTGCGACAACACTCTCACTGGGCTCGTCTACTATTGGGGCATTCTCCGGAGCGGCGCGGCCACCGTGGATCTCCCGCCGAACGCGGGCCAGGCGGCCATCGAAGCCGCGCTGGAGGAATCGCGGCCGCGAGCGCTCGCGGTGGAGCCGCACCACCTGAAGAGGATCCTCGCGGAGGGTTGGCGCGCGTGTCCTGACGTCCTCCTCAGCACGGCGGAGGCGCCCGCGGCGCCCGGGAGGTCGCTCCATACGCTCGAGGAGATCACCGCGGCCTCGGTCGCGGAAGTCCGGCTGCCCCGCCCCGACGCGTCGAGCGTGGCCATGATCATCTACACCTCGGGGACCACAGGGCGCGCGAAGGGGGTGATGCTCAGCCACGAGAATCTCCTGTCCAACGTGACCTCCTGGACCGCCCGGCTGGGGCTCACGGAGCAGGACAGCCTGCTCCTCGTGGCGCCGCTGAATTATATCCACGGCCGCATCCAGCTCCTCACGTATACGAAAGTGCGAGGTACGCTCTTCTTCTCGGCCGGCTTTCAATTTCCCCAGGTGGTGTTGCAGGAGCTCGCTCGGCATGCCCCCACCGGATTCTCGGGCATGCCCTATCACTTCTCGACGCTGCTCCGCAGCAGCAAGCTGAAAGCGACCCCGCTCCCGCGCCTCCGAGACTTGATCATCACCGGCGGCGCGCTCCCGCCCTCTCGTCTGCGCGAGCTCCAGGACGCGGTCCCGCACGCCGCGCTTCACGTCAACTACGGCCTCACCGAGTCGTCCCCGCGGCTCACCTATCATGGCCCCTCCCACGAGATCTTCGCGCGCCCGACCTCCTGTGGCCGGGCGCTCCCCGGCGTGACCCTGGAGATCCTCGGGGAAGACAGCGAGCCCCTGCCACCTCTCACCATCGGCGCGGTCGTCGCGAGCGGGCCGGGCATCATGAAAGGGTATGTCTCGGGGGACGAGCGCGCCTCGGGCAGGATCGACGCGCAGGGACGGCTGCGGACCGGCGATCTCGGCTTCCTCGATGCCGAGGGTTACCTCTACCTTTCGGGCCGGAGCTCCGAGATGATCAAGTCGGCCGGGGAGCGGGTATTCCCCGGTGAGATCGAGGAGGTGCTCGAAGCCCACCCGAGCGTCAGCGAGTCCGCGGTGTTCGGGGTGCCCGACCCCCTGCTCGGAGAGCGCATCGTCGCCTGCGTCGTCCCGGCGCCGGGCCACGAGCCGAGCCCCCAGGGGCTCCGGACCCACTGCCTCAAGTCGCTCCCGTACGTCCGCACGCCCAAGGAGGTGCACATCGTGCTCGCGCTGCCCAAGACCTCCTCCGGCAAGACCACGCGCAACGCGCTCCGGACCCTGTTCGTTCAAGGACCTTGAGAGCGCTCTCATGAAGATCGATCTGCAGGGCAGGACTGTCCTCGTCACCGGGGCTGGCCGCGGGATCGGCAGAGAGATCGCGCTCTTGTCCGCGGAGGCCGGCGCCAGCCTGGTGCTCGCCTCCCGCTCGCGGGCCGAGCTCGAGGAGGTCGCCTCGAAAATCACGTCGAGCGGCGGCGATGCGCTGATCGTACCCGTGGATCTCCGCGAGGAAACCGCCGTGGACCAGTTGATGAAGGCGACCCTCGATCGCTTCGCCAGGGTCGACGTGCTGGTGAACAACGCGGGCTCGAACAGCATCGCCAACCTGGTGATGGTCAAGGAGGAAGACCTCCGCGCCGTGTACGAGCTCAACGTCTTCTCCGTCTTCCGGCTGACCAAGGCGGCGGTCCGGCACATGATCCGCTCCAGGTGGGGGCGGATCATCAACATCTCCTCGGTGTCCGCGAAGTACGGCTCGGCCTACAACAGCGCCTATGCGTCGTCGAAGGCGGCGGTGCTCGGGTTTACGCGCTCCGTGGCGCGCGAGACCGCGCAGCTCGGCATCACGTCCAACGCGATCTGCCCCTGGCACGTCAAGACCGAGCTCGTCGACGAGGCGATGAGCCGGCGGGCGAAGATGTTCGGGAAGACGGCCGAGGCCTATCTCGCCGAGATCGTCGCGTCGAGCCCGATGAAGAGGCTCATCGAGGCGCGCGAGGTCGGCGGCCTGGCCGTCTATCTGATGTCCGATTACGCGGCGGGGATCACCGGGCAGTCGCTCAACGTGTGCGGCGGGATGATGATGGAATGAGCGACCTCAGGAGCTTCCTCGAGCGCGTCAGGCAGGAACGCCCGACCGATCTGCTCGAGCTCGAGCGAGAGGTCGATCCGCGCTTCGAGACGACCGCCATCCTGACCAAGCTCGAAGAGCGCCAGCGATCGCCGGTCCTCGTCTTCAAGAACGTCAAGGGCACGAAGTTTCCCCTGGTCACCAACGTCTGCGGCTCGATGGGCCGGCTGGCGTTCGCGCTCGGCTGCCCGCTCAAGGAGGTCTCTGTCCGCTACGCGGAGGGGATCGACGCACCGATCCGGCCGGTGGTGACGGACCACGCGCCCGTCCAGGAGAGGGTCGCGACCGGAGCAGAGGTGGACCTGCACCTCCTGCCCGCGCTCACCTATCACGAGCACGACGCCGACAAGCCCTACATCACGGCTGCGATCAGCGTCGCGCGCGACCCGGAGACCGGGCACGTCAACCTCAGCTATCACCGCCTGATGATCGCCAGCCGGAACACGACAGGCATCCTGATCGAGCCTGGCAAGCACCTCGATCGCATCTTCCAGAAGTACCGGAGCGCGGGCCGGGCGATGCCGATCGCGTTCTTCATCGGCGCGCACCCGGCGTGGTCGCTCGGCGCGCTCTACTCGGGTCCCCTGGAGGAGTATGACGTGATCGGCGGGCTGCTCCGGGCGCCGCTGCCAGTCGTCGCGTGCGTCACGCAGCCCGGGCTGTTCGTCCCGTCGGCGGCCGAGATCGTGCTCGAGGGCTTCGTCTCGCCGGACGAGCTCATCGCCGAAGGGCCCTTCGGCGAGTGGCCCGGCTTCAGCACCGGGGTCGCCAGGACGCCCGTCTTTCATGTCACGGCGATGACAACACGCGACGGCGCCGTCTTTCAGGATGTGGTGAGCGGTCATATCGAGCATCTCATCCTCGAGGTCCCCGCGATCGAGTACCGCGCGCTCAGGAACGCCCGCGCGGTGGCGTCCGGCGTCGTGGCCTTCTCGCTCATCGCACCGTTCACGTCGGTCGTCGCGCTCCACAAGACCTCGGAGGATGAGCCGAAGAGGCTCATGGACGCCCTGCTCACCACCGATATCCAGGCCAAGCACCTGATCGTCGTTGACGCCGACGTGAACATCGGCGAGCTCCGCGGGGTGCTCCGCGCGGTCGGACTCAACACGCTGGCGGCGCGCGACGTGTACATCTATCCCGACGAGCAAGGGACGCTGCTCGACCCCGCCTGCACCTCGCCCACCGGGAGGACCTCGAAGATGGGCATCGACGCGACGCGGAGGCTCTCGCCGGCGCGACGCGCGATGGGGAACAGCGTGCCGTCGAGTGTGCTCGACGCGATCGACGTCGATGAGCTTTTACGGCGCCGTCCCTGAGACGGAGGCACGGCGCCGAAGATCATTTACGCTTCAGGGAGGGCAAAATGCAAACAAGGATCGCCGCAAAAACAAAGGAAGGTCTGAAGGTCGACGTCGAGGTGGCGCTGCCCGGCGACGGCCCGGACTTTCGTGATGAAGACGCCTTTCGCTCGCATTTCGGCGAAAAGGGGTACGTGATCGCGCGAGGGCTCCTCCCCTCGGACCTCATGGACGACGTGGTCGCCGCCTTCCGGGCCGAGGTCAAGCCATTCCAGGGCCCGATCCTGCGCCAGCTCAGCGTCCGCATGGAGGAGCACAAGTTCTCCGCGGAGGGGCTGATGACGAACACGATCCTGAGCGTGCAGGATCTCGTGGCGGATCCGTTCAAGGCGTTCCAGCGCAGCAGCCTCGCGGTGCTGACCCACGAGCGGGTCCAGCGGGTCCTCGAGAGCCTGATCGGCGAGCCGGTCAAGTGCGTGGAGTCGATGTACTTCGAGTCGAACGCCCGAGGGACGATCACCCACGCGGATGGCCATTTCATGGACGCCTCCGTCCCCGGGGGGATGGTCGCGGCGTGGTTCGCGCTGGAGGACATCCATCCCGGGGCGGGCAGGTTCTACCTGATGCCGGAGAGCCAGCTCCTCGGGACCGACGCCCCGCGTTTCGCTCATCTCAAGGATGTCTATCGGGCGTACGAGGCGCTCTCGGTCAAGACCACGGGCACGTTCCACGACAACACCTCGGAGGCCAACGCCGCGCTTCGGGTCGAGCACGCGCGGCTCCTGGCCAGGGGCCTCAGCGAGCTCTCGTTCTATGCCCCCATGGTGCAGAAGGGGGATGCCGTGTTCTGGGGCTCGCGCGTGCTCCATGGAAGCCTGAAGCCCGACGAGCCGGGGCGCTCGCGCAACTCGCTGACCGCCCACTACATCGGGCGATCACAGGGCTATATCCAGTACGGGGCACCGGCCGAGCTTCACCTCCAGGTCATCAACGGCATGCCCGTTCATCACCTGCGGTCCGCACGCCCGTCAAGCGAGGTTTGAGCGGTGGACAACTACGAGACCGACGTCTTGATCGTCGGCGGGGGCGGCGCGGCCACCGCCGCCGCGATCAGCGCGCACGAGGCCGGCGCGCGCACGACCATGGCCGTGAAGGGGCGCTTCGGCGTCCCCGGCGTCCGCGGTGCCGGCGCGACATCCAACCCGCTCGCGGACTTCTGGACGATCCGCACCGTCGGGCCCAAAGGCGGGCTCTTCAACCCGCCCGACGCCGTGCACCGCGACATGGTGCAGGTCGGGCTCGGCATGGCTGACGAGAACCTCTGCCGCATCTTCGCGGACGAGGTGACCGACGCGATCAAGAGGCTCCGCGCGATGGGCCTCGCGTTCCAGAGCAAGGTACTCGCGGTCATGCCCGCGGTCGCCGGGTCGGGCAGCACCAACAACATCGTCGCCATCCAGAAGGCGGTGATCGAGAAGACCAACACCCGGGTCATTGAGCACGCCAACCTGACCGACCTGCTCGTCGAGGAGGGGAGGTGCTTCGGGGGCCTGGGCGTGAACGACAGCGGCGAGCCCTTCGTGATCCGGGCCGGGGCGGTCGTGCTCGCCACGGGGGGCGTCGGCCAGCTCTTCAAATACAGCTTCAACCCCCCGGGGAACACGGGCGACGGCTATGCGATGGCGCTCCGCGCGGGCGCCGAGCTCTTCAACATGGAGTTCATGCAGCAGGGCATCGCCACGACCTGGCCCTGCCAGGCGATGGTGATGCTGTACGAGATGCCCGAGCCCTATCGCCTCTTCAACCGAGAGGGAAAATCGTTCGTTCAGGATTACCTGCCCGAGGGCGTGACGCTCGAGGAGGTCTCGAGGCGAAAGGCCTTGCACTGGCCGGTGAGCTGTCGCGATCAGGCCATCCACCTCGATCGCGCGATCCACGGAGAGGCACTGGCCGGCCGGGCGACGGCGTCCGACGGCGTCTTCCTGGATCTCTCGTCCGCCCGCCGCGGATTCCTGCCCGACATGTTCGTGAGCTACATGGCGGGGTTCGGCATCGACCTCACGCGCGATCTGCTCCAGATCCAGAATCATCACCACACGAGCAACGGCGGCGTCCGGGTCGATGCCCACTGCCAATCCAGCGTGCGGGGGCTGTTCGCGATCGGGGAGGCGATGGGCTACCAAGGGGCGGATCGGCTCGGCGGCACGATGCTGGGCGGCTCGCAGGTCTTCGGCTTTCGCGCGGGCAGGAAGGCGGCGGAGGTCTCCCGAGAGCAGCCTGACTTCAGGATCGACGCGTCGCTCCTCGACCGGCTCCTGCACGAGCCCCTGGCGCGGCTCGGTGAGGCCCGTGGTCCCGCGCGCCCCGGCGATCTGCTCGAGCCTCTCCAGCGAACGATGTGGGCGGAGCTCCTCGTCGAGAAGGACGCCCCCGCCCTCCGCGCCGCGCTGGCGTTCGTCCGCGAGGATCGCGAGCGGCTCTCCACGGGGATCCGCGTGGCCGAGCCCATGGACTACGTGCTCGCGCTCGAGCACCGGAACCTCCTCGATGTCGCGGAGGTCATCATCCGGGCCGCGGCCCTGCGTACGGAGAGTCGAGGGTCGCACTATCGGTCTGATTATCCCAGGCGCGATGACGCGGCGTGGCTGACCAACATCCTCGTCACCCGGAGGGACGGCGAGCTCTGCCTCGAGAAGCGGTGGATCAACGAGTCGTGGTCCGATCACCCGGGAGACGTCCGCATCCTCCCCTGGGGATGAGCGGCCCTTGAACCCGTGGACTTCGCGCCGGCGCAACGTCAGGTCGTGTGTGCGGACGGATACCGGCTCCGGTATTTGACCTGGACGCCCGAGGGCGCTCCCCGGGCAACACTCGTCTTGCTGAACGGCATCATGAGCCACGCCGGCTGGTTTCAGCCGCTGGCCCCGCGGCTGGTCCGGGCGGGGCTCAAGCTCGTGGGCGCGGATCGGCGCGGCACGGGGCTGAACGAGGAGGACAGGGGCGATGCGCCTTCGGCAAAGGCGCTCGTGGACGACGTGAAGACCATCCTCGACGCGGAGCGCGTCGTCGACGCGCCGCTTCATCTGGTCGGCTGGTGCTGGGGCGCGGTGCTCGCGATCAACGTGGCCGCGGAGCACGAGGGCTCGTTCGCGAGCCTCACGCTGCTGGCGCCCGGCCTCTACCCGACCGAAGCGCTCCATGCGAGGATGCGCGAGCAGGAGGAGATCCGCAGGTCGAGCCCTCCAGAGACGCCGTGCCTCAAGAGCCCTATTCACGAAGATATGTTCACGACCGGGCCTCACCTCGCGAGCTTCATCGCGAAGGACGAGCGGCGAACACAGATGTTTTCGCCGCGATTCCACAGCGTCATGGCGAAGATGGGGATGGGCGCGACGCTCCGGCTTGGGCAGCTCGGCCTCCCGATGCTCGTGGTCCTGGCCGACGCGGATCTGGCGACCGACAACGCGCGGACGACACGAGCGTTCGAGCGCCTCCAGCGCGCGAATGTCTCGATCGAGCATATCCAGAGCGCGCACGGGATTCAGTTCGACGCGCCCGAGGAGCTCGCCCGTCTCCTCGTGTCGTGGGTCCGGGCGGAGAGAAATGACAGCCGTGCAGGTCCTTAGCTTCGAGCTCCATCCCATCCAGATCCCGTTCAAGGCCGCCTTCAAGCACGCGCGCCATGAACGCACGAGGACCGACGCGGTCATCGTCGAGCTCCGGTCCTCGGATGGGCTCTCGGGCTTCGGAGAGGCGCTCCCCCGCGACTATGTCACCGGCGAGACGATCGAAGGCGTGCTCGGGAGCGACGGCCCTTCCATCGGCGCTCGCTTCGTGGGCCAGCGCTTCACGCGGAGAGAGGATGTCGCCCTTTTCCTCGGCCGAGAGCTCGATCTCGCGGGCCGGAGCCTCGCGGCCTTCGCGGGGTTCGAGATCGCGCTCCTCGATCTTGCGGGGAGGTCGCTCGGCTTTGCGCTGGGCGAGGTCCTCGGCGGCATCGAGTACCCCGCGCCTCCCGCCGGTGTCGTGATCGGCTTCGAGGTCGCCACCCCTGCGCTCCCCAAGTACTGCGCGGTCCTTCGCCTGCGCGGCAAGCGTCACATCAAGGTGAAGGTCGGCCTGCCAGACGATCGCGAGCGCCTGACGATCATCGCGGAGATCGTGAAGGCGCAGCTCCGGCTCGACGCCAACGGCGCCTGGGCGTCGGCCGAGGAGGCCGTGCGCGCGCTCCGCTCCCTGGAGAAGATCCCCATCGCGTCCATCGAGCAGCCGCTCGCGCCAGGCGATCTCGAGGGTGCCCGGCGCGTCCGCGAAGAGACCGGCATCCCGGTCATGGCTGATGAGGCAGTGTGTACGCTCGAGGACGCGGATCGGCTGATCGAGGCGCGCGCCGCGGACATCTTCAACATCCGGCTCGGCAAGTGCGGCGGGGCCCTGGGCTCGCTTCGGCTCGTGGAGCGGGCCCGGGCGAGCGGACTCGGTTGTCACCTGGGAACGCTGGTTGGAGAGACTGGCCTCTTGACGCGCGCCGCGACGGTCTTCGGGCGGTTCGTGCCAGGGTTCGCGTGCCTTGATGGCAAAAACCAGAACGAGCATCTGCTGGAAGGGGATATCCTCACCAACCCCCGCGACGCGGCGCAGGCTCCGGCGCTGGCCGCGGGCCTGGGCGTGCAGGTCTCGAGGGATCGTCTCCTCGCGCTCCGGGCCCGCGCATGAGCCGAGGGGCTCTTAACGCGGCGACTTGAGAGTCGTGTCGCTGCCGAGGAGCTTGGTCATCCGGCCGCGTGCGAGAATGTCGCCGCGGAGCTCGCGCCGGAGCGTCACTTCCACGAAGGCCAGGTGCAGCCCGCAGCGGAGGACCTCGGCGTCAATCGACACGGTTTCACCGGCCTCGGCGGCCGCGAGGTACGACACATGGAGATCGGTCGTCACCCCGACCCTGCGGTAGCGATCCGCGGTCATGACGGCGACGGTCCCGACGTCATCGACCAGGGTCGCGATCGCGCCGCCGTGCAGCTTGCCGAAGAAGTTCTGCACGGCCTCGGTGACAACCAGGCAGGCCCGGACCCGTCCCTCGCCGATCTCGACGAGATCGAGGCCCACGAGCGTGCGATCAAAGCCGGTCCCGAGGAGCGCCTTCACATCCATGGTCGCACTATAACCGCGGGAGCCCCCGAAATAAATGCTTGGCACCCCTGTCCTGGTGAGGGGACCCGGGAAGGCGAAGCGTTTGATACCTGGCGGGATCGGTAACCGCCCGTTTTCGACGCGATCACGCGCGGTGTGCCGATCCATTCACCGTGATCCATCAGTCCGCAACACAGGAGGAACCATGTCGCAGGATAACGTTCGCATCGTTCAGGACGTCGATGAGGCAGGGGCGCGCGACGCGGAGCACGCCCCCCAGAAAAACCGGAAGCACTACGCCGCGCTCGTCGACAAGTATTTCGAGTACGCGCACAGCAACCGGCTGGAGGAGGTCGTCGCGATGTTCACCGACGACGCCTTCGCCACCTTCGTGGTCGCGCCGGAGCCCTTCTACGGCAAGCAGGCCATCCGCGGCTTCTACACCCAGCTCTTCCAGGACTTCCCGCACATCGAGCCCGAGATCTTCTCGGTACTGATCGAGGGCAACCGCGCGATCACCGAGCAGCGGATGACCATCGTCAAGCCCGACGGCACCCGCGTGGTCCTGCCCTTCAACACCAATCACTTCACCTTCGAGGGCGATCTCATCAAGACCCTGCGCGTGATGGGCAGCCCCGCCTGATCATCCGCCTGAATCATCCGCCTGAATCACCCGCGGAGCCCAATTCCTCGCGAGCCCCGGCGCCCGGCGCGCGGGCTCGCGGAATCGCGATCTACGTCAGCACCGGCAGCCGCAGATCGGGTCTCCGCCGTTGCACGAGTACATGAACCCGACGCAGGGGTATGAACAGTACCTGTCGCAGTAGGTCCGCGTGCAATTCGTCGCCTGCGCGGGGCGCGCGAACGGCGGCGCTCCCGCTACGGCGGCGAGCATGAGAACGGCCAGGAAGCCCAGCTTGAACCTTGTCGTTTGACGCATGAATCCTCCTCCTTATCAAGAGGCTCGTAGATTAGCAGTCGCTCAGCGCGGGAGGCAATGCGACCCAGTCCAGGGCTTCCAGGAACTGGGCCAGAGCCTCGAAAGCTGTGAGAACCTGGAGGGGCACGTTGGGCCTTCTCTCGATGCCTTCCTCGGGGATCGAGATCCCCGGCACGGCATTGAGCCGGTCGCGCAGCTCACGCCGTTTCCCAGGTCTGCACCCCGCTCTCCGGACCGTTCTGGACAACTCTGTGCTATTTCCTTGCTTTGGCTTTTGCCCCTGTGCCCTTCTTGCCCGCCTTCTTCACGGCAGCACCATCTTCTTCCCCGTACCGATCAGACGTCAGCGTTTCTTCGTCGGCGTGGCGCGCATCGACCAATCGCCGCTCGCGTTGGATTTCGCGCATGAGCTCCCGTTCGGTCGGTAGAACCTTCACGTATTTCGCGGCGAAGATCTGGCGAGCCTCGCTCAGTACCGAATACTTCGCGATCGCCTCGTTCTTCTTGGAACACAGGATCAGGCCGATGGTCGGATTGTCGCCCTCGGGCCGCGCATGGGCGTCGAACATACGCACGTAGGAGTCCATCTGGCCGATGTCCTGATGGGCCAGCTTGCCAACCTTGAGATCGATCAGCACGAAGCACTTGAGCAGGTAGTTGTAGAAGACGAGGTCCACGTAGAAGTCCTCGTCCTCGAAGCGCATGCGCTTCTGCCGGGCGACGAACGAGAAGCCCTTGCCCAGCTCCAGCAAGAATGCCTGCAGGTTGTCGATGATCACCTGCTCGACCGCGGATTCGCGCAGCGCCGGGTACTCCTTGAGGTCGAGGAACTCGAGGATGTACGGGTCGCGGATGAACTGTTCCGGCTCTACCGTGGCCAGCCTGGTGGCGGCTTCCCTGCGGACGGGTGCCTTCCTGCGGCTGACCAGAAGCCGCTCGTAGTAGAGCACCGAAATCTGCCGTTCCAGTTGGCGGGTGGACCAGTGCTGCTCCGCGGCTTCGTTCATGTACCACTCACGGGCCTGGGGGTCTTCCACACCCAGGAGCAGACGGTAGTGAGTCCAGGAAAGCTCCGGGCGCAGCGTTGCAGGGAAGCCTTGGGCAGGTGCTGGGGCTTCGTCACGCGTTGGACGATGAATCGCCAATTCTGAACGCGTTGCGTTCGGTTTCCCTGACTCCGGCAATTCTGAACGCACTGCGTTCAGAATTGGGAAGGCGAGATGGAAACTGCGCATGTACCACAGATTGCGCTCATTGAACCCCCGTCCCAGATCCTGGGTCAGTCGTTCCGCCAAGGTGGCAATCACCGCTTCGCCATAGCCAGCGCGGCGGCGTCCCTTCTGCTCGTGCTCCACGATCAGCCGTCCGACCTGCCAGTAGGCCTGCACCATGGCCGCGTTGACGGCGCGGTAGGCGCCAGCACGCGCCGACTCCAGGACGGAGCGGATCTCCCGGTACAGCGGCTCGGCCGAGCGGGCGACCGGTGGAGCGGGGGTCTTCTTCGTGGTTCGCATTCAACTCAAAACTATATCCTGGGTGAGAGGCGCGCGAGCCGAATAGGTGCCTGGCACCCTGCCCCCCCCTCAGTGCGTCGCACTCAGGGCAGGGGAAATCACAAAGTGGGTATCTCAGGTCGAGACCGGGTCGAGACGGATCTCGTCCACGACCCAGTCCAGGGACCCGAGGAACCGCTCCAACGCTCCTGGGGCCGTGAGCCCCTGCAGAGGCACGTTGGGCCTTCTCTCGATACCCTCCTCCGGGATCGAGATCCCCGGCACGGCATTGAGCCGGTCGCGCAGCTCCCGCCGTTTCGCATCCGCGTCGAAAGGGCGCCGTCGCCGCATGTAGACGAACTGGATCTCGACGGTGCCGTAGGTCCAGACGGCGATTGTCCAGAACTGCTCCCCCGCATGGTCGACCATGACGAGGAAAGAGCCGGACTGGACGCCTCTCCCCCACCAGATGCGGCACCCCTTCTGCTTCGCCCAGTGGAGGATTTGCCGCGCCACCTCGGCCTCCGCCTCCCCCCTCCGGGCGGTCAGCTCGGCGAAGAAGGAAGGTTCATCCCATTGCCGGATGGTCCGGCCGCCGCCTGTCTTCCGGACCAAGGCTTCCGAGGTCTGGCCCATGACGCGAGGGACCAGCGTTTTCAGATTCAGAGCGCCGCCGGCGTACTGCCGGATCTCGACGGCCAGGACCTCGGCCGGGTCCATCTGCTGGTTCAGGAACTCCACGATCCGGCGGAGCTCGGACGGGATGGTGTCGGCCACGAAGATCAGGCGGATCTTACCAGCCTGGAGGTTGGTCTTCACCCGCTGCCAGAAGTCGCCCGCCGGGACGTCTCCTCCGAGGAACTGGACGAGTGCTTCCTCCGGATCGAGGCCACCCCGGCGGCAGCGTTCCTCGAAGCGGGTGCGGATCGTCTCCTCGGTCCAGTAGAGGACCGAGTGGGCGGCATAGTCGAGGAGCTGGCCCACGACCTCCCGCCGTATCCGGGAATCTCCGCCGCGCTTGACCTCGACGAGGGTCGGGACGCCGTCCTGATCCAGGAAGAGATGGTCGAGAGCCCAGCGCGAGCCGGTGTCGTCCGGAACGCTAACCTCCCGGGCGACCAGGAGCCACCGCCGCGGCGACTCCGGATCGATCTGATCGCCCGGCAGCAGCCCTGGATGCCGGGCCAGGAGCTCCTGGAGATCCACCTCGGCGGCAAACGCCGTCTCGGCCATCTCCGTGAGGCCGCCGTCAGGGTCGAGAAGGAAGATGCCGCCGAGCATGAGGTTCAGCTTATGGGAGGGCCGGGCGACAGGCAAGGCCGCCGCTCATCCGATGAGGAAATCTCGATGCTTGCGTCTGCTGCCCAAGGCAATTCTGATCGCTGCGGAACCCGAACCTTCCTTCACTGCGACAAGACCTCGACAACCTCGGCAATGACTTGCAACTCCTCCTGGTCAGCACGGGTTAGAACAATCGGTCCGAAGTCTGGATTGAGGGGCTTCAAAGTGATCTTCGTGTGACTCCAAGAATCTCCGTCTTTCATCTTCTCGCTCTCATAGCGCTTTACGGTATAGCGCTGGCCGGTCTCAGGGTCGGTGGTGTCGCGGAGTTGAGCGAGCACGATCTTCCCCTGTCGCGTTCCTTCGACCGGCGCGGCGAACAGGCAGTAGGAGCCGTCCGGGATCGCCGGCTCCATCGACTGGCCGACGACCTGGGCGACGAACATCCCGCGGCGCAGGCGATGACGCGCGTCGACGGAGACCCACTCGAAGCCGTTCTCTTCGACGTGCTGAGGATCGCCGAACGCTCCGGCGGCGGCCTTGAGGGATACGAGCGGGACGCATGTGACGTAGCGCTCTTCGGGTTTGGGCTCGACGCGGCGGAGCCGCGCGGGCAGCACCGGGCTCGTTTCGCTTCGGAACCGCCGGTACGCATCGGCCGCCAGCTTCTCGGTCACGACCTGCTGAAACGATTCGTTGTTCATGAACCGCACGAAGATCTCTTCATTCTGGTCGATGCGCTCGACGAAGAGTTGCTCCAGCAGGTTCCTGAACACCAACTCGAACTTGTCTCCAGGGTTCGCTTCGGCTGCCTGCCGCAGACCGTCGTCGGTCATCGCCGCCTCGACGATCTGATCGAAGAACAGTTGGTCGGCCTGATTGAAATCGGTCCCGAAGCGCTCATTCAGGATGTCTATGAGCTGCGAGAGCGCCACCGGTTGCGGCCTCACCAAGCCGCTGCCGACCTCGGTCGGGCCGTCGAGGCGTGGGGCTTCCCCGTCCCGTAGCGAGATCGCTCCTTCGCTGATTTTCTGGATCCGGTAGTACTCAAGCCTCACTTCGTCGCCGAACTGATACCCCGGGACACTTTTGCGGGTCGGCAACTTCAGGGCCAGGTAGCGGAGGAAGACGTATAGCCGCTCGAGGTCCGAGTCCTGGTAAGGGATGACCTGGCTCAGGAATCCATAGAGATTCAGGAAGGCTTGCGCCTTCCCACGCCAGAGCTCCGCTTCGTTTTCGTCATCGTTCTTCCGCACGGTGAACCGCGAGACCGCGGGATCAATCGCCGCGTTCATCGCTTGATGGTCCAGCGGGCTCTGCCGCTGCTTCGGCTTGAAGTACACGGCGCAGAAACGCTCGACCTCCTCGTCAAGGTAGATGCCGGAAGCGTCCAGCTCACCCTTGACCTGGTACATGCGAGCCGGATCGACTTCCTCACCCATCGCCGCGCCTTCGTAATAGGTCTTGAACGCTTCGCGGATCTCGTCCCGGTCGTTCACGAAGTCGAGAACGAAGGTGTCTTCCTTGAGCGGATGGATGCGGTTCAGCCGCGACAGCGTCTGCACGGCCTGGATGCCCGCCAGCCGCTTGTCCACGAACATCGTATGGAGCAGCGGCTGATCGAAGCCGGTCTGGTACTTCTCCGCCACGAGCAGGACCTGGTATTCCTGGGCCGCGAACTTCTCGGGAAGCTCTTTCTCGCGGATGCCGAGGTTCATCTTCTCCTCGGTGTAGATTACATCCGGGAGTTTGTCGTCCTCCACTTTTCCCGAAAAGGCCACGAGCGATTTGATGGCGTAGCCCTTCTTCTTAATGTACTCATCGAAGCTCTGCTTGAAACGGACCGCTTCCATGCGCGAGCCAGTGACCACCATGGCCTTGGCCCGGCCGCCGATCTTCTTCCGGGTGAACGCCTGGAAGTGCTCGACCATGATCTCGGTCTTCTGCGCGATGTTGTGCGGGTGCAGGTTCATGAAGCGCGCCAACGCCTGGGCGGCTTTCTTGCGCTCGACGTTCGGATCGTCCTCACAAGCCTTGAGCAGCTTGAAGTATCTCTCGTAGGTCGTGTAGCTCTTCAGCACGTCGAGGATGAATTCCTCCTCGATCGCCTGCCGCATGGTGTATTTGTGGGCGGGCTCTCCATGGCGGCCGAACACCTTGAAGGTCTTGTGCTTCGGCGTGGCGGTGAAGGCGAAGAAGCTCAGATTGGGCTGCCGGCTGCGCTTGGCCATGCTCCGGTACAGCTCTTCCTGGTCTTCACGGCCTTCCTCGGCCGCGCGTTTCCGGGCTTCTTCCCGCAGCCCTTCGCCACCGAGCACTTCCTTGAGGTCGATCGCCGCCTCGCCTCCCTGGGAGCTGTGGGCTTCATCGATGATGACGGCGCATCGCCGCGTGGCGAGTGTCCCCGCGCTGCTCGTGCCGCGCTTCTCCGCCAGCTTGAGCAACTGGTCCGAAACATGAGGAAATTTCTGCAACGTCGTGATGATGATTGGAACCGCGTTCTCGAGGGCTTCGGCGAGCTGGCGCGTGCGCTCGTCGATCTTCTGCACGACACCGCGCTTGTGCTCGAACTGGTAAATAGTGTCCTGAAGCTGCTGGTCGAGAACCACACGGTCGGTGACGACGATCACGCTGTCGAAGACGCGCTCGTTGTGGACGTCGTGCAAGGAGGCGAGCCGGTGCGTCAGCCAGCCGATCGTGTTGCTCTTGCCGCTGCCGGCGGAGTGCTCGATGAGGTAGTTGTGTCCCACTCCTTCACGCCGTGCGGCTTCCACCAGCGTGCGGACGGCCTGGAGCTGGTGGTAGCGGGGAAAAATCATCGATTCGGCCTTGACCTTGCGGCCCTGGTCATCGCGTTTCTCGTCGACTTGCAGGTGGACGAAGCGGGCTAGTATGTCGAGCAGGCTGTCGCGCTGCAAAACCTCTTCCCACAGGTACGCCGTGCGATAGCTCCTCCCCGCCGGATCCGGCGGGTTTCCGGCGCCGCCATCGCAGCCCTTGTTGAACGGCAGGAAGTGTGTCGCGTCCCCGGCCAGCCGGCTGGTCATCAGCACCGACTCGGTGTCCACCGCGAAATGGACGAGGGTGCGGCGCTTGAATTCGAAAATCGGCTCGCGCGCGTCACGATCCTTCTTGTACTGCCGGCGGGCGTCCTCGACCCTCTGATCCGAGAGCGGGTTCTTGAGCTCCAACGTCGCGATGGGAATGCCGTTCAGGCTCAGCGCGACGTCGAGAGACTTCTCGGAGCGCGGCGAGTAGTGAAGCTGGCGGGTCAGCCCCAGCCGGTTCGCGGCGTAGCGGGCCGCGAGCTCCGGGTTCAGCTCGTGCGCGGCCTTGAAGTAGGCCGCATGGAGCGTCCGCCCATAGCATTTGAACCCGTGGCGCAGGGTCGCGAGCGATCCGTTGACGTCCAGCCACTTGCAGAGATCGCCGAGGACTTGCTCGCCGGTCCGGTCTCCGTGCAACGCCTCCAACTTGGCCCATTCCCTGGGCTGCGTCTCGCGGATAAAGGCGAGAACCGTCTCGGGAAAGATCGCGCGCTCGGGGTCGAAGCCCGCCCTGTCGACGGCGACGTAGCCGTGCGCGAGCAGATGAGTCTCGATGACGGTCTCGAAGGCGGCTTCGCTCGTTCTCTTCATTGTTGGGGTCCCAGGACGAACCGCGCACGTTCGCGCCGGAGCAACTCAAACGGTGTCATGCATTTGATGCCAAGGCCGATGCAGGCGTCAGGAATTTTGATCCTGCGGGTTGAGGCGGACGGGATCTCGTGCGTTACGACAATGTGCTTCCTGGCATGAGCCTGGGAGACGAGGTAGTAATCGGCAACCTGGAGAAACGTGCTCACCGCGGCGGGTTCGTAACGCTGGCCTGTCGCCCACGCGCTGACGGCTGCCAGAGACGGAAAGTCCGCCTTCTCAGGCGGGAGGAAGAAACTCGGCCCCCGCTCGGCCGCCCATGTGGAGAGGTCGTCCTCGATCCCTTGCACCTCGTCACCGACTTTCTCGACGCTGAAGACGCTACCCGCGGCATTCCGGTCGATCAGCCAGTCCCAGAAGGCCGGGCAGAAATCGAATCCATAGTGCAGGTTCTTGGCCCGGATGAAGACGTCGGCGTCGAGCAGGTACGCCATCAGACGCCCACTCCGAGGCTGTGCCCAAGCTCGTGGAAGGTCGCCATCTTCTTCAGTCCCAGCAAGCGGAAAGCCTCCATGAAGGACGACTGGCCCTCAAGGGTCCGCACGACCAATGCGCGGGCGAACCGTTTGCTCGCTCGGGCGCCGAGCGTCAGGTAGAAGTTGCCGCCGTCGCCACTCGGCATCGCTCGCAGCCGCTCCAGCTCACGGCGGTACTCGCGCCAGAATTGATCAGCCGTAAGGCCTCCGGCATCGTGGATTCGGCGCAGAACGACCAGAGTGCTGACCTTGAAGCGTCGAGCCAGGCGGTCGAGCTCACCTCGTAGCGTCGCCTCCGGCTGGTATTCCTCTCGAAAGATGGCGAGAGGCACGAGGAGCTCCGCAGCGACCCGGTTGCACCAGATCTCGACTGAGTGCGACGGGGAGGAGACCGGCGCGACGTCTGACAGTGCGGACTGCCCGAGCCAGATGTGGGCCAGCTCGTGGGCGAGGGTGAACATCTGGGCGGCTTTGGTATCGGCGCCGTTAATGAAGACGAGGGGGGCCAGCGGGTCGGCGAGCGCGAAGCCGCGGAACTCCTCCGGGTCCAGCTTGCGGCGGTTGTTGCTGCCGACGACGCCACTCACCATGACCAGCACGCCGAGTTCGTCCGCCTGCCCGATGAAGTGACGAAGGGCATCCGTCCAGGTCGGCGTCCGGCGGCGCTCCTCCAGGTCGAAGCCGAGGGCGGAGCGCATGCGGGTGGCCGTCTCCTCGATGCCGCTCACCAGGCTCATGGAGCCTACGAACGGCAGAGGCTCTTCACCTTCCGTGCGAGCGAAGTCGCGGTACCACTCCTGCCGCTGCTGGCAGAGATACAGCGTGTCGAGCAGATCGGCGCTGGGCCGGTCGAGGCGTTCGCTGCCCATCGTCCGGAAGTCGGGGATCGGAACCTCTTCAACCGGCGGCTCGGGGAGAAAGAGATAGCCAATCGGCGTATGGGTCGCCTGAGCGAAGCTCTCGAGCTGCTTGAGCGTCGGCTGCGCTTCACCCCGCTGCCAAGCGTCCAGCCGCGGAAAACGCTCGGCCAACGCGCCCGGCTCGAAGCCGGCACGCTCACAAGCCCAGCGAAACATCTCCGGCTTCACCATCACGCGGTCCATGCAATACCCTCCACCTCGATTTTACCCCTTACAGCTACCAGCAGGTATTGCGGCATGGATTCGGCAGACAGCGTCTGCCAAATCTGGCAGGGTGCATCCAATTCGCCAGACAGTGTATGGCGAATGTCCGAAGGCTGCCCACGGGCGCAGCTCGGTCATGCGATTGCCCCTCCATCGATCTGGCCCGTTACTGCCGCGGCGATGAGTGCGACTCGGCGCTCCTTGAGCAGCCTAACTGTGTGCTCAATCGCTCTGCGCATTGCATCAAGCTTTCCAGCCTCTACAGTGAGCCGACTGACGATCACGCGCTGTTCCTCGATGGGAGGGATAGGAAGCCACAGGTTGCGTACCGAGTCTTGGCCTATGTTCTGCATCGAGTTGCTTGCTCCTGTCGCATCTCGCTCAAACTCGTATCGCCCCACCGAGCTTCGCAGAAAGGCAACGAGGTACTCCCTGAAAAGGCTGAAATCGTTTACGCCAAGTCGGTATAATTTGTCGCAAAGCAGAAGGCGCGGACGAACCTCGCCAACAAGCGCGGTGCTTCCAAGTAACGCTGTTGTATTGGCCCTACTCATCAGGACATCGCCCTGACGGACTTCATACTGAGGTAGCGGCTCTAAATTGTCTGGAAGCCGCTTGTTATCATTTGGGTCAAAGTCCCAGTCGTTAACGCAGCCTGCCTTGAGAACGCCCCACTCGTTCAATGTGGCGGGCATGCTGTCGCACATCGGAGACCACCCTTGTTCTATCCAATGGAGATGGAATTTAAGCCGCTCGATTCTCCAATGGGCAGGAATCGTGCCGAGCCATGAGATGCCAGAATTGCGAAGCGGCGCGCGAGGGTTGAGGCCGCGGGTGACGGCATGGGTGATGAGCGCCCGGCGCTTCTCGGCCAACAGCCCAAGCACCCGCTCCTTCGCCGTAACCAGCGCATCAAGCCGCGCCGTTTCGCGGTCGAGGTAGTCAGCGATCAACTGCTGCTGAGTACGTGGCGGCACGGGAAACCATAGGCTTTTTATATGCTCTTGGGAGATCTTCACCATGGAGTTGCTAGTTCCCCGCGCTTCCTTTTCAATCTGGCTTCTACCCATCTGGCTCAACAGGAAATAGCTCAGGAAGCGTCCATCAATTCGATCCTCGCGCAGGCGCAACCGATAGACCAAGTCGCTCAGAATCACGCGAGGCTGCACTTTGATCACAAAGCAAACATCACCCACTTGGCTCGGCGTGTTGGCTCTGGTGACAAGAACGTCACCTGATCGCACCTGAAGGTTATCTGGCGCTTCAAGCCCAAAGGGGAGCGTTTTCACTGCCGTCTCATCGAACTTTCCGCGCTGGATTGCGTTCAGCTTGAGCACACACCACTCGCCTTCGAGCGGCGGGCGATCTTCGGCCTCTGGGCTCCAACCTTGTCCAATGTCCTGAATAAACCACCGCAGGCGCTCCTCCTCCCAAAGACCTGGAATCATGCCAAACCGCGAGGAGATCCTGAGCGGTTTCTGCTCTGTCAAGAAGTCACCTCTCGCAGCAATTTCATGATCTCCTCCTCCGCCTGCTTCAGCTCAGCGTCGATCTCCTCCAACGGCCTCGGTGGCGTGTATTTGTAGAAGTGGCGGTTGAAGTTGATCTCGTAGCCGACCTTGTCCTTGCTGCGGTCCATCCAGGCGTCGGGCACATGGGGTTGCACCTCGCGCTCGAAGTACTCATCGATATCGTCCTTGAGCTGCACGTTCTCGAAGTCGCGCAGGTCGGAGTCAACCTTATACTCTTCACCGCGCCTGCCCTTGGTGACCGGCTCGGCCTCAGGGTCCTTTTGGGTGAAAACGCTGCGGAAAAGCTTCTGCTCTGTTGCCTTCCAGCGGAAATCGCGCCCGCGCAGCAGATCCTCGATGCGACTCCACACCCCATTCCAATCGCGCTGCGGTTGGCGGCCCAGCTTCTTGTCGATGGCCTGAACGTCGTCGAGCAGATGCGGGCAGGCGTCCAGGAAACGGACCTTGTCCTCCGTTGTCATCTGGTAGCGCAGACGCAGGGGGCGCTCGACGGTCACACGAGTGTAGCCGAAATCGGCATTGTCGAAAGTCTTGGAGGTCTTGCCGTCGGTCATCCGGCCGTAGAGCTTCACAACCTCCGCGATCTGCTTGACCGTTATGTGCCGCCGCTTGTTGCCGAGGCTCCGCTTGCTGTCCTCGCCGCCGCCTGCCGTCCAGACCTCCCGAGCATCGACGAGTTGGATCTTGCCCTTGCGCCGCTTCTCCTTGCGGTTCGTGACGATCCAGATATAGGTACCGATGCCGGTGTTGTAGAACATCTGCTCCGGCAGAGCGATGACGGCTTCGAGCCAGTCGTTCTCGATGATCCACTTGCGGATATCACTCTCGCCGGAGCCTGCGCCGCCGGTGAAGAGAGGCGAGCCGCTGAAGACGATGGCAAGACGCGATCCGTGCTTTTGGTCCGCCGGGCGCACGGGTTCGAACTTGTCGATCATGTGCTGCAGGAAGAGCAGCGAGCCATCGTTCACCCTTGGCAGCCCAGCGCCGAAGCGGCCGTCATAGCCGCGCGTGTCGTGCTCCCGCTCGATCTCCTTCTGCTGCTTCTTCCAGTCCACGCCGAAGGGAGGATTGGTAAGGAAGTAGTCAAAGGTATCGTCCGCGAACTTGTCCTCTGTGAAGCTGTCTCCGAAGCGGACGTTGTTGCCGCCGCCGTTGTGGCTCACCTCCTTCATCAGCATGTCGGAGGCGGCCGTGGCATAGGCGCGTTTGTTGTAGTCCTGACCGTAGACGTAGAGCCGTGCCTCGGCGTGGTGCTCGCGAAGATAGCGCTGCGCCTCGGCGAGCATGCCGCCGGTGCCGCAGGCTGGGTCGAGGAGCTTGCGCACGGTGCCCGCTGTGGCCAGCAACTTGTCGTCGTTGATGAACAGAATGTTCACCATGAGTCGGATAACTTCGCGCGGCGTGAAATGGTCGCCGGCGGTCTCATTGGCAAGCTCGTTGAAACGGCGGATGAGATTCTCGAAGATGAGCCCCATCTGCTCGTTCGGCACCGTTTTCGGGTGCAGGTCGACATCGGAAAACTTGGAGACAACGAGATAAAGGATGTTCGCCTCGCGCATCCGCTCGATCTCAGTCTCGATCTCGAAGAAGTCAAAGATGCGGCGCACGTTGGCAGAGAAGCCTTTGATATAGCTCACGAGGTGCTTCTCGATGTTGTCCGGGTCGCCTTTCAGCTTCTTGAAATCGAGCTCCGAGTGGTTATGGAACCGCTGGCCGGCGACCTCGTTGAGCCGGGCATCGAGCGCATCGCCCTGGAGCTTGCCACCCTGGCGCTTGGCGTGCTCGGCCAGAACCTTGGCCTTCGTAGGCGCAAGTACACAGTCGAATCGGCGTAGCACGGTCATCGGCAGCATGACGCGCTCGTATTGCGGCGGACGGTACGGGCCGCGCAGGAGGTCGGCAATCTGCCAAATGAGGTTCGAGAAGTAGTTGTGGTCAGGCATTGGAGACGGTCCTTACCTGCGCTTCCAGAGAAGTTGTTCGGAGGGCTACTTTAGCAGACTGCATCGAAGGCTGCTGATGCCGAACAGCTATGTTCTCGGACGTTTCCCGTAACGCGAGATGTCATCGTGCGTGACCACGTCGACGAAGAAGATCGTCCCTTCCGAGAGACGGAAGATGATGCGGTCGCCGCTGTTGATCCGGGCTTCCAGATAGTACTTGGCGGGCTGGATCGGCTTGATCCTCAGGCCCGAGGAGGAGGTTTGCTTGATCAGTGCCATGGCTGCCTCGTCGCACGCGGCTTGCCGCTCGGCGCTGAGCTTGGTGTAGCTCTCCTTCCAGACGTCCGACCAGACCGCGGCAAGGAAGGTCTGCTTGCGCGCCATTCCGCTTCAATGCCGCTGGCGCGGTGTTGCCTTCAGGCTATCGAGGAAAGCCTGCGCCTCGGCCGGCGTTTCGGTCCGGGTCGAACCGCCGGAGGCGATGTCCTCCTCGGCGCGGCGGACACGGGCCTGCATCTCCGGATGGTGGAACCAGAGCTGGTCGTTGGGCACAAGAGTCGCAGGCACCAACTCGTAGGTCCCGCGGTCCGTACGCTCCAAGAGGAGAAAATCGCCAGCTCCCACACCCAGTGCTTGGCGGACCTCTTCGGGAAGGGTCGTGCGCCCCTTCTTGTCCAGAGTCAAAAAGGTGGTCACTGTGGCCATGGAGGGAAAGTACCACTTTCCCTCTGTTGAAGCAATCCTCCCTCTTCGGATCTTGAGCTGTCGCGGTCTGCGTCAGCACCGACAGCCGCAGATCGGGTCTCCGCCAAGCGGTTCTCGCCGGTTACGTCAATTCCTCGAAATGCCGGAGAGCCCTCCTCGTCAAACTCGACCGTCGTCCTATCCATCACCTCCTTGTAGCCGAGGGGGGCCTCACCGCGGGCGTACCCAATCGCCCGGTAGGTCCGCAACCGCTTCTCAAACATGCGCAGAAGCATAGAAACCTCGCGGTCGACATAGTCGAAGACGCGGACCTCAGTCTTCGTCGGGTGAAGCCGATGCAGCCGACCGGCGTACTGCACCAGGGTACCCTTCCAGGACACGGGCATCGCCAGAAAGAGAGTATCGAGTCGCGCATCGTCGAAACCTTCGCCGATGTAGCGGCCGGTCGCGAGCACAAGCCGCTCCTCTCCATCGGGGATATCGGCCAGCCGTGTACCCGACTGACGCCGCTCCTTGGTGGTCATGCCTCCTTGAAGGACAACGAGGTGGCGGACAAACCCGCGCATCCGCTCGGCCAGGTACTCGAGGTGATCCCTTCTCTCGGTGAGGAGGATCGGGGAACGACCTTCTTCCAGCGCATGGATGACATCGTTCAGGATAAGCTGGTTGCGCCCCTCGTCTCCAGCAAGCGCCGCGTAGAGGCCCTGAATGCCGTCATCCGCGCGAGCATCGGCGAGCCGGAAGGCCGTCTCACGAACGATGAGAGTTTGGTGAAACGGTCGCCGCGCAATCTGGCTCTTCGGATCTACAGCGAAGCGAACAGGTCCCAGTTGCATCTCCAGAATGGGATGATGTCCATCGCGGCGGTGCGGCGTGGCGGTCAAGCCGACGACAAAGCGAGCCTTGACTTCGGAGAGTACGCGCTCGAACGATACGGCTGGTACATGGTGGCATTCATCCACAATGATCTGGCCGTAAGTCTCTACAACATCGTTAACGCGGCCCTGACGAACCAGGCTCTGGATCATTGCCACGTCAAGATGTCCATTCGGACTGCGCTTACCGCCGCCAATTTGACCGATCTCCTTCTCCCCGAGGCCGAGAAACATGGCGAGTTGGGTCACCCATTGGTCCAGAAGCGGACGGCGGTGTACGAGAACGAGCGTGCTCCGCGCGCGTTTCGCCACAAGGTAGGTCCCAAGCACAGTCTTGCCGATGCCCGGCGGCGCGACGAACACACCGATGTCGTGCTCGAGAAGTGCCTGTGCAGCCTGCTGCTGGATCGCCGTCAACTCACCATTGAAATTCAATGGAAGGGTCTCCCCTTCGCGTCGTTGGTCTTCGATAACAAGGTGCACATCATTTTCTCGAAGAAGCTCTTCAAGGTCCTGCCGACAGCCCCTCGGCAGTGCGATGTGTTGTGAGAGCTCCTCCGCACAACCAATGACTCTCGGCGTGATCGCGGTGGACAGCCGCATGCTCTGCTTCTTATAGAATTCGGGGTTCTGAAAAGCGGCGAGTCGTTTGATTTCGTTCAGGAGCGGGGACGGGAGGTCCTTTTTCTCGACGAAGAGGCGTTGCGCGAGCACGGCGCGCACCTCTCGCGGCAAGGGGCCAGGGACGGGCATACGCCGGGAGCGGCCCGAAGATGGCCGCATCCATGGGGCGGACTCCTCCTCTGCGGATTCGGCGAGGCGAACGCCGACAACCAGCCCCAGCCGCGTGGCTTCTCTAGCGAGGGATTCCACTGCCGCGGTATCGATTCGCGGCCCGGAGGCAAGATAGCCCCACTGGTCCAAATAGGCCTGAAACCGTTCGTCCACAAAGACGCTGTTTTCTTGCTGCCGCGCCTCGTGCTGCAGAGGCAATGCGATGAGATTGCCGAAACCTCCGCGAGGCAAGGTGTCCTGGTTCGGGAAGAGCCGGTCGTACGATCCCAGGCTGAGTTGATACCGCCGGGCCATGGTCTCGGTAAGGAGATAGCAGCCCATCTTCCGGGCCAGGCTCGCCATGACCGGAGCCGAGAAGAAGAACCACGCATGAGCGCCATTGCCGGAGCGGGAACGCTCCACGGCCACGGGCAGGCCTCTCCCTCGGCTGGCTTCGGCGAACGCGCCGACATCCTCCTGCCACGAGGATTTGTCGAAGTCGACCGCGAGAAACCAGCAGGTTTCGTCTGGGAGCAGCGGATAGACGCCCATCACATGATGTCCCCGAAGATGGTCGAGGACCATCTGATCATCGACCTGCGTGAAGGCCTGGTTCGGGCATTCGCCGCATTTGACCTTCGGAAGCTCACAGACTCCCCGTACAAACTTGTTCGCGCAGGCAGGAGCGTAACCGGACTGCCCGGTTCTCTTGCTCACGAACCTGGTGGGAAATACGTCTGCGCGGCCCTTGAACAGGGTTCGAAAGAGCCGGACTTTCTCTATTGGCGTCGTCGGTACGGGGAGATTTGTGACCGGCAAGGCAGGTCGGAAGGCGTCCTCGACAGAAACGACCGCAAGTTTTGCACGCAGGGCTTCTATCCGGGAACGGACGGTCGCCCGTTGGCGGTCAAGCTCAGCAAAGAGTGCCTCTTCGCGGACAAGCTGCGCAAGAACCTCCTCCTTCATCAAACCTTCCCGGTCGCAGCTTCTCCTGGCGTGTGGTGAGCACCAGCCCGAACTCAAGGGCCAGAGGATAGCTTCTGGCTCTCAGGCTTGGCATGCCTCGGGAGCAAATGGTACCGCAAACAGGGAAAGGGGAACAGGTTCTTGCAGGCTCGCCGAGTAGCCGTTGCTGGCCGACTCTGACCTCATAGCCATACAACTCGGGAATTTCGAATCGCTGTCGCGGATCTTGCCCGCATAATAGGAAACGGGCAGCCTGACACCTGCGTAGATCCGGCGGTGCCACTCCTGGGCCATCGACACCACCGGTGACTGGCGGAGCGAGCTAGACGTGCGATCTGGCGGAGGACGCTGGTGAGGTTCTTGACGATAAGAGCCGCGTCGCGAGGGTCATCCTCGTTCCACGGAATGGCCAAACAGGGCTCCTATGCCATGCACGTCTGGCTCCACAAGGCGGGCCTGGAGGGGGTCTTCGACCTCTACCTCGCTACGAGCGATCTCCCTTAGATCCCGGTCCAGGTTCGCCGGACGATAGGACTTCAACCGTTCCAAGGATCGAGAGAGTCGGCCCTCAAGGCCGGCGCCGACTGCCGCGAGCTCGCGCTCAATGGCCACTTCGGCGAGGTCATCGGTGGAGACTCCGAGTGCCTCCGCGGTGCGCTCAAGGTTGCGGAGCGTCTCTTCGTTTCGGAAGCGGAGCGTGAGGGCGGCGCGGCTCATGGCTTCTAAGCTTACACCTTCGAGGGGGAAGATCAGTGGTGCCCAGGGACGGAATTGAACCGCCGACACCGTGATTTTCAGTTGGTAAGCAAGTTTTACGCCAATTTTCGACCGTTTACGACAGACTGCTACAACTGGTTGAAATCACTGGAGTTAGCTCTGTACCATGCCTGCATGAGCTACCCCATTGTACCACCGTTCTCTACCCCGCCTGTTTGCTTCTGGTTTGCTCAGTTTGCTCGGAGGCGGCCATGAACCTCACCAAAAGGACCGTCGAGTCCGCCGCCTGGCACGGCCGAGAAGGGAGCGCCGACTACCGCTGGGACGACGACCTCCCCGCCTTCGGCATCCGAGTCTATCCGAGCGGCCGCAAGTCCTTCATCGTCTCCTACCGCGCCCAGGGGCGCCAGCACTTCCACACGCTCGGGCAGTTCGGCCCCATGACGGTGCACGAGGCGAAGACCTGCGCCCTCGGCGTTCTTGCCGCAGTGCGGCGGGGCGACGATCCGGCCGGCGACCGGTCCAGCTACCGGAAGGCGCCGACCATGGCGGATCTCTTCGAGCGTTTCATGCGTGAGCACGCCCGGCCGCGGAAGAAGGCGACGAGCGTTGTGACCGACGAGCGCATCTGGCAGCTCCACGTCCTCCCCCAGGTCGGCAAGCGGAAGATCGCCGACCTGGAGCGGGCCGACGTCTCCCGCCTCCACGCCGAGATGGCGGAGACCCCCTACCAGGCGAACCGCCTCCTCGCCGTCCTCTCGAAGGCGTTCAACCTGGCCGAGGTCTGGGGCTGGAGGACCGACGGTTCCAACCCCTGCCGGCACGTCCAGAGGTTCCGGGAGGAGAAGCGGGAGCGCTTCCTCTCCGGCGAGGAACTGGCCGGCCTCTCGGAAGTGCTCACCGAGGCCGAGCAGGCCCGGCTCGAGTCACCGTTCGCCGTCGCGGCGATCCGGCTCCTCATCCTGACCGGCTGCCGGGTGGGCGAGATCGTCAAGCTCACCTGGAGCGAGGTGGACTTCGAGCGCCGCTGCCTCCGGCTGGCCGACTCGAAGACGGGAAAGAAGACCGTCTATCTCAACACCGCGGCCCTCCAACTCCTGGCCGAGCTCGACCGCGACCCCGAGAATCCCCACGTGATCCAGGGCAACGTTGCGGGTCATCACCTCATCGGCTTGACTCGGATCTGGTTCCGCATCCGCCGGCGGGCGGGCCTGGAGGAGGTCCGGCTGCATGACCTGCGGCACACCTTCGCGAGCGTCGGCGCCGGCATGGGCCTGTCGCTCCCGATCATCGGCAAGCTCCTCGGCCACACCCAAGCCGTCACCACCCAGCGCTACGCCCACCTCGCCTCGGATCCGATGCACGACGCCGCCGAGAGGATCGGTGCGAGTCTCGGCGCTTCCCTGGCGGGCAAGCCGAAGGCCAAGATCTTGAAGCTTGAACGCGCGACGCTGTAGGCCGGCGCGCTCCTTCGAGCCCACGTAGCCAGACCGTGGTCGAGAGAAGGGAGGGGCCGGCGGTTTGAAGGATCTCCCCTGACAGGGCAAGATCAAGCCGGCTCGGCACTATCGTGCCCCGACTGCAGCGCGACCCGGATCTCTTCGGGTAGACGGCGGAAGCGCATGCGAGCAGCTGCGGGGCTCTTGCCCACTTCCTTGCCAACCCTCTCCCAGAACTCCTGCGCCCCCTTCCGCTCGGGAACGCCTCCCTCCCTGCGGATCGCCGAGACCACGGCCTCGTCCTCCTCATCCAATCGCCTGGCACGCTTACGGTTCGTTTCTTCTTGAATGAGCTGATAGGCGCTCCGCAGGTCGTCCCAGCAAGGTTGCTGACCCAGGATGGTAATGGTCGTCGTCGGAGGCTTCTGGCCAAAGCTCATCACCGTTCCTACGGTGATTCGCACCAGCTGAGGACGAATATTCGCGAGGACATAGCCAATCAGTCTCCATTTTGAGAAGCCATAGCAGCTCTCACCAGACTGCGCAAAGGCTTGGAGCGGAAGGAGTTTTGACCCTAACTTTACTTTTATCCCTCGAATTCCTGAGCCGGGCTTGCGATACCTCAAAGCCGGAGTCTCGAGCCTTGCGGAGACCGGCCTTCCCATCGCATCCGACATTTTGTCGAGGAGTTTTCTCAGTTGGTCGATCGACTTCTTGAGCTTGGCTGAGTCCGAGCTCATCCGCTCGCGATCGGCCCTTTCCTCCCCTTCGATCCACTCAACCGCTTGAGCGTAGTCTGAAAAGGGAGCCTCGGTCTTACCGAATATCTCGAGTCTAACCTCCTGGACTTCGGCTTCGAGTCGATCCATGAAGACGTCCTCGGTAATGGCCGTTTCAGACACGTGATCTCCATCGAAGATCCCGGCCCTCTCAAGCTGCAGATCATCGGCTTTCACCTCATCGACTATTTGACCGATCCGCTGAACACAGTCGGCTACGTAGCGCCTATCGACCCTACCAGATCTCAAGAATTCGCTGACAACTAAATATCTTAGAGACTGTAGAGATGTGTGGGGAAAGCATCCCGCACCCAAGCTGCAAACTGAACATCTGGTGTCATCATTCGGTTCAGTCTAACACTGTTCGCAATGCAGAGCAATCCAACGAACCGAGTCCCGCATGCCCCTGAGAAGGCCGATGAGGTTTTTCCTTTCTAGCCAATCTCCTCCGATATGTTACGGATTATGGAGAAAACCAGCATGACTCCTACCCAAGAAAAAAGCGAGACCCCTTTGAAGACTGAGAAAGAGGCTGCTGGTCTTCTCGGCTTCTCCGTGAGGACTCTCCAGGCCTGGCGAGTTCGGGGAGGAGGCCCTCAGTTCGTCAAAGTCTCGGCTCGGTGCGTGCGCTACCGTTTGACCGATCTCGATAGCTGGGTCGAGGAGCGTCTTCGGCGCTCAACCTCGGATCGAGGAGAGGAGCCCTGAGCTCGCGTCCGCTGGCATTTCCACCGTACCGCCCGCGAGATGACACCTGCGCCGAATCGAGAGGGCTACTACGAGGTACCGCGAAGTGCGATGACTTACGATAAGCCGTTACCTATCATCGACTTACGTTGACAGCATGAGGGGCAGCTCCTAGACTCGCGTTGCAGCGTACTGCAGGTCGTTCCCTGGCTTCGAACTCATCAACTCCATGAAACTCCACCCGCCAACGGAGCTGGAGCAGACCGCCTGGGCTTCCGGCGGGTATCAGGGAGCCATGGCGTGACGGCCGGCCCGCCGCCCGAGTTGGAACAGGCCGTCCGATCCCGCAAGGGTCGCCAGGAAGGACAGGAAATCCGCTTCCAGTGCCCCTTTCCCGATCGGCATGCTCACGGCGACGAGAACCCATCGGCTCGGTACCACTTAGACAAGTTCGTCTGGATTTGCGACGCCTGCGGCCAGCGCGGTGGGTGGACGAACCTCTGGGCTCTCTTGGGCTCGGAGCCACCCCAGTCGGCAAAGAATGGAAATCGCAAGCTCGTGGCGACCTATCCCTACGAAGACGCCCACGGCCAGCTCCTCTTTGAAGTCGTGCGCCGCGCGAACCCGAAAGGCTTCTCCCAACGCCAACCGAACGGAGCGGATGGTTGGACCTGGAACCTCAAGGGGGTTGAACGGGTTCTCTACCGGCTGCCCGGCCTGGCGGCAGCGATCGATAAGGGTCAAACGATCTACCTGGCCGAGGGCGAGAAGGACGCCGACAACCTGGTGCAGCTTGGACTCCCCGCGACGACCAACCCCGGTGGTGCCGGCAAATGGCGGGTCTCGTACTCCGATTCGCTCCGCGGCGCCCATGTGGCGATCCTGCCGGACAACGACCCGCCCGGCCGGCAGCACGCAGAGATGGTCGCCAGGGCACTCAGCGGTATCGCCATCGAGGTGCGGATCGTCGAGCTTCCAGATCTACCCGCCAAAGGCGACGTCTCCGATTGGATCGCGGCGCAACGGCATGCAACTGTCTCCGACAGCCGCGCCGAGTTGGAACGGCTCACCTTGGCAGCTCTCCCCTGGACGGTGCAAGAGACCGATCCTTGCCGATGCGAGCTGGCGGAAGTGAGCTTCCAAGCGACCCTCAGCCCGCGGGAGGTTCAGGATGTTCTCGCCGATCTGAAAGCCCTCCCGACAACCCCGGATCTCAACATCGTACAAAAGCATCTCAGCGAACTCGCACAGGCCGCTCGCGGCCTGGAGCGACTCCCAATGGCGGTCCTCCGCGAGGACGCGCTGCAGGCCCTCTCTGGCAAGGTGAACGGCCCGGTTCGTCTCGTCGATGCTGCCCTCGCCGGACTGGGCGGCGGCCGGGCGGAGTCCGAGGTCAAGCAGGGAAAGGCATTGGACTTGACCTCCCCCATCCCTTGGGAGGAGCCCGTCTCCGGTGCCGCGGTGCTGGATGAGATCGAGCGAGCGTTTACCCACTATGTGGCGCTCCCAGAGGGAGCGGCTCCGGCGCTCGCCCTCTGGGTTCTCCGAACCCATGCCCACGAGGCTTCCGACCTCTCCCCCCTGCTCGCCCTCACCTCTCCAGAAAAGCGGTGCGGAAAGACGACGACGCTCTCGGTTCTCAAAGCGGTGGTGCCGAGGCCGCTATCTGCCTCGAATATCACCCCCTCGGCCCTCTTCCGAGCGGTCGAGAAGTATTCTCCGACGCTCCTGGTCGACGAGGCCGATTCGTTCCTTCGCGACCGCGAAGAGCTCCGCGGCATCTTGAACAGCGGACACACCCGCAGCTCCGCTTACGTGGTGCGGACGGTGGGCGACGATCATGAGGTACGTTCGTTCTCGACCTGGGCGCCGAAGGCCCTCGCACTGATCGGCGACCTGCCGTCAACCCTTTCCGACCGCTCGATCGTCATCCCGATGCGGCGGAAGACTGCGTCGGAGAGAGTCGCACGGCTTCGACTCGACCGGCTCTATGAGCTGGCAGATCTCCCTCGCCGGGCCGCGCGGTGGGCCGGCGACCATATGGAGGAGCTTCGGCGAGCTGAGCCGGAAGTTCCGGCAGAGCTACATGACCGCGCCGCCGACAATTGGCGGTCGTTGCTCGCCATCGCCGACCTGGCAGGAGAGAACTGGCCGGACAAGGCGAGGCGAGCCGCCGTCTGCCTCAGCGGGGGCGGCACCGCCGAGGATTCCTCCATTCGGGTGAAGCTGCTGGCTGACCTGCGAGAGGCGTTCCAGACGCGCGGCACCGACCGCCTCCCTACAAGGGATCTCCTCAACGAGATCCGAGCCCGGGAGGACCGGCCATGGGCCGAGTGGAAGCATGGCAAGCCCCTTAGCGCCAGCGACCTCGCCCGTCTGTTGAAGGACTTCAGGGTCAAGCCACAGAAGATCCGCATCGGCGAGGAGGTTCTTCAGGGCTACCTGCGGGACACCTTCGAAGATGTCTTTCGCAGGTATCTACCCTCCAACCCGGAACACCCGGAACAAACCAATGAGATCAGTAGCTTAGGCCTACTTTCGACCCGGAACACGACCGCGGGTGTTCCGACCAGGGAACAGCAGGAAAAGCCAAGTAGTACAAGGGTTGTTCCGGGTGTTCCGGATCGTACGGGCGTTTTCTCCGAGACCGCGGGGGGGACGGACGATCCCGACGACTGGGGGGACCTCTGAAATGACTCCTGAAGACCTTCTCGCGGAGGTCAGGGCACGCGGGATCGTTCTCCGTGCCGAAGGGGATCGGTTGCGGTTCCGTCCGGTCAATCAGGTCCCCCCTGAGCTCCGGGAGAAGTTGCGCCAGCACAAGGCCTGTCTCCTCGCGATTCTGAACGCCGGCCCGACCGTCGCCGAGACTCTTCCAGTGGGACTCCGTCCCGTTGAGTGGCCTCTGCTGGACGAAGAGACCCTGCGGATGTCGCTCGCAGAGTTCGCCGGCGCCCGCCTCGTGGTACGGGTCTGGAGCGAATGCCTCAAGGAGAGGTTGGTCTTCGCCTCGGACAATGCCGTCCTCGATCCTGGTGAACGAGAGCCGGTATACCGGGCCTCTGAGCTCCGGGAGCTTGTCGGAATGAAGGCCGCTGACCTGCGATGCGTGCATCAGGTCAAGAAGATCTTCGGCGGCACGATCCGGCCGAGCTGAGAGAGGAACTCCCATGGCTGAAGAAAAGCTCGAGCTCCGTTACGTCCCCCTCGCCCAGGCGAAGCGCTGGGACGAAAACCCCAAACGGCACGACCTCGACGCACTGATCCGGTCGATCGAGCTGCACGGGTTCGGCGACCCGCCCAAGTACGACGCCACCCTGGGCGCCCTCGTCTACGGCAACGGCAGGAGCGAGGCCCTGGAGCGCATGCGCCGGGAGGGCAAGGAACCGCCCCGGGGCATCCTGCGCCTGGAGGGGGGCGATTGGGCGGTCCCCGTCATCTTCGGCATCGACGCCCAGAGCCACGCCGCCGCGGTCGCCTTCGCCATCGACCACAACAACCTGACCCTCCTCGGCGGCAACCTCGGCCTGCCCGACCTGCTCGGCATCTGGGACGAGGCGGGCTTGAAGCGGGTGCTCGAAGAGGTCCCCGACGCCGGGCCGCTGCTGGCGAGCCTCTCGACCGACGATCTCGCGGCCCTCCTCAAGGGGCCGGACTTCGAGCCGGCGACCGAGGGCCAGCAGTCCCGCCTCGACGAGAAAAAGAAGGTCACCTGTCCGGAGTGCGGCCATGAGTTCACTCGCTGAGCTGAAGCTCGACTGGTGCAGCCACGAGGCGGCGAAGTACGCCGTGATGCGGTGGCACTACTCCCGGCGCATGCCCAACTCGAAGCTCGTGCGCATCGGGGTCTGGGAGGGCGGGCGCTTCTGCGGGGCGATCCTCTACGGCGTCGGGGCGAACCGGCACATCGCGAGCCCCTTCGGCCTGGAGTCGACCGAGGTCTGCGAGCTGGTCCGAGTCGCCCTCGCCCCCGGCCGGCAGCACCCCACGTCGAAGTGCGTGGCGGTCAGCTTGAAGCTCCTGCGCCGGCAGTCCCCCGGCCTCCGGCTCGTGGTCTCCTTCGCCGACTCTGGCCGCGGCCACCGGGGCACGATCTACCAGGCGACCGGCTGGCTCTACCTCGGCGTTTCGGAACAGAGCTACCTGAAGATCCGGGGCGAGATCGTCCACCCGCGGACCGTCTACGACCGCTACGGCCCCGGTGGGCAGGCGATCGCCTGGCTCCGCCAGAACGTCGACCCCAAGGCCGAGCGGGTCGAGCAGGCCCCGAAGCACAAGTACGTGATGCCCTTCGACCGGGAGCTGCGGCGCCGTCTCGAGGCCGCGGCTCTCCCCTATCCCAAGAACGCGGACGAGGCGACTGGCGTCGCAGCCGGTGACCAGCCGGAAAAGGGCGGTTCGATTCCGACCCGTCCGCTCCAGCCCTCTCCTCCCGATGCCTAGGAGGTGCCTGGTCTGCCTCCATCCGGAACGAGCGGCGATCGACCGGGCGATCGTCGCCGTCGAGCCGTTCCGACACATAGCGCAAAGGTTTTCGATCTCCTCCTCGGCGGTGGTGCGCCACAAAAACAACCACCTGCTCCCCCAGATCGCCAAGGTCCGCCAGGTGCCGGACGCCCCCGAGGCGGCGGCGCTCGCCGCCCAGGCGCAGAGGGAGCACGAAGCCGAGGAGGCGGCGCAGGCCCTCGACGTGGTCCGGCAGCTCAAGGCGATCAACGCCGCCTGCCTGGAGGTGCTCACCAAAGCCCGCTCGGCCGGCAACGACGCCACCCTCCTGCGGGCGGTGGACCGCATCCATCGCCAGATCGACCTCCAGGCCCGCCTGCTGGGAGACCTCCAGGACGCGCCGACCGTCAACGTCCTCGTGATGCCCGAGTGGCAACGGGTGCGGATCCTGGTCGTCGAGACGTTGCGCCCCTTCCCCGAGGCCCGGGCGGCGGTGGTCGAGGCCTTGACCCGTGCTGGCGCATGACCTCGCCTTGGCCCTCGATCCGGCCGAGCTGTCTCGGAAGGTCGGCATCCCCCCGGACCCCTGGCAGGCGGCGGTCCTGCGCAGCGAGGCCTCCCGCATCCTCCTCAACTGCTCCCGGCAGTCCGGCAAGAGCACCGTCACCGCGGTCCTCGCCGTCCACACCGCCCTCTACCAGCCGGGCTCGCTCGTGCTCCTCCTCTCGCCCTCTCTGCGCCAGTCGCAGGAGCTGTTCAAGAAGGCCCTGGCCGTCTACCACGGCCTCGACCAGCCCCCGCCCACCGTGGAGGAATCTGCCCTCCGCATCGAGTTCTCCCAGGGCTCCCGCATCGTCTCGCTGCCCGGCAAGGAGCAGACCATCCGCGGCTTCTCCGGCGTCAAGCTGCTCGCCATCGACGAGGCGGCCCGGGTCTCCGACGAGCTGTACTTCGCCATCCGCCCCATGCTCGCCGTCTCCCAGGGGCGTCTGGTCGCCCTCTCGACCCCGTTCGGCACCCGGGGATGGTTCTACGAAGCCTGGAGATCCTCCGAGCGTTGGGAGCGCTTCGAGGTCCCGGCCACGGACTGCCCGCGGATCTCCCCGGAGTTCCTCGAAGAGGAGAGCCGCACGATCGGCGCCTGGTGGTTCGCCCAGGAGTACGGCTGTCAGTTCATGGACGCCGAGAGCCAGCCCTTCCGGCGCGAGGACGTAGAGCGAGCGTTCCAGGAGGAGGTCCAGCCATGGGCGTTGTGATCGGAGTCGATGTCGGGCAGAAGAGGGACCCGACCGCGATCTGCGTCGTCGAGCCCGAAGAGCGGCCCTGGAAGGATCGGACGGAGGTGCACTACCCCGTCCGCTACCTCGAACGCCTTCCTCTCGGCACGCCCTACCCCGAGGTCGCCCAGAGGCTGGCGCAGGTGGTCCTTCGGGCTCAAGCGAAAACGACCGAAGGGCCCGACGTCTTCGTCGATGCGACCGGGGTCGGTCAGCCGGTCGTCGACCTCCTGCGCGTCGAGGCCCCGCAAGCCCACGTGATCGCCGTCTACTTCACCCACGGAAACCGCAGGAAGACTGAGCAGGGAGGAATGGTCAAGCTCGGCAAGGCCTGGCTGGTCTCCCGTCTCCAAATGCTCCTCCAGAACGGGCGGCTTCACCTCCCGCGGACCGCCGAAGCCGAGGCCCTCGCCCGCGAGCTCCTCGACTACGAGATCCGCGTCTCCGAGGACGCCAACGATCGCTATGGGGCCTTCCGGGTCGGCACCCACGACGACCTGGTGACCGCCTTGGGCCTGGCGGTGCAACTCGATCCGAGGCTCGCCCCATGAGCACGATCATCGGCCTCGACATCGGTCAGAGACGGGACCCCACCGCGATTTGCGTCGCTGAGACGGAGCGGCGCCCGGCCGGCACGAGACAGGTTTATCACTTCCTCGTTCGCCATCTCGAGCGGCTCGCGCTCGGCACGTCGTACCCTGCGATCACCCAGCGCCTGGTCCAGATCGAGGGCCAGATCCTGCAGCGGACGGCTCAGCCCCCAACCCTTTACGTCGACGCTACCGGAGTCGGCCAACCTGTCGTAGACCTGCTCCAGGACGATCTATCCCGTTCCAGGGTGATCGCCGTCTACTTCACCTATGGCGACCGTAGAACCGAAGAGGAAAACCACTCCGTGACGCTGGGCAAAGCCTATCTCGTGTCACGCCTTCAAACTCTCCTCCAGACCGGGCGGCTTCACCTTCCAAGGACTCCCGAATCCGAGATCCTCGCCCAGGAGCTTTTGGATTACCAGATTCGAGTCGATGAGAAAGCCAACGAGCGCTATGGTGATTTCAAGGTCGGTAGCCACGATGATCTGGTGACCGCCATGGGGCTTGCCGTTCAAACGGAGCCCCGTCTCACCTCCGGTATTCGGTAAGCAGGGGGAGATCCGAGGGTCCTTCTCGTACTTCTCGGACGCCAGGGCCTGACCGGCATCGGCGGCTCCCAGACTAGAAACCCGGAGGCGTGCCCCACTTCCCCATCTGCTCCTCGAACTCCTGGCGCAGGCTCTCCTCGGTGTCCGAGGTCGTTGCGGTGAAGCCTCAGATGCTTGGCAAAGCGCCGATTTCCAGCGTGGGTGATGCGACCCGCCAGCAGGCGGTCCATACGCGCGGCCAAGCGCCCTCTGACCACGCGCACTCCCCGAGGGCCGATCGTTCCAGCCTTGCGCCGGTCCCGCACAGCCAAGGCGGCAAGCAGAACCTCCTGTACCTGGCGGGGAAACCTCGCCGCACCCCCCTTTGCCGTCTCCAGTAGTTCCGCGCACCGCCGCAGCAAATGCGCCAAGCGCCAACCTCTTCATCATAGGGTGAGGCCCCGAGTTTTTTGAGCGCCACTTTAGGGCATGCAATAAAATTAGGCGACTCTCTCCCACCGAGGGTTCGCAAAAGAAAAATTCCCCGCTGTAACAAATCGTGAAACACCGCGCCTATCCCTGATGTGAGCTTCGGCAGCCATCGTTGACCGCCGGTCTCCATCCGAAATGAACCACGCCCGAACTTCTGGAGGCGCCCATGGCAGGGAAGCGCAGTCGTCCGACCTCTCCTCCAACCGCCGCGACGGCGGAGCCGGCGTCCGCGGTCGCCACCCGAACGGCAGCCCAGGTGCTGAAGACGGTCGACCTGCGGCGGGTCCTGCCGTCGGTTGACCTCCTCGCCAAGGCGACGCGAGCGGACGTCGCCGTGTTCGCCGAGGCGCAGGCCCTCGCGAGCACCCATTTCTACAGAGGGCTGCTGACGCTCAAGGGCTATGTCGACGTCACCGTCATCGCGCCGCAGCCGATCAAGCTGCCGGACGTCTTGACCGGCACTCTCCACGGCCCCCACGGAGAGCCGCTGCGCGACCTCCTGGTGACGCTCAACCTGCCGCCCGGCACCGAGCTCGTGCAGTGGCACGACGTGACGGCCATGTCCGGGCTGGACGGGGCCTTCTCGCTCCGCCTGCCGGCGAGCAAAATCGCGGTCGACCCACAGGCGAAGCTGCGGCTCGCCGTGCGCGGCGCCAATGGCACGCAGACGATCGAGATCGCCGCCAGCCTGCCCGGCGCCACGGGGTACTTGGGCGAGGTGGCGCTCGACCCGGTGCTGCGCCCGCTGCCGACTAGCGTGCTCGCCACGCTCGTTCGCGACCTCGCCTGGACGGCGAGTGCCCCGGCGGCGCAGCCGGCCGGCGATGCGGTCGTCCGCACCGCCGCGCAGGTGAAAATCGGCCAGGGCGACTGTGAGCTGAACTTCCGGACCGATCTCTCGGAGCAGCGCTTCCCCTATGGCGTGCTGTTCCGCCTGGTCGAACCGCGGCCCTCGATCCTCACCCGCGTCTTCCGGCTGCGCTCCGGCGACTTCCAGGTGGAGGTGGCGGCGCGCAACCAGGCCTGGAGCGTCTTGACCGGCGTCGTCCCGAGCTTCGCCGAGCGCGTACCGATCGATCAGCCGCTCAGCATCGACGGCTTCCGCGACCAGATCACGGGGCTTGAGAGCAACGGCTTCATCAGCGACGAGGAGAAGGTGCCGATGGCCGGCACCCTCGGCCTCGGTTACGTGCTGCGGCTCGCCCAGCAGTGGACGCCGGAGGGGCTGTCGCTCGGCGATCTCGTCTACTCCCTGCCGCTCGCCCCCGGCGAGCAGCAGAAGGTCGCGATCTTCGAGCAGCGCCAGACCCTCTCCACCTTCGAGATCGAGAGCCTGGACGAGCAGGAGCAGCAGGCCTCGCGGGAGGCGAACGATTCCTCCACCCACGCGGTCTTCAACTCGGCCTTCGCCGAGTCCGTCCGCGGGACGAGCGCCTACTCGACGCACGCGGAGAGCTCGAGCTGGGGGGCCGCGGGCGGCATCGGCCTCGCCTTGGGGCCGCTGGTGATCGGCGGCGGCGCGGCCGGCGGCGGCGGCAGCGCCGACTCTTCGGGCTCCTCGCAGCAGACCCTGGACGGCAACCGCAACTACGCCACCCAGGCCGCGCAGACCATGCACTCCTCGGCGGAACGGTCGGCGGCGGCGCGCCGCTCGGCCCAGCGGACGTCGATGCGGATGACGACCGCGACCGATGAGACCGTGGCGACGACCAAGGTCATCACCAACAACAACCGCCTGCACGCGCTCACCATTCAGTACTGGGAGGTGCTGCGCCACTTCAACGTCACAACCGCGGTCGAAGGCGTCACCCTGGTCTGCTTCGTGCCGCTCGAGATCGTGCGCTTCCTGCCCCCGGGCCAGAAGCTAGCCATCGAGGCCATCGACGTCGACACCCGGGGCGAGGTCCTGGCCCGCTACCGGGCTCTCCACAAGCACTCGGACGTCCTCGTCCGCTGGCTGCCGCGCAAGTTCCTCCAGGGCTTGAAGCTCCTCGACGACTTCGTCGCCAACCCCCGCTTCGACGTCAACGTCAACGGCACCGCCGAGGACATCGTCGACTTCGCCCTGGCCGGCGCCTTCCTGCCCTGCGAGAGGCTCTACGTGACGCTCCTGACCCGGCGCGGCTCGCGCCTCGGCCCGATCGCGCTCACCGGCTCGGTGGCGCGCCTCCCCAATCGGGTCGAAGATCCGGATAAGGCCTACTCGACCCGTGCCGAGCTCCTCGCCGGCCTCCACCAGCGGCGCGACGAGAACCCGGTCGCGACGCTCCTCACCGCCGCCTTGAGCCTGCCGCCGACCGTGGCGCCCCACGACGTCGTCGGGTTCGAGGTCTCGCGGAGCTTCCAGACCCTCCACTACGCGCTCTCCCCGCGCAAGGACGATCCCAACTACGCCCTCCTCGAGAAGGCCGTCCAGGCCGGCGAGGCCGGTGCCAACGTCACCTCGGTTTTCCCGAGCTCCCTCTTCCCCATCATCACCGAGACGTTCATCTCGGTCTTGAACGGGATCACCCTGACCCCGGGCGAGCTCGAGGCCGAGCTCGGCGGCCCGATGGTCTCCCGCTTCACCGCCAAGCTCCGGGGCTCGGGCGAGACGATCTCGGCGAGCGCGATCTCGGGCGCCACGCCGCTGCCGGACTCGCCCTATCCCGTCGCCGCCCTGGAGCTCAATCCGGTGCTCAAGTTCCACGACATCCTGCAGATCGAGAGCTCGCTCCAGCACGTCGTCCGCAACACCGTCACCTATTCGAAGTCCGTCTGGCTCTCGCTCACCCAGGAGGAGCGCGCGATCCTGCTCGAGGCCTACACGATCGGCGTGCCCGGCAGCGGGATCCCCGACGCCTCGCAGAACATCCCGCTCTTGAACTGCGTCGCCAACCAGGTGCTCGGCTACTACGGCAACGCGATGATCATGCCCTTCTCGATCCCCCCGGCGGTCGCCGGCTCCATGCTGTTCGGCGGCAATGCGCGCCCGGACGGCGGGCAGGCGGACAGCAGACCGCTGACCACGGGGGTCATCCAGGACGCCCTCACCAACTTCCACCGCACGGGCTTCTCGCCGCCGGTGTCGCACGTCGCCCTGCCGACCCGCGGCGTGCTGGCGGAGGCCGTGCTCGGCTGCTGCCCGTCGGGCGAGAAGATCGACCTCACCCGCTTCTGGAACTGGGGCGACTCGCCGATCCCGCAGGCGCCCGACATCGCGCCCTTGAACATCGGCCAGCCGGGCTCGCTCACGGCGGCGACGGCGCCCGACACCTTGAGCAAGCTGCCGACCCTCATCACCAACGTCAGCACGGGCGGGCAGCCCGGCAACTCGGGCGCCGACATCTTGAAAGCCCTGATCGAATCCGGCAACGCCCAGAAGGACCTGCCCGACATCACCGGCGCCAAGGAGCTCGCGGACCTGACCGGCAAGACGCTCGACACGGCCGAGAAGGCCCGCGCGGACGCTCTCTCGGCGGCGAAGTCGATGGCGAGCGAGGCCTTGAAGGCGCTCCCCGGCATCCTCGACGCCCAGGCCAAGGCCGCCGACGCCCAGGACAAGCGGGACGCGACGGCGAAGGAGAAGGCCGACAAGGATGCCGCCGGCAAGAAGGCCGACGGCGACAAGTCGACCAAGGACGCCTTCACGAGCCTCAAGGGGAACGCCCCGACCTATCTCAAGGCCGCGGACGCGATGCCGAGCCAGGCCGAGGCCGACGCCGCGGCGAAGAAGGTCGTCGCCTCGGCGACCGGCGGCACGCCGCTGCCGGCGGACTGGGCGCAGCTCCTCTACGACGATTATCACGAGGAGAAGGACGGCAGTCTGACCCAGGGGAGCATCGCTTTCCTGAACGCCTTGGGCATCGCGCACAAATGAGACAGCTTACGAGCGGGAGATCGCCATGGCAGACACGGTAACGAACGGTTTCGAAACAGTCCTGGGAGCGATCGCGGACCTCTTGAAGACGGGGGCGAGCCCGGACGTCCTCGAGGCCCAGCGGCTCCTCCTGCGCCGGCTCGCCTTGGAGGGCGACGTGCTCCCCTCGCGGGTGCCGGCGCCGCGCAACATCACGGAGGTCGGGGGCTACATCAACCTCCTGACGACCCTCGGCGAGACCGCCACCCGCGACCAGATGCTCGCCGCGGCCTTGGGGGTCGCCGGCCCGACCCCGGGCTCGATCCTCGGCGAGCTGCCGCCGCCGGTCGGCTTCGGCATCCTCCCCAACGACCGGCCGGCGGGGGCCGCCCAGCCGTCGATCCCCACCGAGATCGTCGTCCGCGCCGACTTCGCGCGCACGCTCAAACCGGCGCTGGCGGCGATCCGGGCGGACGGTTGCGGCCTGCCGCTCCTCGCCCCGCAGCCGGTCCTGCCGCGGGCGGACGAGCCGGCGCCGCAGGGAGACGCCCTCCTCGGCCTTCTCGGCCGCCGGCTCGACCTCGTGCCCGGCACGCTCCTCGCCAATCCCGACACCGACGCCCTCGCCGTCGGGCGCCGCGCGAGCGACCCACCGGACGCCGTGCGCCTCGTCGCGCGCGAGAGCGACGGCGGGACGAAGGTGGCGGAGGACCAGTGGGTCGTCCTCACCTGCTCGGCGAGCGCCTGCCAGCTCCAGCCGGCGGCGCCGCGGCGCCTCCGACCGGTCGAGCCCGACCTCGCCGCCGCCGGCTGGTACCCCGGTTCGCCGGCGACCCTGCCGTCCAAGCTGAGGGCACTGGGCTCCTTCGCCAGCCTGCGCAACCTGACCGGCCTGATCGCGGCCGTGACGACCCTGGGCAGCGAGCTTGCCCTCCTCTATCCACCGCAGCTCCTCGCCGCCTCCTCTCTGGCCGACCGGCGGACCTGGATCTGGAACGGCACCGACTTCGTCGCCCCCTAGAGGGAGGTTCAGCCATGGCTTGGGCAGGCTTCGACGCGGCGAGCTACCCGGGGGACCGGGTGATGCAATACCTGTGGGCCAACTCGCCCCTGGCGTGGACGGGGTTCCGCCTCGGGCCTTCCGCGGAGCAGATCGACGACAGTTGGATGAAGAGCTATGCGGCCTTGGCCGGGCAGGGCTGGGGCATCGCGCCGATCTACGTGGGACGAAAGGACCTGGGCGCCGGCGGGTCGGGGGAGCAGGACGGCCGAGAGGCGCTAGCGCTCGCCAGCGCGGCGGGCCTGCCCGCCGGCGGCACGCTCTACCTCGATCATGACGGCGAGACCGCCGACACCGCCTCTCTCAACTATGTCGAGTCCTGGCTCGCCGCCATCGCGGCGGCGGGCTACCGGGCGGGTCTCCGCGCCCGGCCCGGCATCGCGGCGCGCTTCGCCGGCCGCGATCCGGCGCTCGCCCTCTGGGTCGTCGGCGGCGGCGGTCCGGCCCCGGGGAGCAGCGGTTCCGGAGACACCACGGCGGCCGATTTCAGGCCGCAGCCGGCGCCCGGCGCGAGCGGAGTCGCGGCGGCCGTGCTCTGGCGTCATACGGCGCGGGAGGACAGCCCTCCCCTGACCGGCGGCGGCAGCCCCGACCTGCCGGCGTTCAGCATCGCCGCCGACTGGAGCAGCGCCGTCATGGCGAACCCCCTGGCGGCCTCGGCCTTCACCGCCTTCGCCGACGCGGGCGGTGCCGGTGGCGGTTCGGGCGCCGGGGCGGGAACGGCGATCTCCGCCTCTCCCTTCCCGTTCACCGCCCTGACGATCGCCGTCAACCCCGGTGGCCCGAAGGGTCAGGCGACGCTCGGGATCAGCGACGCCCTGGCGGCGGCGCGGACAGCGAAGAAAATCGATCCCAAAATCAAGATCGCCGTCTTCGACATGACGGATGGCGGGCTGGACTACGGCAAGCTCGACGACGAGGCCATGGTGTTCACCGCCAGCCTCAACAAGATCACGGCCCTGGGCGCCGCCTTCGCTCTCCGCGAGGCGCTCCGGGCGGCGGTCCAGGGCGTTTCGGCCGCCACGGCCAAGGACCTGCTCACGGCCGTCGAGGCGGCCTGGGGCGCGACGGTCCGCAAGCGCTTCGATAAGCGGCCGGCTGATTTCCCCAAGCTCAGCCGGATCTTCAACGTCACCCCGGGCTCGACGCCGGCCTCCTGGAACGTCGGGTTCCAGTCGGATGGTAAATCGCCGTCCGAGCTCGCGGCCCTTCACGACCAGCCGGCCGTCAACTCCCTGCTCTTCCTCGAGCGCATGCTCCTCATGGCCCAGTTCTCGGACACGACCGGAGCGGGCCTGACGATCCGCGACCTCGGCTTCCAGTACATCATGGGGACGATGGCCACCCTCGGCCTCTACGACGCCACCGCGAACAAGGGGCTCTGGCTGGCGAAGGATTACGTGGGCGGCCAGTGGGGCACGGTCCCGAGCTTCGGCGGTCAGCTCGCCCATGCGCGGAGCGTCGCTACGTTCTTCGCCGCCCTCGGAAAGGGGGTCTTCGTCGGCAGCGGTCCCAGCACGGAGATGGTCAACCGCCTCGACCAGCATGGGACGCGGAGCTTCGTCGAGGAAGGTCTCGGGATGGCCACGCCACCCCTCGCCTACTCGGTCCACGCGATGAAGATCGGCCTCTACGAGCTGGATGACCTGCCGGCGACGTCCGGATCGGCCGACGAGGGCGGTTATTACGAGCGCACGGCGGAGGGCAAGACCCTGAAATACGCGCTCGCCATCTTGAACGGTACCCGTGAGACGGTGCGGAGCGCCGCGCGGGTGGTCGACGAGATCATCCTCCAGCGCAATACGCCGTAGGAGTAACGTCAGCTCCCGCGCTCGTTCACCCGGGCTTTCAGCTCTCTCGCGCCCGCTCGCGTTCGACCGGAAGTCCTACACTCCAGCCATGCGACCACGGGACAGCGGGGAGAAGGCCAAAGAGGAGAAGGCCGGGATCACGGACAACGGCGTGAAGAAGACCATCTGGTTCCACGAGGACGAGGCGGAAGCGCTTCGGCTCCGGGCCTTCCAGGACCGGCGGTCCGAGTCGGCGATCGTCCGGGAAGCCGTGCGGCGGTTGCTCGGGATCGAGGACTAACCGCTACTCCTGAAACACCGCCTACCTCCTGCGGGGCTCTCGCCTCCGGCCCCGGAGGCGATCGTAGAGCGGTACCGGCGGAGCGGCCCTTCCCCTCGGTCGTGGACTGCGGCGGCGCGCACGCCGGCCCCGGTGCTCGCTTCGCGGAGCCGTTCGGCCTCCTCCTGTTTGCTCCATGTTTGCTCACCGGAGGCGGGCGATCTCGGGGCGCGGACAGATGATCCTATAACCTCTTTGTATTGAGACGTTTCCATAGCCTGGAGGCGTGAAGGAGGGGCGCTCGACACCGTGATATACCATCACCCTCCTCGCGCGATTGGTCAGGATCGCACGCATGCCACCCTGCGACCCGGATGAAAAGCGAGAGCGCGTCCGGACTGCAAGCGACAGTCCCGCAGCCGTTCAGGATGACGAACCAAGGCTGACTCCAGTTCAACTCCGACGGCTTGATCCGGTCAGGGGCCGACTCCACGGGGATCGCCTGAACCTTGGCCTAACACTTGATCGCTTCGAGCGTGGAGTTCTCGGGCCGCCCGTGCAATCGAGTACGCCATGAGGCTCAACGTCTGAGACAAATCCTGAGCTAAGGCCACTACGGTGGAATCCTGAACAGTTCGAGACAGTCCGGCAATCGTTTCGTCCGACGCCCCCTCTTGGCCCAAACGACTGCGAACATCGCTGGGGATTCCTGCTCGCTGCCACGCCCGCAATCTGGCTTCGAGGGTATCAGGAGTGAAATCCGCGTGCTGGCGGACCGACACGACCGCACGCGCGGCGGTCGTCATGAGTGCCTCAACGGTCGAGCGCAATTCTGATTCGGCTTCCTGATAGCTTGCGCGCTGCATCTGAACGGCCTCTCGGTCGTCGACGAGTCGGGCGCCAAGCAGTCGATTGTGAATATCGCCCAGGGCGTCGAAGAGCATCGCTGCTCGTTCAGCGGCTTCGAGCGCATGCATCACCTCCGTGAATCGCGGGTCTGCGGCCGGCTTCGGGCTTATGCGGCCGGGAATGTCCACCCGGGCGCGATAGCGCGCGTCCGGCTCCGGTGGGTCCAGCGCCTTGTCGCCGAGTCCGCCCGCGATCGCCTGCGCCGCAGACAGGCCGGCTCCGAAGGAAAAGATAGCTAGAATTAGGCCGACCCCCAATGCGGCCAACGCTCCGTCTGCGTAGCCACGCTTCTCGTCGCTTACGCTAACAGTTACCATTAGCGTAAGCGGTGAGACGATGTCGTCGTAGAAATTGTTGTAAGAATCGGAGAAGGAAAAGCGGACGGAATAGACGAACGACTTCGCGAGTGGTTCTCCGAAATTCCGAACCCAAATGCCGGATATCAGCCACGTCCAATTCTTCTTGATCTCGGCAAACAGCAGGTCTGTATGGCCGCCCGGAGCTATGGTCAAGGTTTGACTCTCGACGTCTATGGCGTCGGCAGTCGCGAATGGCGTTTCGACCAGCCTCAGCGAGCCCGTGATGACGATATTGGGGTTATGCGCGCTGTTGGACATGCGGCCGGACAACTTGAAGCCGTGATTTATGAGGAAATCGAACCGCGGAAAAAACGGCGCTGCAGGCACGCTCGGAGCGGATGTATCCGCTGTTCCCTCTGCCCCGAGCCAAGCCCAACCGGCAATCTGATCGGGCATCACCTGCAAATCCGCGGTGATCGAAAACACTACGCCCGTGACATTCGAGGTGACTTCGAGCCGTAGGGTGTTATTCCCGATGTGGTACAGATCGTTCGCAACCCCTCCATTGGCGGGGGGCGCGATCAATCCCTTCTGATCGAGCGTACCCACGCCGTACTGTACGGGCACCACCGGTACAGGCAGACTCTCGAACAGCTTAACATTGAATTTGTCGTGGTAAACACGGGCGGTCACCGTACCAGGCTCGAGGCCGGTTCCATGTAATGAGTGAAGACTCCAGGTAATCGGGATTGGCTGACCGGGCACGACGGACGACACATCGAGAGACACGGCCGTCACGTAAAAGAGCCCTGGGTGGAGAAAGACCGACGCGTCCTGAATTCGTTTGTAGAGATCAAGTCTTCTGGGGATTGTCATGGTCCCTCCTTCTGGGCGAGAAGTCCTTCGGTCGTGGTTAGCTCGCGCCTGGCATGCCCGCCTAGCATCGAAGTCCCCGCAGGTGATGTTCGCAATGGAGCAGTTCTCGCATCAACACTGCTTGAGCTGCCTGACTTTTTCCTCTTTGTTTGCGAAAATCTCGAAAGGAGAGTCAGGGAGTGATCGAACTCTTTTGACGCAGCGTGAAACCGAATGGCGGACTGAGGATCTCCTGCGTCGCATTGCAGAACACACCGTCAACCTTGTAACCCGCCGGACACGGGCCGTAGCACAAAGCGGCAATCCTCTCCTTGTCGGCCGGGCACGACATCGAGTCCCTGCTGCGAAGGTGTCAACGTCAATCCGGTAGGTGCAGCCATCGCTGTGACAGCCTCCGGGCACGTTGAGCAGCCACGTGAGAAGGTCAGGCCGCACTTGTCGTACCAGGGCACCTCAGGCCCTCAGGATGTAGGGAGAGGAGCAATTCCGTCATACCGCATTTCCTAACAATACACCGACCTATTCGTCTGTCAAGGTGATCCTCCAGCGATCGGCACGGAAAAGGGCCTCGGGCAGATAGGCGCCCCGGCAGGGAAAGGCGGCGGAGTCACCTCAGGCAAGCGCACGTTGACACCTCGTCGCTCTCCAGCATAGGAGTGGCCCCGGCTTGACCACCGGGGCGGTCCGCGTGTACCTACCACACCCCATGGAAGCGAGTCGCGAGAGTTGATGGAGCCCTTTCATACGCCGCCTCAGACCTCTGCCCGAGAAGGCTTCCGGGTCGGGGAGGCGGCGGTCGGCGCGCGATGGCGGCTGTTGCGCGCCGGGGCTCAGGTTCTCTCCGATCCCGAGTTGCTCTCGATCCTGTGCCACGCCGGCCGGTCTGAAGCCGCGACTCTCCAGCTTGCCCGCGAGTTGCTCGACGAGCATGGAGGGCTCGCTGGCCTGATGGTCGCCGGCCCCGAGAACCTCAGGCAAAGCGGCCTGGGCAAGGACGGCCTCGCGGTTCTCCTCGCCACCCGAGAGCTGGCTTGCCGCCTCGCCCAGGGACAGATCTCCGGTCGGGCGCCCCTCCTGCGGCCCGCCGAGACGGCGCGCTATCTCCATCTCCGCTATCACCTTCGCGACCAGGAGGTCTTCGGCGCCCTTTTCCTCGATCTCCAGCGGCGCCTGATCGTCGACCGGGAGATCTTCCGCGGCACCCTGGCCCGGGCAGCCGTCGAGCCCCGGGAGATCCTGAAACAGGCGCTCCTCTGCGGGGCCACCGGCGTCGTCCTGTTCCACACGCACCCGAGCGGCAACCCCGACCCCAGCGCCGAGGACTTGCTGTTCACTCGGAGGATGGCGGACGCCGGCGAGATCCTGGGGATCGAGCTCCTCGACCACCTGATCCTCGGCGCTGGCGATCGCTGGGTGTCTCTCAAGGAGACAGGTCTGTGGTAGAGATGCCGATCCCGCCTCAGGGTGCCCCAGACGAGCTCCCAGGCCGGCCAGACCTCGCGGAGATCCGGGGGCACGGACCGGCCAAGCGCGTCCTCGAGATCGCCGCGGCCGGGCAGCACTCCCTGCTCCTGTTTGGGCCGGCAGGCTCCGGCAAAACGATGCTGGCCCGCTGCCTTCCCGATCTGCTGCCGCCCCTGTCCGACGAGGAGGCCGCCGAGGTTTCCGAGACCCACGTCCGGGCGGGGATCGAGCCACCTCGCGGGGGTCGCCCGCCTTTCCGCCGGCCCGGGTTGAGCCTGCGGCCTCTTGGGCTTCTGGGGTCTCGTACGCTCCCCGGCGAGGTCAGCCTGGCGCGCGGAGGGGTGTTGCTCCTCAACGAACTTGGAGCGCTCCGCCCTCTTGTCTTGCGAGCGCTCAGCGAGCTCCTGGACGGCGAGAGCTTCGGGCTCCATTGCCTCCTGACCGCCACCATGCGCTCCTGCCCCTGCGGGCATTATGGGAGTCGGCTCCGGAGCTGCACCTGCACACCGGCAGGGCACCGCCGCTATTGGCAGCCCGTGGCGAGTACCGTGCTGGAGCGGTTTGACCTCGCAGTCGAAGTGCCGATGGTGTGCCTCGTCGAGCTGAGAGGAGCGGTGGGGGAGCAGACGTCCGAGGTCGCCCGCCGCGTCGCTTGGGTCAGAGAGGTTCAGGCGGAGCGGTTGGGGCCGCACCCGGGACGCCTCAACGCCGCGATGACCCTACGGGAAATCGAGCGTCACTGTGGGCTAGACCCAGCCGGCAAGTCTCTCCTGGATACGGCCGAAAAGGAGCTGAGGCTTGCCCCTCGGGCCGTTCACGCCATGCTGCGAGTCGCCCGGACGATCGCCGACCTTGGCGGATCCGCGACGGTTCGCCTCTCCCACCTGGCTGAAGCCATCCAGTACCAGAGCGACCGCCACCGCTGATGGGGAATGGCGCCCGATGAAGCCACCCCGGACGATTTCGGCCGCGGTCACCGTTCACACGAAATCTTGCAGCACGCCGGGGCGGCTATGCCGCCTCGTTTCTATCAAACGGCCCCGGGGCGGGATTGTCGCCCGACCCGGAGCCTAACCCGAGCACAGGAGATACCCCCATGCCCGAGCTGACCCCGCAGTCTACTCCTCCCCCCGACCTGCCCATCCCCGCCCACGACGAGCCCCCCGAGGACGATCCACCGGCCGCCATCCCGCCGATCATCGACCCCCAGCTCTTCGAGGAGTTCATCACCTTCCGCGAGACGTTCCTGGTCTTCGTGACGGACCCCGCCGCCAATGCCATCCTCCGGGGCTTTGGCAGACTCCTCTTTGACGGCATCTTGGCCGTCTGGGGAGACTGGCCCGATCCCCCGGAGGGCATGCTCCGGGCGAGCCTGCGGGCGGCTGTCGCGGATCTCCGCCACGTCCAAGGCGCGCTCCTGGAGTGGACCGGCGAGAGCTTCGCGCCCGACACGCCGCACGAGGAGTTTCTCGCCAGTGTCGGAACCGACGTGGCGCATGCTCTGGGCGAGTTGGTCGACCGCCTGGAGAAAGAGCTGGGCTCCTGGCGGGGAGGGGCGTAGCTATTGGCACCAGGTAAATCGAGCGTCAGGGCGTGGTGTGATGCAAACGAGCCGTACGCAAAATTCAAAGGCATTTCTACCGCCTTCCGTGCTGGTGCAAAGACAAGGGCAGCCGGGAAGTCCCGAGAGGATTGCCGCTACGGGCGAAGGGATCTCGCCGACGCCTGGCGGCAAGGATTCGACGGAATGGATGCCTTTCTCTCTGCCGGTGGAATCCTCGTTTGCGACCAATGCGGACACGTTCTAGGCGGAGCCTAAAAATCGAATCGAGGAGCGTGCTCTCGATCGGCTCAGGCGGCAGGAAACCCGGCAGGCACCAGGGCGAGCATCGGCTTGCCCGCCCCCATCGGCACGACGAGCTGCAGGGAGTGCCCGCCGGGCGCCGCGATCTCCAACCCACGCTTCGCCGTCTCCAGCCCTCGTACCTGCGCCAGGTTTAGCCGCAATACGGTTCATTTAAGGCGTCTTATGTAGGGGAGGGGCTTGTCCCCTCCCTCGCCCGTAGGGCGAACTTTGAACAGCCCGGGGCTTCAGCCCCGGGTTGGCAGGCCGACAATTCTCCAAGCCCCGAAGGGC
>Ga0193706_1000031_pt1 | contig 156710 bp, 118 predicted proteins | sample U3c1metaG_FD_160130 | JGI IMG/M metagenome (GOLD analysis project Ga0193706, IMG submission 160130) | Soil microbial communities from a riparian zone of the East river system, Colorado, United States - U3c1 | ecosystem: Environmental > Terrestrial > Soil > Riparian zone | place: USA: East...
TTCACCATAATCCCTAGTTATCCTTTATAGCTAGTTTTATTGTCACTTGACTGGCCTAGCCAGCCCTCATTATCTACTTAGGACGTTTTACTACTTAGCAGAGCTTAACAAGCTGCCAAAATTCCGCGCTCTACAAAGGGTCCACGCCTTGACGACCGGGGGCCTCATAAGAGTTAGCGCCTGCACCGTAGTTCCCTGGGAAGAAGTGGCGCTCCACAAGCTCAATGAGGATGTGCAAGACCTTGATGTGTAGCTCTTGCACACGGTCGGCGAACTCACAAGCGGGCGTGCAAATATGGACAGAACAGAGACGGGCAAGCGTAGCGTCTCGACGACCCGTAAGGCCGATAACTCGCACTCCCATCGATTGCGCCACCTCAGCGGCGCGAAGCACGTTCTTGCTCGAGCCACTAGTACTGAGGGCAACAAGGCAGTCGCCAGGACGACCGTGCGCCTCAAGGTATCGAGAGAACACCTGCTCGAACCCCAGGTCATTTCCGACGCAGCTCAGATACCCTGCATCACTGATTGCGATAGCAGCAAGCGCAGCCCGATCTCTGCGGTAGCGCCCGGTGAGTTCTTCAGCGAAGTGCATTGCATCGCACATCGAGCCTCCGTTACCGCAGGAGAACACTCGCCCACGGCGTTCAAACGTCTCGACAAGCAATGCGCCTGCTTCGGAGATTGCCTCCAGCGCAGCTTTGTCTGCTAGCAATTTAACAAGCGCGCTCTTGGCCTCGCACAGGCTGTACTCAACGTACCTATTCACGGAAGGCCTCCAGTTTGTGACGCATAACGGGATGCTGCTAACTGGTGGCGTAGCCGTCTGGTGAGCAGCGGGCTTCTGCGGCTTTCGGATCGCCTAACACCATCTTCTACCCTTGAGCTTCCAGCTCTGCAAGTTCAAGCACCCGGGCCATTAACGACTCCCGATAAAAAGAGATGTCGCCATCGACCTCGATCATCGGCTGAGTAGCTGCTGCCGCGAAAACTGCCTCTTCGGTCGGAATGCCTCCATCTGGGAGTCTAGGAAGAGTCCACCCTGGAACGCCCCCTTCCGATTCGAGAAGTTGCGGCAGGGCTCGCATCCCGAAGAAGACAGCCGTTGCCCTTTTAAATTCTCCCTTGAAGAGCTTGCCGACCATAAACATTCCAGCCTCTACATTACGCTCTCCCTCGGGGAAACCCTCAGTTTCTTGGTTGACCCGCAGAAGGTCATCAGCTGTAGGCTCTACACTGTTCGCTAGATCCAGAATCGAGTCCGAACTCACCGTGTTCTCCTAGAGTTCTAATACAAAGTTCGGAGACGTCATCTTGCTCAATCGGCAAGGAGCACCAATATCTACGAGGAGCCACGACCGATGTGATCCCCAGAGCCATTCATCTTCTCTCTCTCCTAATTCGCGCCGCATGGCTTGCCGCAGAACAGTGAATTATACCTCACCACTCCGTGCTGCCTTATCGACATCCCTGCGGGTCCGAGGCAGGAGATGAAACATAGCTATAGAGAAATGTTTCTTACTTCCTTAGCTTTCCTCAAGAGTAGGTGATGCCAGGGATCGCGTCAAGCTTGAGGAATGCTGTCGTTCAAGACAGCTAGGGACAAGAGCTTCCACGAGTTCTGAACTCTGCCCGCAGTGGCCTTCACGCTCCAGTGGCCGAGAATCTCCTGCCCGTCCGGATGTCGTCGCCGGCCATGTGATGACAAGCGCCATTTCGCCGAACGAAAAGAGCCAAGGGGAACGGCCCCGCTCCCGTTCCCCTGGCAAAGGTACTTCAGTTGTCAAAGAGCACGCGCCCTCCATCGGGGGAAAGCTCCGGACCGGCCTCGACGCCTGGCATGACGGCGGAGTCCCTGGATCCGGAAGATTCCCCGAGGTCTCTCGACGGCCGACTTCAGCGCTTCGAGAGGTCTCTGGACAGACGGCTACGATGTACATAGACTATTGACCAGGGAACGAGATGTCAAGCCGCTCGAGAGGGGACCTTCGAAGGGTCTCGTCCGGGTTTGAGGTCCCCTGAAACCTCTTTCGGCAACGATTTTGTTGATTTTCCCTCGCTGATGGCCGACTTTCCCCATGGGGAATGAACCATTCCCCAGGCTTCGCGGGACGTTCCCTCTGGGAAATGAAACATTCCCGGGATGCACATTGATCGAGAGGGCTGTGCGCCTCCCATTCCCCGTTTCGCGGAAGGCGTCTTGCCCGGGGAATGACCCATTCCCCTGCCGTCATTGAACCCGAAGGATGGGGAATGAGGCGGAGTGGAAGGCTCGGGTCTCGTTCCCTGAAGGGAATGGGGTGTCTGGGATGGGGAATAGGCCGTGAGAAGCAGACGAGGGGACACGAAAGGTGGGGAATGCCTCTCGGGGTGTGGGGAATGAGGCTCGCAGTGGGCTCTTTGACAACTGAATCGAATCACCCAGGCGGGGCGAAAGGGGGCTCGCTCCGCCTTATGTTCGTGCCGGTAGCGCCTCCAGCAGCCGCATCAGCGCCGCGGGCTCGACCGGCTTGGTGAGATGGCGGTCGAAGCCGGCTTCGCGGGCTTGCCGCTGGTCTTCTTCCTGTCCGTAGCCGCTGATGGCGATCAGATGAGATTCGGCGGTCTCTTCCGCCTCGCGCAGGGCGCGGGCGAGGTCGTAGCCGTCCATCCCTCCGGGGAGGCCGATGTCGCAGAGCGCCACCTGGGGGTGAAAGCGGCGGGCGATCTCCAGTCCGTCCCGCCCGGTGTAGGCGACCTCGACGGAATAGCCGGCGAGCTCCAGCAGCATCCGCAGGCTGTCGGCCGCGTCGCGGTTGTCCTCGACGACGAGGATGCGCAGCGGCCTTGCCGGCTCCGATACCGCGGCGCCGCTCCCGGCCACGGCGGGCTCGGCCTCCAGGAGCGGCAGGCGGACGGTGAAGGTGGAGCCGCGGCCCGGCCCGGGGCTCGCCGCCCGCACCTCGCCGCCGTGCAGATCGACCAGCCCCTTGACCAGGGCCAGCCCGAGCCCCAGGCCGCCGCGGCTGCGGTCGAGGCTGCCGTCCGCCTGGCTGAAGGGCTCGAAGAGGCGGGCCAGGATGTCCGGGTCCATGCCGATCCCGGTGTCCTCGACGGTGAGCACGGCCTGGCCGCTCTCGCGGTCGGCCGCGAGGCGGACCCTGACCTTCCCGCCGGGATTGGTGAACTTGTTGGCGTTCTGGAGCAGGTTCCCCACCACCTGCGACAGGCGGGTGGGATCGCCGCTCAGCCAGATGGGCTCCAGCGGCAGCTCCTGATCGAGCTCCAGGCCGCTGGTCGCGAGCAGGCCGCGGAGATCGGCGACGGCAGCGGCGACCAGGGGCACCAGGTCGAGCCGCTCGGCGCGGAGCAGGATCTTGCCGCGCGAGACCCGCGAGACGTCGAGCAGGTCGTCCACCAGGCGCGCCATATGGGCCACCTGGCGGTCGATCATCTCCCCGACCTGCAGCAGGCGCGGATCGGCGGGGCCGATACGGCGCAGCACCTCGACGGAGTTGCGGATCGGCGCCAGGGGGTTGCGCAGCTCGTGGGCCAGCATGGCGAGGAACTCGTCCTTGCGGCGGTCGGCCTCGCGGAGCCGCTCGGCGCTCTCACGCAGGGCCTGCTCGGCGAGCTTGCGCTCGGTGACGTCGCGCGCCACCGCGAGAAAGTGCTCGCCGTCGAACCGCGACCGGTAGTCGGCCCAGACGATCGCGCCGTCCGCCCGGCGCATAGGGAACTCCCCGGCCCAGCGACCGGTCTCCCGGAGCGACCGCTCGACCTCGTCCGCGATCTCCTGCCAAGCGGGATCGATGTATTGGCTGTAGTGGGAGCCGATAAGCCGCTCGAGAGGGGTGCCCAGCATCTCGGCGGCGGCGAGGTTGGCGTCGACGTAGGTGCCGCCGGCGTCCCCGATCAGCACGGCGTCCGAGGTCGACTCGAAGAGCGACCGGTACTTCTCCTCGCTGGCGCGGAGGGCCTCTTCCGCCCGGCGCTGCTCGGTGACGTCGATGAGCGAGCCGACCCATTCGCGGATCTCCCCCGCCGGCCCGCGCACCGCCACCGCCCGCGAGAGGACCGAGCGGACCTCGCCGGACCGGGCGAGGATCCGGTACTCGACCCGGTAGGGCTCGCCGGTGGCCATGGACGCGTCCCAGGCCGCCCGGGCCCGCTCGCGGTCGTCCGGATGGATGCTCTCGAACCACCCCGTCCCCTGCTGCTGCTCCGGAGTCTGGCCGGTGACCTCTTCCCACCAGTGCTGCGTGCTCTCGAACTGACCGGCCAGGGAGGTGGGATCCCAGTGCCAGACCGCCTGGCTGATCGCCTCGGCCAGGGCCCGGTAGCGCGCCTCGCTCTTGCGCAGCGCCTCCACCGCCGGGTCCTGGGTCGGGTGCTTCATAGCGGTTGAATTGTACGGCGGTACAGACAGAAAATGCTTGACTACACCGGCAGCGTCACCACGACCTCCAGCCCCCCCTCGGGCCGGTTGCGGGCGGTGATGCCGCCGCCGTGCTCCTCGGCGACGCGGCGGGCGATCGGCAGCCCCAGGCCGGTGCCGGTGTCGTGGGTCGAGAAGTAGGGGTCGAAGATGCGCGGCAGGAGCTCGGGGGGCACACCGGGGCCGGAGTCGAGGACGGCGATGCGCGCGAAGCCGTTCTGCTGATCCATCCTCACGGTCACCAGGCCGCCGTTGGTGGTGGTGGCGCGCAGGGCGTTCTCGATCAAATTGCGCACCGCCCGCTGCAAGAGCTTGGAGTCGAAGCGGGCGACGACCTCCGGGGTCTCGGCCTCGAACTCGACGGAGACCCCGGGCGGCGGCGCCGCGCGGTACCCCTCGACCAGGTCGGCCATGCTCGCCACCAGGTCGGCCGGCTTGGGATCGATGCGCGGGATCGAGCTGTAGGCCGAGAACTCGGAGGCGATCGAGCGCAGCTCGTCCACCTGGGTCAGGATGTTGGTGGTGCAGCGCTCGAAGACGCGGTCGAAGTGCTCGGGATCGTGCTTGTAGACCTCCATCATGTGCTCGGTCGAGAGGCGGATGGGGGTCAGCGGGTTCTTGATCTCGTGGGCGATCATGCGCGCCATCTCCGCCCAGGCGAGCAGGCGCTGGCTGCGCAGGACCTCGGTGGCGTCCTCGACGACCAGCAGGGCCGAGGGCTCGCCGGCCCCCGGCAGCGGCACCCAGACCAGCGACCACTCGCGCTCCCCTCCCCCGTCCGCCGCCGCCAGGCGCACGGTGCCGCGGGCCATCTCGGAGTCGGTGGTGGCCAGGAAATCGGCCACCGGCCGCAGCCGCTCCCAGCGCGCGACGGACGCCTCCAGGCTCTCCCCGACGCCGGTGCCGAGCAGCTCGGCGGCGACCCGGTTGTGCATCAGCACCCGCCGGTCGTGGTCGAGGGAGACGACGCCGGAGGTGATGTTCTCGACCATCCGCTCGCTGACCTGCTTCTCGCGCACCAGCCGGTCGCGGGCGTCGGCGATCTTGCGCGCCATCTCGTCGACGGCCTCGACCAGCAGGGCCAGCTCGAGCTCGGTCGGCGCGAGGTCGAGCGAGGGGGCGCCGGCGGCGATCCGGCGGGTGCCCTCGACGAGCTGCATCAGCGGCCTTGTGAAGTTGCGCGCCAGCCGCCGGCCGACGGCAACCAGGAGGGTGAAGAGGGCCGCCGTCACCAGCAGCCCCTGCCGGCGGAGCTGCGCGAGCTGGCGCGCCCCCTCCTCCTGCTGGGCGAGCAGGGGCATGGAGAGGAACAGCCGGTCGTTGCCGGAGGCGCCGGGGATGCGCAGGGGGGCGTACATCTCCAGATAGGTGGTGTCCCCCACCCGATTGAAGCGCGAGTCGAGCCCGTAGCCCAGGAGGTCCAGGCGGCGGTAGATCTCGCCGGGGATGCGCTTGGGGAGCAGGCCGGCGGTGAACAGCTCATGGCGGCTGGAGGCGTGGATGGCGCTCCCCCAGTAGAGGTTCACCTCATGGCGCACGATGCCGGATAGGTAGATCAGGAGCTGGTCGCCGAAGACGGTGTCGACGCCGAAGCCGGGGGGAAGGTTGAGCAGCCGCTCGCCGAGGATCTGCTGGGCCGAGTTGAGCGCCGCCTCGCCGGCCACCCGCTGGTCGCGGTGCAGCCGCTCTTCCATCGAGCGCACCAGCACGAAGTAGAGCAGGACGAGCGGCACCAGCAGCAGGAAGGTGTAGACGATCATCAGCCGCTTGGAGTAGGAGCGCACGGTGCGCCGCGCCAGGTCGATGAAGGTAGCGCGCGGCAGCGCCAGCAGCAGGAGCGGGGGCACGGCGAGGGCGAGCAGCATCAGCACTCCCAGGCTCCAGTTGCCGGTGCGCTCCAAAGCCTCGATGGTGTGCTGGAAGGGGAGGTAGATCACCTCCCACCCCCGCGGCGAGGCGCGGGCCCAGGCGTAAGCCGGCCCTTCCGGGGTGGTCAGCACCGCCCGCGAGCGCCCCCCCTTCGAGCGGCGCAGCTCGGCGGGGAGCGGCGGATCCTCCTCCCAGGGGGAGAGCGCGGCGCGGCCGTCCGGCGTGTAGAGGGCGTAGAGCGCCGGCTGGGCGATCTCCTCGGTGGCGGCGACCCCCGGCCCCCCCTTGAGCAGCCCGACGTCCACCTCGCTCAGGCGCCGCCAGTCGTGCACCTCGAAGCCGGGGCGCGGCAGCAACCAGTAGCGGACGGTCCCCCAGGGACGGCCGGCGAAGCGCAGGGGGACGGCGTCGGAGATCAGGAACCCCTTCTCCCAGAGCGGCAGGTCGAGATCCTGCCAGCGGCCGGGGGCGGTGTCGACCATCCCCTGATCGGTCAGCGGCATGCCGAAGGAGAAAGAGGACGGGGACGCGTTGTCGCGCTGCACCACGAGCGCCGAGAGCGAGTGGTGGCGGGCCAGCGGGGAGTCCCTCCAGAGGGCGTAGGCGAGATCCTGCCGCTCGAGGCCCACCGGCGTCCGCGGCACCACCCGCTCGAGGTCGATCCTCTGGAAGTGATCGCGGATCTCCGCCGACACGGAGGCGACCTCGGCGCGATTGGGCGGCGCCAGGCGGGTCAGCAGCTCGCCGCCGGCGTACTCGCGCAGCCGCAGGCGGTAGGCCGTCTCCCAGACGCCGGCGGCGGCGAAGACGGCCATCAGCACCAGGCCGACGAGGGCGAGCCCCTCCCGCAGCCGCCGCTGGCCGGCGTAGACGGCGGCCAGGGCGCCGCCGCCGGCGAGCAGGGGGAGCCCCAGCAGCGGCCGGTCGCAGAGGGCGGCGCCGCCGAGCAGCAGGGCGACGGCGATCCAGGCCACGCGGTCCCCCGGCGCCTTCTCGGATCGCCCCGGGCGCCCGGCGAGGCAGAAGAGGCCGAAGGCCGCACCGGTCAGCCCGAGGCGCAGGGCGAAGGCGTCGGTCGAGACCAGGATGCCGCCGGAGAGGTCGAGCGGTCCCCAGAAGCGCTGGAGAGCCCAGGCGGCCAGGAACAGCACCCCGACGGCAGCCACTCCCTGGACCCAGGACAGCACGCGGTTTCCCCGCCAGGAGCGCGAACCCGCGCCCAGGGCGGCGATCGCCAAGCCGGCGAGCAGCGCCCCCGCGGAGCGTGGCGGCACGGCCATCGCCGCTCCCAGCGCGATCAGGCCGCCCACCGCCAAGGGGGTGACCTGGCGCGCCGGCCGGTCGCCGGCCGGTATTACCGGCATGGGTCCACCGGCCGGCATGGGTCCGCCGGCCGGCAGCACGAGGCGGAGCAGGCGCAGCAGGGCGATCGAAAGCAGGGCCAGACCGATCGCCGCCCAGGCCACGCGGTCCGCCAGCTCCCAGGCGGCGGGGGGCGCGGAGGCCGATTGGCGCTCCACCACCAGCACCGGGGCGCCCCGGAGCCTCACCAGATCGGTATCGGGCACCGCCTGAACCGGGTCGTCCACCACCGTCCAGCGGGCCGGCCGCGATCCCGGGAACGGCAGGGTGTCCGTGGGGAAGCTGACGCCGGAGGCCACCCGCCACGGCCGGTGGGCGTCGCCGAGCGGCTGGAGGACGAGGAGCGTCACGGCGCTGAAGCTCGCCTGGTAGTAGAAGTCCGAGCGCGGGAGCTTCTCCGGCAATTCGTGGAGCAGCCCCTCCCCCGCCCAGGCGACCGGCACGCCGTCCGGATCGAGCAGCAGCAGGGCCCGCCGCCCCTTCCCCTCACCGATCTCGATCCGCGACAGCCGGCTGAACGCCTCCAGGCGAGCCCGCGGCGTCTCGGCGGGAACTTTCAGGACGGCGGCGGCCGCGCCAGCCTCGGTCCGCAGGTCTTTCCAGATCTCGGCGTACTCCCTCCGCATCTCGCGGATGCGCTCCTCCCGCGCCGGGCGCTCGAGGCGGCCGGCGGCCCAGCCGGCGATCAGCGCCAGCACCGCCAGGGCGAGGATCGGACCGCCGATCCGCCGCTCGCGTGAAGGGCGCAGCGACAGCCAGGCGAGGGCGAGGATCAGCAGGACGAGAGCGGCCCAGGCGTGCGGCAGCAGCGGGGCCGCCACCATGCCGGCGACCAGGAGGATCTCGGCGAGGGCCAGCCGCGCCGGCTCGCGCTCGTGTGTCACTTCGGGGACATCTTGGGAAGCATCGGCAAGTCCACGCCGCGCTCCCGGGCGCAGGCGATCGCCTCCGGGTAGCCGGCGTCGGCGTGGCGAACGACGCCCATGCCGGGATCACCGGTGAGGACCCGCTCCAGCCGCCGCGCCGCGGCCTCGGAGCCGTCGGCCACGATCACCATGCCGGCGTGCAGCGAGTAGCCGATGCCGACGCCGCCGCCATGGTGGACGGAGACCCAGGTGGCGCCGTTGACGGCGTTGAGCAGGGCGTTGAGGATCGGCCAGTCGCCGATCGCATCCGAGCCGTCGCGCATCCCCTCGGTCTCGCGGTTGGGCGAGGCGACCGAGCCGCAGTCGAGGTGGTCGCGGCCGATCACGATCGGCGCCTTCACCTTCCCCGAGGCCACCAGGTCGTTGAATACCTTCCCGGCCTTGGCGCGCTCGCCGTAGCCAAGCCAGCAGATGCGAGCCGGCAATCCCTGGAAGGCGACGCGCTCGCGGGCGAGGCGGATCCAGCGGGCGAGCGCTTCGTCTTCCGGGAAGGTGGCGAGGATCGCCTCGTCGGTCGCCGCGAGGTCCTCCGGATCGCCGGAGAGGACGGCCCAGCGGAACGGCCCCTTGCCCTCGCAGAACAGCGGCCGGATGAACAGCGGCACGAAGCCGCCGATCTCGAAGGCGCGCGTCTCGCCGGCCGCCAGCGCCTGGCCGCGCAGGTTGTTGCCGTAGTCGAAGGTGACCGCCCCGCGCTCCTGGAGCGCGAGCATGGCGCGGATGTGGGCCGCCATCGAGTCCATCGAGCGCGCGATGTAGGCCTTGGGGTCCGCGTCGCGCAGGCGGAGGGCCTCGGCGTAGGGCATGCCGTGCGGCAAGTACCCCTGGAGGGCGTCGTGGGCGGAGGTCTGGTCGGTCAGCGCATCCGGCACCAGCCCCGTCGCGACCAAGTGATCGAGGAGATCGACGGCGTTGGCTTCGACAGCGATCGAGATCGCCTCGCGGCGGTCGCGGGCGGCGAGGGCCTGCTCGACGGCCGCCGGGATGCTCGGGGCCACCGTATCGAGATAGCGGGTGGCGAGCCGGCGCTCGATGCGCGAGCGGTCGACCTCGGCCACCAGGCAGACTCCCCCGTTCATGGTGACGGCGAGCGGCTGGGCGCCGCCCATGCCGCCGAGGCCGGCGGTGACGGTGAGGCGGCCGGCGAGCGAGCCGCCGAAGTGCTGGCGGGCGCACTCGGCGAGGGTCTCGTAGGTGCCCTGGAGGATCCCCTGGGTGCCGATGTAGATCCAGGAGCCGGCGGTCATCTGGCCGTACATGGTGAGGCCGAGCCCCTCCAGGCGGCGGAACTCGTCGGCGGTGGCCCAGTGGGGGACCAGCATCGAGTTGGCGATCAGCACCCGCGGAGCCTCGGCGTGGGTCTTGAACACCGCCACCGGCTTGCCGGACTGGACGAGCAGCGTCTCCTCGTTCCCCAGCCGCCGGAGGGTGTCGACGATCGCCTCGAAGCACTCCCAGTTGCGCGCCGCCTTCCCTGAGCCGCCATAGACCACCAGCTCCTCCGGCCGCTCGGCGACCTCGGGGTCGAGATTGTTCATCAGCATCCGCAGCGCGGCCTCCTGCTGCCATCCGCGGCAGGAAATCTCGGAGCCGCGGGGAGCGCGGACGGTACGGGGGCGGGCGACGGCGGGCGGAGGGGTGGCGATGGTCATGGGGGTATTCTACAATCGAGTCGATGGAACACCTCCCTCCCACACTCCAGGAAGCGGTCCGGAAGCTCGAAGCGGGGCTGCGCAACCTCTACGGAGAGCGCTTCCGCGGGCTCCTCCTCTATGGATCGTATGCCCGAGGCGATGCCCGCGAGGGGAGCGATGTGGACCTTCTTCTGCTGCTCGAGGGCCCGGTAAACTCGTTCCGGGAGGTACTGCGCATGGAGCCGGTCACCTGGCCGCTCTCCCTCGAATATGACACGGTGCTTTCCGTGACCCCGATGAGCCTCGACTCCTTTGAGCGGCAGGACAGCCTCTTTCTCCGCACCTTGCAGCAGGATGTCGTCCCGGCTTCCTAATGACGACAGCGCAGGCCTACCTCAAGAAGGCGGAGCGCTCCTTTCAGGTGGCAGACACCCTGCTGAAGCGAGGTGATGCCGATTTCGCGGCGTCCAGGGCGTACTACGGTTACTTCTATACCGCCCAGGCTCTATTGCTGGTCCATGGCGTTCCCCGCCTTTCGCGCCACGGCCAGTTGCTCGCGCAGTACGGCCTCCACTTCGCGAAAACCCAGCGTCTGGACCCCCGTTTTCATCAGCTCTTGATCCGGGCTTTCAAGACTCGGGAGCTGTCGGATTACGAGGTCGGTGAAATGGTCGATACAGAGATCGTAGAGGAGTTGATCTCGGAAGGGTTCAAGTTTCTCTCCGCCGCAACCCAGTACATCGAAAAGACCGAGGATGAAGCTCCCTAGATTCTCCACCTGCCTGAGCGACTGGCAAAGAATGAAATTCCGAACCCCCGTCGCGCTTTTTCTCCTTTCAATCACATCCGCGGATCTTCGCGCCGCCACCCTCGACGAGGAGGCCGGCGCCTTCCTGAACATCGTCGCCGTCTCCGGGCGGGAGCAGCCCGCCGCCGATTTCATCGCCGGACGCCTGGCGGGGCTCCCCGCCACCCGGGATGCGCTCGGTGACGTGGTGCTCACCGTCGGCTCCGGGGAGCCGCGGCGGCTGGTGGCCTGCGCGCTCGGCGAGCCGGGGCTGATCGTCAGCAGTATCCGGGAAGATGGCTATCTGCGGGTGGTTCCCGACGGCAGCCGGCTGCTCGGGGCGCTCTGGACGCAGTCGTTCGAGGGGCAGACGGTCGTGATCGGCGGCGCGCAGGGATGGCGGGCCGGCGCGGTGGTCCTGCCGTCGATCCATCTTCAGCAGGGGGCGAAAGGGCTTCGCGAGCAGCCGTTCTCGGCGGAGGATCTCTATATCGACGTCGGCGCCGAGAGCGCGGCCGAGGTCGCGGCGATGGGAATCCGGCTGATCGATCCGGTGGCCCTCATCCGCCGCCCCTCGAAGATGGCTGGCGGACTGGTGGCCGCTCCCGCCGCCGCACAGAAGGGAGCTTGCGCCGCCTTGGCGGACGTGGCGCGTCGGTACTCAGCAGGAGCCGGCACGGTCGTCTTCACGTGGACGGTTTCCGACGGCCTGAACCGCGCCGGGCTCCAGCACATCGCTCGCCAGCGCGGCCCCTTTCAGGAGGTCCTACTGATGGGTCCCGGCTTTGGCTGGGAGGCCGTCGAAGGGAAGCCGCCCGCCCCGAAACCGCTCCCGGTCCCCGGCTCGGGACCGATCTCCGCCGGCAAGCTGCCCGCCGCGCTGACCGGGACCGTGGCCGCCCCTCATCTCGAGCCGGGCGGGCCCAAATGGGGAGCCGCGCGCGTGGGTTATCTGGGGCTCCCCGCCCGCTACCCGGGGACGCCGGTCGAGACGATCGCCTTCCGCGACGTCCAGGCGCTCTCGGAGGCCGTGCTCGAGGCGCTGGGAGGACGCGGTAGATCGGCGGTGGCCGCTCCCCCTCTCCCGGCCCCACCGGCGATCGTCGAGACGGGAACCGGTCACCAGGAGGCCGCCCGCCTCCTCGCCACGCTGATCGCCCGCTATGGCGTGAGCGGGGCCGAGGCGCCGGTCCGCGAGGAGGTCTTGCTCAGCCTGCCGGCCTGGGTGAAACCCGAGACCGACGCCAAGGGGAACGTCACGGTGACGATCGGCGGCGGCGGCGATCCCATCCTCTTCGTGGCCCACATGGACGAGGTCGGCTTCCGCGTCGAGGAGGTGCTGCCGGACGGCCGGCTCCGGCTCCAGAAGCGGGGCGGGCTGATCTCCTCCGTCTGGGAGGCCCAGGCCGCCCTGGTCCACGGCGACCGCGGTCCGGTCGCCGCCGTCTTCGAGCCCCGCGCCGACTGGTGGACTGCCGGCAAGGCGCCCCTCCCCGATCCTCCCACCGTCTACCTGGGGGCCTCCTCGGCGCGCGAGGCCGAGGCGCTCGGCATCCACGCGGGGAGCACGGTCACCATGCCGAAGCGGATGTTCCGCATCGGCGCCCACCGTGCCGTCGCCCGCGGCTTCGACGACCGCGCGGGCTCGACCGCCCTGCTCCTCGCCCTGCGGCGGCTCGACCCGGCGAAGCTTCGCCGGCGGGTGATCTTCGCCTGGTCGGTCGAGGAGGAGGTGGGCCTCAACGGCGCCCAGGCGCTCGCGGAGCGCCTGGGGAGTCTCGCCGAGGTCCACGCGATCGACACCTTCGTCTCCTCCGACTCCCCCATCGAATCGGCGCGGTTCGCCGGCGCCCGGCTCGGCCACGGCCCCGTGCTGCGGGCCATGGACAACGGCTATCTCGCGCCGCGGGAGACGATCGACCACTTCCTCAGCGTGGCCAGACAAGCGGGAGTGCCGATCCAGGTGGGGTTCACGGGCGGAGCGACCGACGCCATGCCGTTCCTGCCGGACGGCGCGGCCCTGCTCCCCTTCTCCTGGCCGGGGCGGTACTCGCACTCACCCGTCGAGGTGGCGGACCTGCGGGACATCGAATCGCTGGTGAAGCTGATCGTCGCCGTGGCGACGGCACCGCCAGGCGGCTCGGACCCGCTCAGACCTTGATGCCGTAGCGCTCCATCTTGATGGCGAGGCCGTTGCGGGAGAGACCGAGCAGCCGCGCCGCCTGGGACTTGTTGTTGTTGGTGCGGCGCAGGGCCTCGCGGATCGCCACCTGCTCGGTGCCGCTGACCAGGCGGTCGAGCTCGAGATCGGAGGCGGCGTCGACCCGCGAGGTGGCGGCGAGCGGGCCGTTGCGCACCCGCTCGGGCAGCAGGTTGACGTCCACCGGCCGGCCGGCCGGGGCCATGTGCACGAGCTGGCGGGCGATGTTCTCGAGCTCGGCGAGATTGCCCGGATAGTCGTAGCTCAGCAGCGACGACATCGCCTTGACGGTGATCCCCTGAATGCGCTTGCCGGTCTCGTGGCAGAACCGGTTGATGCAGGACTGGATCAGCAGAGGCAGGTCCTCGCGCCGCTCGCGCAGGGGGGGCACCTCGATCATGAACTGCGACAGCCGGTAGGCGAGGTCGACCCGGAAGCGGTCGCCGGCCACCGCCGAGTCGAGCGGCGCCCGGCTCCCCACCACCAGCCGCACGTCGACGGCATGGGCCTCGTTGCTGCCGGCGGGCTCGACCTGCCCCGAGCGCAGGAAGCGCACCAGGCGCGACTGGAGGTCGATCGGAAGCTGCTCGATCTCATCGAGGAACAGGGTGCCGCCGTTGGCGAGCAGGAGCTTCCCCTCGCGCCGCACGGGCGCCCCCTTGCCCGCGATCTCGGCGCCGAAGAGGTCCGCCTCGATCTGCTGTGGCTTCGCGCCGCCGCAGGTCGCCGTGATGAAGGGGGCGTGGCGGCGGCGTCCGGAGAGATGGAGCGAGCGGGCCAGCAGGTCCTTGCCCACCCCCGGCTCGCCGGAGAGCAGCACGTGGACCGGCGGATCGACCGCGAAACGGAGCTGCTCGACGACCTGCTTCATCGCCTGCGACTCGCCGACCAGGAGGTTCGGATCGAGCGTCAGATCCTGCTGCCCCGGATGGCCCGGCAGGATCGGCTCATACCAGCCGACGTGATGCACCAGGCCCAGCACCAGCAGGTGGCTCAAGGCGCTCAGCGAGGTGACCGGCGACCACTCCTCGGGCGAGAAGCGCGGGAAGGCGGCGGCCAGCGTGTAGGTGCGGTCGAGCGCGACGAAGGAGTGGTAGAAGATCCAGGCCGGCGCCTCCCCGAGCTCGCCGAGGAACGAGCCCCCCTTTTCCGGGCTGCGGGTGGCCTCGCGGTTCTTCATCACCTGACTCAGCAGCGCCTCGCCGCTCGCCAGCCAGCCCGAGTCGGTGGTCACCACGAGCTTGAGAGCGGCCCCTTCCAGCTCCCCCACCAGCAGGAAGACGGCGCCGCCGCCGAAATCCGCCAGCACCTCGTTCAACAGCGCCTCGGAGGTGATGCGGCTCTCGGCGTCGCCGAGCACCCACTCGCTGATCCGGTTGAGGTGCTCGATCATCCGGAACGGGGTGATCGACGGCGGCCCGTCCGCCTTCCTCTCCTCCACCGGCGGGGCCGGGGCCTTCTCCGGCCCGGGGGCGACGTCCTCGACCAGCAGGGTCACCCCGCCCAGCCGGATCTCGTCCAGCACCTCGAGCGTGGACTCCCGCACCTTGCGCCCGCTCACCAGCAGCCCCTTGCGCGTCCCGAGATCCTCGATCCGCAGCTCGTTGCCGTCGTAGAGCAGCCGGGCGTGCTTCTGCGCCACCCCTGTATAGGGCAGATAGATGTCGCACTCGGGCCAGCTCCCGATGATCAGCTCGCTCCTGTGGACGGGGAATCGTCGGACTCCATCCGGTGCGTAGGCGACCAGTCTTAGCATCGGCGCCAGTGTACTCCAACTGCGCAGCAACCCTCTGTGCAAGGATCTTGCAAAGGGGCTCTCGCTACAGGGTGAGACTCACAGAGGAACACAGCAAGGAGAATCCTATGACCATCCGTTTCGCGAAAAAGGCCCTCCTCGCCGCGCTTGTTGGCGGAATGACCGGGCTCCTGCCCCTGCCGGCCGCCGCTCAGCAGGCCGCGCCGGCCCCGATCCGCGTGATCGAGAAGGCGGCCGCGCTCCCTGAGAAGGGAGAAGCGGTCTTTGGTAAGGCCATCAACAAGATCTGCAACGTCCAGACGATCAGTTGCGGCCAGACCGTGAGTGGCTCGCTGTCGAACCAGGACTGCGTCCTCACCGACGGCTCCTTCGTGGACTACTACGAGTTCCCGGGGACGACCGGGCAGAGCATCACGGCGACCATGCGCTCGAACAGCGTCAACTCCTACCTGGCCCTCCTCGATCCGCAAGACGTGGACGTGCAGGAGAACAACAACGGCGCCGGCGGCAACGACGCGCGGATCAGCTTCCAGCTCGACCGCAACGGCAACTGGGCGATCGCCGCCGGCAGCTTCTCCCCCAATGAGACCGGCCCCTACACGCTCACCCTCACCTGCTCCGGACAGCAGGTCAACACCCCCGCGGCGCCGACCAATCTGCAGGCCACGGCGGTCTCCAGCACCGAGATCGACCTGAGCTGGCAGGACAACTCGAACAACGAGACCGGTTTCATCGTCGAGGCCATCATCAACGGCAGCTTCCAGCAGATCGGTACGGTCAACGGCAACGTCACCGCGGCCCAGATCGTCAACCTGACGCCGCAGACGTCCTACACCTTCCGGGTCCGCGCCAGGAACGCCAACGGCACCTCGGCGCCGTCCAATCAGGTGACGGCGACGACCCCTGCAGGTGGCGGGGGCGGGGGTGGCGGCGACTATCTGACGACGTCCGCCTTCCCTGATTTCCGGTTCAAAGTCCGGATCTTCAACACCACCCCGCCGCTCGCCGGGCGCAAGGAGTCCGACTGCATCCCGGAGACGCTCTGCGTCAGCGGCGCCATCGCCGGCCGGTCGGAGGTGTTCATCCGCATCATCGGTCCGCGCCCCAACGGCTTCCTCTGGCCGACGATCGTCCGCTTCACCCCGTCGCGGGTGGAGGTCGACGTCCAGCAGATCAGCACCGGGATCACCAAGACCTACGTGCTGCCCGCCGTGCCGCCCGAATCCGACGAGCTGAGCGGATTGCAGGACCGCACCGGGTTCCGGCCGTAAGGGGCCCTCACGCCGGGTTGACGCAGGGGCGGGGCTCGTCCCCGCCCCTCTGCTATCCTCCGCGCGTGAACGACCTATTTCTCCGTACCTGCCGCGGGGAGGCGACCGAGCGGCGCCCCGTCTGGCTCATGCGCCAGGCCGGCCGCTACCTCCCCGAATACCGCGCCATCCGCCAGAAGGTGGACTTCCTCACCCTCTGCAAGACCCCCGAGCTCGCCGCCGAGGTGACCATCCAGCCGGTCGACATCCTCGGCGTCGACGCCGCCATCCTCTTCGCCGACATCCTGCTGCCGCTGGAGGCGATGGGCGCCGAGCTGCAATTCGTGAAGGGGGACGGCCCCACCTTCCCCAGCCCCGTGCGCACCCGCGAGGACATCGCCCGCCTGCGCGAGCCCAACGTCGACGAGACCCTGGGCTACGTCTTCGACGCCATGCGCCTGGTGCGCCACGAGCTCGACGGCCGCGTGCCCGTGCTCGGCTTCGGCGGCACCCCCTGGACGCTCGCCGCCTATCTCGTCGAGGGGGGCGGCTCCAAGCACTTCGAGCACCTCCTCGCCTGGAGCTACGGCGACCCCGAGGGGCTGGCCGTGCTGCTCGACCGCATCGCGGACGTCTCGATCGCCTACCTCCTGGGCCAGATCGCGGCCGGCGCCCAGGCCCTGCAGCTCTTCGACACCTGGGGCGGGCTGCTCGACCTCGACCGCTGGCGCGCGGTGGCGCTGCCGCCGCTGCGCAAGATCGTCGACGCGCTGAAGGGAAAGGTGCCGCTGATCTACTACATCAACGGCGGCACCCACCTGCTCCCCGCCCTCGCGGAGTTGCCGGTGGACGTGCTGTCGGTCGACTGGCGGCTGCCGCTCTCCGAGGTTCGCCGGAGGCTTGGCGACGGGGCCCCCAAGATCCTGCAGGGGAACCTCGACCCGGCCGCCCTGCTCGCCCCCATCCCCGAGATCGAGCGCCGCACCGCCGCCGTGATCGAGCAGGGGCGCGGCGGCGGGCACATCGTCAACCTCGGCCATGGAATCCTGCCGATGGTGCCGGTCGAGAACGCCAGGGCTTTCGTGGAGGCGGTGAAGCGGACGGCGATATAGGGCGTGGCCCAGTAGCACAGGAATGCTACACTCCCTAACGGAGGTTTGGCATGGTCAAGGATCTAAAGCTGCGCCAGGCGGGAGGATCGGTCAGCGCGACGCTCCCGAAAGACATGGCGGATCGTCTCCATCTCGCGCCGGGGGATCGAGTCCTCGCCGTCGAGACGGACAAGGGGATTCTCTTGACCCCCTACGATCCTCACGTCGAGCAGGCGCTCCAGATCGCGGCGCGCGCGGCCAAAAAGTACCGCAATGCTCTGCGGGAGCTGGCGAAATAGCCGATGGACGAACCGGTCTGGGTGGATCGCCTCGTGATCGACGCGGTTCACCTCGATCAGTTGCGGGAGCATGGCGGGCTGCGGGGAATCCGTGACGAGAACGCTCTGGAGTCCGCCCTTGCCAGAGCGCGCAATAAGTGGGCCTACGAATCGATCTCCGATCCGGCCGTACTGGCCGCGGCCTACGGTTACGGCCTCGCGACCAGCCACCCCTACCACGACGGCAACAAACGAATCGCCTTCCTGGCGATGGTGATCTTCCTAGGGCTCAACGGCTGGGATCTCGAAGCTCCCGAGGCTGACGTGGTCGCCATCATGCTTGGGGTTGCAGCGGGCCGTTGTCCGGAAGCCAAGCTTACGGAGTGGCTGCGGGATCACATAGTCCCCGACTCTGAGCCTTGATGGGCCCGAAGAATCGTCTGGCACCTCGTCCGCAGGCGACTACCGCCGCTCAGCGATCCGTTCCACCAGCTCGACTCCTGGCAGGCGGGCTTCCCAGTCACGAAAGAGACGCGACATGCGCTGCACGCGTTCCTTGTAACGAGAATCGCTCATCACGACGTCCATCCATGTGCCCAGCATGGAGGCCGAGACACCCGCGAAGCTCCCCATCACCCCGAGGCCATGGTGCACCGCGCGCGCCGCATTGCCCGGTTGGTCGTAGAAAATCGGCAGCAACACCATCGGCACTCCCTGGAAGATGCACTCCTTCACGCTGTTGAACCCACCATGGGTCACCATCAGCGAGGCCCTCTCCAGGATCTCGAGCTGAGGGACCTCGGGCATCACCAGGACGTTCGGAGGGCAGCGCAGCGCACCCGCGTCCACGTAACGGCCAATGGCCATGACGCCCTGCCAGTGCGGACGGCGGGCGAGCGCATCGAGAAAGGCTTGATAGACCGGCAGGGCCTGCCGTGCGACCTTGAAAGGAGCCACGGTGCCCAAGGCGCAATAGACGAGAGGCCGGTCGTCGCGCAGCCGCTCCCAGGGGAGCTCGCCGTCGCGCCGCTCAGTGTCTACGGAGGGCTCGACGAATACTGTGCCGGCGGGGAGCCGCTGCCGGGGAAAATCGAAGTCCGGCGGGCAAAAAATCAGGTTTGGAAGCCGGAGGGCCGGCCAGGTCTCGACGCGAAAATCGATGGCCGCGAGCGGATACCCGCAGCGGCGGGCGAATTCCTTGACGTCGTCGAAGATCTCGAGACGGAGGGGTGCATGCAGCTTCTGCATCAGGAACAGCCGGCGCCAGGCCCACCGGGTCCGGAGCCGCGGGAACAGGCCTTCGCCAGGAACCAACGCGGTCGAGAACGGGGGGACCGCCGGGTCCCAGACGGAAATCAGGCTGCAAGGAAACGTGATCACCGGGACGCCGGTCTTCCACGCTCCGATCCCGATCCAGGGCGTCTCGCTCGCCACGACGAACAGGTCGGGGCGTAGAGCGCCCAGAGCCCGCTCGATCTCTCCTTGCTCCATGAGCTCGCACGTCTCCAGGACCCGTCTTCTGAAGTCCGGCAGGCCGAGAGAGCGGCCGTTTGCCTCGTTCGCGTATTGTTCCTCGAGCGCGCCCTGGGGAAAGACCGGCTCGAACGCCGGGAGGAATTCGAACCCCTGGCTCAGCACCCGCGTCGCGATGTCCGGAACGCCAAGGTAGAGGATCCGGTGACCGCGCTGGCGGAGCCGCCGCGCGAGCGCGAAGGTCGCGTTGATGCTGGCGGCCCAGTGAAACGGCATGAAGACGATGGTCGCCATCTCGTCATCAGTGTACAGAAATCCCGACCGAGGCCCGCGAGGAGTTTGCCTCCGACGCTCCCGGCGCGCTAGCATGCGCGCAATGCAAAGCCAACGAGCGGAGGCGGGCCAGCGTTGAGCGCGAGCTCCCGCTCTCCCGCCGGCCAGCTCCGCCGTCTGCTCGGACTCGGCTTCGGACTCGCTGTCATCATCGGCAGCACGATTGGCGTCGGTATCCTGCGCACGCCGGGGCTCGTCGCGGGCCACCTGCACAGTGGGTCTGCCATCCTGCTGGTCTGGCTGGTCGGCGGCCTCTACACCTTGCTCGGGTCGGTGTGCCTGGCCGAGCTCGGCACGATGGTGCCGCGGGCGGGCGGGTACTACGTGTACGCGCGGCGCGGATTCGGCGACTGGGTCGGCTTCGCCGTCGGATGGACGGACTGGCTCACCTACTGCACGGTGCTCGCTTACGTTTCGATCGGCCTCGCCGAATTCAGCGGCGTGCTCGTGCCGGCGCTCGCGGACTGGGTGCGGCCGGTCGCGATCGTCACGCTGCTCGCGATGGTGGCGCTCCAGTGGGCGGGCCTCAAGGTCAGCGCGCGATTCCAGGAATGGACGACCGCGGTGAAGTTCCTCGCCTTCGTCGCGCTCATCGTCGCCGCGTTCACAATGGGTCCGGTGGGAGCCCGAGGCTTTCAGACCCCGGGAGACGCGCTCGGCCTCACCTTTACAGGCGCCATCCTCGCTCTGCAAGCCGTCGTGATCGCTTACGGCGGCTGGCAGAGCGCGCTCTACTTCACCGAAGAAGATCGTGATCCCGCGCGCAACCTCCCGCGCGCGATGATCGGCGGTGTCCTCTCGGTGATCGCCATCTACCTGCTGGTGAACCTCGCGCTCCTGGCCGTGCTGCCCATTCCGGACCTCGCGAAGTCCACGCTGCCCGGCGCGGATGCGGCGGCGATCCTCGCCGGCGATCGTGGGAAGCAGGTCATCACGGTGCTCTCCGTCCTCTCGCTCCTGCCGCTGCTGAACGCGATCCTGATGATCGGCACGCGGATTCTGTTCGCGATGGGGCGCGACGGGCTCGTCTCGCCGCGCACGGCGTCGGTCAACGCGGGCGGCACACCCGGTGTCGCGACCGTCATCACGACCGGTGTGGCGGTCCTTCTCATCGCCTCCGGCACTTTTCAGACCCTCATCGCGCTGGCGTCGGTCTTCCTGGCCGCGAACTACTGCGTCTCCTGTCTCGCGCTGGTCGTGCTGCGACGGCGGGAGCCCGACGCCGCCCGGCCGTTCCGCGCCTGGGGTTATCCCTGGTCGGCCGCCATCGTCGTCGTGGGCGCGGTCGTGTTTCTTGCCGGCATGCTCGTGAGCGACACGGCCAGCGCGGTGAAGGCGATCGGATTGCTGGCCGTAGGTCTGATCGGGCGGATGGCATTGGCAGGCAAATCGAGAACCGAAGGAGGTCAGAAACTATGAATGAAAATGTTATTCACACCCTCAACCCTGGCCAATTGACGGTCTGCACCTACGGGGGATTCGCTCCGGTCTGCTACAAGAACCCAGCCGGCCAGCTCATCGGCCTGGACGTGTCCTTCCTGACCCGGTTCTCTGAAAGCCTGGGCCTGGGGATCGTGACGATCGAAAAGCCGTTCGACGGGATCTGGGCATGGCCGGGCAAGAACGTGTGCGACGTTGCCGGCGCTGGGGTGATGAAACGTGACGACCGGCCCGTGGTCCCGGGCGGGTCTTGGAGCGACGCGTATTTTCAGGTCAATCGATCCCTGCTGGTGCGGGCCGCCGAAAAGGCGGAGTTTGACCACTATCAGACGCTCACCGGCAAGAAGATTGTCGTGACCCGGGGATCGACCGCTGATATCGATGCGAAACAGCGCTATACCAACTGCACAATCGAATACGTCGACAAGGTCGCCGCGGGCCAGCCGGACCCTCAGGAATATATCGTCAAGACCCTGATCGCGAACCGTCAGGCCGACGCGTTTGGAGAAGGGGACGTCAGCAATCTGTATCTCCGGGACAAATACAACAGCGCCGTCCCGGGAGGCCTCGCCCTGGCCGACGTTCACCCCATCGCCGGCCAGACCGAGACCTTCAACTTCATCACGCGCGATGCCAGCTCAGGCGTGCTCGCGCGGCTGAACGAGTTCATCGCCAGGAACAAGGGTTGCTACGCGCCCAAGCCGTAACCTTGCCAACGGTCACGGCGCCAGCAGGACGCCCCACATGAAGTCGAACTGCGACGACCCTGCACCCTGCGCCTATTTTGTAAACAGGTCCGTCCCTCACACTACGGCAGCCGGCGCTGCCAGATGCCGTTGCCGTGCGTCACCAGCCGCAGGAGCCGCTCGGGCGCGTACAGCAGGAGCTCCACGCTCATCACGCCCGGATAGAGCCCCTCGCTCCAGGCCAGCCAACTCGCGCCGCCGTCGACGGAGCGGTAGACGCCGCGATCGGTCGCCACATAGAGGTGGCGCAGGCGCGGGTCTGGGTCCACCACCAAGCCCGACGCCCAGACGTCGGGCAGCCGCCCGCCGTCCAGATCCTGCCATCGCCGGGGCGCTCCCTCCGCCATGTCGAGCTTCCAGACGTGGGAGAAACCGAAGCCGCCGAGGGTGAGATAGACGACCGACTCGTCCGCAACGTGGGGATCGAAAACGATCGACATCGGATACCCCTTCTCCGGCAGGTCGTAGGTGATCCGCTCCCAGGTCCGGCCCGCGTCTCTGGAACGGAAGACGTTCATCCGGTTGTAGCGGGGCGCCGTGGCGATCACCAGATGGTCCTCATGCTTCGGTGCCACCGCCAGGGAAAAGATCGGATTGCCGTCGAGCTCGCGGCCAAGGCTGGTGGGCGCCCAGGTGACACCGGGAGCGGCGTTCGAGGTGCAGGCCTTCTCCGGAATCGATTCATCCGCCTTTGAGAGTGGCGACCACGTGTGCTCGGGCGCCTTGTCCGAGCGGTAGACCACGTCCCGCGCGGCATAGAGCCGGTTCCGGTTCGAGGGCGCGATCACTAAAGGCGCGTTCCACGGCGTGTTGTCGAGGCAGTTGGCGCTACGCCGCAGAGGATCGACGTCAGGGATATAGCAGGGGTTCCAGGAGCCCAGGGGATCGATAGCCTCCTTGGTTGCATCCTTCCGCCAGCGTCCGAGCTGACGGTTCGTGTGAGTGGTGAAATATCCGATACCGTTCTCGTCGTCGAAAACAGAGAACCCCGCCTCCTGACCCCAGCCCGGGACGATCGACCAGGCTTTCGCACCCGGGATGGGACCTGAGTAGCGCAGGAAACCCACACCGTAATCCTGGGGAACGCCGACGATGAAGTCGCGCTCTTTCTGCGAGATGGAAACCCCGCGGTAGAACTGAAGAGTATTGAAGCCCTGATCGACCCGCTCGATCGTACGCCCCCCGTTCGACGATCGATAGACACCGTGATCGCAGGCGAAGTAGACGATCTCGGGCTCACCCGGAGCGTAGACGATGGCGTGGAAGTCGACGAAGATGAGCGAATCGTTCGTCTGGGTATAGACGGCCTGAGCCACCAGCCGGTTCTCCTTCCAGACCACGAAGCCCTCCAGCGTCTTGCCGCCGTCGAAAGAGCGGTGGGGACCGACATAGCCGACGAAGAGCTCGTCGGGCTCCAGAGGGTGGACCGCCAGGGTGTTGGCGTACCAGCCCTGGGTATAGCCGCCGTCGCTGGTCGTGCTCCGCGTCTCCCACGAATCGCCGCCGTCGACACTGCGCAGCAGATACGACGAAGGCGCGAGCAGGGGCGTCGGAACATAGAGGCACTTGAAGCGCTTGTTTTCCGGATAGGTGGAACCGTCGGCGCCGCCGTTCTCGTCGGCGCCGGGATCGGCCTTGTTGTTCGCGAACGTGAGCTGAGTCAGGTTGCCGATGCTGACGTAGAGCGTATCGGGATCGGAGGCTGAACGGGCCAGTTGGGCCTTGCCCTGATAGCTCACGGGCAGCCCGCGGACGATATGGGTCCAGGTGGCGCCGCCATCTTTGGTTTTATAAAGGCCGTGACCCGGGCTCGCGAAATTGCCGCACGCCGCCACCACCTCGCGGGGTCTCCTGGGATCGACGCTCAGCGAGGTGGCCGCGACGACGTTGAGCGAAAGCTTCCAGTCCTCCGCCGCCGTCCCCGGCTCGCCCCTTTTCTTCGACGTATCGAGCCGGTAGACCCCCTCGGAGGTGGCGGCCCAGACCGTGAACCGGCTCGGATCGCCGGCGTCGGGGACGATCTCCAGGTCCTGTACCCCGGTCTCCTGGCCAGGTTGCCAGTCGAGGCTCTTCGACCAGGTCTTGCCGCCATCGCTCGAGCGCAGGATGCCGATGCCGTAATTACCGCGCGAGGTCTGGGCGTCGAAGCCCCGGGCCGTCGTCCGGCGGTAGCCGTAGACCTCGCCGGTGCCGACATAGATCACGTCCGGGTCCCGCGGATGGATTGCGATGGCGCCGACCCCCAGGACCGGAAAGCCGGTGTCGACATAGCGCCAGCGCCAATAAGGCCGGTGATCGTCGCGCCAGTTAGCCGCGCGGGGATCGCTGTCCCCGGAAGCGCCGGAGGAGAGCTCGCTCACCCAAAGCCCGCCGCTCGCGGAGCCGGCGAATACCCGGTTGGGATTTCTGGGATTGACGGCGAGCGCGATCACACGCCCCGCGAGCCCCTCGTTCCCAGCCACCCCTACAGGCCCCAGAGCGCTCCACCCCTCCTCGGCTCGAAGCCCGCCAAGCCCCCCCAGGAACAGGACCACGGCCAGACAGAGGGTCACTCCACGCGCGCGAGCGTTCGGCCCCATCGGGGATTCTCCTTTTTGTGACCTGCTTTAGCGGCAGGATAGCATGGGCGCTACGGCGGGTTGTTGACCGGAAGCCGAGCTCGCGGAGTGCTGCGGAGTCACACCGTCTTAGCGAAACGGCTTCGACTCCCCCGGAGGCCTGTCTCCCTCCGGGGTGACATCCTTCGGCGTTGCAAGTGCCGCAATCTCCCGCCTGATGGACTCCAGCTCTCTGATCCGATGGAGCAGAGGCGCAACCTGCAGACCCTTGGCCCGGCGTTGCTCGATGTGTCGTTCGTGATCCCAGATCCGCTGGTTGATGACTCTCATGCACTCGCCCATCTTCACGGCATGCCTCCTTGTGCTGCCTTGCACCAGATCCCAGGAGAAGGCTAAAGGAGACAACTGACAGAGACAATTGGACTTAGGTAATAACTTCGGTACATCGTAGGATATATACCGGTCTTCGGACGCGGGACTCCACAGCCGAAGAATCGTCTGGCACCTCGTCCCGGCGCCAGCGCCGGCCAGTATGGATATCCGTCGCAAAATTGGGATCGGTGTCCCCAATGCCGCGAAGAATCGTCTGACACCTCTGGTCTGGGGATCAATCCGTGGGTGGATATCGCCGACGAATCATCGTTGGATTCGCGACGCCGGAGGTTTGTGAGAATCGCAACGGTATCGCCGCTTCGGAGACGACCCAGACGCTCTACGATATCCTCCGCAGGCCGCGGAGACGGCGGGTCGTCTCCGCGGCGGCGCCAACGCTCCGAATTCCTCTCGCTGTGCGCGTCCTCCACACCTCCTTCCCCGTTTCGCCGGCGCGCGGAAGGTCGGCGAGATGCGTGGAAGAGGGTAGGCCTCAGTGGTGCGTCCTGCTCGCCGTCCGAGGAATCGTCTGGCACCTCGCCCGGAGTTGGAGGCCAAGGCGCTGTTCGAGGATCTGATGGAGCGTAAGCCGGGGCGCTACGATGAGGATCATCTGCGAAGCTTCCAGCGCCGAGTCAAGCAGTGGCGTGCCCAGCACGGCCGGCGCGAGAGATCTTCCTGCCCCAGAAGCATCGCCCTGGGGAGGCGATGCAGACCAACTTCACCTGTGGTAGGGTCTCGGGATTCGACTCGCCGGAGAAGCCTTCGAGCACTTGCTGTGCCAGTCGGTGCTGCCGTACAGTAATTGGCAGTCCGTGGTTATTTGCCGTTTGGAGTCGATGCTGGCCCGGCGCGATGGGATCCGAAGAATCGAAGAATCGCCTGGCACCTCGCCCGCACCTCGCCCCCGCACCTCGGTGGGCGAGCACCTTGCCGGCCGGCAGCTCGCCTGTTATAGAGTTAGACCCGTTCCGTTTGCCCACGCCTGCCATGGGACTTCGGTAGCCAGACGCGTTGACGCGGTTTCAAAAGCATACTACTCTTCGCTGCAAACGAACGACTCTGGACTTGCTATCTGGCAGCCTAGGGAGGTCTGCCATAATGGAAAATTTATTTGAAGCAACCGGTTGGGTTGTGCTGTTTGCCTTTTGCCTGACCTTTATTGTTTCAATGCTGGCCCTCACCAAGGTTATTCGGTTGGCAGACCCCCGCTATCTGCGGCTACTTTTTGTAAAAATGATTCTCGAGGTAGCAGCCGCAGGTTTTTTTCTTTTCTACAATGGGACCTTAAATTTCTACAACTATACAGCTCCTTACACAGGGAAATGGAAGGCCCAAATTAAATGGACCCCGGAGTTCTCCCAGACCTTGTTTAACTACGACCACAAGAGCCAATTCGTACCCATCAATCCTCGCTCCGAGGGTGTTGTCTATATCGTTAAGTTTCAAGGATCGTATACTGGCTTCAGTCTCTGGGAAACAAAGAATGGTGGTGATACGTATTCTAAGCTTTTCGTCTTACTCGAACGCTTCCATTTCAAAGACCCAAAGACCATCGATCGGTGGGATCTCTCCACGGCTATTCGTCAAAAAATAAAAGAATTTCCTTATGGCCCCTTTTTCGCCTACTCTATGGAATTTATTCAAGCAGATTCCAATCACATGGAAGGAAAAATGATCTTGCAGGATGAGACGGGCAAGAGAGTAGAAGCAGGTAGCGTATTTTTAGAAAAGGGTATCTAGAATAATATCAGAAAGTCGACCAGCGAGAATTATATGTCTTCTGACTCCAAAAGAAATATCGCCACAACTCTCTCTATTCTGGGGTTACTCCTGACCATTGGAGGATTCTTAGAGATCGGCCGTCTCGTTCAATCACAGATCTGGCGTCAAAACCCAAACTATATCTTGCTAGGCATCGGGGTCACCGTCATACTCATAGCAGTTATTTTATACAAAGGCTCTCCTCCAGCCAAACCCAAAAAGCTGCCCAACTTTAGAGGTGAGTGGGAGTATCACGTAGAAACGGCTGACGGAACTCGTGTCCATTGGGGGCATTGTACAGTCAAACAGGAAGGGGAAGAGCTAAGGATATCCGGAACAAGGACTCATTCCTTGAACCAAAAAGAAGGGAATCAAGCAATAGAAAAGAAGGTCAATATTCACTGGACAAGCATTTGGTGCGAACTGTGCGCAGACGGCAAGGTCCGCTTCGATTACGGCATTGACCTTCACGAAGGTCACACTGTAGGCTATTGCATCCTTGATTACCCCGACTCTAAACTTGAAAAAATGAGCGGTAGCTATTATCAACTTCCAACTCAACATGGAAAAACGGACTTTGTTTACGGAACGATTTCTTTCTTCCGCCTAAGAGACATCACTGGGAACCCCAAAAAAATAGAAGGCAGTCAAATACAGAAAAACTAGTGATGCTTCGCTTTTACCGGGTGATCCGGTATCTTACTCAATAAACTGGTATAGACAGTCTCGATCCACGCCTTTGTATCAATGAACCCGCCTCCCCAAGGCTTCCACTGATCCGGCAGCCCCATGGTTTGGATTTGCGTTAAGGTCTTCCCCGCCTTGATCTGTTTCTGGACGATCCCGGTTGTCTCGACCAGCATGCGGTGGTAGGTCTTCAGGTCCTCGACCGTCGAGAGCGGGCCGTGGCCGGGGATCACCTTGGCGTCGGCCGGAATCTGGGCGAGCACTTTCGCCACTCCCGCCGTCATCCCCTGCACGCTGCCGCCGCTCTCCAGGTCGACGAACGGGAACCGGGTGTTGAAGAAGTCGTCCCCCATGTGCACGACGTTCGACTTGGTGAAGAAGATCACGCTGTCGCCGTCGGTGTGGCCGTGCGGGTAGTGGATCACCTTGATCTCCTCGCCGTTGAAATGGACGGAGACCGAATCCTGGAAGGTGATCACCGGCAGCGCCTCGGCGGGCGAGGGGGGCATCACGGTACCCATGACGTGCTGCTCGGTCATGAGCCGCTTGCGCACGTTTTCCTGGGCGATGATCGGCGCCTCGGGGCCGAAAGTGGCGTTGCCCCCCGTGTGGTCGCCGTGCAAGTGGGTGTTGAGCACGAACTTGAGCTTGCCGGACTGGCCGGCGTTGATGCTCTGCAGGGCCGCGCGGATCCTCTCCGCCAGCGGCGCGTACTGGTCGTCCACGATCAGGATGCCGTCGCTCCCGGCGGAGACCCCGATATTGCCGCCCGCGCCCACCAGCATGTAGATGTTGCCGGCCACGGGGACCACCTTGATCTCGACTTTCGAGAAATCCTGCTGTTGCGCCGCCACCGGCGCCGTTACCAAAATCATCGCCAGGGCCAGTCCGGCGAGGAGCCGGACACATGTCGCTCTCATCATCAAAAAACCTCCTCGGAGTGGGTTCAGCTACCGCGCGGCGACTTTAACATGGCGACTCAGCCGCCGCCGACGATCCGCAGGAGCTGGCCGACGGCCCGTCCCAGCGTCTGGCCGACACCGGGAATCTGGGTGGCGACCAACCCCAGCACGGGGACGCCGGCGTAGGTGACGAGCTTGGTCAGGAAGGCGCGGTCGAGCGTCACCTGGCCGGGGGTGGTGCCCCCGATCCGGCTCAAGGTGGGATCGCGGTCCATCTGGACGAAGATCCAGAGGGCGATCCCCACCGCCACCGCCAGTCCCAGCCAGCCCCCCAGGGAGACGAGGTGTTTCGGCTCGAAGGCATAGGTGGCGACGGCGAGCAGGGTGAGGAGCCCCGAGGCGAGGGCGCCGATGAGGCAGCTCCGCAGATGGGCGAAGACGAAGCGCAGGTACGCCGCCACCCGCAAGGCCAGGAACTGCCGCACCGCGGGGTCCTCGACGTCGTCGCGCAGATCGACGCAGGCTCGGGAGAAGATCCTCTCCAGCACGTTCCGGTGCTCGATCTCCCGCACGGAGCCTTCCTCCCGCTCGTTCTCGAACATCCCTTTCAACGCATCGTCGAGCGCGCCCGGAGGGCCCGCGATGGTCACCTTCCCCGCCGCCGCCAGCTCCCGCAACTTCTGGACGGAAAGGAGCAGCGACCGGAACGGCGGGATCCGCCAGCCGAACGACTGGATGGGCCGCCAGTCCAGCTCCTTCGAGATCGCCTCGAACGCCTGCGCCACCGCGGGGGAGGAGTTGTCGAGCCGGTGCAGGACGCGCAGGGTCTCCCGCCAGAGCCGGACGAAGCGATAGAAGGAGAGGGCGCTCAGGGAGTACGCCATGAGGACCAGGAGGATGAACAGACGGCCGAAGGGGCGCGCCTCGCCGATCGGCTGCACGGTGCCCCAGAGCAGGAAGACCGCCGGCACGAAGACGATCACCGGCAGGATCCAGGGCGGTGTCTCGCGGGGCGTGAGCCGCCGGGGCCAGGTCCGGGTGAGCAGGCTGTAGAGCGACCGCAGGATCGTCGCGGACCCGGTGACGGCCGGATCGCAGAGCGATTCGAGCGGGCAGTCAGAAGCCAGGCGGACCAGCAGCCGCCGCCGCTTCAGCTCGCTCCAGAGCCAGAGATAGAGCGCCCCCGCCATGGCGGCGAGAGGCACCAGGGGCGAGAGGCCGCTGGAGAACGCCCGCGCCCGCAGGTAGAACAACTGGGCCTGACCTCCCGGCACGCAGAGCCGGAGGACGCCGAGGACCAGCAGCGCGAACGCCGCCAGCCCGCCGATCGTCCAGAACGCGCCCGCCTTGAGGCCCAGCCGTTCGCCGTGGGCCGCCCGGGCCAGGTTCCAGACCAGCCACCCATACGCGGCGGTCAGGATCAGCAGGTAGGTCCACTGGGAAGGGCGCAGCGCGGAAACCTTGACCGCGTCCCACCCGTCGGCCCAGAGCGGGAGGGTGGTGACGGCCAGCAGGACCCCCGTCGCCGCCGCCAGCAGGCCGGCGCCGAGCACCAGCAGGCCGCGGTTCCCCCGGACGTCGTGGATCGGACGGCCGTCGCCGGGATCGACCGGAGCCCCGGGGGCCTCCTCCAGCAGGGCGGCGCGGTTGAGCCGGACCGCCAGCAGGCAGAACAGCGCGACCACCAGCAGGATCTGCAGATCGTCCTTGCCGTCGAACCCGGTTGGCGGCATGCCAGCCTCGGCAGGCTTATGGCTCTTGGCCAGCTTCTCCTGTTCCTCCTTCTGCTGCTCCCAGCCGCAGAACCGCGCACCCCCCAGCGATTCCGGGTCGACGGGCAGTTGGGCGACCGGCCAGAGCGAGCCGTTGCCGGTCGCGGCGATCCATGCCTGCGGCTTCGGCGAGAGGGAGGCGCCCAGCAGATAGCGGACCGCCTCGAAGACCCCCTGCTGATATTCGCTGCCGAACTGCCTCCTCAGGCCTTTGAATTCCTTGGGGGAGGGAAATCCGGGCGCTCCTTCCGTGAACAGCGGATAGCTCGACAGGACGAGCATGCCGTTCATCTCCTGGGTGTGGTCCGGATGGGCGTAGAGGAGGTTGTTGTCGAACGTGAACAGGACCACGTCGGGAGCCAGTTGCCGGAGCTTTTCCGCCAGGAACAACTTGTCCTTGGGATCGGTCGCCACGATGCCGACGTAGCGGATCCCCTCGCGCGCGATCGTCTGCAGCAGGTTCGAGAACAGCAGATCGTTGCTCGAGGTCGTCGTCGAGCTGAAGGTGGGCACCAGATCGGCTTCCCGTTCCTGGCCGGAAAGATCGAGGTCCAGGGCGCGGCGGTTGGGCTGGAGAGGGTTGCCCTCCTTCGCCTTCTCCGCCTTCTGCTGGTCTTCCCAGGCATTGCGGAGGTCCGCGAGATGGCTGGGGAAGGTGAACAGCACCAGCCTCTGGCTCACGGTGCCCCCGACGAAGCTCTGCCCATACTGGGTGTCGTCCTCGACCAGCAGGCCGACCTTGCGGAGCTTCCATCCCATCTTCCGGTTCAGGAATCGGAGGGCCTGGACCTGCAGCACGGAATCGGGCAGGGCCGCGCGGCAGAAGCTCACCCCCACCTCGTCGAAAAGGGCCTCGAGATGATCCGCCGTGGCCGAGCCCGAAGCGGCACGGAAGGCGAGCAGGCCTCCCCGCTCCTGCCGCCAGCTCAGCAGGGCCAGCCGGAGCGACTCGGCCGAGCCGGAGAACGAAGGGCCCAGGATCGAGACCCGCGGCTCGATGGAGGCCTCCTGGAGGTCCGCGATCAGATCGAGCGCCTCCCGGAAGGTATCCTTCTGGATGCCCATCTTGGAGGTCTCGGGAACCAGGAAGACCACTTCCAGGGCCCGGGGGCCGGTGCCGCGGAAGAGGAGGACCCCGGGCGCCGCCTGGTAGGGCTTTTCCGGACCGGCCTCGCCGCTCACCCAGGGGAGCCAGACACGGTCGAGGAGAAAACTATCGGGGGCGGGCGGAAAGCCGCCGGGGCGGCGGTTCTTGGAGTTGGCGAACCCTCTCTGGATGGCGTCGAGAGCCTGGTCCATGCGCGGATCGGGCACCGCCGGCACCAGCGCGACCATGAAGCGAAGGTCGTATTGCGTGTCCCTCGCCCGGTCCAGGATGTCGCGCAGGCTCTCGCCCCGGGTTTTCTCCACCGCGGCGGGAAGGCTGAAGAACTGGCGCAGCAGGCTGACCGGCATGCACCAGGGGTACAGTGCCGCCTTCGGCTCCTCCGGCTTGCAACTCTCCTGGGCGAGGGCTGTCCGATCCCTGGGAGCCGCCGTCCCGGCGTTGGACTCCCCGGCCTTCGCTGATTCGGTCTTCGTGGCCGGTTCCGGCTTCTCCGCCGGCGCGGTCACCAGACGGGCGGCGGGGAAGCCGACCAGAAGGCCCAGGATGAGCAGGAGGACGGGGGATATCTTGTTCATGGCATCTTTCCGGGGACGAGCGTCTCCCCTGCCTGATAGGCGTGAGCGCTTCAGTAAATGTTACTGGAGAGGAGACGGACGCGGGAGATCTTTTCGCGCCCGTGCCGTTCCGGGCGCCGGCGGCGGCCCTATTCGTACCGCAGGGCTTCGATCGGATCGAGCGCGGCCGCGCGGGTGGCCGGGCCGGGGCTCAGACGAGCCGGGGCTTGAGCTTCCGCAGCAGCCCGGCTTCACGCTCGGGTGGCAGAAAATCGTCGGGCTGGCGCGCTTCCGGGTTCTCGGCGACCCAGGCGTGGACGTCGCGGACGGTCCTGGTGAGCGGGCGGAAGGTGAGCCCTTCGGCGACAGCGCGGCGGTTGTCGACCAGATCGTAGCCGTCCGTCTCCTCGGGGTACCAGAACGGGAGCGTGACCTCGTGCTCCTGGAGGAAACGGTCGCTCACCCAGGTATAGGACGCGCTGCCGCCGGTCGAGACGCGGCAGGCTTCGAGCATCTCCCGCATCGTGAGGGTCTCGCCGGGGCCCGCCGCGTTGAAGGTTCCCACCGCGCGGCGGTCCGCCATTTTCACCACCCAGGCGGCGAGATCGCGGGCATCGATCAGCTCGACCGGGCGGTCCGGCCGGCCGGGGGCGAGCACCTCGCCGCCCCGGGCGGCGCGTTCCACCCAATAGGCGAAGCGGCCAGTGTGGTCCCAGGGCCCGACGACGAGGCAGGGACGGACGATCAGCGCCCGCTGCGGAAAAATCTCCTCGACCCTCCGCTCGCACAGCACCTTGAGCCGGCCGTAGCCCCCCGGCGGCACCTCCCCGGCCTCGGCATCCCCCGCCGCCGGCTCTTCGACCGCGGCGTCCTCGCGGACTCCGGGCGTCTTGAAGTCGGCGTAGACGGAGATGGTGGAGATGAAGACGTAGTGCTCGACGGCGCCGGCGAGGAGCTCCGCCGCGGCCCGGACGTCGCGCGGCAGGTAGCCGTTGACGTCGATCGCGACGTTCCAGCGCCGCCCGGCGAGAGCGGCGAGGTCCTTTCCGCGGTCGCCGTGGAGATGCTCGGCCTCGGGGAACAGGTCCGGGTTCGTCCGGCCGCGATGGAACAGGGTGACCTGGTGGCCGGCCGCGAGCGCGGCCTCGGTGAGGTGGCGCCCCACGAAACGGGTGCCGCCGAGGATCAGAATCCTCATTCGTACCGCAGGGCCTCGATCGGATCGAGCGCGGCCGCGCGGGTCGCCGGGTAGATCCCGGAGGCGAGGCCGACGGTCATCGCGACGCCGGTCGCCAGGATGATCGAGGCGCCGGTAACGATGGTCTGCCAGCCGGCGTAGGCGGCGACGCCGCGGGCGAGGGCGAGCCCGGCCACGATGCCGGCGACGCCGCCGATCAGGCTGATGGCGAACGACTCGACGATGAACTGGAAGCGGATGTCGCCGCGGCGGGCGCCCACCGCCCGGCGGACGCCGATCTCGCGGGTGCGCTCGAGCACCGTCGCCAGCATGATGTTCATGATCCCGATGCCGCCCACCAGCAGGGAGATGCCGGCGATCGCGCCCATCACTACGTTGAACAGCCGCTGCGTGCGCCGGCTCTCGGCGAGCAGCGCCTCGGGGACCACCAGCTCGTAATCGCCGGTGCCGCCGTGCAGCCGGTCGAGCAGCTCGCGCATCGTCGCGGCCGTCTCCTCGCCGCTCACCCCCTCCTTGAGGCGGATGACGATCTCGTCGAGCGGCGAGGCGAGCGTCGGGTGCTCGAACTTGCGGTCGGCGGTCGACAGCGGCAGGTAGATCTCGCGCGCGGACGGGCCGGCCGCGGACGGCGGCCCGCCTTCTCCTTCTCCGCCGGGCGTCTTGGCGCCGGCCGTGGCCGCCTGCGGCAGATCGGAGGCGAGCACGCCGACCACCTCGAGCCAGACGTCGTTGACCTTCACGAGCTGCCCCACCGCCTCGCCATAGCCGAAGAGGTCGCGCCGCACCTCCGGGCCGATCACGCAGACCTGGGCATGGGTGCTCTCGTCGAGCGGATCGAGGAAGCGCCCCTCGGCCACCGAGAGATGGGCGAGATCGGCGTGGCGGGGGGTCACGCCGTAGACGGCGGCGCCGTCGCTCTTGCCCGACGGCGAGATCACCTTGTAGGGGTCGATGCGGATGCGCGGCACGACCAGGTCGACGCCCGGGACCGCCTCGGAGATGGCGGCGGCGTCGCGCTGCGAGACGCCGAGCGACTTCTGGCGGATCTCGCGCAGCTCGCTGTCCTTGAACGTCTTGGCGCGGACGAGGACGTTGCGCAGGCCGAGACGCTCGATCGAGGCGAGCGCCTGGCGCTCGGCCCCGGCGCCGATCGACATCATGGCAATCACCGCGCCGACGCCGAAGATCATGCCGAGCATGGTCAGCGCCGAGCGCAGCTTGTGCGCCGCCAAGTTGTCGAGCGCGGAGCGGAAGGCTTCCTGGGGAGTCATCCGATCGCTCTCATCCGATCGTGATCATCACCCGGCCTCCCCCCTCCGGCTTGGCGGGAGCGGACGGTCTCTGAACGGGTTTGGGCGCGGGCTCGCCGGCCGGGCGCGTGGGATCGCGCAGGGCCAGCAGGTCGCCGGCGGCGAGGCCGGACTCGACGACGATCCGGCCCATGGTGGAGGCGCCGAGCTTCACCTCGACCGGCTCGAAGCCGCGCCGCCCCTTGCGGTAGACGACCGCGCGCCCCTCGCGGTCGAAGACCGCCTGCCGCGGCACCAGGATGGCGTCCTTGCGCTCGTCGAGCAGCAGCATCGCCATCACCCGCTGCCCCGGCTTCATCACCCGGGGGTCGGTCTTGGCGAGCTCCAGGGTGACGCCGAAGTACTGCACCGGCGACCCCGGGATGCGCGGCTTGGCGAGCGCGTCGACGCGCTGGATGTGGGACGGATAGGTCACCCCGGGCGCCGACTCGACAGCCACGGTGGCGGTCTTGCCGGCCTTGAGCCCGCCGGCGTCCGCCTCCAGCACGTAGACCTCGGCCTGCATCGCCGACAGGTCGGGGATCTCGGCGAGCGGCTGGCCGTTCCAGACGTTGTCCCCCACCCGGGTGGTCTCGCCGCGCCAGTTGCGCTTGAGGATCAGCACGCCGTCGTGCGGCGCGGTGACGGCGAGCGCCTGCAGGCCGGCCCGCGCCTGCTGGATCTTGGCGTCGGCCTGGCGGACCTTGATCCGGAGCAGGTCCAGCTCGGTGCCGGTGAGCCGCTGATGGGTGCTCTGCGACCCCTCGGCGTGCTTCTGCCGCTCGGTCGCCAGTTGCTGGTCGATGTCCGACTCGATGATCTCGCTGCGGGAGAAGATCCCCGCGTCCTTCTTCTGGAACTGGCGCGCGTTCTCCAGCTCCACCCGCGCCATCGCCGCGTCCTTCTCCAGCTTGCGCACCTCGGAGAGGCCGGAGAGCTGCTCTTTGTCCATCTGCAGCCGGGCCCCGCGGAGATCGTCCTCGGCGTCGACCAGCCGCTTTTCGAGGACGCTGGGATCGAAGCGGATGACGACGTCCCCCTTCTTCACCAGCGAGCCGTCGGGCGCCAGCCAGCCGATGCGGAAGGGGCCGGGCACGCCGGCCGGGACGGAGATCGGCGTGGCCCGCACCGCCTTCAGGTCCCCCTGCGCCGGCACCCGGCGCACGAACCCGGTCTTCTCGATGCGCAGCGTGGGCACGTCCGCGCCACCCGGATGGGACAGCGGCAGGAACGCCCCCAGGGCGACCAGCGCGGCGATCGCCGCGGCGGCGAGACCCAGGCGGCGGGATGTCCGCGTCTTTCCCTTTCTCTTGACCGGCTCGTTCATCGGCTCTCCGCCAGCTCGCGACGCGAGACCCTGTCGCCCAGCTTGAGCCCGCTCCGGATCTCCACCTGCCGGTCGTTGCGCTGCCCAAGAGTGGGGCGGACCTCCTCGCTCCCCCAGCCGTTCTTGCGGTAGACCACCGGGCCGGAGCCGCGGTTGAACACCGCCTCGGCCGGCACCACCAGCGCCTTGGCGATCCGCTCGATCTCGACCGTACCGAGGAAGCGCATGCCGGGGCGCATGCGCTGGGCGTCGGTGCTGTCGAGATCGATCTCCAGCTTGACCACCTTGAGGGCGTCGGTATCCGACCGGCTCTGCACCGAGCCGCCGATCGAGCGCACGCGGCCGGTGAAGACATCGTCCGGGTGGGCGTCGAGGCGGAAGGTCACCCGCTGGCCGGCGGTCACGCGGCCGGCGTCGGCCTCGTCGATCTCCCCCTCGGCCTCCATGCGGCGGAGGTCGGGGATCTCGAGCACCGACTGGCCGCGCCAGCAGGAGTCCCCCACCTTCTTCTTCTCCCCGTCGTCGGTGGCAACGTAGACCACCGTGCCGGCGCGCGGCGCGGTGACGGTCATGCGGCCGATGGCGTTCTCCATCTCCTGGACACGGACGGCGGCGCGGTCGCGCTTGCGCGCCAGGGCGTCGATCTCAGTCGCGCTCTCGATGCCGTCGAGGTGGAGGCGGTTGTTAAGATAGGCGACCTCGCGGTGGGCGAGGGCGAGATCCTCGCGCGACTTGGCGAGATCCCTGGAGGCCACCAGCTCGGGCGGCACGTCCACCTTGAGCGAGGCCTTGCGCAGCCGCGCCTCGGCCTCGGCGAGCTCGAGCTCGCGGTCCCGCCGGTCGATCTCAAGATCGGTCTGCTTTTTCTCCAGCTCCTTCTCCGCCGAATCGCGCTCGGCCCGCTTGTCGAGGAGCTGGCGCTCGAGCTCGGAGGTGTCGAAGCCGAGCACCGGCTCGCCCGGCCGCACCGGCGCGCCCTCGGGCGCCATGAAGGAGATCTTGTAGTCCCAGATCTGCGCGATCTGCGGCGGGCCGATCCGCACCGCCTGCACCGAGGAGAGCGTGCCCGCCACCGGCACGCCGACCACCAGGTCGTCGCGCCGCACCTCGGCCCAGTCGCCGGTGCCCGAGGCCCCCGCCCGGCCCGCCATCAGCCAGAGGCCGAGGGCGACGGCGAGCAGCGCCGCGCCGCTCACCGCGAAACGGGTGACCTTGCGCTGCCTGGGGCTCATCCGGCCCTCCCGTCCTGAGGCCGGCGCAACCGCGTACCCTCGGCGACGCCGGACTCGACCACACAGGCCGCCGCCGAGCAGGGGCCGAGGCGCACCGGGGCTGTGCCGCCCGCCGCCAGGAGCGCCCGCGGCCCGCCGGCCGCGAAGTCGAGGGCCACCCGCGGCACCAGCAGGACGTTCCGGGTCTCCGGCCCCAGCACCTCGACGCGCACCGACATGCCGGGGCGCATGCGCCGGGAGTCCGACTTGTCGAGCGCGATCCGCACCGGGAAGTAGCGCAACAGGGGGCTGCGCCGCGACTCCCGCGCCACCGGCGAGATCTCGAGCACGCGGCCGCGGTAGGTCACGGCGGGATAAGCGTCCAGCGTGCAGAGGACCGCCATGCCCGGCGTGATCCGGCCGTCGTCGACGTCGGAGAGGTTGGCCTGGACGATCATCGAGTCGAGCTCCGGCAGGGTGGCCACGGTCATGCCCGCCCAGACCGAGTCGCCGATCTGGATCTTGCGCCCCTCGAAGGGGTGGGTGCCGACGAGCACCATGCCGTCGCGGGGGGCCTTGAGGTCGAGGGCCTCGATGGCCTCCTCGGCGGTGCGGATCTCGCGCCGCGACTTGTCGAGCGTGATCTTCTGGATCTGCACGCCGGTCGAGCTCACCTTCGCCTCGGTGGCGAGCACCTCCTCGGCCTTGGCGAGCTCGCTCTCGGCGCGCTTGAGGGCGAGCTGGCGCTCCTGGTATTCGCGCAGGGGAAGGATCTCCTTCGGCACTCCGGCGGCGAGCTTCGCCTTCTCCAGCTCGGAGCGGGCCTTCGCGACGTTGAACTGGCGCTCGGAATGGGAGGTCTTGAGCTGGGCCTCGGCGGTGGCGAGGTCGCTGCCGGCCTGGGAGGCGGTGAGCCGCTTTTCCTCCAGGTCGGAGGCGAACTGAGAGTTGTCGAAGGAGATCACCGGATCGCCGGCCTTGACCAGCGTGCCGTCCTCCGCCATCCAGCGGACGGTGAGCTGGAAGGAGTTGGTGCGCGGCACCACCAGGTTCTCGCCGCGTTCGGCCGCCAGCTCGCCGGAGAGGATCTGCCGCTGGCGGAAGGAGCCGCGATGGACGGCCAGCCCGTCTCCGTCGTCCCGGCCCGACTCGGCGCGCGCCCCCGGCCCGGAGCAGCCGGCTATCGTAGCCAGAGCGGCCAGGAGGAGGAGACAGATGGCGAAGAGGCGAGCTCTCATCATTTCCTTAAACGTATACGGCACCCGGGCATTCCTGTCTAGGGGGGGTGGGGGCCCCCCAAGGGAGGTATACGGAGCAGGCATGGTGAGAGTTTGAAGGGGGGGAAGGCGGAGGAAAGTTCCCGGCCTCCCCCGCCCCCCTACCCCAACTCCAGATCCACATCGCGGTCGATCTGGGCCAGCAACGCCTGATCCTCGCGCCAGTCGGGCTCCAGGCGGACGTTGAGCTCCAGGTAGATGCGGCGCTCGAGGTACTCCTCCAGATCGAGGCGGGCGGCGGTGCCGATCGCCTTGATCATCGAGCCCTGCTTGCCGACCACGATCCCCTTCTGCCCCGGGCGGTCGACCAGGATCGAGGCGTAGATGCGCAGGATCTCCCCCTCGGCGGGCTCCTCCCAGCGCTCGAGGACAACCGCGGTCGCGAACGGCAGCTCGTCGGTGGTCAGCTCCAGCACCTTCTCGCGGATCCGCTCGGTGACCAGGAAACGCTCCGGGTGGATGGTCAGCAATTCGGGGTCGAACATCGGCTCCCCCTCCGGCAGCAGGTCCCAGAGCACGTCGAGCAGGCGGTCGCAGTTCTCCCCCGTCTGGGCGCTGATCGGCACGATCTCCTTGAACAGCCCGGTCTTCGCGTACTGCTCGATCCGCGGCAGCAGGTTCGGCTTCTTCATCCGGTCGGCCTTGTTGAGCACCAGCACCCGCGGCTCCTTGGCCTTGCCCGCGAGGTCGAGCACGTAGGCGTCCCCCTTGCCAAACTTCTCGGCGGCGTCGACCAGCAGGCAGCTCACGTCGGCGTCGTTCATCGCGTCGAGGGCATAGCGCACCATCTGCCGGTTGAGCCGGTGCAGCGGCTTGTGGATGCCGGGGGTGTCGTAGAAGACCATCTGCCCGCGCTCGCCCGAGAGGATGCCGACGATCCGGTGGCGGGTCGTCTGCGGCTTGTCGGAGACGATGGCGAGCTTCTCCTCCAGCAGGCGGTTCATGAGGGTCGACTTGCCGGCGTTGGGCCGGCCCACCAGCGCGACAGTTCCGGACTTCGGCATCAGGCTTCCGCCTCCCTGGCCTCCTCCGCCGCGTCGATCTGCTCGACGCGCACGGTCTGGATGCGGCGGTCGGCGACCGCCTCGACGGTGAAGCGGAGGCCGTGGCTCTCCACCGTCTCTCCTACCTGCGGGACATAGCCGAGGACGCTGAAGATCAGGCCGGCCACGGTCTCGTACTCCGGGTCTTCGATCTCGACGTCGAACAGCTCGTCGAGCAGCTCGATGTGGGCGCGGCCGTCGAGCCGGTAGGCGCCGTTCTCCAGCGGCACGAGCTCAGCCACCAGTGCCTCGTGCTCGTCCATGATCTCGCCGACGATCTCCTCCAGCAGGTCCTCCACCGTCACCAGGCCGGCGGTGCCGCCGTACTCGTCGACCACGATCGCGACCTGCTGAAAGCGCGCCTGGAGCTCCTTGAGCAGCTCGCCGAGAGGCTTGGTCTCGGGGATGAACAGCGGCGCCTTCAGCAGCTCGCGGATCGCCGGCGGCTCCGGCGCGCGCAGGGCGCGCAGCACGTCGCGGATGTGGATGATACCGATGATGTGGTCGATCGAGTCCTCGTAGATCGGCAGGCGCGAGTGGCCAGACTCGACGAAGCGGTCGGCCAGGATGTCGAGGGTGGCCTCGACCGGGGCGCAGACCATGTCGATGCGCGGCGTCATCACGCTGCGCGCCTGGGTCTCGCCGAAGCCGACGATCCCCCACAGCCACTCCCCCTCCTGTGGCTCGAGGATCCCCTCGCGGGTGCCGACGTCGATGAACGCCTCGATCTCCTCGTCGGAGGCGGCACCGTCCTCCCCCTCCTCGTGGCGCTCGAAGGCCTCGGCGGGGATCAGCGGCGACAGCACCCGGACCAGCGGCGACAGCAGCCAGAGCGCGACCCGGTAGAGGCGGGTCAGCGCCCGCAGCGCCCGCTCCGGGTCCTGGCCGACGAGCGTCCGGTTGACCACCTCGGCGACGGCCACGATGAAGAGGACGATGGCGAACCCCCAGAGCATCGGGTGGGCCCGCCCGAAATGCTCGAGGCTCAACGTGAGCAGCGCGGCGAGCACGATCGGCAGCGTCCGCGAGAGCAGCGACAGCAGATAGCGGAAGACGCCGAAGCGGACCGGCATCTCGAACATCTTGCGCAGCGAGCCCCCGGCCTCCTCCGCCCAGTGGCGCAGGCGGATGGGACCGCTGCGCTCGAGCAGGGCGGAGAGCGTCGCCGCTCCCATGGCGATGGGCACCAGGAGGAGGAAGGCCCAGAGGAGCAGGCCGGGCGAGATCGTCGAATGGGCTTCAGGCATGCGTCTCCTCTTCGATCCATCGCTTCCGCAGCCGCCGCTCCAGCCGCTCCATCTCCCCGTGATCGGTCTCGTGATCGTGCCCCAGGCAGTGGAGGATGCCGTGCAGCAGCAGGGTCTTCACCTCGCGGTCCACGCTGTGGCCGGCTTCCATGGCCTGGCGGCGGGCGGTGGGGATGGAGATCAGGATGTCCCCCAGGTACCCCTCGATGCCGGCCTCTTCGCCGGGAAAGGAGAGGACGTCGGTGGTCTTGTCCTTGCCCCGGAACCGGCGGTTGGCGAGCCGCATCGCGCGGTCGCCGGCGAAGCGCACGCTCAAGGCCTCGGCCTTCGGGGCGAGCGCGGCCACCAGGGGGGTGAGCCAAGGCAGCAGCCGGCGCGTACCGGCTTCCGGGTAGCGATTGGGATTGAGGAGGACGATCTCGCAGCCGCCACCCGCGCTCGGGCTCGAACGTTTCGCTGGATCGCTCATGAGGCCTGACGGATGGCCTTCTTCTCCCGTTTGGGGCCGGCGGCGTTGAAGTCGAAGCCCGGGTAGTCGATCCGCTGGTGGAAGATGTTCGAGAGCACCCGCAGGAAGGACTCCGAGACCATGCGCAGGTCGGAGAGCGTGAGATCGGTATGATCGAGCTGGCCGTCCTGCAGGCAGTCGTCGACGATGGCGCGGATCAGGCCGCGGATCTTGGCCGGCGACGACTCCACCAGCGTCCGGCTCGCCGCCTCGACGGCGTCGGCGATCATCAGCACGCCCATCGCCTTGCTCTGCGGCTTGGGTCCCGGATAGCGGTACTTCTCCTCGGTGACGTCGGTGGCGTCGGGGTCCTTCTGCTCCAGGGCCTTGCTATAGAAGAACTTGATCAGCCGCATGCCGTGGTGCTGCAGGATGGCGTCCTCGATCACCCGCGGCAGGTTGTACTGGCGCGCCAGCTCCACCCCGTCCTTGACGTGGTTGATCAGGATCAGCGCGCTCATCGACGGCAGCAGCTTGTCGTGCCGGTTGTGGCCGGGGCGCTGGTTCTCGACGAAGTAGTCGGGGCGCAGCACCTTGCCGACGTCGTGGTAGAGCCCCGCCGTGTAGGCGAGCACCGGATCGGCGCCGATCGCCTCGCAACCCTCCTTGGCGAGGTTGGCCACCATCAGCGAGTGCTGGAAGGTGCCGGGCGCCTCGAAGGCGAGCCGCCGCAGCAGCGGCAGATTGGTGTTCGACAGCTCGACCAGCTTGATGTCGGTGGTGATCTCCAGCGCCCATTCGAGGATGGGGATGGCGAAGCTGGCGGCGGCGGTGACCAGCAGCCCGCTGGCGAAGGCGCAGATCAGGTCGAAGCCGACCTGCATCGGGCCGCGGGCGGCGGTGGCGAAGGCGGTCAGGATCAGCACCATCATCAGGTTGATGCCGCCGACCACCAGCCCCACCCGCACCATCACCAGCCGGTGGCGGAACTGGTAGCACTCCAGGGTGTAGATCGCCCCGAGCGAGCCGGCGAGGCTGTAGAAGACGATCCAGAGCGCTTCGCCGTCGCCGGTCAGGCGGGCGGCGAGGAGCGAGAAGAGCACCGACAGCGTCAGCGCGATGTTGCGCCCGAAGAGCAGCATCGCCACCAGCGCCACGGAGGCGAACGGAATCGCGTAGGAATAGCTGTGGGCCGAGTTGAGCGGCGCCGACTCGAAGGCGACCGAGAGGGCGTTGGCGACCACGAAGCAAAACTTCGCTCCCAGCAGGGAGGCGAGCAGCAGCAGCAGGCTCTCCGCGAACAGCCGGCCGCGGTCGTGGTTCGCCACCCGGTCGTGCCGCTCCGCGAACCAGATCACCGCGGCGATCAGCGCCAGCATCGCCAGGGTGGCGGCGAGCGGCGGGATCTGGCGGCGGAACTGCCGCTCCCCCTTCATCTGGGCGATGATGCGGGCATTGGCCGGATCGATCGGGTCCCCCTTGCGGACGATCACCTGCCCCTGCCGGATCTGGTTGAAGACCTGGCCGACGGCGGCGGCCGCGGCTTCCTGGCGCATCAGCGTCTCGCTGCGGTTGTGCAGCAGGTTCGGCGGCGCGTTCTCGAGCAGCAGGTCGACCAGCAGCCGGCGCTCCTGCGCGTTGAAGCCCCCCCAGTTCCGCACCTCGGTCTCGAACAGGTCGCGCTCCTCGCCGGGATTGCCGACGTGGTCGAAGAGGTCGAAATGCACCCGCTCGGTGCCGGTGGCGAGGTTGCGCAGGGTGATCCCCTGGATGCGGTTTTCGAGCAGCAGGTCCTTGTTGGCCACCACGCCGCGGCGCAGCACCTGGACCAGGCTGCCGCGCAGGCGGTCCTCGAGCTCGGACGAGAACCCCTTGCGCGCCAGCAGCTCCGCCTGCTCCGGAGTGAGCTTGACGGCGTTGGGCGGCTGCGGCGGCGCCGTCAGCGCGCGGACCACCGCCTCGCGCGCCTCGCGGGACCCCGCATCCCCCTGCCGCGCGAGCACGCGGCGCCCGCGGTCGAAGAGCTGGGCCACCCGCCCCTCGTACTCGGACGCCGCCGCCTGGTCGAGGTCGTAGACCGGCAGCACGGCGTTGCGGGCCTCGCCCTGCTTGTGGCGCGTCGCCTCGTCGTCGTTGAGCAGCAGGTCGCGCGAGGCCACGTAGTCGTGGTCGGCGATGGTGCCGGGCTGAGCGCGCTTGGTGAACAGGAAGGCGCCCGGCACCAGGCACCAGGTGCCGAGGATCAGGAACACCCCCAGCCAGAGCGTCGGCATCTCGATCGCGCGCTCCCAGAGGTCGCGCGGACGGGGCCGTTTGCGCAGACGGATGGACCCGGTCCCGCTGGTGGCGGGGCGGATCTCGGTGACGGTCGAAGGGTCGTTGTCGCGAGCCATGGCCCGGGTCAATTGCCCCCTGCGGTACCTCCCAGGTTACCTTCTCCGGAAGAGACGGATCGCGCGGCTGCCTGCCGGGCGGCGCGCTGTTCCGCCTCGCGATCGTTCTTGCGCTTCTCGAAGGCCTCGTAAGCGGTGACGATCTTCTGCACCAGCACGTGACGGACGACGTCCTTCTGGTCGAAGTAGAAGAACTTGATCCCCTCGACCCCCGAGAGCACCTCCTGCGCCTCGCGCAGGCCCGACATCCGCCCCTGCGGCAGGTCGACCTGGGTGACGTCGCCGTTGATCACCGCCTTGGAGTTGAAGCCGATGCGGGTCAGAAACATCTTCATCTGCTCGGGCGTGGTGTTCTGCGCCTCGTCGAGGATGATGAAGCTGTCGTTGAGCGTCCGCCCGCGCATGAAGGCGATCGGCGCGATCTCGATGATCCCGCGCTCCATCATCCGGCTCACCTTCTCGAAGCCGATGATGTCGTGCAGGGCATCGTGCAGCGGGCGCAGATAGGGGTTGACCTTCTCGACCAGGTCGCCGGGGAGGAAGCCGAGCTTCTCCCCCGCCTCGACCGCCGGCCGGGCCAGGATGATCCGCCGCACCCGCTTCTCGAGCAGGGCGGCGGCGGCCATCGCCACCGCGAGGTAGGTCTTGCCGGTGCCGGCCGGGCCGATCGAGATGACGATGTCGTGGTCGATCATCGACTGGATGTAGAGCTGCTGCCGGTAGCTCCTGGGAGCCACCAGCCGCTTCACCGAGGCCATGAACCCCTCGGGCATGAAGAACTCGACCAGCGAGGTCTCCGGCGCCTCGGCGGCGATGCGGATCGCCGCCTGCACGTCGCCGGGCTTGAAACGGTACCCCCGTTCGGTGACGGCGGAGAGCTCGGCGAGCAGCCGCTCCACGACCTGCACCGGCCCGGGGTCGCCGTTGATGTGCAGCTCGTTGCCGCGGGCCGTCAGGGCAACCCCGAAGGTCCGCTCGATCCGCCGCAGGTTCTCGTCCTGCGTGCCGAACAGGGTGTCTAGACCCTCCTCGGCGAGAGTGACTTGAGTCATCGTGCCTGTTTTCTCGAAGAATCCAATGGTCGCGGAGGAACCGACGCGGCGAGCGCGAGCATGGTGAGCGGCCCCTCCAGTTCGCCTAAGGTGATATCCCGGACGGCGGCCCCCACGGGCCGGGTCCGTCCGGAAAGGCACCAAGTGTAACAGAGACCGGGGCTTGCCTAATCCCACCCTACTTCTTGCTGTAATCGTAGAATCCGCGGCCGCTCTTCTTCCCCAGCCGGCCGGCGGTCACCATCTGCTTGAGCAGCGGCGGCGCGGCGAAGCGCTTCTCCTTGTACTCGTCGAACATGATGCCGGCGATGTAGTACGTGGTGTCCAGCCCCACGAAGTCGAGCAGGGTGAACGGCCCCATGGGGTAGCCGCAGCCGAGCTGCATCCCCTTGTCGATGTCCTCGACACTCCCCACCCCCTCCTCCAGGGCGCGGATGGCGTCCAGCAGATAGGGGACGAGCAGGCGGTTGACGATGAACCCCGAGTTGTCGCGGGCGGCCACCGGCTCCTTGCCGAGCGAGCGGGCGAACTCGAAGGCGCGGTCGAAGCTCGCGTCCGAGGTGAGCAGCGTGCGCACCACCTCGACCAGCTTCATCACCGGCACCGGATTGAAGAAGTGCAGCCCCACGAACTGGTCCGGCCGCTTCGTGAACATCGCCATCTGGGTGATGGTCAGCGAGGAGGTGTTGCTGGCGAAGATGGCGTCCCTCTTCACCGCCTCGTCGAGGGCGCCGAAGGTCTTCCGCTTCTCCTCCAGGTTCTCGACGATCGCCTCGACGACGATGTCGCAGTCGGCGAACGCTCCCAGGTCCACCGTGCCGGAGAGGCGGCCGACCGCCTCGTCGCGGGCCGACGCCTCCAGCTTCCCCCTCTCGACCGCCTTGTTGAGCGAGCCGCGGATCTTGTCGAGCCCCTTGTCGACCAGCTCGCTGCTGACCTCGCGCACCACCGTCTCATAGCCCGAGCGGGCCGCCACCTCGGCGATCCCCGAGCCCATCAGGCCCGAGCCCAGGACGCCCACCTTCTTGATCTTGCTCATGCGATCCCTCCTATCTGAAATGTCTGGTTGTCTTCGGTTTCAACGATCTCGCGTCCTTCCCCTTCGGCGAGCCGGGCGAGCCGCAGGGCGCGCGCTCCCGGCACCGCGAACGGCAGCCTCTCGGCCCATTCGACGACCTTGACCCCGGGCCCGGCCAGCAGCTCCTCCAGGCCGAGCGCCGCCGTCTCCTCCGGCGCCAGGCGGTACAAGTCGACGTGGACCAGCCGCCCGCTGCTCCCCTGGTGCTCGCGGATCAGCGTGAAGGTGGGCGACTGCACCTCGCGGGGCGTGATCCCCAATGCCTCGCCGATCCCCCGCGCCAACACGGTCTTGCCCGCCCCCAGGTCGCCCGAGAGGAGGAGGACGCCGTCCGGCGCCAGCTCCCGGCCCAGCTCGCGGCCGAGGGCCCGGGTCTCCTCCTCGCTGTGGGTTATCCAACGATTCATCGGCGGTGAGGGTGCTTGCCGTGACCGCGCTCCGCGCCTTCCAGGCCGTGCTCGTGATCGTGGTCGTCGTCCTCACCCTCCCCCCGGAGGGCGGCGAGAGCGGCGGGGAGGATCTCGATCAGGTCGCCGGCGGCCAGCGAGATCTCCCCCAGCCGGGCGGCGGCGAGGTCCCCCGCCAGACCGTGCAGATAGACGGCGAGCACGGCGGCGTCGAGCGCGTCGAGCCCCTGGGCGAGGAAGCCGGCGATCAGGCCGGTCAGCACGTCGCCGGTGCCGCCGGTCGCCATGCCGGGGTTCCCCGTCGGGTTGACGAACACCGCCGTGCCGGAGGCGATCAGCGTCATGTGCCCCTTGAGGACCACGATCGCGCCCGTCTCCTCGGCCGCGCCGCGCGCCGCCGCGATGCGGTCCTCCTGGATCTGGGCGGTCGAGATCCCCAGCAGGCGGCCGAGCTCCCCCGGGTGCGGGGTCAGGATCGTCTCCGCCCGGCGGGCGGCGAGGTCGCCGGCCTTCCCCTCGAAGGCATTGAGCCCGTCGGCGTCGAGCACCAGCGGCAGCGGGCACTCCAGCGCGATGCGGCGGATCGCCGCCACCGTGAACGGCTCCGTCCCCAGCCCGGGCCCCAGCGCCAGCACCGCCTTGCCCTCCGCCGCCTCCAGCACGACATCGGCGGCGCGCTCGGCGAGATGGCCGGAGGCCCCGGCGGGCAGGGGGAGCGTCATCGATTCGATCGAGCCCAGCTCGACCGTCTGCAGGATCGGCTCCGGCACCGCCGCCGTCACCAGCCCCGCCCCGGCGCGCACGGCGGCGCGGGCGGCGAGGATGCAGGCGCCGGCCTTGCCGGGCGAGCCGGCGACGATCAGGGCGTGCCCGAAATCCCCTTTGTGGGCGCTGGCGTCGCGCGCCGGCAGCAGGTCCGCCAGCTCCTCGCCCATCAGCAGGTGGAGATCCCCGGCCTCCTCCTCGACGTCGTCGACCAGCCGCGCCGGGATGCCGAGGTCGGTCACCACCATCTCGCCCACCGCGTCCGCCGATGGCGGGAAGACGTGGGCCACCTTGGGCGCCGCGAAGGTGACCGTCAGGTCCGCCTTCACGTGCAGACCGATCGGCCGCGGCTCGCTCCCCGCGAGGCCGCTCGGCAGGTCGACCGCGACACAGGGGACGGGCAGCCCGTTGATGCAGCCGACCACGCGGGCGAACAGCCCCTCGAGCGGCCGGGCGAGACCGGTGCCGAACAGGGCGTCGACCACGACGTCGCAATCGGCCGCCGCCCCTATGGCGACACGCAATTCCTTCTCCGTGGCGATCTCGAGGATCGGCAGCTCGATCTTGCGGCAGATCTCGAGCTGAGCGGCCGCGTCGGCCGAGAGCTCGTGGCTGTTGGTGACCAGGAAGATCCGCACCTCCCAGCCGCGCACCGAGAGATGGCGGGCGACCGCCAGGCCGTCGCCGCCGTTGTTGCCCGGGCCGCAGAAGATCGCCGCCGACTCGGCGTCGCCATAAGCCTCGGCGATCGCCTCGACGACGCCGATCGCGGCGTTCTCCATCAACACCATGCTGGGGATTCCCAGCTCCTCGATGGCGGCGCGGTCGACCTCGCGCATCGCTTCGGCGGTCAGGATTCTCATGCCACACCCTCTTCCATTTTGGATTTTGGATTTTGGATTCGCGATTGGAGGAAGCCCAGGGAGCCCAGGAGGGCTCGGGTGCGGGGGCAGCCTAAATCATCTTCCGCCATGCGCGCGGCCAGCCGGCGCAGGTCCTCGGGGGTGTCGACGTCCGACGCCGCGGGCAGCAGCTCGACGGCGAGCCCCAGCTCGCGGCAGCGGGCGAGCGTCGCGGCGAGGACCTGATCGGTGCTCCAGGCGATCTCCGCGAACAGCCGCGGCGTCACCGCCCCGGCGCGCAGGGCGATCAGGTAGTAGCCGCCGTCCTCGGCGGGGCCCAGCACCACGTCGGCGCCGGACTCGATCGTCTCGAAGGCGCGGTGCACCATCTCCAGGGGGAGCGTGGGGTGATCGCTCCCCAGCGCCGCCACCGCGCCGGCCCCGGCCGCCGCGTCGTGGAGCGCCCGGTACAGCCGCCCTCCGAGATCGCTCCCCTCCTGGCGCAATCCGAGCCACGGCCCCTCCAGTATTTGCGGCATGGCCTCACCCGGCTCCAGCGCCCAGGCGATCCGCAGCTCGAACTCCCCCGCGCGCAGCCGGTCGAGCAGGTCCTCCAGGAACGCCGCATGCAGCGCCGCCGCTTGCGCGGCGGTAAGATCGCCGATCAGCCGGGTCTTCACCCGGCCTTCCCGGGCCGGCTTGGTGAACAGAAGGAGGCGGCGGGAATGGCGGGGGGCGGACACGGGGCGGGATTGTATCGGAAAGCAATGACAGTATCGGAAAGCCAGAGCGGCCCCCCACCCCGAATCCTCACCCCCGGCCCTCTCCCACCGCACTCCCCCCCGGCCGGGAGAGGGGGGCTTGACGGGAAAGACCTCGCTTGTAGGGTGCGCTGTGCGCACCATCATCGTTTCTGGTGCGCACAGCGCACCCTACGAGCCACGCCTTCTCAGTAAAGTCCCCCCTCTCCCGGACGGCGGGAGGGCGGTGGGAGAGGGGCCGGGGGTGAGGATTCGGGGTGGGGGTGATCGCCGCAAGCTCCAACGAACACCATGAACATGCCCATCCTCGCCCTCCTCACCGACTTCGGAACCGCCGACTACTACGTCGCCGCCGTCAAAGGCACCCTCCTCCGCCTGGCCCCCGGCACCACCCTGGTGGACGTATCGCACGAGGTGCTGCCGGGGGACGTCGAGACGGCCGCTTTCCTGCTTGCGGCGGCGGCGTCCTCATTTCCGGACGGAACGGTCCATCTGGCGGTCGTGGATCCGGGGGTGGGGAGCGGCCGGCGCATGCTCGCGGTCCGCACCGCCGCGGCTTTCTTCGTGGCGCCGGACAACGGCCTGCTGACGCCTTTCTTCAGCGATACGGCCGCGGTCCGCGCGATCGAGAGGGCGGATCTGTTCCTGCCCAGCCCCGGACAGACCTTCCATGGGCGGGACCGCTTCGCGCCGGCCGCGGCCTTTCTGCTGAGGGGTGAGCGATTCGAGGAGCTCGGCCCCGAGGTGGGCGATCCCGTGCGGCTGCCCGCCCCCCCTCCCCAGCGGCATGCGGCCCAGCTCACCGGCCGGGTGATCCACGTCGACCGCTACGGCAACCTGATCACCGACATCCCGGCCGGCTGGCTTCCCCCGGCCCCTGCCGCGCCGAGGTCGGGGGTCATGCCACGGGGCGGCGGGTCACCCATTACGCCGAGATCCCGCGGGACGAGGCGGCGATGCTCCCCGGGTCCCTCGGCACCCTCGAGCTGTCGATGAACGGCGAGGATCTGGCCCGGCGCTGGAACGTGGCCCGGGGCGCGACCGTTGACGTGCGCTGGAATGGATCTTGAACGGTCGTTCGATGGGCTCCCGGCCGGTGACGGCGGGTGACAAAAATCCATCTGGCCGGGATACAATAGCTCGCCTTGTGCCCATCGAACTTTGGAAGGAGTGTGTGGAAATGAGCAAATGGGAGTACAAGATCATCAACATTCGCAGCGAGAACTATCGCCTCGATCCGAATGCCGCGCCCCAGTTGAACCTGCTGGGGGAAGAGGGGTGGGAGCTCGTTTCCATCACGTCCGTCAACTTCAAGACCGGTGCGACGGACAACATCGCCATGGTCTTCAAGCGGCCGGTCGCGGGCTGAGCCTGAGGGTACGGCGAGGCGGCCTCGCGAGAGGCCGCCCAGTGCCTTACTTCCTGAGCTTCTTCTGCCTGCGGCGCCGGCCCCCCTTGAGGGCGACCGCGAATCCCGCCGCTCCCGCCGCCAGGGCCATCAGCAGGTACTTCTTCCTGGGCAGGATCCCCACCTCGGTCTTCACCGCGGTCCGCACCTCGGCGAGCCGCAGCTCGGCCTGACGGCGGCTCTCCTCCAGGCGCTGCTCGGCCACGCGCCGCGCCTCTTCCAGACGGTCACTCATGGCAGCTCCCTCCCCAGGGCATCGCCGTCAACGGCCACGGCCGGCTCGACGTCCAGCGTCTTCGGACGGGCGAGCAGGCCGTGCTGCCACCAGTCGAAGTGGCTGTCCGCCCGCCGCCGCACGGTCTCGAGCGGGTTCTCCACCCGGCGCATGTATTTGAGGCCGAACCGCGCCAGGATCGCCGCGGTGATGACGAACAGCGCCAGCACGATCAGCGACGCCGCCCACCACGGCATCCAGACGTGGAGGAGCGAGACCAGGACGAAGAGCAACAGGCCGACGATCCAGAACAGCAGCACGGCGGCGGCGCCGAAGATCCCCAGCGCCACCCCGAGATTGCGCCCCGACCGCGTGAGATCGTCCTGCAGAGTGGCGAGCTCGGCCCGCCAGACCTCCAGCAAGGAATCGCCCAGCGAGCGAAACAGATCGATCCATGGTTGCATCCCGCCCCCCCTGTTTCTTGACGAAATACCTTACGAACCTGCGTTAGGAACCGCCGACCTTCAGGCTGCGGCTGATGAAAGAGGCCAGAGCGCCGATGTCGTCCCGCACGCCGATCGACACCCGCTGCTCGCCCGCGCGCATCAGCAGGGTCACGGAATAGACGAACTTCTTGTTCTGCGCCGTCGCCACCTCGGCTTTCGGGATGCTGATCGGCACCGGCGCCTGCTGGATGTCCGAGGAGCCGCCCGCCGAGTCGAGCGCGGCGATGAACAGGCGCACCCTCGCGTCCTCAGTCTGCTCGTGAGGGACCAGCACCAGCTTGCCGATCGGGATCCGCACCAGCACCGGCACCAGGTAGAAGCCGTCCTCCCGCCGCCGCGGCTGGCCGAATTCCAGGGTAACGTCGAGCGGATTCTCCTCGAACGGGAAGTTGAGGGCGGCCAGCGTGCCGTCGCTCATCCGCGCCTCGGTGCTCTTGTCGCGGTACCCCTCGCGGTGGCGCACCTGGAGGTCCTTGCGGTTCTTCAACTTGACGTCGAGCTTGTAATACCGGCCGTCGCCGAAGTGGGGCGGCGTATAGCCGAGCGAATAATAGGTGTTGAAGTCGCGCGCGATTCTCTCGAGACGAGGCGTGATCGTGTTGGTGTTGAGGATGGCGACGCCCCCCGTCTTCTCTGCCAGGGTCTGGAGCGTGCTCTGCAGGTTCGAGATCCGCACCGAGTCGATGAGCTGCGAGAGGCCGGGGGCGCTGGCGGCGGACTGGTTCTCGGCCGAGTTGGAGTCGTAGGACCGCAGCCCCGCGGCGTCAATCGTGTAGAAGGTGATCCGGTTGGCGTTGGCCTGCGCGGTCAGCTCGTCGAGCCGGCGGGCGACGTTGAACTCCAGCGTCGACGTCATGCTCGAGCTCTGCTCGCCATACTTGTTCTGCACGGCATAGAAGACATCCTGGCCGGCGATCATCTGCAGACCGTCGCTGACGTAGACCACCGCCTTGCGCCCCGGCATGCCGGCCAGGGCGTCGATCATCTTCTTGATCGAGTCGATCGAGAACGACAGGTCGTTGTAGGTGGACTGGGCGTAGGTGTAGGCGGCGCTTTCCGCCTCGCCGACGCTCCTCGAATCCGCGATCTGCCTCAACACGTCGCGCCGGTCGGAGTCGGCGTGGACCCCCTGGGCCGAGATCTTCTCGAGCTCGAGCATGGCCGCGGCGATCAGGCTGGGATCGCTGGTGAACGTGCGGCGGATGTGCAGCTCGCGGTCATAGGTGACCAGCATGAGCTGGTCTTCCTTCCCGAGCTTGGTGCCGATGAAGGCCCGCAGCTCGCGCATGACGCGGTTGCGGTTGAACGGCCGCAGGTTGTAGTTGTCGATGTAGACGATCAGGCGCAGCCGCTGCTCCTCCGGCGTCCGCACCGGGTCGAGGTCCGCCGGCGGAGCGGGAGCCGCCCCCGGCACCGGCGCCGCCGTGGGCACCGCCTCCGCCAGATCGGACGGCTGCGCCACCGCCTTGCCGGAGTTCACGGCGTAGAAGTTGGAGATCTCCACCTTCGAGCCGTTCTCGAAGAGCTGGAAGTCATCCTTCGTCAGACCGGTGACGGGGTTGCCCTTCTTATCGGTGACGTAGGCGTCGATGTTGACGACGCCGACATTGACCGTATCGACGAATGCTCCCGGATCTTCCGCCTTGGCGGCGGCCGGCTTCTTCGCCTGCGCGTTCGCCAGGCTCGCCAGACCCAGGGCCAGGAACAGCCAGCACGTGATGAAAAGACGTTGAGACTTCATAGACCTCTTCTTTCTGGACCTCGTCCGCCGGCCATTATACGGGAGGGGCCACGAGAGGCAGTCCCTCCTACTTCTGCGGCGGCACGACGTCCGCCTGGGCGGTGACGATCTTGCCACTCAGCGGATCGAAGATCGCGATCGTCAGGTGGTGCGGCAGCTTCTTCAGCTTGAGTCGCGTGTCGTACCGGACGTACGCCCCGGCCTTGGGCGCCTCCTCCCCGGTGAGCGTCACCGGGATCACCGGCACCGGCGCCCGGTTCCCCCCGCTGTCCACGGCGGAGACCCGCAGCTCCAGCTCGGCCGTGTGCTTGCCGTTCAACGGCACGAAGGTGATCGCGTCCACCGGGATCGCCAGCGAGACCGGCACCTCCATCTCCCGTCGGCCGGAGGCGACCGGCGCGCCGAGCTTGATCGCCATCGGCACCACGTCGGGCGAGTTGCCGAAGAGCATCGCGCTCTCGACCACCAGCGAGTTCTCGGCCTTGCGCGACAGGTCGAGGAAGCCGGTGCGCGTGCGGACCTTGAGCCCCTTCGTCAACACCGCCAGCGAAACCTTGTGGCGCTTGTCGTTCCCCTGCCAGCTCGGGGTGAACCCGAGCCAGTAGTAGGAGCGGGTGTCGCTCTCGGCGGTCTGCAGCACCTGGTTGTTCAGCCCGTTGAGCAGCGCCCGGCCGCCCGTCTGCTCGGCCGTATACAAAAGGCTCGCCTCGTGGTCCTGCTCGCGCACATTGAGCCCGGTCTGCAACGGCGCCGCCAACGCGGCGTCCGCCGCGGAGGAGCTCTCGACCCCCGGCACATCCACCGGATAGATGGTGTAGCCCAGACGGTTGGCGGTATCCACCAGCGGCTGCAGGATTTTCTCGCCGGGCGGCACCTCGCGCTCGAGGACGGGCCGGTTCGGGTTGTTGATCACATAATCGAGAACCGAGAACGGCCAGCCGCCCGAGAGCAGCAGCATCACCTTGCGCCCCGGGGGGGAGGCGAAACCGCGCAGCGTGCTCGCCGCCGCGGTGACCGCGCGCTCGGTCTGCGAAGCCAGGCCCTGAGCGAACTCGAGCTCCTGGATGTCGACGCGCTGAGCGAACGACCGGCGCTGAGACGTAGCATCGAAGCCCACGTTGTCGGTGAGGCGGCGCGAGCTCTGGAAGGTGCGCAGCTCGGCGAGCCGCGTAATCCCGTAGGCCCGCTCGCCGATCGCCTTCTCGATGGCGGCCCCGAGCTGCCGCTCGGAGCTCGACCAGCTCGTCAGCATCTCGACCTGCCCGCCGTTGTACTGCACGATCGCCATGCGATCCTCGGGACCCAGGCGCGAGAGCTGGCTCTTGATCGAGCGCAGCACCTCGTCCCGGCGGGGAGCGAGCGAGAAGAAGTTGTCGATGAACACCAGATAGCTGGTGCCGACCGGGCTGCCCGGCGCCAGGCTCGGCAGGCCCTTGACCGGCGAATTCCTGTCCTCCTCGCCGGGCGCGATCGCCTGGCCGCCGCGGACCTCGTTGAAGTATTCAACCGGCACGGCCTTGCCGTCGACCTCGAGGCGGAAGTCGCCGGGCTTCAGACCGGTCACCCGGTTCCCCTGCCGGTCGGTGACCACCGCCTCGACGTTGACCACCCGCACCTCGATCTGCTCGCCGAAGACGCTCTGCGGGGGCTGGGGCTGAGAAGGCTGCTGGGCCGCGGCAGGAAAGAGAGACGCGAGGAACAGGGCCGGCAGCGTCAACCAGCCGGAATGAGGCCTTTGCATGGAATATCTCCAAGTATAAAAACGTGGGGCGGGCCGGGAGGCCCCCCCGCGGGGTTCTGGATCTTCAGAACAATCGGAAGCGGCCATTTCTTTCTCCGGGCTCGGAGCCCTCAAGGGTTGACCTCCGTCTCCCCCCACAGGGTCGCCCCTCCCAGGGGGTCGCGCATGGTGAAAACCAGCCGCTGCTTGGTGCGCCGGAGCTTCAGGGTCATCCGGTGGCGGGCGCGATCTCCGGGGCCCGGCTGCTTCGGCAGCGTAACGCGCAGGGAGGTCTCGGTGAGATCCGAGAAGGAGCCGTTGCCGTCCATCACCGCTGTCCCCAGGATCGCCTCGACCCTCCAGCCCCCCCATTGCTCGATGGGCGTGAGGTCCGCGACCGGAATGACGATCGTCACCGGCAGCTCGAGCTCCCGGCCCTTCGTCTTCGGCTGCCCGGCCTCGATGATCAGGCGCTTGTCCTTCGCAGCGCCCCCGAGCAGCAGGATGCTCTGCGTCGCCAGCGACGACTCGGTGGCGCGCGAGAAATCCGAGAAGCCCTTGCGTGACCGGACCTCGAGGCCCTTGCCCGCCTTGATCTCGATGCGATAATGGCGGTCGTCCCCCTTCCACTGCGGCGTGAAGCCGAGCCAGTAATAGGAGCTCGTGTCCTCTACCACCCGGCTCAGGGCCGAGAGTCGCGCCGAGTTGAGGATCGCCCGTCCGCCGGTGACCCGGGCCAGGAACTCCATGCCGGCCTGCGTTCTGCTCTCCCAACCCGAGCTGATGAAGCCGTCGCTCAAGCCGCTGGCCGGGTACGGGAGGCTGGCGTCGTTGACGGCGGTCAATATATCGACCCCCTGCACGTCCACGGGATAGACCGTGTAGCCGAGCCGGTTGGCCGCGACCGCCAGCGGGATGTGGAAGCTCGGCACGGGCCAGCCGCCGGAGAGGAGGAGCAGGGTCCGGCGGCCGGAGGGCGGCGCCATGCCGCTCATCGCGGTCACCGCGGCCCGCGAAAGCTTGTACAGCCACGACGAGAGGCGCCCGTCCCCGCCGTCCGTGTCCGGCACCACGGAATCCAACCCCCGTACCCCCGCGTAGTCGTTCTCATAGGGATCCGTATCCGTACCGGTGACACTGTTGGCCGCAAGCGCCTCGCGCACGAGCTCCTGGTCGTTCTCCAGGCGCCGCCGCGTCGCCATGACGTCATTGCCCGAGGCCGGGCGCTTGCGCGCCGCCCGCAAGGCCGCCGCGAGAGCCTGGGTGTCGCCGGTCCAGCCGCTCAGAACGTCGAGCCGGCTGCCGCCGATCTTCACCCCGCCGAACGCCACGATGGCCATGCGGTCCTCCGGGCCGAGCAGCTTCAGGTCCCTTTCGAGCGCCTGCAGCACGGTGTCGCGCTGCTTGGCCACCGCGAAGGCCTCGTCGATGAAGACCAGGAAGCTCCGGCCCTGCGGCGCCGGAGAGGGGGGCGGCGCCACCTTTTCAGACGGCGCGGAGGCCGGCGCGGATGCCGGCGCGGACGCTGCGGACACGGGCTGGCCCTCCGCGATCTCGGCGAAATACTCGATCGGCACCTCCTGGCCGTCCACCTCCAGCTTCAGGTCACCGGCGGAGAGCCCCCGCACCCTCTCCCCCCGGGAATTCGTGATCACCGCCTCGACGTTGACCACCCGCACATCCACCGAGGCACCGAACGAGCTCGCGGCAGGAGCCGGAGGCGGCTCCTGCGCCCCGAGCGCAAGCGCCACCAGCCCCAGCAACCCGATCATCCGCCACATCTTTGGGTTCATCCCACCCCCTTGTGAGTGCTTCGCATTCCGATTTAGCAAATCAGGTGCCGGGGGCCTGCCGCCGGGGAGAGTCCTGGGGATCGTCTCCTGAAAGGGACGAGGTCCGTCATTGGGGGAGATCGCTGTTTTTAAGAGGGGACTGTGGCGATCTCACTGGGCAGTGGCTGCCCAGTGAGATCGAGAGCCGGGCCTCACTGGGCGATCGCTGCCCAGTGACAATGGGCGCATATTCTCGGTGGGCAGCCGCTGCCCAGTGAAGACCAGCGGTAATTTCTCACCGGGCAGTGGCTGCTTGGTGAGAATCGAACGTCAATTCTCAGTGGGCGGCGACTGCCCAGTGAGAACCGGACCGTTCCCTCGGTGGGGAGACGCTGCTCATTCCGGGGGCGGCTCCCCCTCAGGGACGGCGCTCTTCCCCTTGCGGGGCCGCAGCCCGAACTCGATCAGCTTCGGGTTCTTCCTCCCGTAACGGGTATGGATTCCCATCCGCACGTGCAGCGCGAGATCCCGGCCCCGCTCCTTGGCGGTATCCAGCTCCCGGGTTACCTGCTGCTTTCTGGCATTGAGGGCATCCTGCTCGCTGCTGAGCTCCCTGACCCTCTGAACGAGCTCCTGGAGCTCCGCCCGATACTCCTCGATGAGGCCGAGATCCTCCGAGTTGGCCTCCCAGGCGGCCAGGAGCTGCTCCCACCGGGCCAGGGTCATGGCGACGGATTCCTTGGACATGGCGATCTCCGGAAAGTTGTCGGGATGATGCTGGGCGGGCGGGGGGACTGTCAATGGGGAGGGAAGAGCCGCCCGTTGGGCCTCAGCCGCCGAGTCGGGCTTCCAGGGTCCGGAACAGCAGGTCGCAGTGGGCCGCGCGCTGGCGGACACGGTCCCGGTTCAGGCGGCCGAGCAGGTCGGCGCAGTGCCGGATCTTCGTATACGGACCCTTTTGCGTCTTCTCGGTCGCACGCTTCAACGTGCTAAGGAGTTGCTCCTTGGAGACAGCCTCGATGTCGCTATGTCCGGGAATCACGCTTCGGCGGAAGTGCTGCCCGTAATACCCGGCGAGGGAATCAGGATCGGCGATGATCCAGGCTTCGACTGTCTGAGCCATGAAGTGACACTGGTCTTCACTCAGAAGGGACACATCCCAGCCAGCCTGCTGGCGCAGATGCTCCCGACGGGGAAGGACCACCTGACTCTCTGAGTCCACCAGCAGGATGTTGAAGGCATCCGGATTCCGACGCGAGCCGATCATGAACTCTTTAAGGGTTTCACTCCCCGGGCCGCAGGGAATGATGCTCCATCCGACACGGCGGGATCGGGCAAGTTGGCGCAACGGATCAAGGAACTGGCCAAATCCCTCTCGAATCTTCCGCCAGGTAAATTTATCGTTGCCTCCTCCTTCGACATAGATCCGGATCTCGGTCACCATCGATTGCCACCGATCTCACCCTTGGCCCACAGCTCGCCCAACCGATAACGATCCAACCATTCTTTGAGGTTGTCAGGATCGAGGCGACGGAGCTTTGTGCCTTGGTCGTCCCGCTCACAGACAACGACCGCCTCAGGTACATCTGAGAGAGCGGAGACCAGGGTTTCTGAATGCGTAGTGACTATGAGTTGCGTACGCTTGGATGCGTCGAGGAGGAGCTCGGCAACTTGGGAAATGATATCGGGATGCAAGCCCAACTCAGGTTCTTCAATGCAAATCAGAGGAGGAGGATCTGGGTGGCACAAAATAGCCAGAAGACAGAGATAGTGAAGGGTGCCATCCGAAAGACGTGTCGAAGAAACCGGATTAACCAGATTGCGTTCTCGGAAAAAGATCTGAACAGTACCACCATGGATTCTCGTCGTAACATCTTCCAAATCTTCATAGAATAACCTAAGCTTATCCATGACCAAACGCCACACGGCAGGCCTGTGTTGCAGGTCATTCAGCACAAGACCCAGGTTACTGGTATCCTCCAGCAGAAAATCCTCAGGCAAATCTACTTTCTGAGGAACACGAGGAGCAATAAACCGGCCCTGCCCCCAGTTCCTAAAAAATGCCACGTGCCTCAAAACATTTCCCAGAAACGTCAGCTCTGGATAAACATCAGCTCCCTTGACCTGGGAAAGAATGGACTGTTCTGCATCCACCACTTCCATGTTTGCAGTGAACGCTATACCGGGAACATTGCGATCGTTAGATACAGACCTGGTCTTGATCTGGGGTGCACCTTGATTGTAGTCGTAAACCATGCTCTCCGAGAGGGAAGCTTGTCTTCTACCAGGGTTCTTCCAGCGTAGGAACCTCACAAATTCATCGACCAAGACGAATCTCGAGTTGGCAACCGTAAACGATAAATGATGGTGCATCAGCTTATCATTATATTCAACGAGCACACCGAGCGACGCCGTCTCTTCGGTGCCCGCCCCTTTCCAAATCCACTCGGCAGTTCCCCCACCTTCCCGAAGAGGCTTGAGCAAATCGCGCGGAGTAGCTGCGAGCAGGCTGATGGCCTCGATAAGATTCGATTTTCCCGAAGCGTTCGGGCCAATCAGAACATTCAGAGGCTCTAGGTCGAGCGTTACCCCCTCACTCCCATAGGAGAGGAGGTTCTTCAACGTAATGGAATGAAGGAGCTTTTTGCCTTCCATGGACGGATTCTATCGGAACCAGCGTCGGATTCCGACTTGCACGATTAAGGGCTCCGAAGGAGCCCATGCATGTAGCCTGGGGCGCAAGCCCAACCTCTTACACACATCTTGCACAGTCTCGGAGTTTGCCCCGTAAGGAGCAAAGGCATGTAGCCTGGGGCGTAAGCCCTTTGGTGGGCAAGGTTTCCAAGACCTCATGAGCCCCGTAGAGGCGACGGCAGCCTGCAGCGAAACGGTGACCTGCCGTCGCCCTACGGGGCTTTCGGGGGTGGGGAGGCTCCATTTCCTGGGGCTTACGCCCCCAGGCTACATGCCTGGGCTCCTTCGGAGCCCCGTGGATTCTGCAGAATCGTGGATCGGCGAGATGGGCGAGATGTGTGTAAGAGGGTGGGCGCAAGCCCCAGGTCTGGTTGTCCCACCCTATCCAGAGCCCCGAAGGGGCGACGGCAGTTCACTCCGCAGCCGGCTGCCGTCGCCCCTTCGGGCTCTGGATGGGCGTGGGACCGGGGACCTGGGGCTGACGCCCCAGGCTACATGCCTTCGCCCCTTCGGGGCTGGTGTCGGGGAGCCCTGGGAGGCTGCCCCCCCTAATCCCGCCGCAATGCCACCAGCGGGTCTACCCTGGTCGCCCTATGCGCCGGGAGATAGCAGGCCGTGAAGCCCACCAGGGCGAGCACCACCAGCACGCCCGCGAAGATCCCTGGATCGTTGGGGGCCACGCCGAAGAGGACGCTTGCCAGGGCGCGGCGGAGCGCCAGGGCGCCCAGGACGCCGAGGAGGAGGCCCGAGCCCACCAGCCAAGCTCCCTGGGAGAGGATCATCTGAAGCACCTGGGCCGCCTGCGCGCCGAGAGCCATGCGGACGCCGATCTCCCGGGTCCGCAGCTCCACCATGTAGGCCAGCACGCCGTAGATGCCGACCGCGGCGAGGGTCAGCGCCACGATGGCGAAAATCAGCACCAGGAAGGCGATGAAGCGCGGCTGCCCCACCGACTCGTAGACCGCCTTCGTCATCGTCTGCACGTTGGCCACCGGCAGCGTCGGGTCGAGGCGCCGGATCTCGGTCCGCGCGGCGCCGGCGAGGCTCATCGGGTCCCGCGCGGTGCGTAGCGCGAGGTACATCGTCCGCGGCACGCCGCCGACGCTCTCCTGCGCCTGGTCGTGCAGAAAGTAGACCTCCGTGCCGGTCTTGTGGTCGAGCCCCCCCTGCTTGACGTCCGCGGCGACGCCCACGATCGTCATCCAGGGGTCGGTGTCCCCCGGCGACTTGATGCGCTCGCCGAGCGGGCTGCGGTTCGGCCAGAAGAGCTTCGCCATCGTCTGGTTGATCACCACCACCCCGGGCGAGCCCTTGGCGTCAGTGGGCGCGAAGAAGCGCCCTTCGACCCGCCGGATACCCATGGCCTGGAAGTAGTCGCGGTTGACGAACTGCCAGTAGTCGACGTTCTGCGGCGGCCCGGTATTTGGCCCGCTGTTCGGCCCCTCCTGCCGCGGAAAGCTCGCGAAGTCCATGTCGTTGGCGTTGACCGGCCGGTTCGGCGGCAGGCCCGACATGGCGGCGACGCCGGTGACGCCCGGCAGGTGCGCGAGGCGGTCGAGGAGCCGCTGGTAGAAGCCGGTCACCTGCTCGGGCTTCGCATAGACCGTCTGCGGCAGCGAGACCTGGAGCGCGAGGAGCCCCTTGGGATCGAAGCCGGGATCGACTTTCTGGAGCAGCCAGAAGCTGCGGATCAGCAGCCCGCCGCCGATCACCAGCATGGCGGCGAAGGCGACCTCGGCGACCACCAGCACCCGCCGGAGCCACTGCCGTCCGGAGCCGGCGGTCGTCCGCTGCCCCCCTTCCTTGAGCGAGGCGAAGAAGGAGCCCGCCCGCGAGTGGAGGGCCGGCGCCAGCCCGAAGAGGAGGCCGGTCAGCAGCGAGATCCCGAGCGTGAAGAGGACGCTGCGGCCGTCGAGCCCGATCTCGTCCGCCCGCGGGATGCTCTCCAGGTTGGCCGCCACGATCGCCTTGACCCCAAGGTAGGCGAGGAGCAGCCCGAACACGCCGCCGAGCAGGGCGAGCACCACGCTCTCGGTGAGGAACTGGCGGATCAGCCGCCCCCGCGGGGCGCCGAGCGCGGTGCGGACGGCCACCTCCTTCTGCCGCGCCTCGGCCCGCGCCAGCAGCAGGTTGGCCACGTTGACGCAGGCGATCAGCAGCACCAGCCCGACGGCGCCCATCAGCAGCCGGATCTTCGGCCGGATCTCCCCCACCAGGTCGTCGAGCAGCGGCTTGACGATCAGTTGGTGCTCCTTGGGGTCCGGCGTGTGAGTATCCGGGAATTCGCGGTTCCAGCGGGCGATGAGGTCGCCGATCTCCCCCCGCGCCTGCGCCAGCGAGACGTCCGGCTTCAGACGCCCCACCATATAGAGATAATGGCTGCCGCGGTTGCCCGGCTTGGCGGGGTCGAGAGCGAGCGGCAGCCAGACCTCGACCCGCTCGTTGCCGATGGTGAAGCCCGGCGGCATCACCCCGACCACGGTGCGGTCGTCGCCGTCCACTTTGATCCGCCGGCCGACGATGGCCGGATCGCCCGCGAACGCCCGCCGCCAGAGGCCGTCGGAGAGCACCGCCACCTTCTCGGTGTTGGGCAGGTCGTCCGCCGCCGAGAAGTAGTGGCCGAGCTCGGCGTCCACGGCCAGCGTGGTGAACAGCCCGGCCGAGACGCGCGCGGCATCCGCCCGCACAGGCTCCCCCCGCCCCGAGACGTTGACCTCCCCGGTGCTCCAGGCTCCCAGGCTCTGGAAGCTCCGGTTCCAGCGTTTGTACTCCGTGAACTCCATGGGGTCGACCCAGAAGCGGTCGAAGCCCAGGCCGGGGAACTGGCTGTAAACGATCATCAGCCGCCCGGAGTCCCGGTACGGCAGCGGCTTGAGCAGCACCGAGTTCGCCACGCTGAAAATGGCCGCGTTGGCGCCGATCCCCAGGGCGAGCGTGAGTGCCGCCAGCAGGGTGAACCCCGGGCTGCGGAGCAGGAGACGGCAGGCGTAACGGAGATCCTGGAGCAGAGCTTTCATGACGACATATCCCTCCTTCGGGTCTCCCCTACTACGATGACCGCGGTAGTTGGTTTCAACTCCGCATAATTTTTCTGCCCCGCAACCGTGCCAGCACCGCCACGAAATCCTCCGGCGGCGGCTCCTCGAAGCGGACGCGCTTGCCGGTGCGGGGGTGGACGAAGCCCAGCACGGCGGCGTGGAGCATCGGCCGGGGGGCGGGGAGGAGCGGGCCGCGGTAGTCGCGGATGTAGACGGTCTCCCCGACCAGCGGATGGCCGGCCTCGGCCAGGTGGATGCGGATCTGGTGCTGGCGCCCGGTCTCCAGCTCGCAGCCGACCTTGGTGGCCCCCTGCAGCCGCTCCTCCACCTTGACGCGGGTGATCGCCTCGCGCGCCTCGGGCGGCGACTCGCCGCGGGGGGCGCGGAAGATGCCCCAGGAGCCGCGCAGGCCGTCCCCCCGGTTGGGCACGAACAGGGTTTCGTAGACGGCGTCCTCGGCGGCGCCGTGGACCAGCGCGAGATAGCGCCGGAGCACGCTGTGCTCGCCGAGCTGCGCCTGGAGGTCGCGCTGGGCGGGGATGCTGCGGGCGAAGACGACCAGCCCCGAGGTCTCCTTGTCCAGCCGCTGCACGGCGCGCAGGGTGGCGCTCCGCTCCTTCCCCTTTGCCGCGTCCATGCGGCGGACCGCCACGCGGACGTGGGAGAGGAGGGTGTCGCGGTCGTCGCGCTCGAACGGGACGGTGAGAATGCCGGCCGGCTTGCGGACCACCACGACGTCGGCGTCGAGGTGGACGACGAGATGGCTGAGCGCCGCATCGGGTTGGGAGCCGATGCGGATCTCCACCCGCTCGCCGGCGCTCATCCGCCGGGCCGGATCGGTGGCGGGCACGCTGTCCACCTGCACGCGCCCCCCCGCGCAGAGCTCCTTGGCCTTGCTCCAGGAGGTGCCGGGAACCATCTCGCGGACGCAGGCCGCGAGAGTGATCCCGGCGTGCCCGGGGGGAACGGTGAACGGAGAGGGGGGCGGCAAAGCCTCCTACTCCTCCGCGAACCGGCGCACGAAAATGGCCCGGTCATCCTGGCCCGTCGCGCCGGCCAACCAGGTGACGAGCCACGAGTCCCCGGCCCAGGCCACACTGCCCTGGCGAGGCGTATCGAATTCGCCGCTGGCCGCGCTCCTCACCTCCCGTGCCGCCCCCAGAGGCGCTCCGTGCGGGTCGAAGAGCTGGATCAGCAGATCGGAGTCGTCGAGAAACCGGCTCCAGAGCAGCAGCAGGTTCCCCTGGTCGTCGAACGCCATCGACTCCGGGGCATAGGCGCCCTCGGCCGTGACGGCCGGGACTTCGGGTGCCTGCGCATGGCCCGTGGCGTCGAAGACACGCAGGTAGATCGTCTGGCCGAGCTCCCAGGAGACGGCGAAGCCACCGCCGGGAGCGGCGGCCACCTGGAACTGAGAGCTCAGGGCGGGCACCGTCTCCCCGATGCCCGGAGGGATCGTGTTGATGTCGAAGTCGGGACCCAGAGGCCGGCCCGCGGACGAGAACACGCGCGCCCGCAGCACCTTGAGGTCGTTCTCCTCGCCCTCCCCCAGCTCCACATCCCCGACCCAGACGGCGACGAAACCGCCGCCGGCGAGGGGCACGACAACGGTGTCCAGCGCTTCGACGGCCCGCCTGTTCAGGCGCAGCTCTGGTCCCGTCTGCCGGCCGGCGGAGTTGATGCGCCGGGCCGCGATGCCAGGCTTGTTGGGCAGTATCCAGCCGGCCAGGTATTCATTGCCGCCGATGTTCCAGACCCAGTCGATGCCCCCCCTGCCCAGGCGAACCGGCCGGCCCGGAGCGGGGACGCCCCGCGAGTCCAGGTGGCGCCGATAAAAAGCCGCCGGCTCCCCGAGGTCGTTCAACGAGTGCCAGAGCACGTCGAAACCCTGCGGTGTCGCGGTGACGGCGTCCACCTCCGGATTCGGGCCGGTCCAGAGCAGGGTCGGCACTTCATCACCGGGCTCGGCGCCGGCGGCGACATACTGAGCGAAGACTTTGGACGGCAGGTCATCCCAGGCGATCACGTAGGAACCGGCAGGCTGGACAGCCAGGACGGGCCTTTCGGGAGAAGTGCCGGTGGCGAGCTGGACCTCCGGGCCGAGCGGCGCCAGTTGGGCGGAGAGCCCGCGAGGACCGGCCGCGGCGAGTCCCGCGGCGCAGGAGAGCAAAACGAGAGCACGAGAGATCCTGGACAAAATTCATCCTCCTGAAAAATTAGCGAGTGTTGCCTATAGTAGCCTAGGCACCCTCATGGACCGCACCGCCCTCCCCATCGAGCTCACCGCCGCGGCCCGCCTGGCGGCGCCGGTGGCGGCGTCCCAGCTCGGCATCATGCTGATGGGCGTCGTGGACACGATGATGCTCGGCCACCTCTCGGCCCAGGCGCTCGCCGCCGGCGGCCTGGGGCACATGGTCACCATCACCGTCCTGATTCTGGGCTACGGCATCCTCTCGGCGCTCGATCCCCTGGTCTCGCAGGCCCATGGCGCCGGCGACACGGTCGCCGTCGGCGGCCACCTCCAGCGCGGCCTGATCCTGGCGGTGGCGTTGACGGTGCCGTTCGTCCTCGCCCTGCTCGACGTCGAGCCGATGCTGCGCGCCCTCGGCCAGCCGGTGGGGGTGAGCCGGGACGCGGCGGACTACGTGCGGGGGATCCTCTGGGGGGAGCTGCCCTACTTCCTGTTCATCGTCCTGCGCCAGACGCTGCAGGCGATGAGCGACGTCCGGCCGGCGGTGGTGGCGATCGTGCTCGGCAACCTGTGCAACCTGGCCTTCAACTGGATCCTCATCTTCGGCCACCTGGGGGCGCCGGCGCTGGGGGTGCGGGGCTCGGCCTTCTCCACCTCGCTCGCCCGCTGGGTGATGTTCCTCTACCTGCTGGTCGCGGCCCGCCGCCGGCTCGCCCCTTACTGGCATGGGTTCACCGCCGAGGCGGTGGCTTGGCGCGGATACCTGCTGATGTTCAGGATCGGCGTGCCGATCGGCATTCACAACACCGTCGAGGTCGGGATCTTCGCGTTGGGGGCGGTGCTGATCGGGCAGATCGGCGTCACCGCCCTCGCCGGCCATCAGATCGCCATCAACCTCGCGAGCCTGTCGTTCATGGTGCCGCTCGGCATCTCCGGCGCCGCGGCCACCCGGGTGGGCAACGCGATCGGCCGCGGCGACATGGCCGGGGCGCGGCGGGCGGCGGCGGCCTCCCTGATCCTGGGAGCCGGCACGATGTCCTGCTTCGCCGCCCTGTTCGCCACCCTCGCGGTGCCGCTCGGCCATCTCTATACCCAGGACCGGGCGGTGATCGCCGTGGTGGCGGCCCTGCTCCCCATCGCCGCGGTGTTCCAGGTGTTCGACGGCATCCAGGTGGTGAGCGCCGGCGTGCTGCGCGGCGCGGCGGACACCACCTTCCCCGCCGTCATGGCGCTGATCGGCTACTGGGCGCTCGCACTTCCCGTGGGCTGGCTCCTCGCCTTCCGCGCCGGCTTCGGCGCCCGCGGCCTCTGGTGGGGGTTCGTGGTGGGGCTGCTGGCGGTGGCGATCCTGCTCCTCCTGCGCATCGCCACCCGCTTCCGCGGCCCGCTCGTCCGGGTCCAGGATCTCGAAATGAAAGGGACGCCATGAGCTTCAAGGACCATTTCTCCGGCCACGCGGCCGTCTATGCCTCCTTCCGCCCCAGCTATCCGGCAGCGCTGTTCGATTTCGCGCTCTCCCTGGTCGCCGGGCGCTCCCTCGCCTGGGACTGCGCCACCGGCAACGGCCAGGCGGCGGTGGACCTCGCCGCCCACTTCGAGCGGGTGATCGCGACCGACGCCTCCGCCGCGCAGCTCGAGCACGCGCCCCCCCATCCCAGGATCGAGTACCGGCAGGCGCCGGCCGAGGAGTCCGGGATCGCGAGCGGCACGGTCGACCTGGTGACGGTCGCCACCGCCGTCCACTGGTTCGACTTCGACCGCTTCTACGCCGAGGTCGAGCGCGTGCTCGTCCCCGGCGGCGCGCTGGTCGTCTGGGGGTACAACCTGGCCCGGGTCAACCCCGAGGTAGACGTCTTCATCGACCGCCTGGCGCGGGATCTCGTCGGCCCCTACTGGCCGCCGGAGCGCCGCTGGGTGGACGAGAACTACCGCACCCTCCCCTTCCCCTTCGACGAGGTGGAGACGCCCCAGCTCTGGATCGAGGAGCGCTGGGATCTCCCGCGGCTGATGGACTACTTCCGCACCTGGTCGGCCACCGCCCGCTATCAGCAGGCCACCGGCCAGAATCCGCTGGAGATCCTGTGGGACGATTTCGAGCGCGCCTGGGGCGATCCCGCCGAGGTGCGGCAGGTCCGCTGGCCGGTGATGATGCGGGCCGGCCGGCCGCGCGGGTGAAAGGCAGACACGGACGAACACGGACAGGCAAGGACAGACAAGGACAGGAAAGCCACGGCACAGCAGTCCGTGTTCGTCCGTGTTTGTCCGTGTTCGTCCGTGCTCTCCTGCCAGCCCCCAGGATGTTATAGATTCTCCTGCATCTAATGATTACGGCGTTGATCAGTCGCAAAGGCGGGGTCGGCAAAACGACCACTGCCGTCAACCTCGCCGCCGCCTTGGCGGCCCAGGGGTTGCGCGTGCTCCTCGTGGATCTCGACAGCCAGGCCTCGGCGTCGCTCTCGCTGGGGGTGGACCGGTCGAACCTCGCGCCGTCGTCTGCGGACGTGCTGTTCGGCGGCCTGCCGGCGGACCAGGCGGTGCGGGAGACCGCAGTCCCCGGCCTGCACCTGATCACCGCCTCGGTCGATCTGATCCGGGCGGAGGGGGAGTTCGGCGTCTTCCGCGGCAAGGAGACGCGGCTCAAGACGGCGCTCGCCCCGGTCGCCAAGGCCTATGACTTCGTCTTCCTCGACTGCCCCTCGTCGCTCTCGCTGCTGCCGGTCAACGCCGTGGTGGCGGCGGACGCCTTCCTGGTGCCGGTGGTGCCGCAGTTCCTGGCCGTGACCGGGGTGAAGAACCTGATCGGCGCCGCCGAGCGCACCGCCTGGGACCACGGCTCGCGCGTCCGCCCGCTGGGGCTCCTGCTCACCGTGGTCGACTACCGCACCAAGAGCACCCGCCGCACCGTGGACGAGTTGCGGGCCGAGCACGGCAACCTGATCTTCGCGATCGAGATCCGCATCAACACCCGCCTCGCCGAAGCCCCCGCCGCCGGCCAGACCATCTTCCAGTACGACCGCTATGCCAAGGGGGCGGCGGCCTACAAGCTGCTCGCGGGGGAGTTTCTGCTGCGGGCGCGGGGGTAGGCCCTCACTCTGGGATCAGTGGCGGGGCTTCCCCACCTCGCGCGTCAGCCACCGCTCGCGGTATTCCCGCATCTCCGGCGTATCCGGGAACGGATCGCCATACTTCTCCATCGCCCGGAACGGCAGCGGCTCCATCTGCCGGGCCTCGAAGGTGTTGCGGTCGGCGTCCTTGTCCCAGCCGTTGCTCTCGAAAAACAGGGTGCGCCGCCAGCCCGGCGCGACCGGCGGCAGGCCGGCGGCGTCGAACTCCAGGGCGATCTCGTCGCCGGGGGCGAGGATCACCGAGCGATCGTCCACGGCGGTCAACAACTCGCTAACGTCGTCATAGCGGGTGTAGCGGCCGGGGAAGGGGATCCAGGGAGAATCCTTCGCGGTGTCCTCGTAGATGTAGCCGTGTGGCCCGTTGGGGGAGCGGCGGATCAGGCGCGAGAAGCCGCGATATTGGAGATCGGAGGCGCGGGGCTCCAGGCGGGCTTGGACGACCGGGACGCCGTCGGCCGTAGCGCGGGTCCAGGCGATGCGGTCCCAGCCGAGCCAGAGGGAGGTGACGATGCGCAGGCGGTGGGCTCCCGCGGGCAGCGGCGGGGTGTCCACTACCATCGTCTTGGTCTTGCCCGCCGGGAAACCCATGGAAGGAATCAGCGTCTCCCAGCCTTTTGCCGTCTTCACTTCCAGGCGCGGAGGGAGATAGGGGAAGTCCGGGCGCTGCGCCACGGCGAGGTTCAGACTGGCGTCGGCCGGGAAGATCCAGCCGTCGAGCAGGAGTCGCACCGAGGTGCCAGGCGATTCGCCAAGGTCGAAGGTGAAGGTCCACGGCTTCGCCACCCCTTGGTACGGGCCGGGCTCGTAGCCGCCGGCGTAGACCTCGTCGCGGGCGCGGACTCGCGACGTGACGTCGTCCCCCTTGCCGTCCCAGGCGGCGGCCACGGGATGGATATCGCGCGCGGCGAGCACCGCCACCCGCTGCCGCTCCCCCGGCACCACCCGCAGGCTGCTCGCCACCTCCACCCCCGACGGATGGTCGACCACCCAGAGCCTGACGGCGTCGAAATACGCGGCTTCCCAGAGCTCCTCGGTCACCCGCAGCCGGTAGACGCCGTCCGCCGGGCGGGCGCCGTCCACCCGCACCAGCTCGTGGGGGTCCGCCCCCGCCCAGACGCCGGGCGCCACCGGCAGGCCGACCGGCGAGTTCCAGAGCAGGTCGGTGACGAAGGCGAAGCGCTCGCCGTTCCAGGCGTAGAGGAACGGGCAGCTCCCCTTGAGCACCTGCTCCTCCACGATCCGCTGGTCGATCCGCGGCTGCAAGCGGTCCTGCGGCACGCCGTTGGTCCAGATCACCCGCAGCACATCGGCCTGGCGCAGGCGGCCGAGGCCGAAATGGACGGGGGGCACGGCCGCCTCGCGGAACTGGTAGGCGGTGCCGGCGCGCACCTCCGCGACGGAGCCGATCCCCTGCAGATTGTTCTTGCCGTTCCCCGTGGTCAGGGCGCGCAGCCGCACGTCGAGCCAGTGGTTCTGGTTCCCGCCCAGGTTCTCCAGGCGGTACAGCCCCGACGTCCCCGCCGTCACGAGGTCGAGATCGCCGTCGCCGTCGAGATCGGCGGCGATCAGCGTCGCGGCGACCGCGGGCGCGCCCTCGACCGGCAGCGGTTCGAACCTGGGGCTGGCGAGCGTTCCCCGCTGGCCCAGGATCGCGATCCCATCCGGACCGGCGGCGGCGAGGTCGAGCCGGCCGTCATTGTCGGCGTCGAAGGCGATCACGGAGGTGAAGCGCTTCCCCGCCGGCAACCCGGGGAGGTTCCAGGCGGCGAACTTTCCACCTTGATTACGCCAGAGGGTGAGGCCGTTCCCCGCGGCGATCACGTCCGGCAGGCCGTCGTTGTCCAGATCGGCGCTGGCGACGGCCTCGACGGGACCGGCCGCGGCGAAGCCGGAGGCGGTGGTGCGGTCCGCGAAGCGCCCCTGGCGCAGGTTGTCCAGCCAGGCGATCCCCTTGGCGTGAGCGATCAGGAGATCGAGGTCGCCGTCGCGGTCGAGATCGCTCGCCACCAGCTCATGGATAGCGGAGAGAGGGAGCGGCGGGAACGTCGACTTCCCCACCGGTTCCAGCGCTCCCTGGAGGGCGTTGCGGAAGAGTTCGATTCCCGGCTCACCCAGGGCGAGATCGAGATCCCCCTCGGCGTCGTAGTCGAGAACGGCGGCGGCTTCCCCCGTGGCCTTGGCGAGCCCCGCGCCGGCGGTCGCGTCGTCGAAACCGCCGTCCCCGCGGCCGCGCCAGAAAGCCACGCGCTTCGGCCCGAAGCCGATCAGGTCGAGCTTCCCGTCGTTGTCGAGATCGGCGGCGAGCAGGCCGGCGATCCCAGGCGCCTCGGGTCCCTGGACAGGATCGCCGCCGGCGCCACGATGGATCAGGAGGCGCGGGGCGTCCCCTGCACCACCCCCTGCAAATACCCAGGCGAGATCGGGCTTCTCATCGCCGTCGAAATCGCCGGCGGCGAGCGCCCGGCCGGCCACCGGCTCCTTGGCCAGGGGGGCCTCCCGGAAGCGCACCGACAGCGGATCGCCGAAGCTCGCGGGGGGCGGCTCCGCCGCGAACCGCTCGACCGGGACGCCGAGGATGCCCGGCGCCAGCTCGCGCAGGCTCTGCTGGTAGGCGGGCGTGGGTTTGAGCACGTTCTCCAGCCGGATGCCCGGCACCCGCACGGCGGCCATGTCGCCTGATTCGAGCGCCGCGAGCACCGGCGCCAGGACGGCCGCGGCGGCCGGCGACGGCGTGGGCCCGAGCAGCTCGCGCACCCGCAGGAATGCCTGGGTGGCCCCGGCGCGGTCCCCCACCGCGATCGCCCGCTGACCCTGCTGGACCAGGACGACCAGGTTCTCCGGCCGCAGCCGCGCCAGCGCCTGGAGGGACTCCTTGCGCGCGGCCTCCGCGTCGGGACTGGAGGCCTGGGCGGCCTGATGGTAGAGCGCGTACTGGATCGTCACCCGGTCCGGCGCCGCGGCGGCGGCTTTGCGGTAGGCGGCGAGCGCCTCCTCGTCCTTGCCGCTCCATTGCAGGATGTCCCCCTGGATCGCCAGCAGGTCGGCCCGCCCTGGAGCCTTGGCGAGGCCTTTGGCGATGGCGCTGGCCGCCTCCTCACTCTTCTGCTGGCGCAGGGCCGCGATGGCGAGATCGGCCCACGGGAGCGGATCGTCCGGCGTCAGCCTGGAAAGCTGGCGGAAGGTCTCGCCGGCCTCGCCCGGCCGCTCGTTCTCGAGCAGGGCGAGGCCGCGGGTGCGCAGCGTCGCCGCTTGCTCGGAGACGGGCGGCGCTGACGCGGGAGCCGCGCCGAGCGCGAGGAGAGGCAGCAGGAGGAGGAAGCCGCGGCGGAGCATCGCCGCGCATTGTACCTGTACACTAGATGGACCCATGAACAAGAAGCACTCCCTGCCATTCCTCCTGCTCCTCGCGCTCGCGTTCGCTGGTCCCATACCGCCGGCCGCCGCTCAAGGCCAGAAGCCGGGCCCCCCCTCCCCCGCCTTGGAGAAGACGCTGAAGAGCGCTCTCCAAAAATATCAGGGGGGTGACCTCAAGAGCGCGATCGCCCTGTTGGAACCACTCAAGGACAAGCCGGGGACGCACCCCGCCGCCCTGTCGCTGCTGGGGACCCTCTATCTCGAGGCCGGCCGGCCGAAGGACTCCATCGCCCTCCTCGGTCCGCTCGCCGACACCCCCGCGGCCGGACCGCTGATCCTCGCCAACGCGGCCCGGGCAGCGCTCGCTCTGGGACAGACGGCGAGGGCCGAGAAATATCTGAAAAGCGCCGTGGAAAAAGACCCGGACTCCCCCGCCGCCCGCGACCTCGGCCTGCTGCTCGGCAGCCAGGGGGAGCTCGACCAGAGCTACGCGCTGCTGCGCCCCTGGACGCTGGCTCATCCGGAAGACGCCGAGGCCCGCCTCGCCGCCGCCTACGGCGCCGTTGAGCTCGACCGTCTCCCCGAGGGCGCCGCGCTCCTCGAGGGGCTGCCGGCGGATAACCCGCGCGTCCGCCTGCTGCAGGGGCGGATTCTGCTCAACCAGCAGAAGCCCCAGGAGGGGCTGGCCCTCCTCGAGCTGCTGCTGAAAAGCGGTCCGCCGGAGCTCGACCTCAGCATCCGGCGGCACCTCGCCACGGGGTACCTCGCGATCGGGAAGTCGGGCACGGCCGCCGAGGTGCTCAAGGGGAAGGTGGGGGACGACCCCTCGCTGGCGGTCCTGCTCGGCCGGGCCTATTTCCAGGACGGCAAACCGGCGGAGGCGATCGCGGTGCTGGAGCCGTTCGCGCGCAACCTGCTCACCGGCGCGCCCTCCTCCCCTTCCGAGCGCGCGCTGATGGCCGAGCTCGCGCTTACCTACGGGCAGGCGCTGGTGGGCGTGTCGAAGTGGCCCGAGGCGGCCGCGGCGCTCACCCGGGCGACGCAGCTCGACGAGCAGAGCCTTCAGGCCTGGCAGCTCCTCGGCCGCGCGCAGCTCGCCGGCGGCCAGCGGGAGGACGCCAACCGGTCGATGGAAAAGGTCCGCCAGCTCGAGGCCGCCCAGAAGTCGAACACCGCGCGGATGAATGAGGACCAGCAGAACGTCGAGGATCCGACCGGGCGCAACGTCAAGCATGCGATGTCCATCGCTCTCGCGGGCCGCACGGAAGAGGCGCTCGGCCTGATCCGCCAGGAGATCACCCTCCAGCCCAAGGACCCGCGGCCGCGCTCGGTGCAGATCATGACCCTGCTCAGCGCCAAGCGCCCCAAGGACGCCCTGACCGCCGCCGAGGAGGCCGTCACCGCCCTCCCCGGCGATCCCGATCTCCTCTACCTGCGCGGAGCGGTCCGCATGGCGCTCCGCGACTTCCCCGGCGCCGAGAAGGATTTCCGCCAGACCCTGCAGGTCCGGCCCAAGCACCTGAACGCGATGATGGACCTCGCCGTCCTGCTGACCAACACCGGCAAGAAGGAAGAGGCCCGGCAGCTCCTGAACCGGGTGCTGGAGCTCAAGCCGGGAGATCCGACAGCGACGGCGGGCTTGAAGAGTCTGGGGGGGTGAGGGGTACAGGATCGCCTTGCACTTCGGGGCAGTCTGCCCTTCGAGGCCTCACTCCCCGGCCCTCTCTCCCCGGAGGGAGAGAGGGAGACAAGCCCCCGATTCGGAAACATTCCGCGGATCGCCCTCCCTCTCCACTTCGTGGAGAGGGACCGAGGGTGAGGATTCGAAGGGCAGGCCGCCCCGTCCGGCATGACCTGCTTGTACCTATTCGACTATCAATTTCCGGTCCGCCGGCAACCCCTCGAACACCTGCACCCTCCCCGGGCGGCGCACGGTGAGGCGGTCCACCTTCTCGGCCTTGCCCGTCCCGAAGTGGACCGCCAGGGCGTTCTGCGAGGCGTAGGAGGAGCCGGTCTTGACGTCGCGGATCTGCTTCTTGAGACCGCCGGCCTCCAGCTCCAGCCGGGCGCCGATTGCGAAGCGGTTGCCGGCGGGCGCGGCGAAATCCACCTGCAGCCAGTGCCCGGCGGCAGAGCCGGTGTTCTCGTAGACCTCGCAGGGCTGGTTCGAATTGTTGCCCACCACGTCGAGATCGCCGTCGCCGTCCAGATCGCCGGCGGCGAGCCCGCGGCCGACGGCGAGCGCCTCCATGCCGACTTCCTTGGTCTCGCGGAACTTGCCGTTGCCCAGGTTCTCGAACACCTGCTTGCGCTGGGCGTAGGTGCTCCCCTCGAGAAATTCGGCGGCGTTGGGGTTGATGTTGCCGTTGGTGGTCACCAGATCGATGTCGCCGTCCTGGTCGAAGTCGGCCCAGGTGATGCCGAAGGCGAGGAACATCAGCGAGGGCTCGGCGAGGCGCGCCACCGAGCGGCTGTCCACGAAGGCGCCGCCCCCCAGGTTCCTGTAGAGGGCGTTGGTCTCCAGCTCGTAGTTGGTGACCACGATGTCGAGCAGGCCGTCGCCGTCGTAGTCCCCCATGTCGACCCCCATCCCCGCCTCCGGACGGCCGGTGTCGCCGAGCGCGGTGCCGGAGAGCACCGAGATGTCCTCGAAAGTGCCGTTCCCCTTGTTGCGGAAAAGGAAGTTGGGCTTGTTGTCGTTGGCGACGTAGAAGTCCTGCCAGCCGTCGTTGTCGATGTCGCCGAAGGCGACCGCCAGCCCGGGGCCGATCGCGGCGGCGAGGCCGGAGGCTTGCGTGGCGTCCTCGAACGTGCCGTTCCCCAGGTTGCGGAAGAAGCGGACGGGCTGGGGATTGAAGACGTCCGGATGGCAATAGCCCCGCAGGTTGCGCTTCGGGTCGCCGCACACCTTGTTGTCGGTCAGCTTGAAATCCACGTAGTCGACCACCAGCAGGTCGAGATCGCCGTCGTTGTCGGCGTCCGCGAAGGCCGCCGCGGCGCTCCAGAGAGGATTGCCGACGCCGGCCTGGACGGTGACGTCCGTAAACGTCCCGTCGCCATTATTGCGGAAGAGCTGTTCGGCGCCGAAGCCGGCCACGAAGAGGTCGAGGTCGCCGTCACCGTCGATGTCGCCGGCCGTACCGCCATTGCCATAGGTGGTCACACGAAGGCCCGACCGCTCCGTCCAGTCGGTGAAATGGCCGTTGCCGTCGTTGCGGAAGAGGCGCGAGCGCGCGGGCTCACCGGTATAGCCGGGGAGGCTGCCGCCGTCGACGAAGAAGAGATCCTCGTCGCCGTCGCCGTCGAAGTCGAACATCACGACCCCGCTCGCCACCGTTTCGGGCATGTAGAGCTGGCCCGAGCCGCCATGATGGTGGCGGAAATCGATCCCCCAGATCCTGGAAACCTCGCGGAACTTGATGCCTTCGGCCCCCAGGGGAGCGGCGAGGCAGAGGAGCAGGACGGCCAGGAGCTTCGAAGTCTTCACGGCCCGAAAAGCCTACCATCCCGCCCGATCGGCTACCATCTGCCGATGAGGTCAAGGCATCTCCCCTCTCTTCTCCTCGTCCTCGTTCCCCTCCTCGGCGGCGCCGCCGCGGCCGGGGCCGAGACGGCGAAGCCCGCTCTCTCGATCGAAGCCGTTAAAGTCGAGCCCGCCTCGCCACGGCCGGACACCCTCTGCCACCTGACCGTCACACTGAGGAACGCCGGCGAACAGCGGGTCTCCGCCCTGGAGATGCTGGTGAGGGTCAACGGCAGGGAGCTCCCCGCCTACAGGAAGCGGCTCTATCTCACCGCCGTCGAGCCGGGCGCCTCCCGGGAGGTCCGCCTGCTCAACTTCTGGAGCACCGAGACCGGCCGGCCGGCCCCCGCAGACGGCAAGCTCAACGTCGAGGTCACGCTCTCCCGCGCCTCCTGGATGCAGAAGACGGCCCGGGACGGCGCCGAGGTCTGGACCTCCAAGGGGGACGCCCCCGGCCTTCCTGTCACCAGGAGCGTCACCCTGACGATGGCGAAGTGACGGTCGCGATGAAACGCCTCTCGCCGTTCATCGCACCTCCAGAACGCCGCGCATCATCCGCGAGTGGAGATTGCAAAGGTATTCATACCGCCCCGGCTCGCCGGGGGCGCGCAGAGTCAGATCCGCCGATTCCCCGGCCCGGCGGAGAACGGGCGTGGATTTCCACGCCCCGGCGCGGCTCGGGATCGCCAGATCGTGGGCTCTCCCCCGGTCCTCGTTGCGCAGCGTGATCCGCAGCGTTTCGCCGCGCCCGGCGATCAGCCGCGGGTTGGGAGTGGGATCGCCGGGCAGGTAGAACGCCATGCCCCGCGCGATCAGCGTCAGCTCCCGTGGCTCCGGACGCACCGCGGCGCGCACCGCGAGGGCCAGCGCGCCGCTCACCAGCAGGCAGACGAGAAGGATTTTGATGTATTTCATGGGATCAGCCTCATTGGATCAGCATCCCCGTGCCGTACATGATCGCGAAACCGGTGAAGAATCCGGCCACGGCCGGCGCGCTCTGGAGGTAGGCGGCGAAGGGGCGGTCGCCGGCCACGCCGCGCGAGATCTGCAGGATCACCTGGGCGATGGCGCCGGCGCCGAAACCGAGGAAGAGCACCGACCAGACCGGAGAGTAGACGAAGCCTCCCAGCCAGGCGCCGGCGATCGTGGGCAGGCCGCCGATCAGGCCGAGCAGAACCACCCGGCGGGCCGGCACGCGGCTCCTGGCGATCGGGGCGATGATGGCCAGCCCCTCGGTCGTATTGTGCAGGGTGAAGCCGAGGATGAGCAGCGTCCCCAACGCCACCTCGCCCAGACCGAGCGCGGCGCCGATCGCCAGCCCCTCCCCGAAGTTGTGCAGGCCAATGCCGGTGGCGAGCAGGAGCGCCGTCACCCAGGCGCCGCCCAGCGCGCTCCCCCGCCGGTGCAACCAGCCGCCCAGCACCTCCAGGGCCACGAAGGCGGCGCCGGCGCCGAAGGTGATCAGCGCCACTCCCTGATAGGACTGCGCCAGGCCGGCGGCCGCGTCGAACCCCTCGTGCAGGGCGTCCACCAGCAGGAACAGCAGGAGCCCGAGGGTGAGCGCGAGCAGAAAATCCATCGCGCGGGGGCCGAGGCGGCTGGCGAGCGGATACCAGAGCAGGCCGAGCGCCACGGGAATCACGCCGACGTAGATCCCGATCAGGGCGAAAATCCAGAGCGAGCTCCAGCCCGGGCGCGGAGTGGCGACCGCCACCGGGATCTCGTGCTCGAAGGTGACTCCGGTGGCCGTGATCAGACGGACGACGTGCGCCTCCCCCTGCACCCACGGATAGGGGATCCGCAGTTGCGTCCGCCCGAGGTGGCGAAGCTCTCCGGCCGGCTCCTGGGTGAAGCTCCAGTAGGCGTCGTCCACCTGCACCTGGGCGATCTTCGCCGGGTCTGGCCCGTCGTTGAGGACCGAGACATCGATCCCCCCCGGCGCCAGCTCCACCCGCTGGAAACGGAGCGTTTCGACCGGCGGCGCCTCCCCGCGGACCGCCTTCCCCGGATCCGACCGGACGATCCAGACCAGCAGCCCGGCCAGCAGGACCAGCGGCAGCAGAGCCAGCCCGGCGAGGCGCGCGGTGTCACGCTTCACGGGAAGCCTCCGCGGCTTGGCCCGCGGCCTCAAAGAAGCCCATCCAGCCCAGCTCGGCGAACTCGCTCTGGTGAGCGTGGAACATGAACTGGCCCGGGTAGCGGAACGTGGTCTCCAGGATCGCCCGCTCCCCCTGGCAGAGCATCAGGGTGTCGGCGACCTCCTGGGTCTCCAGCGAGGTGCCGGTGCGGTAAACCTTGAAGAACATCGCGTGCAGGTGGAAGCTGTTGAGCAGATCGAACTCCGTGACATTGACGAGGTAGATCCGCACCGGCCTGCCGACCTCGACCGCGATGGGGTCCATCATGTGGAAGTGCGCCACGCTGTTGACCGCGTAAACCTCGTTCTCGCCGTCGAAATTGGTGTCGAAGGCGTTCATCACCATCACCATCTCGTCGGCCGGCGGCCGCGGCGTCTTCGGATCGACGATGAACGCCCCGTAGAGCCCCTTGTGGATGTGACGCTTCAGCGGCGCGGCGTGGCAGTGATAGAGGTGCAGTCCGAACGGCTCGGCGTCGAACTCGTAGACGAAGCGTCCCCCCGGCGCGACCTCCTGCCCGGGCAGCGAGCCGTCCATCACCGGCGGGTGCCAGCCGTGGAAGTGGAGGCTGTGGGGGTGCGATCCCTGGTTCAGGAAGTTGACCCGGATGCGGTCCCCCTCCGTGGCGCGGATGGTGGGCCCCGGCACTTGGCCGTTGAACGTCCAGGCGGGGAAATAGAGGCCGGGGGCGATCTCGATCTCGCGGTCCACGGCATAGATCTCGTACTCGCGCAGCAGCGATCCGTCGGGCCGCGGCGTCTCTCGGTAGAACCGCGAACGCTCGGGCTCCGGCAGGTGAGAGAAGTTCCACGAGCGGAGGAACCGCCCCGGATCGTAATCCGCCGTGGAGACCCTCCCCACGACTCCCATCGCGTGGCCGCCGGAGGGGTGATGCCCCCCGTGATTCATCGGCACCGGCGGCATTTCGGCATCCATCCGGCGGCCCGGCAGGGCCGCGGCCAGACCGGCGCCCAGCGAGCCGAGGCCCGCGAGGCGAAGGAGAGAGCGGCGGGAGAGAGATTCTTTCATGATTCGGATTTATTATTTCGAGTCATCGAAATTCTAGCCACGTAACGCCAAACTGTCAACTCCCCTCCTCGCGGCCTGCGGTAGACTGCCGCCATGCCCACCAGCACGGTCGAGGACTACGTCAAGCACATCCTCCTGGAAGAGCAGCGCCAGCCCGAAGCCCTGGTGCCCATGGGCAGGATCGCGGCCGCCCTCGACGTGACTCCGAGCACCGTCACCGCCATGGTCAAGACCCTGGCCGACAGCGGCCTGGTGACCTACGCGCCCTACGGCGGCGTGCGTCTCACCCCCGCCGGGCGGAAGCTGGCGGCCCACGTCCAGCGCCGGCACCGGCTGCTGGAGCTCTTCCTGGTGCAGATCGTGGGGCTCGACTGGAGCGAGGTGCACTCCGAGGCCGAGCACCTCGAGCACGCCGTCTCCGAGCGGCTGATCGACCGCATCGACGAGCTGCTCGGCCACCCCTCGGTGGACCCTCACGGCGATCCGATCCCCAGCGCGGCGGGCGTCGTCCGCGAGCCGGACTTCCCCACTCTCCTGCTCTGCCCGCTCGGCGCCCCCCTGCGGGTGGAGCGGGTGAGCGATCAGAGCGCGGAGTTCCTGCGCCTTGTCGAGCGCAGCGGCCTGGTGCCCGGGAGCGTGCTCAGCGTGGAGTCGCGCAACGAGACGGCGGAGACGGTCGGGCTCCGGCTCGACAGCGGCGAAGAGGTGAGTCTGGGCTGGCGCGCCGCCGCGAAGATCCTGGTTCAGCCGCTGGTGACAGCCGGGAAGAAGTAGGAGCGCCGTCGACAGGTCGTCGCGCGGGACACCGCTCGGATACAATCCCGCCCCCGCGGGGACGAACCCGCGCCGCCAGGAGACCCCATGCAACCCGGACGTGAACGACAACTGGTCACCGGCGCCATCCTGCTCGGGATGTTCCTCGCCGCCCTCGAGGCGACGGCGGTGGCCACGGCGGTGCCGACCGCGGTGGGCGAGCTGGGCGGCGTCGCCCACTACAGTTGGGTATTCTCCGCCTACCTGCTCACCTCCACCACCACCGTCCCGATGTTCGGCAAGCTCGCCGACCTCTTCGGCCGCAAGCGCACCTATCTCTGGTCGGTGGCGATCTTCCTGGTCGGCTCGGCGCTCTGCGGCGTCGCCCGCACCTTCCCGCAGCTCATCCTCTTCCGCGCCATCCAGGGGCTCGGCGCCGGCGGGGTGTCGCCGGTCGCCACCACCATCATCGGCGACATCTACACCCTGGAGGAGCGCGGGCGCATCCAGGGGATCTTCTCCGGGATCTGGGCGGCGGCGAGCCTGATCGGTCCGCTGCTCGGCGGCGTGATCACCGACACCCTCTCCTGGCGGTGGATCTTCTATCTCAACATCCCCTTCGGCCTGCTCTCCGCCGTGATGCTCCAGCGCTTCATGCGCGAGAAGAAGCCCCGCACCGCGCACCAGTTGGACATCCTCGGCACGGTCAGCCTCACCGCCGCCGTGAGCCTGCTGCTCCTCGCCCTGCTCGAAGGGCCCGGCACCTGGGGATGGGGGGATCTCCGCACCCTCGGACTCCTCGCCGGCGCCGGCATCGGGCTCGCCGTCTTCCTCTGGCAGGAGCGCCGCGCGCCCGAGCCGATGCTGCCGCTCGATCTCTTCCAGAATCGGCTGATCTCTGTCGCGAGCGTCGGCAACTTCGTGATCGGAGCGCTGCTCTACTCGCTCACCGCCTACGTCCCGATGTTCGGCCAGGGGGTGCTCGGCGGCTCGGCGATGGTGGCGGGATCGATCCTCGCCCCGGTCCTGCTCGGCTGGCCGATCGCCTCCACCATCGCCGGCCGCCTCATGCTGCGGATCGACTACCGGCCGATGACGATCGCCGGCAGCCTGACGGTGCTCACCGGGACCACGATGCTCGCCTTCACCCACGCGGGCACTACCGCCGCCTGGATCATGGGCTCGATGATGATCACCGGCTTCGGCCTCGGCTTCCTCTCCATGCCCTACCTGCTGGGCGTGCAGAATGCCGTCCCCTGGCAACGCCGGGGGGTGGCGACGAGCTCCGTGCAATTCTTCCGCAACATCGGCGGCGCGATCTCCGTCGCCGCCCTCGGAGCGCTGCTGAACGCCCGCCTGCAGTCCGTCGCCGGCCCCGGCGTCGACGCCAACGCGACCCTGGACCCCGTTCTGCGCGCCCGGTTGGACCCGGCGGCCCTCCACAAGCTCACCAGCGCCCTGAGCCACGGGCTCCAGGGAACCTTCGTGGCCATCGCGGCCTTGAGCGCCGTGTTCCTCGCCACCGCCCTGCTCTTCCCGCGCGGCTCGGCGCGGTCGCTGGTGGCCCGGGAGCCGGACGCCGCGGTGGAGAGGTAAGACCCTTGCCGTATACTCGCAGTCTCACCGACGTTTTTTGATAAAGGAGAGGCTGATGAGAGTGAAAGCGATGGTCTTCCTGATCCTGGCGGCGTTCCTGGCGTTCGGCGCGACCGCAGCCATGGCCCAGCCCACCACCCAGCCCGGTCTGTTCTTCACCATCGTCAACCGCTGCAACTCGGCGGCGAGCGGTTTCGCGGTAGGGGACAAGCTCTGCCTGCTGCAGATCGGGACCGCGACCTACACCCGGGCGGTCTTCCAGGGCACGATGGCCTCCGGCGAGAAGAAGACCGGCATGGCCTGCACGGGCAAGGACGGCAAAGGCTCGGTCCTCTTCGTGCCCGCGCCCGGGAGCGGCGCCCAGGCCGTCCTGGTGGCGGTGAGCCCGAACCAGGCCGTCGACATCCCCTCGACGTTCTGCGACCGCGGCAACGCGGCTATGGGGAGCCAGCTCCTCAACAAGCCCTGAGCGCCCCATCGCCACTATAGCCATCGATTGATCAGCCCGCACGCCGCGACGCCAGGAGGCGTACGCGGCGTGCGGGACGATCGGCTCGCGGCGGGGCTCAAGGAGCCCCGCCGCGAGTGCCCGGAAGGCGTCAGTTCCCGTTCGCACCCGCCAGGAAATTCTGCTGCACTTCGGCGCTGGTAAGGGCCCGGCCATAGACCGCCATCAGGAAGTAGGTCCCCTGCCAGTCGTCGGCCAGCGACAGTTTCTGGTCCGAGCCCCAGGCGGAGAGGTCGCCGCCCGCCGTCTGGCTTGAGACCAGGATTCCGTTGATGTAGTAAACCGCCTCGCCCGAGTTGGAGCGCGTATAGACCACGTGCGCGAGCTCGAGGCTCAGGCTCCCCGCCGGGCTCTGCAGCGAGGGCCTGCCCGAGGAGGTCCTGATCTCGGTCTCGTACCGGCCTCCCGACTGCCCGAAGACCAGGTTCCGCTGGGCGTGGTTCTTCGCCAGCCGCAGGATGCCGGCCGGGCCGTTGAGCGTCAGGCTCGACGGCAGGAGCCAGGCCTCGACGGTGATCGCGTTGCTGGACTGGGCCGCGTCGATGATCTTGGTGGCCGGGCCGGCGCTCGCGATCGTGGTTTTTGAATTGACCGCGAGCCCGCCCGAGAGCCAGTTGACCGCCGAGGTGCTCTTGACCGTCAGATTGAGCGGCGCGCCGGCGCCCGAGGTGTCCTGAATCGTGTCGCCGCTCCCCTCGTTGAAGTCGTACCGGACCTGGAGGCCCGTGGCCACGCGCGCCGGCATCGTCACGTTGACGGTCACCGTCGCCGTGGCTGTGCCGCCGGCTCCGTCGGATACCGTGTAGGTGAAGCTGTCGACGCCGATGTAAAGCCCGGCGGTATAGGTCACCGTCTGTCCGCCGTTGATCGCCACCGTGCCGTGCGCCCCTTGCGTGACGCTGGTGACCGACAGGCTCGGACCGTCGATATCGGTGTCGTTGGCAAGGACGGAGATCGTCGCCGCTCCTCCCGCCGTCACGGCCGCCGAGTCGTTCACCGCCACCGGCGCGTCGTCGACCGCGGCGACCGCGACCGTCACCGTGGCCATGGCCGTGCCGCCGTTGCCGTCCGAGATCGTGTAGGTGAACGAATCGGAACCGTTGTAATCAGCGGCCGGCGTGTACCTCACCGTCCCGTCGGGATGGATCACGGCCGCGCCGTGAGCACCTTGCGTGACCGACGTCACCGTCAGCGTGTCGCCGTCCGGATCGCTCTCGTTGCCAAGCACCGCGGCGTCGACGAAACCATCCTCCGCCACCGCCGCCGTATCCGCGACCGCCACCGGCGCGTCGTTGACCGGCGTTACGGTGATCGTCACCGTGGCCGTGGATGTCAAGTTGTAGCCATCGGTGATCGTGTAGGTGAGTGAGTCCGTGCCGTTGTAATTCAGGACCGGTGTGTAGCTCACCGTCTTGTCCGCGTTGATCGCCACGGCGCCATGCAGACCCTGCGTCACGCTCGTCACCCGCAGAAAGCCGAGGCTCTGATCGTCGACGTCGTTGGCCAGGACGTCGATCCGCGCCGCCTGGTCCTCGGCCACCGTCGCCGTATCGGCGTTAGCGGTCGGCGGGCCGTTGACAATGACATGAACGTGTCCGTTCACGGGCACGCCGTTGCCGTCCGAGATCACGTAGTCGAAGGAGTCCAGCCCGGTGAAGGTCGGACGGGGTGTGTAGGTCACCGTTCACGGCGGTGATGGTCATCGAGACCACAGCCGTCGCCGTGCCGCCGTTGCCGTCCGAAATCGTGTAGGTGAACGAATCGGGGCCGTTGTAATTCGCGGCCGGCGTGTATTTCACGGTCTTGTTGAAATTCATCAGGACCGCTCCATGCGCCCCCTGCGTGACGGAGACCAGCGTCAGCACGTTGTTCTCCACGTCGGTGTCGTTGGCGAGGACGACGACGTTGACTGTGCCATCCTCCGCCACCGTCGCCGTATCGGCGTTTGCCACCGGAGGATCGTTCTGCGGATTCACGGTGATCGTCACCGTCGCCGTCGCCGTGCCGCCGTTGCCGTCGGAGATGGCATAGACGAGGGAGACCTGGCCGAAGAAGTTCAGCGGCGGCGTGTAGCCCACCGTCTGATTCTGATCGATCGTGACGGTCCCACCCACAGCCGGTGGGGTGACGCTCGTGACCGTCAGAGCATCGCCTTCGACGTCGGTGTCGAGCACACGAACGATACCGGGACTGTCCTCGAAAATGATCGACGTGTCGGCTCTGGCGACCGGCGGATCGTTGACCGGATTCACCGCCACGGTCACCGTGGCGAAAGCCGTCCAGCCGTTCTCGTCCGCGATCCTGTAGGTGAACGTGTCGGTGCCGTAATAATTGGCAACCGGCGTATAGGCCACCGTCTGGTCCAGGTTCACCTCCGCCGTGCCGTGAGCCGGCGGCGTGGTGATCGTCAACTGCAGAGTACCGTTCTCTGGATCGTTGTCGTTGGCGAGCACCGGCACCGCCACGCTGCCGTCCTCGTCCACGCTCGCCACGTCGTCGGCGGCGACCGGCGGAGCGTTCACGATGACCGTCACGGTGCCGAGCCCCTCACCCCCCTGCTCGTCCACGAGGAGATAGGTGAACGTGTCCTGGCCGAAACTCCCCGGGTTCGGCGTGTAGGTCACGTTGCCGTAAGCGTCGAACACCACCGAGCCGTTCGCCCCCTGGGTCACCGCTACTAGAGAGAACGAGCCCTCGGTGTCGTAGTCGTTGGACCGCACGTTGCTGGAGACCTCGCTGTTTTCTTCCGTGTACAGAACGTCGTTCCCCGCCACGGGGACGAAGTTGGCGATGAACAGCGCCTGCGCCTCGATGGTGCTTCCGAAGGGATCGGGAACTCTCGCCACCGCCGCCTGCCCGGCGCCCACCGACAGAATGCCGTCGCCGGACCAGCCGCCGGTCTCGAGGTTGGGTAGCGCGCCAAGGAATAGGCCGGTGTCGGCGCCCGTCTCGGTCACCGCGACCGTCTCGGCGTCGCCAGTCCCCGGCGATGTCAGAGCAACCTCGAGAGTATCGATCTGTGCCGGATCGTTGTTGATCTGATTCTCGACCTGGACGCGAATCAGCGAGCGCAGGGAGTAGGACGTCACCTCCTGGTCCCGCCGGTTGAGGAAACTCACCCGCGACCAGATCGTATGCGCCGTAGCGCTGTAGGACCCATAGACCGCCGTAATCTCCTCGGGCAGGGCCTGCCGGTTGGTCCCCGTATCCAGCATTCCATCCTGCGGGTTGGCGGCGAAGCCGAACCGGAGACGGATCGAACCTTCGAAAAGGCCCGTATTCGGTCCCGTCTCGCTCAGCAGGACGGTCTCCTGGTCCCCCAGGTGGAGGGTGGAAAGCTGCGCGATCAGGGTTTCCGCCGCGCCGGAATTGACGTTCGCCTGCGGGCTGGCGACCCGCAATCGCGCCGTGCCGTTCACCACCACCTCGGACGTCGCGAGGCCCGCGCCGTCGACGAATTCGATGCTCGCGGAGTCGATCACGGCGTGAGCCGGCGCGGGGAACCAGGGGCCCAGGCGATCGACTGTGATCTCGTCGCCTCCCTGGGCCTGGAGACGGTCGTCGCCCGGAGCGGCGGCGCCGCCGTCGAGCGGGATCGAGCCTTCATAAATCCCGGTGGCGAGGCCGGTCTCATAGACCCGGAAAATTTCCTGGTCGCCAAGGGAAGACCCCACGTCCACATACAGGAAGTTGATAGACGTTGGATTGTTGTTGTTGTGGTCCTCGAGTCGCACGTACACCCGCGCACCCTGGAGATAGGAATCCACCACCGCTCCGAGGGAGTCGAGGAACCAGGTGCGGTAACCCAGAGTCATGGCGCTGGCCGCCTGGACCGCGGCGGCCGAATCCGTATAGCTGGCCGTCAGTGTGTCGTAGTGGACGGGAGGGCCGGATGCGACGCCGGTCTCCAGCACGCCGTTGTTGGGCACGACGGGTCCGGCGCTCATCAGCTCGATCGAGCCCTCGAAGACTCCGGTGCCCGGCCCCGTCTCTTGGAGCGCGACGTCCTCGAGATCGGACCAGACCGCCGTCGTCAGCTCGACGGTCACCGTATCCGCGCTCGCCGCATTGACGTCCGCTCCCGAATCCACGACTCGCAGGTAGGCCCGCGTCTCTTCGAGATAGGTCTCGGTGGGCTGCCCGTTCGCGTCCACAAAGGAGACCGTAGAGGAGACCGTCTGCCCGAGGGCTCGCGAGGCCAGCGCACAGAAAAAAAAAGACATAGATCAACGCCGTGCCGCGAAATCGCAACATAAAAATCCCTCCCTTTGAGCAGAGCTCCGCCCCGTACGGTTCGCGTGGAAACCAGGCATGACAAAATAACTGAGCGCCGGTGCTCCGGGTTCACCTCTGATGGCGGGGGGTGGAATTGCGTTTCACCGTAAAGTTCTGGAGCGGCAGGGAGGGAATACGGCCGGACCGATCTTTTCGGCATCTTGCTTGCAGGTCCGTCCGGCCATGAAGCCGAATGACGACAACGGCAAGCTTCCGCCGTCCGAACGCCCTTTCCGCGTGCTCGTCCTCTCTGGATCCGACCGCCGGGAGTACAACTGCCCCGGGGTCGACTCCAAAAGCCGGGCTCTGATGCTGCATATGGCCGAGCGCCTCCCCCAGGAGTGGGAGATCGACCTGGAGGACCTGGGCAACGTCTACGGGCGAGCCCGCATCCAGAGTTGCAACGCCTGTGTCTCGACCTCGATGGCGCTCTGCGTCTGGCCCTGCAACTGTTATGAAAAGGGGGACAAGGACGAGCCGGACCTGATGTGGGATCTAGACCTTTACGCGCGGCTCGACCTCGCGGACGCCTGGGCCGTGATCGGACCGGTGAACTGGTACGCGCCGACGAGCAACCTCAAGCTGATGTTCGACCGTCTCGTCTGCATGGACGGCGGCAACCCGCGCGAGGAGCTGATCGAGCATAAGAACCCCGAGCTGGCGATGAAGCTCGAACACTCCCCGGAATGGGAGTCGTTGAGCGTCAACCACCTGGAGGGGCGCACCGCCGGCTTCTTCTGCTACGGAGACGGCGGTGGCGACGAGCTGGACGGCTCCGGCCGGCCCAAGGCCCTGCGCCATCCGGAGTACTTCGATCCGGAGCGCGAGCCGTTCGAGGACATGCGCCAGACCTACGCCCCGCTCGTCTGGCAGTGCCGCTACAGCGGCATCGAGGTGCCGGACGGCCTCTGGCGCTACACCGAGTTCGGCCAGGGGAGGAAGTACAGCGACAACCAGGCCGAGGACATGCCGGAGCAGAACGTCTGGGCACCGTTCGACGCCTGGACGGACGACTTCGCCGCCTTTGTCGCCGGCAAGGGGAAGGTCCCGCCGGGCACCTACCGCGCGTACGGCTACGAGGCTCCCGGCCATCGCTGGGCCGACCTCAAGCTCAAGTGGCGGGACCTGCGCGTCGCTACCGGCCATCCCCCGGCCGGCTCCTCGCCCGCGGCGCAACAGGAGATGGGCCTCAACCAGGACAACACCCTGCGGCCGAAAAAGGGCGAGGGTGAGAAGCTGCGGCAGTGAGGCCGCCCCCGCAACCTTTCGTCAACTCCTCCGTTTGATAGGATCGCCCTCCGGCCGGAAACCGGCCGGCGATTCGTAGAGGGGAACATCAAGATGGCGATCAAGGTCGGGGACAAGATCCCCAACGTGAAACTACAGACGATCCGCGACGGGAGTATCGAGAAGATCTGGACGGACGATTTCTTCAAGGGGAAAAAGGTGGTGCTCTTCGCCGTGCCGGGGGCCTTCACCTCGGTCTGCTCGGACCACCATCTGCCCGGCTTCGTCGAGCTGTCGGACCATATGAAATCGCGGGGAGCGGACCTCGTGGCCTGCACGGCGGTCAATGATCTCGACGTCCTCAAGGCCTGGTTCAAGGACCAGAAAGTCGGCGACAAGGTCGTGCCGCTAGCGGACGGCAGCGGCGATTTCGCCCGTGCCATGGGCCTGGAGCTCGACGCCCGCAACTACGGCATGGGGGTGCGCTCGCAGCGTTACGCCGCCGTGATCGAGGACGGCGTCCTCAAAGCCCTGAACATCGACGAGCCGGGCGAGGTGGCCCGCAGCGGCGCCTCGTCGATCCTGCAGTCGCTCTGATCGCCCACACGGCGGAAGGCGGCGATTCGGGAAAACACGGACCCAAGGGACCCAAGGGACAACAAGGACGGCAGAGAAACGAAAGAGGCAGCCGAGATCGCGGGCTTTTTCGTCTCTGCAGTCCTTGCAGTCCCTTGGGTCTCTTGTTAAGTGCTCAGAACCGCCAGCCGAATCCCAGCGTGTACTCCGTGAGCCTGGCGTCCCAGGTGATCTCATCCGTCGCCCAGCGGCCACGGACCTCCGGACGCAGGTAGGCCCGCGCTCCGAGGCCGATCTCGGCTCCGAGCCCGAGGTGGACCGTGTTCTGGTTGAAGGTGTCGCCGAAGAACCTGGACCTGAAGCGGCCCGGCCCTCCCAGAGCGTAGATCTCGAAGCGGCTGGTATCGACGAGGTAGGCCTTGGCTGAGACGTCCCCGAACCAGACCTGCCCGCCTATGTCCACCTTCGCGAAAGCGCCTTCCACGGCCCAGACGTCGGTGAATCGATACGAGCCCCGGATGCCGAAAGTCCTGGGATGGCTGGAGCCCGAGTCCCCGAGGTAGCCGCCGAAGATGTCGAAGGCGGGGCCATGGTCCTCCGTCTGCGCGGCGGCGGACGAGGACAGCATGGGCAGGGCAAAGGCGGCAAGAATCAAGCTACAAAACAGCGTGTTGAATCGTTGTTTCATGGTTCCTCCTGGGAAAAAAACTTTTTCTTTCGCATGCTTCCGGAGGAACACAGAGGGCAAGGCGGGTGCCACTCTTCGCGGGATCTGAAACGATGGATGGAAATTCTGGATTGAAAGGACTTGCGGGAAATCGCCGGATTTATTCGCGGCGGGAAGACGGCCGTGTTCTGTGCGGTGGAGGCGACGTGGCGTCAGGGAAAACCGACACGTCCCGGCGGCGGCAGAGGCCCTTCAGGCGTCCGGCCGCCAAGGGGCGACCTGCACGCTCTTGAAGCGGTCGAGGAGGACCTTGCCGGGGGGGAAGCCGCGGGGCTTGTTGACGTCCTCGCAGCGGCAGACATGGACCGCCACCCTCCCCCCCTTCCTCGCCTTGCTGTAGCCGGCCGCGAGCGAGGCCGCGAACTGCTCGGTCTCCTTCGGCGCCCGCTCGAGGCCCTCGGGGTTGCGCACCACCACGTGGGAGCCCGACTCGGCCGCGACGTGGAACCAGAAGTCCCGCGGTGCCCCCAGCCGGAGGCTGAGGATGTCGTTGTCCTCGGCCGTCCGCCCCACCAGCACAGTCATGCCGTCCGGCGACACGAACCGCCGGGCGACGCTGCGCCCCTGCCAGGTCCCGTTTTCTGGATCGGGCGGGGGCGGGGCCTTGCGCTCGGAGGGGGCCAACCTACTCCTTCACGATCTCCAGCAGCGTGATGTCGAACACCAGCATCCCGCGCGGCTTGCCGGCGGCGCCGTCGTAGGCCTTGCGGGAGGGGATCCAGAAGCGGCGGGACTCCCCTTCGGTCATCAACTGGAGCCCTTCGGTCCAGCCGGCGATTACCTTGGTGAGCTCGAAGGTGGACGGCGCCCCCTTGGCGAGGGAGGAATCGAACATCTTGCCGTCGGTCGTCCAGCCCGTGTAGTGGACGCGGACGGTGCTGGTGGCCTTGGGGGTTCGTGAACCCGTCCCCGGCTTCAGCACCTTCCAGGCGAGGCCGGACCTGGACTTCTGCGCGTCCGCCGGGGGCGCGGCCACATCGGGGGGCACGGGGGGCACCCGCAGGATGTCGAGCAGCTCGACATCGAAGACCAGCATGCCCTGCGGCTTGCCGGGCTTCCCTTCATAAGCGAGTTTGGCGGGGATCCAGAACCGCCGCTTCTCCCCCACCACCATCAACTGCAGCCCTTCGCCCCAGCCGGCGATCACCCGGCCGAGCGGCAGCACCGCCGGCCGGCCGCGCGCGACCGAGGAGTCGAACATCTTGCCGTCGGCCGTCCAGCCGGTGTAATCGACCTTCACCAGGTCGGTCGGCACCGGATGGTCGGTCCCGGTGCCGGGGGTGAGCACCTTGGAGGCGAGACCGCTGGCGGTCGTCTGGGCGTCGGCCGGCGGAGCGGCGACGTCGGCGGGCGCGGCGATGTCGGGCGGCGTGGACGGCTGCTGCGGGGCGGCGGCCTGCGGCGGAGCCGCCAGCAGCGGCGCGGAGACGAGGAGAAGGGCCGGAATCCAGGAGATGAATCGTCTGTTCATGGCAGGTGGATCTTACCAGTTGACATCCCGATCTTCTGGGGTAAGAATTGGTTTGCGACACAGACCGGTTGTCAGTCAATGGCAAACATTGGACCGCTCTGATCCGTAGAGAAGAATATACTGTGGAGAGCTTTCTCTCCCCATTCTCCCAACCTGCAAAGGAGATCCCGGATGCTCAGAGCCAGAACCGTGCGTCTCATCGGGACGGCCCTGCTGGCGGTGGCCGCTCCGGCGATGGCCGCGGACGCCCTCAAGGTGACGCCGCCCAAGCTGGAGGTGCGCGAGCACAAGCTCGCCAACGGCCTCGATCTGTTGATGTATGAAGACCATTCGGTGCCGGTGGCCACGGTCCAGATCTGGTATCACGTCGGCTCGAAGGACGAGAAGAAGGGGCGGAGCGGCTTCGCCCACCTCTTCGAGCACCTGATGTTCAAGGGCTCGGCGCACCTCGCCTCCGAGGAGCACAAGAACTTCATCGCGTCGATCGGCGGCCGCTACAACGCCACCACCGACTTCGACCGCACCCTCTATTTCCAGAGCATCCCCAGCAATTATCTGGAGCGGGTGCTGTGGATGGAGGCCGACCGCATGAGCTCGCTCAACGTCTCGGACGAGAACTTCAAGTCCGAGCGCGACGTGGTCAAGGAGGAGCGCCGGCTGCGGGTAGAAAACCCGCCCTTCGGCCGCCTCTTCGAGGTGGTGCTCGACAAGACGTTCACCACCCATCCCTACCGCATCGATTCCATCGGCAGCATGGCCGATCTCGACGCCGCCACCATCCAGGACGTGCGCGACTTCCACAGCCTCTACTACGTGCCCAACAACGCGACGCTGGTGGTCTCGGGGGACTTCGCCCCCGGCCAGGTGATCCAGTGGGCCGAGAAGTACTTCGGCCCCATCCCGAAGGGGAAGCCGATCCCGCGCGAGATCGCGCCGGAGCCGGCGCAGAAGGCGGAGCGCCGGGCGGTCGACTACCACGCGAACACTCCGCTGCCGGCGGTGGTGATCACCTACCACGTGCCGCAGGCGGGCCATCCGGACACCTACGCCCTGCAGGTGGCGAGCAACATCCTCTCGTCCGGCGAGAGCTCGCGCCTCTACCGGCGAATGGTCTACGAGAAGCAGATGGCGGTCGCCGCCGGTGGCGACGCGATCCTCCTCGAGGACCCCGGGGTTTTCTTCTTCTACTCGATCCTGCAGGGGGGGAAGCCGGAGGATGGCGAGAAGGAGCTGATCGCCGGGGCCGAGCAGTTGCGCACCACGCCGGTCTCCGAGGCGGATCTCGTCAAGGCGAAGAACCAGCTCATCTCGGCGCTCGTCTTCGGCCGCCAGACCGGCGCGGACAAGGCCGACGCGATCGGCTACGCCCGGGTCATCCTCGACGACGTGTCGTACGTCAACCGGCAGCTCGCCGAGTTCCAGAAGGTCACCGCCGCCGACGTCCAGCGGGTGGCGCGCACCTATTTCAGCCCCGAGAACCGCACGGTGGTCTACATGCTGCCCGAGGCCATGCGCCCGGGGGCTCAACCGGGAGGAACTCCGGGCCAGCCGGGCGCCGGTGCCGCCAAGAACGACAAGCGCGAGGTGAAGAAGCCATGAGAACGTCATCCTCAGTAAAGACCCTCGCCGCCGCGGGCCTGCTGCTCGCGACCATTTCGGCGGGCTTGGCGCAGACCGCCGCGAAGCCGGCGCCGAAGCCGAACCCGAAGACCATGCCCGAGACCCCGGCGACGCCTCCGCCTCCGGGCCCGGCCCGGGAGGTCCGCTTCCCGGCCTTCCAGCAGAAGACGCTGGACAACGGCCTGCTGGTCGTCGCCATCGAGCAGCACGAGCAGCCGCTGGTCTCGATCCGCATGATGCTCAACGCCGGCAAGGCCTACGAGCCGGACGGCAAGGCGGGCCTCGCCGAGGCCACGGCCTCGCTGCTGACCAAGGGGACCCCCACCCGCTCGGCGCAGCAGATCGCCGAGACGATCGATTTCGTGGGCGGCAATCTCTCGACCAACGCGGGCACCGAGGCCGGCTACGCCGACGTCGCCGTCACCTCCGACCAGCTCGGCCTCGGGTTCGACCTGCTCTCCGACATCGTCCTCCACCCCACCTTCCCGGAGGACGAGCTCGAGCGCTGGCGCCGGCAGGCTTTGAGCGGCCTGCAGATCAATCAGCAGAGCGCGTCCTACCTGGCCACCACCGCCGTCACCCGGCTGATCTTCGGTTCCTACCCCTACGGCCGGCCGTCCAGCGGCACGCCGGAATCGCTCGCCGGCCTCAGCCGCGCCGACCTGGCGGCCTTCCACCAGGCGCACTTCATCCCCAACCAGACGATCCTCGCGGTGGTCGGGGACATCCAGGCGGCCGACGCCTTCGCCCGCGCGGAGCGCGCCTTCGGCGGCTGGAAGAAGGGCACTCCCAGCCAGCTCCCGCGGATCGACGTGAAGGCCCCCGCCAAGACGCGGGTGGTGGTCATCGACAAGCCCGACGCCGTCCAGACCGAGATCCGCCTCGGCCAGTTGGGGATCGCCTACCGCGACCCCGCCCTGTTCACCGCCGAGGTCTACAACTCCGTGCTCGGCGGCAGCGCCAGCGCCCGCCTCTACGAGGAGATCCGCCGCAAGCGCGGCCTCTCCTACGGCGCCAGCAGCTACTTCCTTCCGGAGAGCGAGCCGGGCTTCTTCCAGGTCTCGACCTTCACCAAGACCGAGACCACGGCCGACGCGCTCGGGCTCGCCTTCGAGGTCCTCCGCGGCCTGCAGGAGAAGCCGGTGCCGGACGCCGAGCTCAACGCCGCCAAGACCTACATCACCGGCGCTTTCCCGCTCGAGATCGAGACCGCCGACGGCATCGCCAGCAAGGTGCTCGAGGCGATGCACTTCGGCTTCGGCCGCGAGTTCCTGGAGAGCTACAACGACAAGATCTCGAAGGTCAGCGCGGCGGACGTCCAGCGCTTCGCCAGCCAGACCATCCACCCCGAGAAGATGACCGCCGTGCTGGTGGGCAATGCCGCGGCCTTCACTGATGCCCTGAAGAAGCAGTACGGCGACGTCGAGGTGATCCCGGCCGCCGAGGTCGACTTCCTGCGGGCGGACCTGCGCAAGCCCAAGGGCGCCGAAAGCCCTGCCAAGCCGTCTCACTAGCGGCACCTGCGGCATCTGCCTGAAGAGGAGGCGCCTGATCGGGCGCCTCCCCCTCTCTTCCCGAGCTCCTTTCAAGATCGTGGCATTGCCATTGCAGTACTTCTGGTTCCGGCGGGGAACGATCCCTGCCGGAGATCGACTCTCATGACTTACCTCAGGAGATCACCATGAAACGGCAAATCTTCACGCTTTTGATGGCCCTCGTCCTCACCACCGCGGCCCTGGTCGCGCAGTCCACCCCCACCCCCAACCCGCAGGTCCCCCCCAGCCAGCAGGTCGACCAGTCCGGCCAGCCGGAGCAGAGCGGCCATCCTGACGTCGACGTCGACGCCGGCAAGAACGCCAACAACGGCGTGCTGAACATGGACGTCAAGCGCAACGGGGATTCCGACACCAAGGCCGGCAACAACCCGAACGGCAACGCGGTGGATACGACCGGCACGATGGGCACGACCGGCAGCACCACCGGCACCACCGGCCAGTACAGTGGCAGCACCACCTCGACGACCACGACCACCAGCGACAACAACGCCGCGGGTACCGACATGAGCGACAACCGCTCCAGCCTTCCGGGCACGGCGAGCGACATGCCGCTCTTCGGTCTGCTCGGCGCGCTGGCCCTGGCGGGCGCCCTCGGCCTCCGGCAGATCCGCTGAGTATTGCTGACCCCGGAAAGCTGACCCCGGAAAAAAGCTGCCGGCCCGTCTCGCGACGGACCGGCGGTTTTTTCAGTGACCTACCGCTGAATCGTGAAGTTCACCGTCAGGTTGAAGTACACCTTGACCGGCCGGCCGCCCCGCATCGCCGGCTGGAAGGTGACCTGCTGGATCGCCTCCACGGCGGAGCGGTCGAGCCCCATCGGCAGGCTGCGGACCACCCGCACGTTGGTGGCGCGCCCCTTCTCGTCGATGATCGCCTCGACCATCACCGTCCCTTGGACCCCGGCCCGCCGCGCCGGTTCCGTATAGCGCGGCTGGATCGGCTGCAGCGGCCGCGGCCGGCTCATCTCAGCCGTGAGATAGACAGGCCCAGTCGAGTCGCCCCCAGGCTCCACGCCAGGGCCGTTACCCGGGCCGATGCCGGGGCCATCGCCAGGGCCGTCGCCGGGGCCGATGCCAGGACCGTCCGTGGTGCTCACGGGACCCTCGCTGGTGACCGGTCCCGAGGGTATATCGGCCACCGGGGGCGTCGGAGTGGCCGGCATGTCGGGCACATCGGTCGGCTGCCGCACGGTCGGAGCCTGGGTCGGTGCCGTCTTGGGCTGGGGCTGCTCGGGCACGGGGGGTTTCGGATGCCCCCCTCCACCCGCCGGAGGCGGCGGAGGCAGCAGAACGTCGATGAAGGCAACATTGAGGCTGGGCTCCGTCACCGGGCCGACGTTCCAGTAGCTGGCGAAGGCGAAGGCGGTCAGCCCGACCAGGTGCAGACCGATCGCGAGGGGCAGCGAGATCCAGCGGCGGCGGCGTGGCTGCGTTTTGGCTTCCAGGTCGATCAGAGAGTGCTCGAACATTTTCCACCTCCGGAACATCGGGGTAATCTTGTCCTCGCCTCGATCCCCGAGGCGGGGGAAAACATCAGGAGCGCTCCTGTTCATATTAGAGAGGCGGGGGCACGCTTTAGTTCCTGATCCCGATGCCAGGTTGACGCATAGCCGCCGCCTGATATCTTTGGGCGCGGAGCCGCTCCGGTGTTCTGCCGAAGCGTCTCTCAGAAAACTTTTGATTCTTGTGGAGGCTGCAATGCCGGATTCAAGCCCGAGCCCGACTCACATGAGGACGGCTCTGTTCGTGGACTTCGACAACATCTATCTCGGACTGCAGCGGGAAGACCCCGTGGCCGCCGAGCAGTTCGCCACCGATCCCACCCGCTGGCTGAGCTGGCTGCAGGACAAGCTGGAGGGGACGCAGGAAGGGACGCTTCATGAAGGGGCTAGGCGGAAGCGCAAGATCCTCTTCCGCCGCTGCTATCTCAACCCCTCGCAGTTCGGCCGCTTCCGCCCCTACTTCACCCGCTCGGCCATCGAGGTGGTGGACTGCCCGCCGCTGACCAGCGGCGGCAAGACCAGCGCCGACATCCACATGGTGATGGACATCCTCGACACCCTCAGCCATCCGACGCGGTTCGACGAGTTCATCCTGCTCTCCGGCGACGCCGACTTCACGCCGGTGCTGCTGCGCCTCTCCAAGCACGACCGGCGCAGCGCCATCCTTGCCATCGGCCCCGCCTCGGTGGCCTACAAGGCGGCCTGCGACCTGCTGATCGATCAGGACACCTTCCTCGAGGAGGCGATCGGCGCCACCCCGAACCCCGCCGCCCGCACGACCGCCGGGCCGAGCAGCAACTCGGCGATGGGCGATCTCCTCCGCGGCATCGCCGACAAGATCTACGAGCGGACGAGCGCGAGCGGCGAGCTGGTGGCGACGGAGCTGCCGCCGATCTTCCGCGAGTTCTCCGAGTTCACCGCCAGCAACAACTGGCTGGGCTTCAACAGCCTGCGCAACATGACGATGGCGGTGGTGGCGACGCGCCGCGATCTGGCGATGATCGACGGCGACCCCTGGCGGGTCGGCCTGCTCGCCGAGGGGGAGGAGCCGGAGGAGGCGCCCGAAGCGGCCGGCAACGAGTCCGGCCGGTCGGCGTCGGCGCCGCGCTTCCTCACCCTCGCGGACCGCAACCGACTGATCGAGGAGATCCTCGCCTACGTCCGCTCGGTCGTGGAGTCCTCGGACGCGGCGGTGCCGATGGCGCGCGCCGCGCAGATGGTGATCAGCCGCTTCGGCGATCAGGTGCTGGCCTCCCGCTGGGCCGGGGCGGGCACCTTCCGCGACCTGCTCGAAGGGCGCGAGAACCCCGGCTTCGCCATCTCGGCCCTCAAGCCCGGCTACATCTACGACCCCTCGCGGCACCAGTTGCCGATCGACGGCCGCCCCGAGGAGCTGGTGGGCGACCCGCAACTGAACGCGCTCGCCTACCGCGTCCACCAGCTCACCGACACCCCGTACCTGACGCGCGGCGACTATGCCCGGGTCTTCCGCCTCACCGCCGAAGAGGTCAACCACCATGGCTACTTCCTGACCCGCACCTCGAAATCGGTGCGCGACCGCTGCATCGAGGAGGGTTCGCCGATCGCCCGCGCCAGCGTCAACTTCATCCTGCGCGGCATCACCTTCGGCGGCCACCGCTTCGGCCAGAACGGCGCCGAGGAGCCGCTCGCCCTCGGCGCCTGCTTCTTCCGCAACGTGGTGAGCCTCTGCGACACCGCCGGCATCGCGCTCGACGACTACGAGCGGGAAACGCTCTCCGACTGGATCCTCGGCGAGCTGCGGGGCGAGGAGGGGATCGGCAACGTGGCTGAGCCCGCGCGGGAGCCCGTGCGGATGGAGCGCGAGGAGGAAGCCGTCCCCGTAGGCGCGGCCGACGAGGATTCATGACCTGGGAAATCACCGAGGACGAAGCCCGGCAGCTCCTCGCGCTTCCCGCCGAGGACCGCGCCATCCAGTTCTTCCAGCTCCTCGCCGACTGGGAGGAGGGCTGGGGCCTCCGGGACGCCGACGGCTGGGTGGTCGCCAGCGCGACCGACGCGCTGCCGCTCTGGCCGCACGCCACTCTCGCCGCGGCCTGCGCCGTGGGGCCCTGGGAAGGGGCGCTCCCGGAGCCGGTCTCGCTCGACGAGATGATCGAGGAGCTCCTCCCCCTGCTCGCGGAGGACGGCCTGCGGGTCGCGGTGTTCCCGTCGCCGGACGATCCGGGCCTGCTCCTCTCCCCCGCCGAGGTCCGGGAGCACCTGGAGCGGGAGATGGAGATCGGAAGATGAGGACGCCCGGCCCTGCTACCATGTCCTCCATGCCTGCAGCAGAGATAGCAATTCCAGAGCAACTGCCCTTTCTCGCGAGCATCTCCTGGTTCGACTGCCAGCACCGCGACCTCGCGCCCCTGGATATGCTGCGCCGCTACGAGAGCGGTTGGCGCAATCTGGGAGTCCTGGCCGACCCCTCACCGGAAGAGTGGGCGTTCATCCGCCAACTGGTCCAGCTCTATGGAAGCTATCTCGATGTTCCGGCGTGAGCGGCATCGCAAGGTCCAGGCGTTGCTCGCGGCCTTCGACGACAGCCTGCTGACCCGCTTCAATATCCTCTTCGGAGGAGGGACGCGGATCGCCCTGGATCTCGACGAATACCGGGAATCCTACGATATCGACTTCCTCTGTTCCGACCCGGAAGGGTACATGGATTTCAGAATCATGATGGCGTCTCGCGGCTATGACACCTTGTTCAAGCCAGAGGCAAGACAGGCTTTTCAGTTCCCTCGCGAAATGAAAGCTGATCAGTATGCTGTCCGCTTCCCCGTCGAGGTCGACGGCAGCATGATCCGCGTCGAGATCATCCGCGAGGCTCGGATCGAACTGGACCCGGGAGTGAGGCCCGCCTGGTCGCCAGTGGATTGCCTGTCGCTCGCCGACTGCTACGCCGAGAAGCTGATAGCAAATTGTGATCGTTGGGCGGACCGCCAAGTGCTTTCGCGGGACCTGATCGATCTGAGCGCGCTCCGGCGAAGCGTCGGCCCCATTCCGGAGGAGGCCTGGCAGAAGGCGGAAGGGGCCTATCGGACCTACGCCCGGAACGCTCTTCTCAAGGCCCTGGTCGCCTTCACTGGCGATGCCGCCCATCAGCAGCGGTGCTTCCAGGGTCTCCAGATCGATGATCCGGAAGAGATCCTGTCCTCGGCCGCGCAGCTCATTCTGGATCTCGAAGCTCCCAGCGGGCTATCCTAATGGTAAAAAAGCTTACTATTCACGCCCCCGGCCAGGGGCTCCATGACGTGACCGATCAAGTAAGGGCGGCCGTGCGCGAGAGCGGAGTTCGCGAGGGGCTCTGCACGGTCTTCCTCCAGCACACCTCCGCGAGCCTGACGATCCAGGAGAACGCCGATCCCTCGGCGCGCCGCGATCTCGAGAACTGGCTGAACCGCCTGGTCCCCGAGCGCGACTCCCTCTACACCCACACCGCCGAAGGGCCGGACGACATGCCCTCGCACATCAAGGCCGCGCTCACCGCGGCCTCGCTCTCGATCCCCATCCTCGACGGCGACCTGGGCCTCGGCACCTGGCAGGGGATCTACCTCTGGGAGCACCGCCACCACCCCGGCGCCCGCAAGCTGCTGGTGCACGTGGGGGAGTAAAACACGGACGTCAAGGACAGGCACGGACGAAAAGGACGAAAAAACTTTCTGTTCCCTTTCGTCCTTTACGTCCGTGTTTTGCTTTTCCTTCCTAAGGGTAATACCCACTGATCGTTCGCGCCTCCACCCCCGGCCGCGCCAGCTCGACCCGAACCACGCGGAAGGCATCGCTCGCCTCGGTGTTCGAGGACTGATAGGAGATCCGGTAGCGCGAGCGCAGATCGCTCTCGATCTCCTGGTAGGCGCGGTCCAGATCCCCCGTGCCGCGCAGGAAGAAGCTCCTCCCCCCGGTCTCCGCCGCCAGCCTGGAGAGCTGCTCGGTGGGCCCGCCTTTCGTCAGGTCGATCCCGATCGCGTAGACGGCGATGCCGGCGCGCCGGGCGCTTTCGAGGACCTCCGCGAAGCCGAACGAGCTGGTGTGGTCCTCGCCGTCCGAGAGCAGCAGGATGGCCCGCTGTCCAGGGGCGCCGCCCAGGTAACTGAGCGAGAAGATCAGGCTGTCGTAGAGCGAGGTCTCCTCGTCCGCCATCAGGCCGGAAAGGCCGTCCTCCAGGGCCTCGCGGTCTCCGGTCAGTCCCACCGCCAAGTGGGGGGAGCGGTTGAAGGTGATCACCGCCGCCTGATCACGCGGCCGCAGCGTCCGGCGCAGGAACTGGAGCGCCGCCTGCCGCGCCGGCTCCAGACGCGGCCGCATGGAGGCCGAGTTGTCGATCAGCGTCACCAGGCGCAGGGGCGCGTCCTCGACCCGCTCGACCAGGCGGACCGACTGCCGCACGCCGTCCTCGAAGACGTGAACCTCGCCGGCGCCGAGCCCCTCGACCGGCTTGCCCACTCGGTCGACCACGTGCGTGTACAGCTCGACGAGGCGGATATCCATCGTCTCCGGCGTCGAGGGTGAGTTGAGCAGTACCGTGTCCTCCGTCGCGGTGCCATCCGCCAGGTAGGCCACAGCGCGGACGTAGCCGACGCCTCCGGAATCCGGCAGCGTGAGCGGCTGCGAGAAGGGTGGCTGATAGAGCGTCGCCACCCGCTTCTCGCCGAGATAGAGCTCGACACGGTCGAGAGCCTGGTCCGCGGGGGCTTCCACCTCGACCCGCGCCCGCAGGCTCTGGCGGTACTGCTTGCCCGGCTGAGGCTCGACGAGACGGGCGGCGAACCGCTGCCCGCCGGCGTTCAGCTCCAACTGATCCCTGGCCAGCACCTCCCCCCGGCCGTTCATCCCCTCCACCGACAGACGGTGGCTCCGCGGCGTCCGGCCGAGGTCGATCTCGGCCACGTAGGGAGCCCGGTTGCGGGTCAGCAGAGGCCGGCCGTCCAGGGAGAAGGCCACGCGCTCGATCTGCTCGGCGTCGGGGAGCCCCGCCACCCGGTCCACCCTCGCCTCGATGCGCTGGACGCCCGCGATCAGCTTGCCCTCGGGCGCCAGGATGCGCACCCCCGGGCGGGGCGTCGCGAGCGCGGCGTCGGCCTCCGCGAACGGGCTCTGGACCTCGGGCGAGGGTTGCGGGACCGGCGGAGCGAGCGGAGCCGGAGCGGCGGCATTAAAGGCATTGACGGCCGCCGCCGGGATGCTGGGCACCGCCAGCTCGCGCTCGCCCACGAAGGAGCTGTCCGCGGCGGGAGCGTCGAGCTGGACCTCCAGCTTGTAGCGCCCCGGACCCAGCCGGCGCTCGAAGGCGAGCGGCCTGGCACCGGCGGCCGCGGCGGTTGCCGGCGCCTCGAAGCGATAGCGGAAGCTGTCCACCATCTCGTTGCCGCGCAGGATCCGGCCGGAGACGAACACCTCGCGCGAATCGCCCAGCATCCGGGACACCTGCTCGGACAGCTCGCCGGGGGCGACCTGGATGCGCACGATCCCCTCCCCCTGCCGCCCGGGGAAATCGACGTCCAGACGGGCCGGCAGAGAGCGGGCCCTGGCGCGCCCCTCGGGAGCGGCCGGGTGGAAGCTCGACACCCATTCCCGCGGCTTCGGACTGGCGAGCGCCCGCTGCAGGACCAAGGCGTAGGTATCCTTCCCGACCCGCCGGATCCAGGTCGCCGCCTCGGCAAAGTTCGCATCGGAAGCGCAATCTCCCAGTTCCCGTGAGGAGAGGTCCGGAGCATCTCCGGCGCGCCAGATCCGGGCCGGAGCCTTGTCGCCGGCGTGGAAAACGAGGGTCATCCGAAAGCGGTTCTGGAACTGTGGCGGATAGGTCCAGACCTGCAAGGTCTGGCCGGCGCAGCGCGTCTCGAACGTTTCGCCCGGTTCGCCGTTGATCAGGAAGACCCGCAAGCGGTCGTCCTGGAGATCGCTCCAGCGCGTCCGGGCCTCGGCGAGACGCTCCTCCCACCGCTCCCGCGCCTCGTTGCGCGGGGTCTCCGGATAGGGATCACGCACCTGCCAGAAGCGCTGAATGAACGCCTCGCGGTCGACCGCGGTCTTGAGCCCTTGGAAGACCTCGCGCTCGCGCGGGGTGATGAGGAGATCCACCTCCCGCAGCCAGGAGGAGTGGACCTCCGCGCCATCAGCCCGGAGCGCGCCGGGCGCCATGAGAAAGGTGAAACCGAGGGACAGAAACGAGAGAAGAACCGGACAGGCTCGCCGCGTCATCCCGCAACCCTTCCGGCGGGTGCTGCGAGAGGCTTTGGACCGCTCATCCCGCCAAGGAGGGGGATTTCAGCAAAAGGCGTGCCCTGGGGGCAGTCGGTAGCCCCCGCCCCGAAATCTCACCCCCGGCCCCTCTCCCACCGCACTACCCCCGACCGGGAGAGGGGGGACTTTACTGAAAACGCGTGGCTTGTAGGGTGCGCTGTGCGCACCAGAAACGGTGATGGTGCGCACAGCGCACCCTACAAGCGAGGTCTCTACCGTCAAACTCCCCTCTCCCGGCCGGGGGGAGTGCGGTGGGAGAGGGGCCGGGGGTGAGGTTTCGGGGCGGGGGGCCGATCGCCTTGGACCCACCCTCCCCTACGGAGCCTTCACCGTTTCCTTTTTACCATCCAGCTCCTCGATCAACGCATCCGAGGCCGGGCGCTCCTTCCGCAGGCGCGCGGCGACCCGCTCGGCATCGCGGAAGGCGCGCAGGACATTGAGGCCCGCGAGCTTCCCGATCTCCCCGTCGGTCCAGCCGCGGCGCAGCAGCTCGGCGAGCAGCGCGGGATACTCGGACACGCTCTCCAGCCCGAGGGGCACGCTCTCGATGCCGTCGAAATCCGAGCCGATCCCCACGTGATCGATGCCCGCGACCTGGCGGACGTGCTCGATGTGGTCCGCCACCTGCTCGAGGGTGGCGCGCGGCGCGGGTTGTAGCTGGCGCCAGATATCCCGCTCCCGCTTCACCCGCTCGGGATCACCCGGATAGAGGGCTTTCAGGCGCGCCTCCTCCCCGGTGTCCCTGGCGTTCCACTCCCGCACGGCCGCGGAGGCGAAGGAGGGGACGAAGGTCACCATCACCACCCCGCCGTTCTCCGGCATCAGGCGGAGCACGTCGTCCGGCACGTTGCGGGGGTGGTCGTCGAGGGCGCGGGCCGAGGAGTGGGAGAAGATCACCGGCGCCGCGGAGACGGCGATCGCCTTCCTCATCGTCTCCGGCGCCACGTGCGAGAGGTCCACCAGCATGCCGAGGCGGTTCATCTCGCGCACCACCTCCTCGCCGAAGCGGGTGAGGCCGCCATGCTGGGGCGCGTCGGTCGCCGAATCGGCCCAGGCGGTGTTCCTGGTGTGGGTGATCGTCATGTAGCGGGCGCCCGCGGCGTAGAACTGGCGCAGGACGGCGAGAGAGTCATGGATCGAGTGTCCACCCTCCATGCCGATCAGCGAGGCGATGCGGCCGGCCTTGTGGATGCGCACGACGTCGTCGGCCGTCCTGGCCAGCTCGAAGGTGTCGGGGTAGAGCTCGACCAGACGGTGGACGTCGTCGATCTGCTCCATCGTCGCCTGAATGGCGTCCGCCCCGGTGATCTCGACCGGGATGTAGACCGACCAAAACTGCCCCCCCACTCCCCCCTTGCGCAGGCGCGGAATGTCGGTGTGCAGGGGAGGATCGAGCTTCGCGGTGCCCCCCCGCAGGTCGATCCTGTCCATGTGGTTCTGTAACCGCTTGCGGTACTCCCAGGGCAGATCGTTGTGGCCGTCGACGAGCGGCACCTGGGTCAGAATCCTGCGCGCCCGCTCGACCAGGGCCGGATCGGGAACCTTGTGCACCGCCGCTTCCTGAGCGCCGCCGGCCATGGCGAGCGCCAGGCCCAAGCCCACGGCCAGCCAGCAGATCTTTCGCATCGTGTCGTCTCCTCGCGAAGGGAATCGATTTGAGGGATCAATTCGAGGAGATAATAAGGCATGGACCACCCCGCGCCGTTCCGTCCCGAGGATCTCGCCGTCTACGAAGACGAGCGGATGGGCAAGAGCACGATCTTCCAGTCCGACCGCCTCCTGGTGGGCCTCAACGCCTTCGAGCCCGGCCAGGAGCACCGGCTGCACGGCCACGCCGGCATGGACAAGGTCTACTACGTGCTCGGCGGCAGCGGCGTCTTCCTGCTCGAAGGGCGGGAAGAGCCGCTGGCGGCCGGGATGATGCTGATCGCCCCCGAGGGGGTCCTGCACGGCATCCGCAACACCGGCGCCGAGCGCCTGCTGGTGCTGGCGATCCTGGCGCCCTCGCCGTAGCGGACCGGCTTATCCGTATTCGTTGGGTACGCTGCCCTTGACCGCGTTGGCCCTGGCACTATAGGTGATACGGCCGGCGGCATCAGCAAGCCGTTCCAGTCCTGCGGCCGCGAGTATCGTCCGATAGCCTTCGTTACCGAGCGAGATCGACTGGCGCCCGGTCAGCATGTCCGTCCAGGTACAGGTCTGCTCCGGCGCGGTGAGCAGAAAGCTGCCTCCAGGAAGAAGAACCGATGCAATCCGGTGGATGAGCGCCTCCTGCGCGTCAGCGGCCAGCAGGAAGAGCAGACCCCAAGCGACCACGGCGTCGAACGTGCGGCCGAAGAGGCCCGAGTCCTCTACGGCCTCGCACGCCACGTGAGCCTGCGGGAATCGTTCGTGGAACGCCGCCACCATCGCGGGAGAGGCATCCACGCCGTACACCACGAATCCCTCCTGGATGAGGACCTGAGAGATCGGGACCCCGTGGCCACAGCCAAGGTCCAGAACCCCCTGGAGGAAGCGCCCGAGACCACCGCCGGACGGTCGCGACACCGATCGTGGGGTTCCGCCGAAGCATGAACTCGCGGGCAAGGGCGTCGTAGCCAGAGGAATCATGTCCCTGTTGTTCCATGGTTGGTCCGCTCCTCCCACCTTCCCTGCGAGCGGTGTTACGCCGCGCGCCAAGGGATCAGGGTTCGTCAAACACCGCGAGCACCTCGCCGCCCGGTGCGAGCCATTGTTGAACGATGGCCCGAGCCCGCTCGGGCTCCCGGTGAACAACCCGACGCGAACGGCGCTGGCACCAGCTCAGGGTTATGTCCGACTGTACCCGCCGTACCCTCTCCGGTTTCTTCTCTGCTTTTTGGGCTCCCGGGCTCGCGCCCGGGGCCTCTGCCGTCGCCCTGCGGGGCTTGGGTTGTTTTGGTCTGATGCTTGCGGGCTCAAAGCAGCACCCCGCGAATACGTCTACTCTCCCGGCGCCGGACTAATGCTGCCGATTATTGCCCTGGCCTTCTCATGCAATTGAGATGTCGTCCTGATGTCGGCGAAGTGTTGCTTGAACAGCTCCCGCAATTGCGAATCCGGAACGTTGTTATCTCTTGCGATCTTTGCAATCGCCCTCGCCATGATGCTCGCCGGCAGGCTCTGCGCTTCGCCGTCCGGCAGGGCTTGCGCTGCCTCCGCTATCGCCACGAGCGCAGGTTTGCACCCTGGCTTCGCCTGAGGCAGTGTGACCGGCGACCGCGGCGTCTGGCGCGTGATCACGCTTTCGAACGTCGGCGCACATGCGGTGCGTGACCCCAATTGCCACTTGCTGCTGTCGATTTTGAAGAAGTTGAGGATGGTGGCGATGATGGACGTGTGATCGAAGGGAACGCTGGTACCGGATCGAATGACGGTGTTCTCCTCGATCAGCGGCGATATGAGAAGCAGTGGCACGCGCACGCCGAGACGCGTGAAGTCGAACGGGACAGCAAAGTTCGCGGGAGGCGCCGTGCCATCCTTCGGGTTGGTCCAGGGTGCCATCACGTTCTTCGGAGGTTCCACATGGTCGTAGGTGCCTCCGTGCTCATCGAAGGTGATGATCAAGAGCGTCTCGTTCCAGTACCTCGACGCCTGCAGCTTGTTGAAGAGGGTCTCCAGGAAGAACTCCCCGCAGGTCAGATGTCCCGGAGGGTGATAGTCGTTTCCGTTCTGGTAGGTCTTCCCGTTGTAGTCGAGATTCCAGCAGGGCTCCAGATAGCTGAAGGTCGGCATCTGCGTATTCGGCGCCCCGTTCAGGATCCGGTAGAACTGATCGATCTGGCGGAAAAACATCTTGTCGTACTTCTGCAGAGAATCGATCATGAGCTGGGTAAAACACTGGCTGCCATGAACGATGGGGATGTTAGGGCCCGGCCAGGTCTGGTGGTAGAACACCGACCAATCCGTGGTGCGCCGGAGCCCTGCTTCCCACAGCACATCCCAAAGACAACGCCGTGTGAACGGGTAGGGCGGAATGCCGAGCTGGTAATACACGGCCGTGTCGACCATGGCCGTGTCCGCCTGCTTGTCGTACGTTCCGATGGAGTTGCCGCTGAGCGCGAACGCCCGGTTGGCATCCGTGTTCGAGGGCACCGAAGAAAAGTACGCATCGGAGACCGCGAACTGTTGCGCCAGGGCATTGATGACAGGCAAGGACTCCGGTGTGTATGCCTGCATGATGCTGTTGGGATTCTTCGTCGGCGTCGTCTGGAAGTCCTTCAGGAACCCGCCCATCTTGTTGCCCTGGTCGTCGGCAATCTGTATCTGGACATTCGCATAGGGCTCGTGCGGGTCGACATCCGGAATGTGCTGACCCTCGGATGCCGCGATTTGCGAGGCGTAGACGACCTTGCCTTGCTTGTCGTGATTCCAGTAGGTGTCGGGCTTGAGGCCGTCGTATGGCTTGGATGCGCTCGCCTTGGGGATGAAGTTATAGTTATGGGGCTGGTTCTTGTCGTCGTAGAGCCACCCCAGGACGCTATCCAGGGAGCGATTCTCCAGCATCAGATAGACGACGTATTTGACTCCGGGCAGATAGTCTTCCATGGCTGGTTCCTAGGGTGCCTTCGCGGGCAAGACCTGGCATGCCTCATACCCCGGCGTGCTGGCCGACTGGTTGTAGAGCCAGGTATTCGAGCCGTCCGAGAAGAAGCACATCACGCCGTTGTGAAGGTGCAGCGTCCCCCCCTCGATGTAAGCCTGGTAATCGTTGGAAATGGTTGACCATTGCCCGACGTAGTAGGGCGTAGCGCCGGAATAGGAAAGCCAGCCATTGGGCGTGGCGATGAATTTCCGGCCCTTGCCGTCGATCCATCCGGTAAACGACGCGGCCGCGCCCGGGTCCGAGGTCAGAAAACACCAACCATCTCCGTTGATGCCCACGTAGGCCGTGCCCGGTCCGGTTCCGAAGTAGGACGCGTTGGTGACTTGAATCTGAAAGGTGTCGAGTTTGGTGCTGTTGGGCTCCGGGCCTACGAATTTACCTTGGGGTCCCGCTTGATCGTTCGGCATGAAATTTCTCCTGTCAGGTTCTGGAATCTTGCTCTTCGAGAGGAGCGGCGGTTTGGTATGGCAAGATCCCTTTCAGTAAGGAACATACCACTCATTTCGGATCGAGGCAAACAGCCGTGAGCTTCGCCCCCTCGCTCATCGGTCCAAGGAAGATGCTTTGTCGCGAAACGCTGGCCATCCAGGAGCAGCTCCTCCGGCATGCCGCGGAGCTGATGTTCCCACCAAGCCGGCCGAGGCGGGGAATCGTCTTCCCAGCGAACGCCCTTATCGAAGAGCATCCATACGTCCCAGGCTGCTTCCGGGGTCCCGAGGATCGGCCAGAATCAGGGGTCAGACGATTCTGGAGAGGCAGCCTGCGTCCGAGCCCAAAGGCAGCCCTTCGCGTTTCGGACATCGCTGAAATGTCCCTCAGACCCCCTCGCAAACTCAAGCCGCTCTAGGGCGAAGAAGATTGAGGCCCGATTTTACGTCTTATCTGGGTATAAGCCGAAGACTCCGATTCATCCCCGAAGGCGGATCCCTGGTCGAGGTCACCTGCCGGACCGTGCAGGGGCGCCACCTCCTCCGTCCCAGCCCGCAGGTCAACGAGATCACCGTCGGCGTCCTCGGGCGAGCCCAGAGGCTGTACGACGTCCGGATCTGCGCGTTTATATTCGTCTCGTCCCACTACCACCTACTCCTCGATGTCGACAACGCCAGCCAACTGGCCAACTTCATGCGCTACCTCAACTCCAATCTGGCGCGGGAGGTGGGCCGGCTCGCCGGCTGGAGCGATGGGATCTGGTCGCGGCGTTACCAGGCGATCCTCGTCAGCGGTGAGGAAAGGGCGCAGATCTCGAGACTGAAATACGTCCTCAGTCACGGCCCCAAAGAAGGACTTGTCGAGCGACCCCGGGATTGGCCGGGCCTACATTGCGCCCGCGCCCTGACCGAAGGCGAGACGATCGAGGGGTACTGGTTCAGCCGGACCTTGGAGTATGCCGCCCGACAGCGAGGAGAAAAGTTCGACCGCCTCCAGTATGCGACCCGAGAGGCGGTGACTCTATCTCCCCTCCCCTGCTGGAAGGATCTGTCGGCCGACGCCCGGAGAACAAGGGTCCGCAGCTTGATCGGCGAGATCGAAACCGAAGCCGCCGCTCGGAGAGCCCGGACCGGCGGCGCGCCTCTTGGGATGGCGGCGATCCTGGGCCAGCATCCGCACCATCGCCCACGACATCTGAAGAAATCCCCCGCACCCTTGTTCCATGCGCTCAGCCACGCCGTACGCCGCGAGCTCTACGAAGGATACTGCGAGTGAAACGTGAAGAAGTGATAGGGCCAGGACAATAATTATATGGTACCTACTTAGCCAATCACGCATGCTCTTTCCGGATTGGACCATAATGTCCTCCTTTCCGTGCGAAAGAGCGCTAGCAGACTCGTTATCCACCAAGCCACCGCTTGTACGGTGCTCGGGAATCGAGTAAAGCTGACCTCAAGGTAATTATAACACGTAGTTCAATCTGAAGCTTACTTCCAGCAGGGTACCTGCGATTCTGTGACGTGCAACGTTTTGACGCTTCACCGCGCGGACGGCGTAGCCGGCCGTCCGGTGGAAGCGGGGGTTCGGCGGCCTGTGGTCAAGGGTCCTTTTCCAGTGCCTGTCTCAGGGGTTCGGGATGCAACACGGGTCGCTCTCTCAGTAGACGGACCGAAATCGGTTGAGCTTGAACAGAGATTCTTCTCCTGAACGAAGAAGTCCTCGATCCAGCGAATTTTCCCGTCATCTCTGTAGAGGGAAACTCCTCTACGCCGATAGGTTCGAACGAATCGCTTGTTCAGCCACTCCATTTCCTCATAGAGCGTAGGATCTCCGTTCTTTGTTCTTTCAACCGCTAGGGCGTTGCCGTTCATGGTAATGCACTGGAAGTAACAAACTAATTCCCAAGAAAACTTCGTCCAAATCATCTTTTCGTCGAGAGCGCGCCGCCGGACGAGGTGGCTGAGGTTCTCGTAAAATCCGAGCACGCCGAGCCCATAATCGCTGGTCAGCGAGACATTACCTCCCGTGGCCACCGTCTCAAGATGCACCGCCAAACGCCTCCGGCGCTTCTCAAAATCCTCGGAGTTGAACTGCGCGACAAGACTCGTAACCATCTCGGCAGAGTGAAGAAGCCACTCACGGCGGAGCTGATAGAGGAGTCCGAGCACCGACACCAGGATTGCCGCTGTTTGGACCATATCGGTGATGGCCATCCTCACATCTCTCCTCCTGTCGCCGAACGCTCAGAAGCTCACCGTGCGGCAAGCGCGCAGAGCGCGGTTGCCGTTTGGTGCAGTGCTGGGGTTGGCCGTTTATTCCTAGATACCATGGCGCTAATAGCCTGACCTCTTTCAGTCACGAGATTCCATTCAGTGCCAAAAGTGAAACTTTTGGCAGACAAACCCGTATATTGAACCGCATAAGCTGAATAGAATTACCGCGCGCCAAAACAGCCTCTGGCTGGAGGCTAAGCCAGGGGACGAATTGGCCTTCCTTGAATTTGCCACTGAGGTTTCCCACCCGACCAGGTCTGAACTAACTCCATAAACGTGCTCCTCGACCTTTTGGATGTAACTAGCGACCTGGTCAATGCGCCGCATTATGCTTTTTGCTCGTAGCCAGCCCATGATCGCCAGCAGTGGAGGAAACAGCCACGCAGGAAGAGTTAACGGAGTAGGCTTCTCAATCGATGCGAGCCAAGCGAAGACCAAGCCGAGACCAATTAGTGCATACCGTTCCAGATCGCGGGTTTCCTTGACTTGGTAGTCCAACTGGCAGCGAAGCGAGCGATATTCTTCCAATACGAGAGAGTCCAGTAATGGATCTTCTTTCGACGTCAGTTCCTTTGCCGCAGTCGATCTCATAGTTTTCCTCTATCTAAGGCAGCAACGTGATGGCGGTGAGCGGCGGGAACCGCGCTGTTTGCGATTTCTGTCTGCTCGACAGCCAGTGTTGGGCGAGACGTCACTTCGGTGCCCTTTTTATTAGTCTTTGTCGGTAGGCTGCCACAGCTGCGTCAACGTCTTCTGGGGCCAATCGCTGGATGAACTGAACCCATTCAGGAGAATACCGGGTGATAACTCCTGACGTATCCCGCCAGCACCAGCGCGCATTCTCAGTAACTTGGTGATGGTAGCCAATGGCGCGAAACTCATACTGACCTAACGCGCGCCCACCTACTGTGAGCCCCATACCAGAGCGACGTGGACTTCCGATAATCTCACTCTCTCTGTATGGGTGACTCTTATTCGGATCAACTGAGCGCTGAACCAACAACGGACTTCCTTCCGGAGCTTCGCTCTGAACGCCAACCACGAGATCAGCAGCTACCAACTTTTTGGTACTTTCAAGTTTAACATGGAATGTAGTCAGCAGGCGCCCCGTGTCAGCTCCCGCGGTTTCTAATTCCGAGGCCAGATCTCGCAGCCGCTGCGTGAAAGCCCTAACCTGAGCCGACACTTTAGGGTCGTTTGCGGATGACCTTATAAAGGCAACAGGATCGACAGGAGGCGCAAGCCCTAGCGGGAGCAGAGAGAGCGTGATCTCGCGGGTAAGATCACGGTTAAAGACGTTCTGTACCACATCTCGGTAGTTCGCGATTGCAGTCTGAGCAAGACCATAGATTACAGCTCCAAACCCAGGCTTGTTGTAGAAGTGAATAGCGTTGTCGCGATAATCGATAATGAACTCAAGATTTTTTGCAGTGGGCCGGTGGTCAACCGAAGGTGGAAAAACATGCTTAGCTCGTTCTAAGGCATCGCTTATGCTTAGGGTACGGTACGGTTCATTCTTCCTTTTTGGGTAGTAGATCCGCTGGCGCGCTCTAGACAGGAGAGCCTTCAAAAGCAACTCCCATCCATTTACTAAGAGAATCACGAAGCACTCCTCGCGATAGCGGATGCCAGGTTTATTGTATATCTCGATGGCCGCTGACGTGGCCGCAATCGAGTTCGCGAGCAATGCTCGGTACGACCCAAAGAGGTTCATACAGTGCCTAAAATCTCTCTCTCATGGCGACCACCGCACAACGTGATGCCCCTCAGCGGCGCCGTCAGGCGTCCGTTGCAGGGTCCGGGTTGTGCGTCCCTCACCTTCATATATATAAGACCCAGTGATTTGAAGAAGGTTTGATCTCTATCTTGGGATAGCACGGTGTATGTCACCCGAGGCTCGCCTCCTTCTCGATTCTCGCCAAGTCTCGCGATATTTGCCACATACGTCCCAGGCTGAAGAACGTTTGCGATATCGGCCTTGCGAACGTAGCCAAAACTGCCATCCGTGAGCAGCACCAACGCGATCCCATGCTTCTCAGCGTACAACACTGCTCCAGACTGAAAGTGGCTGGTAGCAACCAGAATGCCCTTCTGCGCACCTACCGAACGCAGCCGATCGTGGAGAACCTGGACCACTTCACGCTTTATTGGAGACTTGTGATACTTACACTCGATTAAGACAAGAAAGCTAGCGCCCAGGGCTTCGAATCTGGCTGTAACATCAATCTCATACTCCCCGTCTGTCCCGGGCAATACCTCCCGTCGTGCGACCTTGAAGTCGTCAAGCTGTGCGCCTTGGCTCTGGACAATTTCCTGAACAGCAATCTCGAACTGCTCAGGCGTCAGATTGGCTTGAAATCTGGTCATTTGCGCAATCCTTCTCAGCTTCCTCTCTTAAGTTCATCGCCCTGAGCCCTCCCATGACGCCCAACCATTAAGCGTCTATCTGAAGTCCTCCCCACACCGAGCGCTCGAAGTCCGCCACCGATCCGGGGAGGATTTCAGATAGACGCAGGTTGAACGAAGCCGCGGGCCAGTCCGAAGCGGTCCTATGGAGATTCAATCCTTCGCAGGCCCTTCGCGCACCACCCTGCCGGCACCCACACAAGCCCCGAGAGCCGCCGTGTGGCTTCAGAGGACCGTCCAGCGAAGGGATCTGCCGCATGCTCAATCTCCTGATCCGCGATTTCGCGGAGACGATTATACCGTAGAGACCCTACGAGATACACAACGGCCTGACTCCACGGCTGAGCAGATAAACATTGAAATTGAGCCATGAACAGATAAGTCATCGCGGCGGAGCCCTCGGCGCCTGAGCCGGTGCCAGTTCCTCGGCGAGGTGCAGGGCCTTTTGTCCGCAGGCCTCGCACCTCAACAGGTCTATGCCGGTGAGGCTCTGGAGCAGGGACTGCCAATCGGACTTCGTGAGCCTCGGTTGCACTGGCCGACCCGGCAGAACCTCGCGGCAGAGAGCCAGAGACTGCTCCCGGTGGCGGTTGGCAAAGAGGCCGAAGTAGCGGATCCTCACGAAGCGGTCCGGCAGGACGTGCAAGAGGAACCGGCGGAGAAACTCCTGGCCCGAGAGTGTCATCTCTCGGCTGCGGTCCCCCGCGGCGTAGTCCTTCCAGGTAAAGACCACGTCCTCGCCCTCCAGACGCACCAGGCGCTGGTTGGAGATCGCCAGAGGTCAAAAGATTGCTCGAGTGCCTTCGGGCTGTCATCAGCTCAGCCTTTCGACCTTCAAGGAGTATGCGCAGATCGCACCAAGGAGTAAGCAGCTAAGATTATCTCACTGCACGGAGACAAGTGAAGATAGAGATTTTGGGCAGTCGGCGTCGGAGGGAAAGGCACAAAACCGTAGACCGCAAATTTTTTCACCTCCTGACCCAGGGCAATTGTTCCGAAATATGCCGACCCATCATCCACGCTCAGATCGGACTTGCAACCAGCGACCTGATTCTTTTCTCCGATAACACGAAGGAATTGACGCCACTCAGCTTGAGTTATTTTTGGGGACGTGAGATGACGCATCGAAAACACGTTAGAAAAGGCTACGACCTTAGACTTAGTCTCTATGACCCATATGACACCGTATCCGCCGGCATTGACATTCCCTATTTCTAGTCGAAACTGGCGCCTGACGTCCCGGAACTCTTTAACCTTACCGCGTACCTGAGCATAGCTTGACTGCTTGCCCCATGCGTGAATACTCTCCAAAAAAATCTCGTGGAGATAATTTCGCTTTTCAGATTGACCAAGAAACTTGACCGCGTGCTCAACAGTGGCGTCATATGAATCCTCTAGTACAGGAGTCGGAGGCGTGACGCAGCTTGAGGAAACTATCATAGACAAGAGCACAGAACCGAAAATGCCGTTTCTCATAGCCCCCCCTTAGGCTGAGCTTTTTTCATTTTGTGAGGGTTCGCAGGAGTCTTGGCCGAATCGGGTACTCTAAGATTTCCGAAATGGGTCCGAGGATTGTTCGGGCGTAGTTGGTTCTGCATCTGAACAGCCTTCACTTCCTTTTGAGTTGCGCAACCCTTGCAAGCCGGCTTATCGGACCGCGTACCCGTATCCGCGGCGGCGATGCCGCAGAGCTCAGGAAAGCTTTCTGTCAGCGATTACGCGGTTCAAAAAGCGAATTCAAAGGCATCCGAAGTTCTCTGTGTCCCTTCAGGTTGCCGGCGGCATCGTAGACCGTGCCGGTGCCGTTGAGACGATTGGTCTGCGCGCTGGTGGGCGTCGCCCGGCCGATCGTGCCGGCGATGTTCGTCAGGTTGCCAAAGGCGTCGAAGGTGTAGCTCTGCTGCTTCTGGGTCCCCCCTCCCATCGGGCCGTCGAATGAGCTTGACATCATGGACCAGGAACCTGAATCGTCAGCGGATTCGAATACAAATGGGTAAATTTTTCTGAAATTAGATCTTGACAACCATCATAATGCCAATCTGCCGCACCTCTGGATCGACGAACCTTCAATGCCTGTAGTCGACCCTTAGGGCTCCCTGAAATTGATTCCGCAAACTTCTGGCGACAAGCAGATGTCAAACCATCCTCCTTCAACAGAGCCAAGGCACGGCTCTCCGTGAGATAAACGAGCTTAATCTTCATAAGCCACTTACCCTTCTCAAGATAGTTCGATTCAGGAGAAATATTCCATGCGACATTAACCTCAATTGCGCATTTAGCTGGCAGAATCACCAATCGCTTCATCTGCTCGAAGCTGAGATGTGCCGTAGGATGAAAGAGGGTCGGCATGTCGAGACCCGCAGAAGGAGAGTTATACTGCAACACATTCTCGAATCTCTCCCATCCAATGGGAACATAGAAATAATGCTCACCCTTCTTGGGGCCTTCTAAAGCTAGATTGTCAGACAAAACATAGATGTTCTCACTGCCTTCATTTTTCACGCGACAAGAGATATTTATCTGCCGACCGATAGTCGTTCTAGAACCTTCTTTACAATCTAAGCGCACGGTGGCAGGTGTACCAGAAGCAGAAGCCATCGCACTGCGACTCCACAAGATAGAGACACCGAGGCAAATGAGTCTAGATATATTTTTCATTATGGTACCTGCGGGGGTTGTTGAGCGTTTGCGCGCGCTGCTTGTGCCAGTGGATCTTCGCGAAGATGGTGCTCTTCCTCAGAGCTTACCGCCGCACCCTGTCCCAATAAGGCAGGTAAGGCATGAGCGCCCAACTCAGCGGCCACGGTCGCAGCCTGCTGATCCTGGGGAAGAGAGTTTACAACGTAAACTCTTGTGATCCCCTGCACCGGCGAAAAGGCGGGCTCATTTCCGGTAGCTGTGCTTTGACTCGGAAGCGTAAAGCCATGAGTATTTATTGCGCCAGCCGCTTGATGTAAAATTCCACCATTCGGAAGCGCTATATCTACCCGGGCCGCCGGGGAAATTAAATTCATCTCAACAACCCCAGGACTATTAACGACACGCTGGAGATTCTTGAACAGTTGGTCATCAGATCTGACTGAATTATTAACAGTCACTACTCTTTGGCCGTTGGCATTGCTACCAAGATTGACTGCATTTCGCAAGGCTGGAGGTAACATCAGCCGAGTTGCATTCAGCGCCTGCGCCTCCGCGCCCAGCCCAAGGCGAAGCTCACGCCCGTTTGTATCCAGGTATTTGATCGGGTTATCTTCGACGTAGACATACTTATTCCAGCCCTGCGGGAACTTTGCCTTTGCCGAATTGAGCGGATCCACACTCAAAAACCGCCCCGTCAACGGGCTGCAATGCCGCGCATGCATGTAATCCAGGTCATCCCCCACCCCCGCCGGGCTGGCGAGGTCCCTTTCGTGGCCGGTGAACTTCATGCGCTCGGTATCCTGGTTGAAGGCGGTGGCTTCTTCTCCGAAGGGGTAGTAGACGTGGTAGCCCGCGGAGTAGCCGGAGGCTCTCGTGATCAGGCGCGGGGTGCCCAGATGGTCGAGGTGGAAGTGGCGGCGGCCGGCCGGGGTTTCGGCGGCGAGGAGGAGGCCGTCCCGGTAGATGTAGTCCGTCCCCGCGCTCCAGCGGCCGTTGTCGTTCAGGTATTCGCGCAGGACTTTGCCGCCCAGGTCGCGCAGGGCCCAGCGCGAGGAGTTCTTCGCGACGTCATAGGACCAGACCCGCTCGTCGTCGGCCGTGTAGAGGTAGATCCAGTCCTCAGACCCCGAGGTCATGTGGATCATCTGGTTGAAAGCGTCGTACTGGTAGACCGCCCCGTTCCAGTTGGTCAGGTTGCCGGCGGCGTCGTAGACCGTGCCGGTGCCGTTCAGACGGTTGGTCTGCGCGCTCGTGGGCGTCGCCCGGCCAGCCGTGCCGGCGATGTTCGTCAGGTTGCCGAAGGCGTCGAAGGTGTAGCTCTGCTGCTTCTGGGTCCCCCCTCCCGTCGGGCCGTCGTAGAGGGTCGCCGAGACCAGCCGGTTCACCTTGTCGTAGGCATAGGAGGAGGTGCCGAGGGTCTTGATGTTGCCGGCGCCGTCGTAGCCGTAGGCCCCCGAGGCCCAGCTCGCGTAGAGGCCGGAGGCGGAGAGCGACGAGGGACGGCGCATCTGGTTCGGATCGTTGCCTTGCGTCTCGGTCACGCCGTTGGCGTGTGTGATCTGGCTCACCAGCAGGTTCGGATGGTAGGAGAGGGTGCCGTAGGTCGTCACGCCGTCGGTCACGCTGGTCAGCAAGCCCTGGGTGTAGGCGAGCTGGATCGTGCGCGAGGTGTTCGGATCCGTGGTCACGGGGAGGTCGAAGCCCCGCGCCAGCAGCACCGCCATCTGGGCACGGGTCAGTGGCGTGTCCGGACAGAAGTAGCCCGGGGCGCAGCTCACCGCGAACTGCCGCCGTCCGGCTTCCACGATCCACGCGGCCGAGCCGGTCGTGGCGCAGGAGACGTCCAGGAACGGCGACGCCGAGCAGGCCGGCGGCTGATAGGTCGCTCCTTCCTTGCTGCGCAGCAGGAAGATCGCCATCTGGGTGTTGGAGACGTTGCTGTTCGGGCAGTACTGCAGGGGGCTGACCGTGCAGCCGGCCGTGATCCCCCGGTGGTACAGATCTTCGATCCAGTTGGCGAACTGGCTCGGACAGGGCACATCCGCGAAGATTCCGGTGCAGGCCGGCGGCGTGTAGGTTGAACCCGCGGCGGCCTTCACCAGGAAGACCGCCATCTGGGACCTTAGGAGCTGGGCCTCCGGGCAGTATCGCAGGGGGTTGACCAGGCAGCCGTCCGTGATCCCCGCCTTGCGAATCCCTTCGATCTCGGGCTGCGCCCAATATCCAACCGGCACGTCCGCGAACACCGCGGGAACCGTCTGCGTGCAGCCCGCGTGGGTGCAGGTCGGGTAGGTCAGCGAGCTCACCAGCCCCAGGTCGTTGTAGGTGAACGCCTGCGTGAAGGCCTCACCCGTGGAAGCCTGCGTATTCCGCTGGGAGACCCGGCCGTCGCGGCCGCCGTAGGTGTAGGTCTCCGTCACCTGGACGGTGACGGAGCTGCCATTGGCGGTGGCGTAGTTGTGGCGGCTGGCCTGCTGGAGCTTGCCCTTTCGCCAGTCGCTGGTGCCGTTGTCGGGAGCGTAGAAGAAGGTCTTGAGCGTGCGGCCGGCCTCGGCGGCGGTGCCGGTCTCCTCGACCCGGGTCAGCCGCTCGGCGGCGTCGTAGGTGAAGCTCAGATCGTTCGGGCCGTCGCTCTTCTGCCAGGCGTGCCCCCGGGCGTCGTAGGTCGAATAGGTGACATTGCCGTTGCCCGCGGCTCCCTTCTCGGGATGGGTCTCTGAGCGCAGGAAACCCAGGTTGTCGTAGGTGAAGAAACGGTTCTGGGTGACCGGCGCGGCGGACGTGGTTACCTGCCGCAGGCGGTTTCCGATGTCGTATTTGTAACTGGTGACGACATTGGCGCCGGCGTTTCCGGAAGGCTCGGTGACCCGCCAGAGGCGGCCCTGGCGGTCGTAGACCTCGGTGGTGGTCGCCGAGGTCTCGACGCCGGCGGCGGTGGCGATCTTCACCGCGCGGTCCATGACCCGCACGCCGTAATAGCTCACCGTCACGGAGTGAGCGGTGCCGTCGGCGGGCTGGACTTTCGTCGCCCGCCCGAAGGGGTCGTAGCCGGAGAACAGCGTCTTCTGGCTGGCCGCCCCCGTCTGCAGCTCGGAGACCGAGGCCTTGTTGCCGGCCTTGTCGTACAGCGTCTCGCGGACGTTCCAGACGCCGGAGGGGAGGGTCCGCTTCTCCTGCCAGATCCGCCCGAAGCTGTCGAAGAAAAACTGGTTCTGGGCGAGCACCGCCGCCGTCTCGCCGCCGTTCTGCCGCCGCCGCACCAGGACGTTGGCCAGCGCCGAGGCCGAGGTGGCCGGCGTGTAGACGTACTCCGTCCAGCCGTCCTGGCCGGCGGTGCTGGGCTGAGACCAGGTGAGCCTCCCCAGGGTGTCGTACTTGTAGTCGGTAGCGAGCAGGGACGAGTCGCGGCTGGTGGACGGCAGGCCGGTGCGGGAGTCGATGTCCAGGTCGAGCGACAGGAAGGGCGCCCCCAGGTACTGCGAGGTGGCGCGGACACCGGACTGGTAGGTGTGATCGATCTCGTAGGCCGGCGCCGCCGGCAGGTCCATGGAGCAAGTGGTGCCGTTGGCCTTCAGGGTCTGGAGGTCGCCGCCGAAGTACTGCTCGGCCTTGAGGTTCCCCTGCGTCTGGGTATAGACCGCGAGCAGGTCGTTCACGCTCTCGGCGGTGCCTGAATCCTTCAGGGTGCGCTGGCGCAGGAGGAAGCCGGTGGCGGCGTCGAAGCAGGCCAGCGTGGTCGCCGTGCTCCCCGCCTCGTCCACCCGGCGGGAGTCGAAGGTCTCGAGCACCCAGGCCTGGCTCGCCGGCCAGCGGGTGTAGGTATGCCCCGAGGCCGGCTGGTTGGTCGCCGGATCGATCTTGTAGGTCCCCCGGTCCGGGTTGTAGGCGGTCGTCGACGAGCGCGCGTTGGCCACCGCGAAGTCGCCGCCGGTGGTCTCGGTCCGGTAATGGCCCAGGCCGTCGAAGTCGGAAGAGGTGACGTCGGCATAGTGGCCGCTGTCGTCGTCGTAGACGGTACGCATCGACTGCTGCCGCCGGTTGGTGTTGATCCCGTCCTGGAACGGCTGATGCGAGACCGGCACGTATAGCTGGTCCCGCTCATAGGATACGTAGGACGAGCGCAGCAGCGTCCCCGCCGCCGCATAGGTCCGGGTCGAGAGGTACCGCCCCGCGCCGTCGGGGTAGTTGCGGGAGAAGGGCAGGCTGTAGTCGTAGACGGACCAGACCGCCGAGTCGCTGCCGGCGTAGACCGAGTAGTAGTGCTCGGTCCAGTGCCCCAGCGGGTCGGTCACCTTGTTGATCAGCTCGGCGTAGACGGTGAACGGGGAGGTCTGGAGCGGCGGGCCGAAGCTCGTCTGGTAGGTCCACGTCCCCTGGTCCCCGCCGGCGGCATCCACCCGGCGCCGCGTCGCCACGCCGGCCGTGAGCTGTCGGTGCGGCTTGCCGGACTCGGTCGGAAAAATGTACTTCTGGTAGGTCCACTCGATCCGTCCCAGGGTGGGCAGTTGCAGGCCGCGGATCGCCCCCGGCCAGAAGCATTCCGCCCCGGCGCTGGGAGGTTCGGTGACGTAGTCGGCGAGCGGCATCTGATAGCTCGAGCCGTCCGGCAGGGTGACGGCGGTCAGCAGCCGGACCTGCGTCGTGGGGCCGATCGCCGGGTCGTTGCCGGGGCAGGGGCGGTAGACCGTCGTCGGGTCGGAGTAGCTGAAGCTGTAGACGGCCTTCACCTCATCGCTGCCGAAAGTGGTGAGCTCCACCCGGCTCACCGAGGGCACCGGGCGATTGTCTTGCATCAGGGTCTGGAAGACGACCTTCTGCACGCGGCCCTGTCCGTCCGTCAGGGTCCACTCGGTGTCCGAATAGGCGATGGTCAGCGTGTTGCCGAAGCGGTCCTCGACCTTCGTGAGGTTGCCCGCGGCATCGAAGTGCTGGACCTTGCCGTCGGGGAACTCCACTGCCAGGTCCGCGGCGCTGACGATCTTTTTGCGGAGGTAGCTGCCGTCCCGCGTGTAGCTGACGATCTGGAGCGCCGGAGTGTTGGGGTTGTCCCCCGCCTCTTCGGCATCGCCGGCGTGCAGGGTGGGATAGAAGACGTGCTCGGCGGCGTCGGCGCCCAGGTAGACCCAGAGGTCCGTGTCGTTGCCCAACTGACCGGGAGGGATCAGGCGGCCCAGCGTCAGGGTCCAGCCCAGGCCGGCGTTCGCCGTCTTCTGGGGGAGCGCCTGAGTGTAGATCAGCCCCGTGGGCGTCTCCCGCTCCTGGAAGTCCCAGGCCTTCGAGTTGTAGACCAGGGTCAGGCCGTAGCCGAGAGCGCCCCCCGCCGGGTAGGTGCCGCCGATCGGGATCGTCAGCACCAGGTTGCCGTTGTAGACGTTGACACTGTCGACCTCGCCAACCGAGAAGGCCTTCTCGGCCGCGAAGCCGCGCTCCGTGTTGGGATGGTCGTCGGCCGCCAGGGGGGCCGCGAGCGCGGGCAGGAGGAGCGGCAGGAGGAGGAGACCCCGGCGGATCATCGTGCCGCTCCCGGGATCTGGCTCACCGCCACTTCCATCTCGTTGGGATCGATCGCCACCAGCAGATCGCCCGGGCCGAGGCTCTGGGGCGCGGCCGGGCTCGTCCCGCCGGCCCGCAGGTGGGCGAGCGCGACGGTCACCCGGCCGTCCTGGGCGCCGTCGTCGTCCGCCTCGCCGCCGTCCCCCACGGTGGCGCCCCAAACCCCGCTCCCGGGCCGCACCACCAGCAGTTCCAGATAGCCCCGGTTCAGCTCCAGGCGATCGGGTCCCGTGCCGCCCGGAACCGCGCCGGCCCCGGGAAGAGCGATCCGCCGCAGCGGAAAGCCCTCGGGGGTCGCGACCGCCACCTTGCCCGTCGCCAGATCCACCGCCACCCAGATCGAAACCAGCGGGACCTCCCGGCCGAGGTCGAGGCGCACCGCACCGTCCCGGTCGTCGTCGGTCGCGACCGTCTCCCGCCGCACGATTTTCGCCGAGTGATCCGCGCTTTCGCGAGCGACGCCGAACCAGGCCACCTGGCCGCCGGGGGACATCCCGGAGGCCACCAGGGCCGCGGGCTCGAACGTGATGGACGGCGGGGCCGGCTGGGCCGCCAGGGGAGTGGCGGCGACCAGGGTCAAAAGGGTGAAAAGGGCGAGAGGACAGGACCAGCGCATCAGGGAACCCCCTTCGCCGGCGATCCAGCGAGCCTTGATTGGACGGACGATCGGACAAACGGGCCTGGGGATCTTACAATGATTCGAGACATGGCCCCTCCTCCCCTCTCGATCGTGATCCCGACGCACGACTCCCGGGAGCGCCGGCAACGTTATTCAACGCCGGCGACAAGCGTAAGCGCGAACCACTAGCTGCGGCATAACGGTTGAGCTAAGCCGCTCCGGAGGCCGAAGGCCGGGGGAGGGTCGGCTTGACCGGCTGGAAGGACAAGGTCTGGTCCCGACGTTATCAAGCCACCGTGGTCAGCAACGAAGACGCCGCCCAGACCGCCCGACTCTTCTATGTGCTCTCGAATGGAGTCAAGGAACATCTCGTGGCCCGGGTGAGTGAGTGGCCCGGCGTCCATGCCGCGCCAGCTCTCCTCGCCGGCACGGCGCTGGAAGGGGTCTGGGTCAACCGGACGGCAGAATACCTGGCCAAGCAGCGAGGAGAGACGACTGGGCCGCAGAGTTTCGAGGAACCGGAAACGCTCATCCTGGAGCCCCTGCCCTGCTGGGAGCATCTCTCCTCCGAGCAGTACCGCCATCAAATCGAGTGCATGGTCCAGGAGATTGAAGACACCGCCGAAGCTCAGCGGAAGCGGAGTGGCAAACAACCTCTCGGACCGGATGCGATCCGGCGGCAGGACCCGAGGACAGAGCCCAACCGGACGAAGAAGTCTCCAGCCCCGCGTTTCCACGCTTCCGCAAAGAAGCACGTCAGGAGCTCCACAGGCTCTACTTCGAATTCGTCGCCGCCTTCCGGGAGGCGGCCGACCGGCTGAAATCGGGAGACCGTCATGCCCGATTTCCGATCGGCAGCTTTCCGCCTCGTCTGCCATTCGTCAGGGCGTTCCCGGCTGCGTTCCTCGCGCCAGGATAGGCTCGTAGTCCCGCAGCGACAAGTTCCAACCATCCAGCTCCCACCCGGATATCAGATCCGGGTGCTGTGACCACATCTGTCGAATCCTATTGCAGGCCTTAGCTCATCGAGCGTAATGTCGTTGTCGTAAACCAACTGACGGCATTCCCAGCCGTTGCGACTTCCGGCAGAGAGACTTGAGATTGGGACTACGGTGGCGACGAGCCGTTGGGCGGTGGCCACGCTTGCCAGTGACTGGTGTCACCAGCCTCAAAGCTATCCTGGAAAATCGTAGGGGGCGGCGTCACGACTGAGGTCACCAACCTAAGCTCGTTGCCCGCGGAATCTACAGCTGTCACTGCGTAGTAATAGACGGTTTGCGGTGAGGCGCTGGAGTCGTCGAAAGTCGTCACCTGGGGATTGGCTATGGTAGCGATCGGTGTCAGGCCTGTGACATCGGTAAAAGACGCGGCTGAACGATAGACGCGGAAAACCGCTATGTCGGTCACCCCGGCAGGGGTTGCGTCCCAGAACAAGCGGAAGCCTAGATTAGCCCAAGCCACAAAAAAGCCCGCTACTGCAGGTGGAGGTGTGCGGTCCGCCACGAAGGATGATGCGGATGAGAAAGCACTGGCATTGCCCAGAGAATCAAGACTCGACACGCGCCAGTAGACTGGGCCCTCTGGCAAATCGGAGGTAGGAACAAAGACCGTCCCGGATATCGTTATATCGATAAGCGGCGCCGCAAATCCTGGGTCCCTCGCAACTTGAAGCCGGTAACTCGCGGCGTCCTGCACAGCTATCCAGCCTAGACTTGGACGGGCTACGCTCGTCGGATTTGGTAGCACCGGCGTCAGTACGGGTACTGCTGGTGGAGTGATGTCAAGGAGAAAGTCGTCTGCCGCCGAGAGGACGCTCTGGTTTCCAGCTTCGTCCCGGCTCGCAACCCGCCAGTAGATCCGACCTTCCGGAAGATCCACGGCAGGAACATAGGGAAAGGTCCCTGGCGCCGTGTCGATCAGGGGCGCCGTGAAGCCGGCATCCGTGGACACCTGGACGCGATAGCCCGAAGCACCCGCGACGCCCCCCCATGAGAGGCTCGGACGGCGGTTGTTCGTTGGATCAGGCGTCACCGGTACCAACACCGGCACTTCCGGGGCGGTGGCATCCACGAGGAAGTCGTCTGCGGCCGAGAAGGCGCTCTGGTTGCCGGCGCCATCCTGGCTCGCCACACGCCAGTAGATCCGGCCCTCCGGAAGATCCGATGCCGGGGCATAGGGAGACGTCGACAGCGTCGCGTCGATCAGCGACACGGTGAAGCCGGCGTCCGTCGATACCTGCACTCGATAGCCCGAAGCGCCCGCAACGGCTCCCCAGGCCAGACTCGGACGGCGGTTATTCGTCGGATCCGGCGCCACCGGCACCAGCACCGGCACCCCTGGAGCCGTGGCATCCACCAGGAAGTCGTCCGCGGACGCAAAGGCACTCTGGTTGCCGGCTCCGTCCTGGCTCGCCACGCGCCAGTAGATCCGGCCCTCCGGAAGATCCGATGCAGAGGCGTAGGGAGACGTCGACAGCGTCGCGTCGATCAGCGGCACGGTGAAGCCGGCGTCCGTCGATACCTGCACTCGATAGACCGAAGCGCCCGCAACGGCGCCCCAGGTCAGATTCGGACGGCGGTTATTCGTCGGATCCGGCGCCACCGGCACCAGCACCGGCACCCCTGGAGCCGTAACGTCCACCAGGAAATCGTCCGCAGCCGAGAAGGCACTCTGGTTGCCGGCTCCGTCCTGGCTCGCCACGCGCCAGTAGATCCGGCCCTCCGGAAGATCCGATGCAGGGGCGTAGGGAGACGTCGACAGCATCGCGTCGATCAGCGGCGCGGCGAAGCCCGCGTCCGTCGACACCTGCACGCGATAGCCCGAAGTACCCGCAACGGCTCCCCAGGCCAGACTCGGACGGCGGTTATTCGTCGGGTCCGGAGTCACCGGTACCAGCACCGGCACCCCTGGAGTCGTAACGTCCACCAGGAAGTCGTCCGCGGACGAGAAGGCACTCTGGTTACCGGCTCCGTCCTGGCTCGCCACGCGCCAGTAGATCCGGCCCTCCGGAAGATCCGATGCCGGGGCATAGGGAGACGTCGACAGCGTCGCATCGATCAGCGGCACGGTGAAGCCGGCGTCCGTCGATACCTGCACTCGATAGCCCAAAGCGCCCGCGACGACTCCCCAGGCCAGATTCGGACGGCGGTTGTTCGTCGGGTCCGGAGTCACCGGTACCAGGACCGGCACCCCCGGAGCCGTGGCGTCCACGAGGAAGTCGTCCGCGGACGCAAAGGCACTCTGGTTACCGGCTCCGTCCTGGCTCGCCACGCGCCAGTAGATCCGGCCCTCTGGAAGATCCGACGCAGGGATGTAGGGAGACGTCGACAGCGTCGCATCGATCAGCGGCACGGTGAAGCCGGCGTCCGTCGATACCTGCACTCGATAGACCGAAGCGCCCGCAACAGCTCCCCAGGCCAGACTCGGACGGCGGTTATTCGTCGGATCCGGCGCCACCGGCACCAGCACCGGCACCCCTGGAGCCGTAACGTCCACCAGGAAATCGTCCGCAGCCGAGAAGGCACTCTGGTTGCCGGCTCCGTCCTGGCTCGCCACACGCCAGTAGATCCGGCCCTCTGGAAGATCCGACGCAGGGATGTAGGGAGAGGTCCCTAGTGTCGCATCGACCAGCGGCGCGGCGAAGCCCGCGTCCGTGGACACCTGCACTCGATAGACCGAAGCGCCCGCAACGGCTCCCCAGGCCAGACTCGGACGGCGGTTATTCGTCGGGTCCGGAGTCACCGGTACCAGGACCGGCACCCCCGGAGCCGTGGCGTCCACGAGGAAGTCGTCCGCGGACGCAAAGGCACTCTGGTTACCGGCTCCGTCCTGGCTCGCCACACGCCAGTAGATCCGGCCCTCTGGAAGATCCGACGCAGGGATGTAGGGAGAGGTCCCCAGTGTCGCATCGACCAGCGGCGCGGCGAAGCCCGCGTCCGTGGACACCTGCACACGATAGCCCGAAGCGCCCGCGACGACTCCCCAGGCCAGATTCGGACGGCGGTTGTTCGTCGGGTCCGGAGTCACCGGCACCAGCACCGGAATTGCCGGAGCCGTGGCGTCTACGACAAAGTCATCCACCGCGGAAAAGTCACCGGGCAGGCCTTGGGCGTCAAGGGCCAGCACGCGCCAGTGCAGCGAACCCTCCGGTAGATCGGACGCCGGCGTGAAGGAGGTAGCCGTGACATCCGAGGAAACGAGACTTGAACTGAATGTCGGATCGCTAGCAATCTCTATCCGGTATCCGACGGCTCCAATCACCGATTGCCAGTGGAAGGTTGGCCTCAGGTCGCGAGAGGGATCGGGTGTTAGTGCTGTCAGGATAGGGGCCGGAATGGCGCCGATCGAGAAGCTCCAGACGGGGCCGAAGGTCGTGCTGCTAGGGGAACCATCGCCAGCGAGGTCGACGGCCGCCACCCGCCAATAATAGGTCGCTCGATAGAGGAGCCCGGGAGCCGTGAAACCTGGCAAGGTTAGGCTTGCGGCGATTCGGGACCCGAGGTCCGGGGTTCCTTGGATCTGCGAGCTGTCGGTGCTCAGATAGATATCGTAACGGAGCGGATCCTGCTCCGGATCAGAGCTCTGCCAGGAGAGCGCAACGGAGACCCCGCTCGTGGGAGTGACCTGAATGCCGACGGCGGGCGCGATAAGGACCGGTATCGTCGGCGGCTCGTTGGCGGGCACACTCGCCACCAGCGCCGCCAAGTTCTCGTTGCCCGTCGTGTCCACGGTGGTGACGGAGTACCAGTAAGCCGTCGCCGGCGCTACCGTCGTGTCGCGGAAGGAGACCGCCGAGGGCGAAGTCAGAGACTGGTCGAGAAGCGGCACTCCGGTCGTATTGGCGAAGGCTGACAGGGAACGGTAAATCCGGAAACGGGCGAAGTCGGCAGGCGGGCTGGCGAGCGGACTCCACGCCAGATCCACGCCAGTGCCGTTGCGGTGAGCCGTCAGTCCAGTGATTGCTGGTGGTGGGGTGGCGTCGACGATGAAGCTGCCGGCGGACGAGAAGGCGCTCTGGTTGCCAGCCTCATCGAGGCTTGCCGCGCGCCAGTAGATCTGCCCCTCCGGCAAGTCGGCCGTTGGCTGATACGAGAGCGTGGAGACCGTGGCATCCTCCAGCGGTGCGGTGAAGCTGGAGGTGCTCGCGACCTGGACACGATAGCCCGACGCACCCGCCACCGCGCTCCAGGCGAGAGAGGGCTGCCGGTTGTTGGTGGGATTGGGTGTCACCGGGACCAGCACCGGAACCGCCGGCGCCGTTAGATCGACCACAAACGAGCTCGCCGTAGAAAACGCGCCCGGCTTGCCCGCCGCATCGAAGGTGCGCACGCGCCACCAGATCGTCCCTTCCGGCAGAGCCGTGCCCGGCGTGTAGGAGACAGCCGCAAGGCCGGTGGCGTCGACCAGCGGCGTCGTGAATCCAGAATTGGCGGCAACCTGAAGGTGATAGCTGGCCGCCCCGGTCACCGCCTGCCAGGCGAGAGTCGGCCGGGCGTTGCGCGTCGGATCGGGAGTCACCGGCACGAGCACCGGAGCCGAAATCGCCGTAGTGGTGAACCGCCAGACCGGGCCGGCGGTGCTGCCACCGTGGGTGTCGAACGCCACAACCCGCCAGGCATAGGTCGTCGCGAACGTCATCCCGCTCGGCTGGAATGTCGTCGCCGTCTGCGCATGACTCCGGCGCACCGTCGGATCCAGGGCCGTCACCTTTGCCACGTCGGTGTCAAAGTAGACGTCCCAGGTCAGGGCATCGCCGTCCGGGTCGCTCCCCTGCCAGCTCAGCGCGAGGCCGAAACCACCGGAGACCGTCGCCTGATCCACGGCTCCGTCGACCGGGTTCGGACTGCTTGGGGTCGCGGGCGGCAGGTTGCCAATCGTCAAGGTCACGGGAACATCGGTACTCCCGTTGTTCGAGGCCACGTGAATCGTCGCCGGGTACGTGCCCGGCGCGAGCCCCGTCCGGTTTACCGCAACGTCGACTGCCATTGAAGAGGTCGTGCTCCCCGAGCCCGGCTGGGTGGTCAGCCAGGGCTGATTCGGGGTCGCCGTCCATTGCAGTAGGCCGCCCGTGGGGTTACCGTTGGTGATCGTCAGCGTCTGGTGGACGGTGGCGCCGCTGAAGGAGAGAGATGTCGGGCTCGCTTGCAAGGTTGGGGTGAGAGTGCCTAGCACGCGCGACCGGATGTCGAAGTTGCCGGAGCCGGCATCCTGCTCCCAAACCGCCAGGAAGGTGTTGTTCTGCAAGCTGGTCCCGATGTCGGGTCGGACGCGGCTCGCGGTGCCGGAAGAGACATCCGTCGGGAACTGAATAAAGATCGTGCTCGGCGTCATGTGCACTCGTCGCTCAGTGATCGTCGGGTTCGTGCCGCCGGCCTCCCAGGCGACGACGTAATCATCCAGATTGCGGTTGTAGACAGCTCGAGGATTGCGTTCGGAAACCGTTTGGGACGCGAGGCTGAAGGGGTTCGAGCCCTCCGCTCCAGTTGCCGAGATCCTGCGGAAATAAACATCGACATTCGCACCGTTACCTATCGCGTCGGCCTCCCAGGTCAGCAAGTATTGGTTTTGCGCAGAGCCATAGGCCAGGAAGGGATTGGTGTTGCGGACCGCGTCTAGGGCCACGATATAGATCTGGCCGTCTACGAACGTAAAGTCGGGCTTGATCCTCGTCTCCCAAACCTGGATGTTGCTGCCATTGTTGGCGACGTCGGCCTCGAAGACCAGCATGAAATCATTGAGGGTGCTGTTATAGGCCATGTGGGGATTCGTGGCATGGACATTCACTGAGTTGCTCTGGATAGAGTAGGAAGCCGCGTCGAGCAGCGCACCGGTCGCGTTGAGGCGCAGAACTCCAAGATCGGTCTTGCCGTCTCCGTTGCCGTCGGTTTGATAGACGGCCAGATACTCGTGGCTCGCTGTGCAGAAAGAGATCTCCGGAGCCAGGTCCTGAATCGCCGTGCTGCCGATGGTGTTGAGTGTCCCCAGAGCTCCGGTGGCACTCACTGTCCGTTCTTGCAGGTCGTAGTCGCTGCCGTTGGCGGTCTCGTCGTACTCCCAAATCACCAGGAAGTTATTACTGTTGGAGTTGTAGGCGAGCCGCGGGTGCCGCTCGTTGTGTGTGCTGTTCGCAAGGACGATCGGGCTGCCGATCGGAGTTCCCGCCGCAGAAACCCGCTGGCCATAGATGTCCGTATTACTCGCAGAAACCGACCGCTCGTAGACGACGAGATACTCGTTGGTCGTGCTGTTGTAACCGATCGCTGGCCGATTCTCGCTCTGTGTCGCCGTTGCGAGACCTGCATCCGGTGTCAGGGGTCCGAACGTGGTGAAGAAGGCCGCCGGTCCTGTCGGATCGACGTTCTTGTTCTCGGCACCGTTGGCGTAGACCGGGGTGACAGCGTAGTAATAGGAGGTCCCCGGTGTCGCGAGCGTGTCCTGGAAGCTGGTGGCGCTCGCGCTGGTGAGCGACTGGTCGAAGGGAGCGAGACCCGTGACGTCGCCCGGGATCGGCGTCGTGCTGCGATAGACATCGAAGTGACCGAAGGACTGAGAGCCCGGACTAAAGGCATCCCAGGTCAGGAGAATCCCATCGGATTGCGGCGTCGCCCGCAGGTTTACCACCTTGCGGGCACCGTCGCCCGTGAGTGCCACGAGTTGGATCGGTGTCGCCGGATCGTTGCTGGTGATGCTCAGGTTGGCGCTCGCCGTCACGCCGTCGGTGGGGGTGAAGGTGACCACCACGGGCAGAGCGCTTCCCGGCGGAATCGTCACGGGGCCTGAGAACGCGACACTGAACGGTGCGGACACCGTGATGCCGGAGACCGTCAGGGCAGCCGTCCCCTGGTTCAAAAGAGTAAGTGTGAGCTGCCGGCTGTTTCCAACGGCGACCGTTCCGAAGCCCAGCGCCTGCGCCGACAGCGCCAGGGCAGGCGCCACCGCTCCGAGCCCGGTGAGAGCAGCCACGGGCCGGCCGAGCTCGTCGTACTCCCAGGCGTTGGAGGTACCGTTGGGCAGACTGGCACTCAGCAGGTGGCCCAAGGCGTCATAGGTATAGGTCGTCACGTTGCTCGCGGGGTCCGTGACACTGGTGAGATTCCCGTCGGCGTTATATGCATACGACGTGGCTTGTCCCAAGGCGTCGGTGGCGCGGGTCACGCGCCCTTTGGCGTCCCGCGTCAGGCTCGTCGTCCCCGCCGTCGTGGCGACCGAGACCACCTGATCGGCCGTGTCGTAGCCGTAGGTCACCTGCTGGCTGCCGGTTTTCGTCGAAGCCAACCGCGAGCGCGTATCGTAGGTCAGGTTTGTCACTACGCTGGCTGGCGTCGTGACCCGCGTCGGCTGGCCCGACGTGTTTCGTATTACCTGTGCCTGCCGGCCCAGCGGGTTGGCCGCTGTGGTGAGGTTGCCGGCGGAATCGTAGCCAAGAGTGGAGACATTGGCCGGGTCGTAGTTGAAAGACGTGAGATTCCCGCTTCCATCCAACGTCAGAACGACGTCGTGATAGACGGTCGTCAAGTTGTTCTTGTCGTCGTACCCATAGCCGGTCGCCAGCCCTTCGGGGTCTCGCACGGCCACCACACGGTCGCGCCAGTCGTAGTATCTCTGGGACTGTTTGCCCAGAGGGTCTTGGACGGTCGTGAGATGACCCCGGTTGTCCCACGCGAGCTGGGTCGATGCGCCTTGAGCGTCCGTCACGGTCCGCGGACCGAAGGCGTCGTTGGCCCAAGTGGTCGTCACATGGTTGCCGAGCGGGTCCCCACTTTGGGTGGGACGCACGACTTCATTGGGGAGACCGGACGGCGATGCAAGCTGCCGCCGCTCGAACGTCCGCTGAGCGGTCCTGCCGAAAGGATCGGTGACCGTCGTCTTACCTGCCGTGAGGTCGAAGCTGAGGTCGTAGTGGGCCGCGGCGCCCAGCTTTCTCGACGGGGTGCGATTGTAATCATCGTAGCTGGAGGAGAAGATCGTCTGCCCCGTTGCATCTGTCGCCGAGATCAGATTGCCAACAGTGTCATAGCCGTAGGTCCGGGCCCTCGCTGCGTAGTCCGTGAAGTTGGTCAAGTGGCCTTGGGCGTCGTAGCCGTAGCCGACCTGCCGACTTCCCGGACCGGCCGCTTGCGTGAGCCTCCCCTGGGCGTTATAGGTGAGCGTGATCGTCTGCCCTGCCGCATCGAGATGAAGGAGGCGGTCCGTAGTCTGGGGGTCATATGTGAGCGTCACCGTGTTGCCGTTGCGGTCGGTGAGCGAGAGCGGCTTGCCGTCCGCGCGGAAAACGGCTTTCGAGCTGTCCACCCGCGTCAGCAGGAAAGTTCCGTCGCTCTGCTGGCGCAAGATGTTCGGAGTGTCGGCACGTTGGTAGATCGGCAGGTTGGAGCTGTCGATGCCCAGGAGGTCGTAGGCGTCCTCGCGCCCGGCATTCCATTCGGTCACCCAGATGCGGGCATAGAGGCTCAGGGAAAGGTTCGCGCTGCCGAACGTGAAGGTCTCTCGGTCGACCGGGAAGCGCAGCTCGGCGGGGAGCACGCTCCAGCCGGGTCCCAGAGGCCCCGTGCGGTCGAGGAAGGAGCTGTAGGTGCGTACCAGCGCCAGCCGGCCACCTCCGGGCAGCGGACTGCTCAGGTCCGCCTCCCGGAAGCGGGTGTTGCCGTCACGGCGGCTCCTGGTGAGCGATTCCGAGACCGCCGTCACCGGGGTTGTGGCCTTGAGCAGAGAGGCCGTGCCAGCTGAGGGTTGATAGGTCCACTTAAAGGTTCCTTCGGAAGGCCGATTGGCCAAGGCTTCCGTCAGAGCGGCACCGGCCGCGGGATCAGCGGCGAGATATTGGTTCGGCGTGATGTAGGTGACGCCGCCCTGGAGCGTGACCGTACAGATCAGGGGGCCGTTCTGTGTGGTTCCCTGCACCGTCACGGCGGGCGTCGCGATATTGGTCGTGAAGGCCTGGATAGGGAAAGCGGCGAGGAACGAGAGGTCGATCGGAATGTGGTTGTCTTTGATCCATTTGATGATGCCGACGATCTTTCCGAGCTGCTCCAGCTTCTTGAGGATCGGCCATTCCGCGGCAAACGCCTCGTAGTTCTGCGTGAAATGGGCGGCAAAGGCGGCGGCAACCGGATCGCTCACCACCCGGTTGCCGACTTTGCTCTCGTAGAGAAGCTCCATGCTGACTGTATCGAACACCATGGACTTGCCGTCCGTCGATGGAACGAGACGCACCTCTTTGGGCTGGAACCACATCCTGGTGCTCGTCGGCATGCTATTGCACCCCGCCGCGAGCCGCCTCTGGAGCATGTTCTTGTAACCAGGGACGCTGGAGGTCACTGTTTGACCCGTCACGTTATCCTTGCCCAAGGTAAGAATCTTGAGGGTCCGGTCGGCCTGGAACAGGATGTCGCCGAAGCGGGTGTTGCGCGTCTGTCCTTCATAGCGGACCGGCATCTGATTGTTAACGATCGGCAGATCGATGCTCACCCCTGGGTCTTGACCTCCGTACTCCGATTGCACGGCCACAGCAACATGACTCATGTCGAGCGGCGGGAGCGTGACGTCGTTCTTACCCAGGATAACGATCTGACCGGTCGCCGCGTCGAATGTGGCGCCGGTGACATCTTGGACGGAGAGAAGGAGGTCGGCGGTCTTGTTGAGGTCGACGCCGCCGAGGTCCCAAGCGAAATTGCCTCCATAAATTCCAGGCTCAAATATTCCGGGGTCATAATTCGGCTCAAAATCGCCTATGTCGCTATCGCTCAAAGGAAATAAGCCGTCAAAGAAATCTGTGGTCTTCTCCCATAACTGCTGCCCAGCTTCACCTATTTCATTCCTTTCTCCCCATAGTTCCTTGCCGATCTCAGTTAGACTGTGAGCAAGTTCACCCGCGTGGCTAATTCCTAAAGGTGCAGGGGTCTCAGCAGCAGCCGTAGCAATACCAAGCCCAATTTGGGCCCGTCCCCAATTCTCAAGAATGAAAATGTTGGCTTCATCGTATGCTGCCCTCGTGAAATCTCCTATCTTGGAAGCATGTTCAGCCGCCCTACTGAGGATAATATCTCCAAGGCTTACCGCCTCTGGCGCGATAGCAGCCTCTATTTCGTAGACCTCGATACTTTCAACAATTACCTCACCAATTTCTATTACTATAATGCACTGCGGGCAGAGGCCGCTTGGATCAAATTTATTAACCGGCTCATTGCCGACAAAAACATAGGGATTAATTGTATCAGGCTTATACCTTTTGCCCGCAAAAGGATCCCTGCTTAGAAAGCGACCCAACAGAGGATCGTAATATCGGGCCCGCAAATATATCAATCCCGACTCCGGATCGAACGCCTCTCCATCGAACAGAAACTGATTTCCGCCCGCGCTCCCTGTTGGCAGACCGAAGGCGTCGTAGCTGTATACCTCGCTCAAGTTAGTAGCGGCGTCAGTGACCGCAGCGACGCTGCTAGCGTCTCGCAGATAGAACTGTGAGCTCGAAGGAGACCATCGGCTGATCCTTTGCTCACCATAGCTATAACTATGCTGAACTTGCCAAGCCGCATCCGCTTCCACCAATACCTGAGTTATAGGCCCACGGGTATCGTTGATGTAGTTGATCCGCTGCCCGTTGGCGTCCTTGGCGATACGGTTGCCGTCGCCGTCGTATTCAAACGTCACGGGATTGCTGCCGTCGTCGACTCTGGTCAGGAGGTTTCGAGCGTCAAACGAATAGTTCACCGTCCGTTCCGGTGAAGAACGCCGGATCAGGTTACCGTTACCGTCATAAGTGAAGACCTCGTTGCCCGCCTTGAGCAGCCTGTTGCCCTTGTCGTAGACATAGTTGACGACCGTTGTGCTCGTGCCCTGCACGGTGGTCGTGCTTAACCGGTTCCCAAAAGCGTCGTAGGTATAGGTGACCTGCTTTCCGTCGGGATAGGTGACACTCTTGAGAAATCCCCGAGCGTTATAGGTATAAGAAGTGAGCTCCGACCCGCTCGGTGTCTGCTTAGTGACCGAGATCTTCTGCCCGACCGTGTTAAGCACATAGTGGAAGCCCATGATCAGGGCCCCGCTCGACGACTTGTGCACAACGTCCGTGAGGCGGCCATCCGTATCGTAGGTATAGGTCGTGGTGATCCCATTCGGAAGGGTCTGGCTTGCAAGCCGGCCAGAGGTCGCGTCGTAGGTGTAGGTGGTGACGTTGGCACCGTCCGTGACGCGGGCCATCTGGCCGTCCGCGTTGTAGGCGTAAAGCAAGGTGCGTCCGTCAGGAGTTGCTAGAGACGTCAGATGCCCTGCATTGTCGTAGCCATAAAAGACAGGGATGAAGTTCGTGTCCAACGGTGTAAAGGTGCCGGTAAGACGATTCTGGCGATCGTATTGGTAATAAGTCGTTCCTCGTTGATCGGTCATGCTGATACGGTTACCGTTCCCGTCGTAGGCATAGCTCACCGCCGGCTGAGCGGGATAGATCACCTGGGTAATCCGTCCCAAGGCGTCCACTTGGAGGTCAACGATGCCGCCGTCCGGCTTGATGACGCGCCGCAGATTGCCGTTGGAGTCGAAGCTGCGCAGAGTGACGGCGGCGCCTGTGGAGCGCACGGTCAGGCGGACGCGGACCTTGCGGACGTCGGTGGAATCGGCGGTGTTGGTGAGTGTGATGTCGCCGACGTAGGGACTCCCCGCCTCGGTGAGACCGGCGGGATTCGCAGTGACCGTGAAGCTCGCTGGCGTCGTGCCGGCGCCACCGCTCACGCTCAGCCAGGGAATGCTCGACGCCAGCGTAAAGGAGAGGGCCTGGCCGTCCGTGCTCGTGACCTGCAACGTCTGAGAAGCCGGCAGCAGGCCTGCGGCGGTCTTTGCGAAGGGAAGATACTCGGGCTGGAGCTTGAGACGCGCCGTGGTCGCGGCTTTCTGTTGCAACAGGTCGCCGCGGTGATAGACGGCCCCTTCGCCAGGTGACTCCTGGTACGGGGAGGGCAGCGCCCGCGAGCGCTTCTGGGCCGGAGGGGCTGGAGCGAGCGCGTTGGATTGGAGGATCGTGAACTGGAGTTGCTTTTTGTCACCAGAAGCCGGCGGGTCCTGGCCCGAGGTCCGGCCCGCGGTGGGCTTATCGCGGCGGTCGGGACCGGACGGCGACACGGGACGGAAGGCGCGGACCAGGGCCTGCGAGAAGGCGCCGGTCGCGGCGTGGTCCGCCCAGCTCCCGGGGGCTCCGGACGGGGCCGCGGCGTCCTGATCGAGGCTGGAATGAAGGAAGGCGCCGAGACTGGGATCGTAGTCACGGCCGTCGAGGTGAATCAGGCCGGTGACCGGATCGTATGGCGCCCCAGCGAAGAGAAACGGAGGCAAAGCACCCGCGGGCCGCGAGAGGAGAGCCCCGAAAGGATCGCTGGTGAAGGTCTCGGCGAGCTCGCCGCCTGGCGTCGCGAGAGCGACGGACCCATGGAGCGGGTTTTCGTAGAGGTAGAAGCTTCCCGCTCCTTCCTCCCCCTCCACGCCGAGCGCTTCAAGGCCATACAGGTGGCTGCGCAGCGACTTGGCGCCTTTGGGGCTGTCGCCTTCCACCTCGAGCAATACTTGGCCGATCCAGCCGCTCTCGTCTTGCAGGAGGTAGGTTCGGCGGCCGTCGACCTCCTCGGAAATGCGCCGGCCGTCGCCGTCATAGAGCCAGGACACCCGATGGCGATCGTCGCGGAAACCGTTCAGCCGGCCTTCGAAGTCCCAGCTATAGTCTAGGGTCCGACCGGGTGTGGTGCGGCGCACGAGATCACCGTTCACATCGTACGTGAAGGTCTCATCTCCGGCGCGGATCAGACGGCCGAGATCGTCGTAGGTGTAATCCGAGACCGCGACGGTCCCGTTCCGGGTCTCGGTAACACGGGACCGCCGGCCAGACGCGTCGTATTCATAGGTAACCGCTCTGTCATCAGGGAAGGTAACGGAGGCTATTTGCCCTCCAGCGCCATAGGAAAAGCTCGTGGTCTCCAGTCCGGCAGCCGTCTCGCGAGTTTCCGAAACAGGCCTCCCCTGATCATCGAGCTGCCAAGAGAAGCCGAGTTGCAGCTTGCCGGCAACGTCACGGTGAGTGACCTCCGCGAGCCGGCCGGATACGTCGTAGCCGTAGCTGGTGACGAGCCCATTGGGGAGGGTCCGCTCGGCCAGCCGGGCGGTGACCGGGTCGTAGGCATAGGAGGTGGTACCGAGGTCACCGCGTACCGAGAGGAGTTGGCCCGCCTCGTTGTATCCGTAGGCGACCACCCGGCCTCTGGGTAAAGTGAGCGTCGTCAGGAATCCCTTGGCGTCATAGCCGTAGCGCAACGGCTCGAAGCTGGGGTTGTAGACCGTGTCGAGGCGGCCCTGCTCGTCGTATCGATAGACGGTAGTCCCCTGAACATCGGTCCTGGACGTACGGCGGCCCTGGTTGTCGTAAGTCCAGGTGACGGCGGTGCCGTCCGGATAACGGATCCGGATCAGCTGGCCTTGGTCGTCGTAGTCGTAATCCAGGATGCCACCATCCGGTCTCACCAAGCGCTGCAGACGGCCGTTGGCATCGTAGCTGCGCAGTGGGTGCGTCCGATCGGAGCGCTCGACCTCGACGGCGACCTGAAGCACTTCGCTGGGGGCATCGAGGTTGCGGACTTCCAGGACTCCCTTCAGAGGGCCTGCGATCTTGCGGCCGTTCACTGAGACTCTCGCCACCGCCGCGGTCAAACCAGCCCGCCCGCGGCGAGTCTCGGTCGTGAGCCAGTCAGGCAAGTTGGCGATCTCGAAGCGAACCCCCTCCCGCCGGTCGCTCGTGACTTCGAGGTTTTGGCTTGCTGGAAGCGCTCCGGCATCGGTCATAGCGAAACGAAGCGTCGAGGGCCGGACGGCAAGATGCGGTGACGCGGGAAGAGCTCGCTCCTCCGCCAGGGAAGCTGCCGTCGTATATTCATCTGGAGCGTGCGCCACGATCGCCCGCGGCCCTTCCGGTGGCTGGACACTCTGGACGGCCAGAGCTTTCCTGTTCTCACTGCGAGACCGTTGGGCGGAAGTAGCGAGGTCCTGGGCGTTCAGGCGCAGGATATCCACGCCTTTCTTCAAGGGTCTGTTCTCAGGGACCGACACGCTGGACGAGAGGGCAGCCGATGGATGGAGCTCCAGCCTGGCCTCCGGCACGCGGACGGCTTGGGGAGCCTCTGCTTGAAATCCCGCGATGAGCTTGAATGGCTTCTCGCCTGGGACGGATTCAGGGGGAGACGAGGCCAGGGGCTTGAATGGGACCGGCACCGCCGCCAGCGTCTCCGAATCCCTGAGCTGGGCGGAAAACAAAGCAGCAGGCCAGGAGTTGATCAGCAAAACGTTAATTAGCAGCTGGGCGGTAAAATAAACAACAATTCCCCGTGGCTTCATCGAATCTCCTGGAGGAGAGAAACAACCCAGAATTAGAGACTACCGAAGCTTGAATTGACTTCCTCAGCATATAGGAGATCTACCCGAAGCACAGTGGCTTAGCGAAAGAGTTTTAACAGCGCCGCGGAGACATATACCAATATAAAAATTTGTCTTGGGTTTCTCAGACGGAAGGACTCCTGCGGCCGCGCCACGGTCAGGCCCCGCCGCCAGGGTGCCAGGCGCTTCCAGCCTGGAGGATGGGTTGCAGCGAAGCTACGAGGCGCTGGATCGGGTGCTCGCCGGGCTCGCCGGACTGGGAGCCGCCGCCGCCGGGCGGCCCGCCGGTCAGAAGATCGGCTTCAGGACCATCCGGCCGTACGCGATGAACGCCATGAGGAGGCCCAGCACGCCGCTCAAGATCATGGGCGTGATCTCGCGGTACTTGGCGTGCACCCCGATGAACACGAGGCTCTCGATCGCCAGGACCGTGGCGGCCACCACCGTGAGCGCCGGCTGCCAGTGGAAGACGGCGGGGATGATCAGCCCGACGGTGCAGACGAGCTCGAGGATGCCGAGGGCCGTCCAGGCTTCCCGCGGCAACGCACCAAAGGACGGGACCCCCTCGCTTACCTTGTCGAACATGAAGACCTTCATGACGCCCGACGCTCCGTATAGGAGCGCGGCGAGAACCTGCAGGACCCACAACAGGATGTTCATCGCTTGCCTCCTCCCGACACTTCCAACAACTTCAACAACGATGGTGAACGGAAAGGTACGCCGCCGCGGTCGATCACGCTCAGCCCGCGTCGGAGCGCCGGTAGGTGTTGACCACGACTCCGGATCGCAGGGCGCGGGTCTCGACCAGGGTGAGTCTGGCGAGCGTGAACCCGTCGGAGAACAGCTTCTTGCCGGTGCCCAGCACGAGCGGGTAGACAGCGAGCCGGTACTCGTCGATCAGGTCGTGCTCGGCCAGCGTCCTGATCAGCACGGTGCTGCCCCACACGCGGATCTCGCCGCCCGGTTGCGCACGCAGCTTCTGCACTGCAGCCGGCACGTCGGGGCCGAGAAGCTGCGAATTCTTCCAGCCGACCTCGGTCAGCGTGCGCGACGCAACGTACTTGGGGATGCGGTTGTACCTCCTGGTCAGCTCCCCCTGAAAGCCCTCGGCGTTCTCATCCCACACGCCCCAGGAGCCGGCGAAAATCTCATACGTCTTGCGGCCGAGCAGCAGCGCTTCGGTCCTGCTTTCCCACTCCTCGACGATCTTCCCGCCCTCATCGAGTTTGTCCATCTGCTCGTCATACTTCATCATCCAGCCGCCGTGCTCGAAGCCGCCTTCGCGGTCCTCGTCCGGGCCCCCGCCCGCCTGGACGACGCCGTCGAGGGTGATGAACGCCTGCACCACGATCGTGCTCATATTCGGTTCTCCCTGGTCGTTTGAGTCTTACCCCGGACGCCGCCTGGTGTAGAGCGCCTCGTGGGCGGCGCCTCCGGATTTGACCTGGTGGAGCTCGCCGGCGTCGCGCAGGCGGCGGAGGACGACCGAGACCTTGCGCGCGTCCACCGGCTTCTTCAGCTTGTCGTGGTAGCGGCGGTTGGTCTCCGCGGCCACCCGGTTGGCTCCGAAGGTCTCATCGTCGCCGAGGCGGGCGATCGCGCGCACGATCAGCTTGCTGACAAGGATCCGCTTGCCGACGAACTCGCGGAGGTCCTCCGGCGTCTCCTCCCCCGCCAGCGTGGGCCCCACCGGCACGCCGGCCAGGTCCGCCGCCGGCAGAGCCGTCGCCTTGAACGACTCGAAGTGCTGCCGCACCTTCTCCAACTCGGCGCCGTGCGCGGCGCTCTGCTCGCGATGATGGACCTCCTGCTGCTGATGGAGCGCCACCTGCTGCTCGTGATGCGCGATCCTCGCCTCCAGCTTGGCCAGGATCTCCGCCACGGAAAACGACGTGCTCATCCCTCGTCTCCTTGTTGCAGTACAGCGGTCGAGGCTCCCCCACCGCGCCCAATATGTCGCGACATGTCGCGCCAACACGGACCCACATTGCGCTATCCTGGAGCTACCGCGGAAGGGTACCATGAACGGAGGCGCAACAGCCCACTAAAAAGGTGCAATACGGGTCATTCTTGCGGCTACCATCTCGTGCCGCATCTTTCCGGAAGCCAGAAGTGATGCAATCCGCATCTCCAGAGCTCTTTCGTCCAGATCTCCAGCATCAAGATGGGCCTACAACGGCGCAACGGAAGGCCCCATTTGCGCGACACGGCGCAAGCTCAAACCGAGATTTCTAGAATTCGGCTCATTGTCGGAACATCTCGCATCTCATGCGGAATCAAATGCAGCAATGTCGCCCCGTCTTGCGCTGAGATGGCTTGACATCGGAACAAAATAGCGCTACATCACGGCGATGTTGCGGCTCGTTGAACCAAGATGTGGCGCAACTGCCGCATGGTTGCGCGATGTCGCGGTGATTGAGGCCGCGGACGGAACTTCGTGGCGGGAAGGCGGTGCGCCGTAAGGGTGCATCGCGTCACTGTACGCGTACGATGCGGCTCCAGACGCGTACGATGCGGCTATGTCCGGAGACATTGGCCGGCTGTGGACTTATGGCGCAACGCCTGGGCTGCGCTTGCGCCTCCTCGAGCCCGGATCGCGACGTTTCGGACCCGAGGGGTGCCAAGCGCTTCCATCCGGCCTTGCCAGACGGCCCGGCTCCCCCGCCGGGCCGTCTGCTTTCGCCGGAAAGATCGTCTACAGAGACGACAGAAACGTGATCAGATCCTGCTGCTGAGTGCTGGTCAGCCTGTTGAAGGCAGCGGTCACCCCGAGCGCCTGCCCGTCGTGGCGCTGGATGGCATCCTGCAGCGTCGTCGCCGAACCGTCGTGCAGGAACACCTGGTGCGTGCGCAGGCCCCACAGGGGAGCCGTGCGGATCTTGTTGCGGGTGTTCTGCGGGCTGCCGTCCTGCACGATGCCGTCGCCCGTGCCGATGTTGTGGAGCAGGAAATCGCTGTACGGGTGAATCCTCTTGTGCCCCAAGGCGGGGGGCACCGGATCCCCGCTGGCCATCGTCGCGCCGGCGTTGGCGGTGGTGAAATCCGGGTGGTGGCAGGTGGCGCAACCGAGGTTCTTGAACTGGGTCTCCCCCCGCTTCGCCGCGGCGGTGGCCGCCAAGGCCTCGTCGCGCGGCGGCGCCTTGGTCGCCCGGATGAAACGCGCGAAGGTATCGATATCGTTCGCGTCGTCCTCGGGATCGGCCGGGTCGGGATCGCACACATGGGTGAAGTCGTGCCGGTTCGGGTTCAGCCGGTTCGAGATCCCCATCTCGTTGAGGTAGGCGTCCGACGCGAACGAGAGGACGCTGACGTGCTGATCCTTCCAGCCGAACCGTCCGAATCCGGATCCCCCCTCCAGGGCCGGCACGACGATGCGCTCCCCCCGCAGGCTGTCCGGCTGATTCAGGCGGACGTTGTCGATCTTGTCGTCGCTGATGGCTTCGACGAAACCGTCGCCCAGCAGGTTGGTCGTGAGCCGCAGCGCCCGGATGTCGTCGATCGGGCGGAGCGTCTCCTGCGCGGCGGCGCAGACCGCCTTCAGATTGATCAGGGACCGGTTGGGGATCGGATCCGTGTTCTGGTTGACGTACGCGGTCGCGGAGACGAAGTTGCCGTTGGCGTCCAGGTGCCCGGCCCGCAGCTCGGTGGTCGTGCTGACCCCGCCCGTCACCGGAATCGAGTGGCAGCCGTCGCAGGAGTTCCCATTGAAAGTGGGCCCCAGCCCGGCGTCCGCCGTCTCGTTGGCCTTGAACGTCGTCCGATCGGCGTTGTGCGTCGTCTGGTCCACCAGTCCATTGGTCAGATTGTCGAAGCCGGTGGGCGCCTCCGGCGCGTCCAGCGCGCCGTCGTCCGGCAACGGTATGAAGTCCTGACCCTCGACGTTCCCCGGGGCGGCTAGCGGCAGGACCACCACCACCACCAGCGAGAGCAACAGCACCAGCACCTTGAGAGATCTCATGCACCTTCCTCCATGAAGTTGATCCTCCAGGAACAAGACGGCCTCCGCCCGATCGGGACGGACCGCCAGAAACGCCCGGTGCTTGTTTGATCGGGAGCTCTACCGCTGGCCCGCGCTCCCGCGCGGACACGATCCAAGCCGACAGACAGCTCTAAAATTTATGGTGTATTCAACCCACGAAGCGGGACAGCATGCATAGATCGCAAATTGGCGATCTAATGCACCTGCTTTTTCTGCCCTGCTCAATCCTGGAGCGCCGAGACGGCAACACTTGGATGGATTGCTCCAACTCGTGCTTTACCACCACCTGCGGGACCCTGTACTGCTGAGAGCTTCGCCCTTGATCTGTTTGCCAAAAACCGAAACTGTCTAGGCCGAGAAAAGGAGCGCTCGTGAAGAAGGAACTGAAGCCGAAAAACGCACAGAAACTGACACTCAGCCGCGAAACGCTGCACAGTCTGGAACAACTGGATCTTCAAGTTGTTGTTGGGGGCGCGACCGCCTCCGCCTGCTCATTTTGCGAGAGTAGGGTTTCTTGCACGTGCCAAGCGGCCGCTAAGGCTTGTACACACCCAGGGATGTAGTAGTCCCCGTACCTACTCGGTGCTACTCTCGATTCCGGTGATTTCATCGGGGTTGAGAGTACCGAGTGGTGGGATCTCGTCGAGGTGGCGAAAGCGGGCCTGCTGCTACGCCCGCCGGCACGACCCCCCTGGGCCTCGTCGACCGTCACCACCTGGCGGCAGGACGCTCGGAAAACCCGTCTTCCAGCACCTTCTTGATTAGAACCGGTGCATCGGCACCTTTCAAGGAGGTTTTATGAACAAAGGCTTTGTGCTCGCCCTCTGTACCGTGGCCCTGTTTCTGGGGCTGTCATCCACCGCCGCTCACGCCCAGCAATGTACGGCGTCAGTGAACTGCCACAACTCCTGTTTCCTCAACTACGAATGCCCGCGCCCCTATCCCCCCTGCACGCTCGTCTGCTCCGCCTCCTCGCAGGTCGTCTCCTGCACGGGCGTCAGCTCCTGCACCACGACTACGACGTCCGTGACCTGTGACGGGGTCACCAAGAGCTGCCCCACGACGAGCCAGTGCCATCAGAGCCTGTACTCCATCTCGTGCGGCTCGACGACGCGGCAGTGCACCTACAACTGCCCGGTCTGAGCTCTCGCGGGCTCCCCCACCGGCCCCTCGCGCACCTTGAGCTTCGAAGAGGGCACCATTTCAGGTGCCCTCCTGCAAGTGAGGTGAATGAGATGAAGAGACTCGGAGCTCTCGCCCTCGATCAACGCCGATCGATTTTTGAAAGTGCGCGGGGCCTCCGTGCTGGAAGCCCCTGAGAAATCCGCACTGTCACTAGCAGCGACACAAGCCCGAGCAGGAATTGCAGGGCGCACTGTAACCGCAAGTATCAATGCAGTCATCGTTGGTATAACACTGCGGATTTATGGTGCAGGCGAAGGCCGGCCGGGTGGCGAGGGCGCCCGAGGTGAGCAGGACGGCTACGGCGCAAAGAATGAGTCGCTTCATGGATCTCTCCTTTTGTGGGTGGTCCACCTTGCGGGTGGCCACAGGTTGGAGATCCTTTCTGCAACTTCTGTGCTAGCGAGAGTCCTATGCACGCCGGGGGCACCGCCGCCCTACTGCGCCGGCTTCGCCGCCGGCGCGCCCGCCGGCACGATCCCCCGGGCCTCGTCGATCGTCACCGCCTGGTTGGTGGGGACGTTGGTGAACTTCTGCTTCGTGCCGCTCGGCCACTCGACCTCCAGCGCCTGCACCACCTTGTCAGCTCCGAGGCCGAAGGTGGGAGCGGTCTGGCTCTGCGAGCAGTAGGAGGAGCCGCTGCGCACCATCGCCCACTGTTTGCCCGCGGGGCTGGTCACCCGCACGATCGCGCCGAGGCCGTCGCGGTTCGACTTCGCGCCCACGGTGCGCACCCGCAGCCAGCGGTTGCGGTTGCCGCCGTCGTTGCGGAAGACGTAGGCGGGGCCGTTGTTGGTGGTGACCACGACGTCGAGGTCGCCGTCGTTGTCGAGGTCGCCGTAGGCCGCGCCGCGCCCGACAATCGGACGGGCGATGTCCGGCCCCAGGGCGGCGGTCACCGCCTGGAACTTCCCCTTCCCCTGGTTGCGGAAGACGAGCGGCGCCTGCTTGTAGGTCACCCGCGGCTGCACGCGGTTGATCTCCTCTTCCAGATGACCGTTGGCGGCGAAGATGTCGGGCAGGCCGTCGAGGTCGTAATCGAAGAAGAAGACGCCGAAGGTGAGGGTCAGCAGGCTCGCCTGCCCCACCGACGAGGAGGGCGCCTCGTCCACGAACACGCCGTTCCCCTCGTTGTGGTAGAGGGCGAGCATCTCGTTGCTGAAGTTGCCCACCAGCAGGTGCGGGCGCCCGGAGCGGTCGTAGTCGGCGGCGTCGACGCCCATGGCGCCGCGGGCGATGCCCTCCTCGGAGAAGGCGACGCCTGCCTCCACCGCCTCGTCCTTGAAGGTGCCGTTCTTCTGGTTGCGGTAGAGCTTGTTGGGCTGGGTGTCGTTGGCCACGAAGAGGTCGGGCCAGCCGTCGACGTTGTAGTCGAGCACGGTGACGCCGAGCGACTTGGCGGAGGCCTCGGCGACGCCGGCCTGCTGGCTGACGTCCGCGAATTTGCCGCCGCCGAGGTTGTGGTAGAGCTTCGGGGGCACCCCCTTGTAGGACTCGGGGGTGCAGTAGGACTTGTGGGCGCCGTCGAGCGAGCACCAGAGGTCTTTGTCGCGGCTCCACTGGACGTAGTTGGCCACGAACAGGTCGGCCTTGCCGTCGCGGTCGTAGTCGAGCCAGGCGGCGCTGGTGCCGAAGTTGGCGTTTTTGATCCCCGCCGCGGCCGTCACGTCCCGGAACCGGCCGCCCCCCTCGTTGTGGAACAGCCGGTCGCCGTCGAGCGAGGTGAGATAGACGTCCTGGCGGCCGTCGTTGTCGTAGTCCCCCGCCGCGACGCCCATGCCATAGGTCTCGACGTCGAGGCCGCTCCCCCGGGTAGCGTCGGCGAAGGTGCCGTTGCGGTTGTTGCGGTAGAGGGCCGGCAGCGACTTGCGCTTGCCCGGCTGCCAGTCGCGGCCGTTGACCAGCAGGATGTCGAGCCAGCCGTCGCCGTCGGCGTCGAACACCGCGACCCCGGCGCCCATGGTCTCGGGCAGGTACTTCTTCCCCGAGCGGCCGCTGTTGTGGGTGAACTTCACCCCCGAGGCGGCGGTGATATCGATGAACCTCACACCCGCATGCGGGGCGGGGGCCGGCGCTTTGGCGGGGGGAGCCGGCGCCGCGGCGATCAGGGCCAGGGCGGCGAGGGGGATGGCGGACAGGGTGAACAGGTGCCTCAAAATTTAAGCCTCCTGGCAATCTCGTTCAGGGCGTTCAGCGACGTCCGCCGCCCGGGATTGAAATCCCGGGCTACCGACGAACGTCCCTCGACCGGGACTCCGGAAGTCCGGAGGACGACCGTGGGTAGCCCGGGATTTCAATCCCGGGCTTGAAACGGCGGATACCAACCGAAGCGCCCCTCACCCCCCCGCGATCGCCGCCCCCTCCGCCGTCCGCGGCAGGCTCGGCAGCGGCACGCTCTCGTGCTCATGGATGGGCTGGCGCTCGTTGTTGTCCTCGGGGCTCAGCAGGCGGCGCCGGGCGGTGATCGACTGCGATGATTCGTCGGCCTTGAAGCGCCGGAAGAGCGCCGCCTCCCGCGCCGACTTCTCGGCGTTGCCCAGGGCGCGCCAGCAGACCATGGCCGTGTAGTGCATCTGCACGTCCTCGGGATCGACCAAGCCGACGCGCTCCAGCACGGCGAGCGCCTCCTTGTACTGGCGCTTGAGGAACAGGAGGCGCGCCATCTGGTTGAGCACCACGCGGTCGCGCGGGTACTTGGCCTCGACGGTGCGCAGCGAGGCGAGCGCGCCGTCGTAGTCCCCCTCGGCCTTCTGGATCATCGCCTTGAAGAAGTAGCCGCGCGGCAAACCCGGGGTGATCGCGATCGCCTTCTCGACGTACGGCCGGGCGGCCGCGACCTCCCCCTCACGGATCAGCGCCCGGGCCACGTTCAGCCAGCCGTCCGCGTAGCCCGGCTCGGCCTCGGTGGCCTTCTTGAAGGCGAACTCCGCCCCCTTGAGGTCACCCTGGAGCAGGAGGCCGATCCCGTAGTCGTTCCAGCGCTCGCGGTCCTTCTTGTCCGTCACCTGCCGCCACTGCGGCTGGCCAGTATCTTTCCCAATAACTCCCAGGGGGAGCTTCGCCTCAGCGGTGGCGACGGTGACGATCGGCAGGTTGGGGATCTCCCCCTTGATCTTGCCCGAGACGTTGGCCGGGATGTTGGCCGGATCGAACGACCACTCGGCGCTGTTGGCGTGGGCGTCGATCAGGTGCGCCTGCCCCGGCTTCGGCTGACCGGCGTAGGCGAACTGGGTGTAGGAGTGGGCGAACTTCCGGTAGTTGAGCTTTGCCGTCAGCGTGATCGGCCCCACGGCGTCGGCCGGGATGCGCACGCGGTAGTGGGCGACGTCGGCCGCCCCGGGCGGGATCAGGCGGACGTAGAGCACGCTGCGCGCCTGCCAGGCGTTGCGCTTGTCGATCGGGTTCCCCTCGCCGTCGAGGGCGTAGGAACGGTAGAAGTGCGCCCCCTGCTCGACCGGCCCCTTGCCGTCGTCGTCCACGCGGCCGCTCCAGTAGATCAGCTTGCCGGTGGCGTCGCGCCCCTGGAGCTCCAGCCAGACGTCGAAGGCGTCCACCGTGCCACCCGGGAAGAAGTGGCCGATGGCGCGGGTGCGCACCACCACGTCCACCCGCACCGTCGAGCCGGCCTTGAGCGGCGGAGCCGCCTTGTCGATCGGCGCCGCCACCTGGCCGACGTCGCGGATCACCACCGCGCCCCCCTGCTCGGCCTCCTCGCCCACCGCGAAGGTGGTGTTGATCTGCGGCCCGGCGTCCTTGGCAGCGCTCCGTCGCACCATCGCCGTCTCCCCCTTCCCCTCGTCCACCGGCGAGACCGCGAAGATGTCCGCCGTGACGAAGCCCGACTTCAGGAACTTCTCGACGGTATCCATCTGGGTCTTGTCCTGGTTGACGAAGGCGAGGGCCGTGTTGGCCGCCGGGAAGCGGTGGGAGTGAACCTTGCCGCCGCGGTTGCCGGGATCCCGCGAATCGACCAGCGGCATGTGGCAGCCGGAACAGGTCTTCGACTCGGCCGGGTAGTAGAACGAGCGCGCCCCCTGGCCCGAGACGCCGCTCGCCTGCCAGTTGTCGTAGTCGTTGAAGCCGCGGGCCCAGCGGTAGGAGTTCACCGGCACGTCGAGGTGCACCTTGTGGCAGGACGAGCAGAACTCCGCCGAGTCGCGCATGAACGGCTTCATGAACGTCTTCCGGTGCGGCTCGGGCTGGAGATAGGTCAGGAAGCTGTCCATCTTGTGGATCACCGGGTTCTTGCTGCTCGCCAGCTCGTGGAGCGGCGGATACTCGATGGTGAAGTCGCCGTTGCCCATCGAGCTCCCGACGTGCGTGATGGCGTGGCAGGAAGTGCAGGCGAGCCCGGCCTGCGCCTCGGCGGTGTCGATCTGCCCCTTGATCGGCTTCTCGAAGCGGCCGTTGAAGAACACCGCGTGGTCATGGCAGCCGGCGCACCACTTGCTCGGCTGAGTGCCGACGGTGTCCTGCATGTACTCGATCGACTTGCGGTAGAACTGGTTGTTGAACGAGCCGAAGTGGTGGGCCGAGCTGTTCCACTGCTGGTAGATGTCCTTGTGGCACTCGCCGCAACGGGCCGAATCCATGAAGAAGTTGGACGGGATGATGCCGCCGACGTTGGTCTTCGCCGACGAGGGGAAGAACGGCGACTTCGGCCCGCCCCCCTCCTCTTGCATCGAGGCGGGAACGACCAGCGGGTTGACGATGCGGTCGTTGGGGTTGGGATTCGCCTTGCGCCAGAGCATCGCCGCGGCCGGCAGGGCCACCAGCAGCACGGCCGCGACCGCGAAAGCCTGCCAGAGCCGCGCCCAGCCGGTCCCCGCGCCGTCCGCGGCGGTCCGCCGCCGCCAGAGCCAGACCCCGAGGGCGATCACCCCCAGGCCGGCCGCAGCGACGTGGGCCCAGAGGACCGGCCGGTGGGCCCGCACGTTGCCCGCGACGCTCAGCCAGATCCCGGCGCCCAGCGCGATCAGGAAGAGGATGCCCGCCGGCACCACCCCCGGCCGCAGGTCCGGCCGCTTCGCGAGCAGCACGGCGAAGGCCACCGCCAGGACCACCCCCAGCACCAAGTGGGCCAGCACGTTGCTCATGTAGAAGATCGTCGGCGAGGCGAACGCCGCGATATAGGCGGAGTTGACCAGCAGCACCACGAAGGCGACCGCCGTCCACTTCGCGAGACCGTTCCCGTTCATCCGCATTCCTCTGGCTCCTTGCCCCGCTCCTTGCCTGCAATCAAAATCATCGAATCCCGGGATGATAACCCGTCAGGCCGTCAACGGACCTTCCATAGCTTGTGCTGCTGGACGGAGAGCCGCCAGGGGGGGTTGTCCCGGCAGAGGCGGATGCACCAGTCGAGGGTGCGGGGATCGACCTCGGCGCCCTCGAAAGCCGGGGAGATGAGGTAGTGCTCGGCCTCGACCACCGTCTTCGGGATCGCCTGGCCGTGGCCGCGCACGTACTTGACCTCGCTGGCCTTGCGCTGGCGGATGGCGTGCTCGGCCACCTTGGGGCTGACGGTGATCCAGTCGATCCCCGCCGGCAGTGGAAAGCTGCCGTTGGTCTCGATCGCCAGCTTGTAGCCGGCGTCATGGAGGGTGTCGATCAGCTCGCGGTCGGTCTGGAGGGCTGGCTCGCCGCCGGTGAGGATCACCCAGTCGCAACGTTCCGAGAGCTGGCGGAGCTCGGCCAGGATCTCCGGCGGGATCATCCAGCGGCCGGACTCGAACTCGGTGTCGCAGTCGAAGCCGTGCGTCTCCACCTTGCAGGCCAGGTTGCAGCGGGAGAGCCGCAGGAAGAGGCTGGGCGTCCCGGCGCGGACGCCCTCCCCCTGCAAGCTATAGAAAATCTCGTTGACGAGATAGCGCTCCATGCAGCGGTACTGTACCCGATCCCCGTGTCCGGTCCGCGGGGCCGATTACTTCGCGCCTTCCTGCGGGCCCTTGGCCTGCTCCTTCTCCACTTGTGCGGAGTTGTCGGCGGGCGCTCCCTCCTGCGGACCTTGCGCCTGCTCCCTCTCCGCGGCGGATGAAACCGTGGGCGCGGCGCCCTCCTGCGGGCCTTCCGCCTGCTCGCGGACCGCCTGAGACGAAACCGCTCCGCCACCTTCCCGCTCCTCAGGCTCGCGATCCTCCTCCTCGGCGGAGATCCCGGCGACGTGCTCTCCTGCCTCGTGCTTGCGGCGGCAACACCTGCGGAATTGGCGCTCGCAACGCTCCAGATCCTCGTGGCTCGGCGGCGGAGCGCAGAGAACCGGCGGGCTGCAGACGTCCGGCGGACAGATGCAGCCGCGCTGGAGCTGCCGGATGATCTGGCGCGCCACGCAGCGGCCGAGCCGCATGCCCTGCTCGTGATCGGAGCGCCAGTGAATGCCGGCCCACAGCCGCGCCATGCCCGCGTTGTCGGCCAGTTGATTGAACTCGGCCGTATAGTCGGGGAAGAAGAACGACAGGATCTCGCTGGCGGCCCCAGTATACGTACTGTGCCCCGACGGGTAGGAAGGATGCCGCGGAGTGCCCGGCGAGGGATTCGGCCGGGCGCGAGGCGCTCCATCGCCGGACTGGGTGGCGTTGACCTCCCGGTTGAAAAGGACGCTGACCCGGTAATCGTACTCGACGGGACGGGGCCGGTACCGCACATCCGCGCGGTTGGTGTACCACTTGTAGTACCAGGCCGCGAGCAGAGCGCTGTAGATCGCGACGTCGAGCGCCATCCAGACCATGGCCTGACGGGGCGGCGACCAGTTGGTCGCCGGCAGGAGGAAGTTGAGCGCGTGCCGGTGCGCCAGCCCGGGCGTCTCGCTCTCGAACCAGCGCGCGAGCTCGCGTCCGGTGAGGATCACGGGCTGGTCCTCGCTCCTCTCCCGGTTGTAGACCGCGCCCAGGGGTTGCGGGCGCATCTGCAGGAAGGGGCTGATAGCGAGCCGCCGGCGGTTTCCCACGATCGGGAAGACATTCTGAACACTCGAGGACGGCTGGGGATTGCCGGGTACCGGGTTGGCCAGGGCCTCCAGATCGTCGCGCAGCGAGTCCAGCTCGAGGAGCTCGGCGATCTCGTCGTCGAGAACCGCCGGGGCGACGGGATAGGGCGGGAAATAGCAATCGCTCGTCGGATCATCGGTGATCTTGACCAGGTCCTCCACGCGCACGACGCACGGCAGGGGGCAGGGATAAATCGTCCAGAAACCCGCTTCCGGCTCGACCTGCGGTCCCCGGAGGTTGTACATCTGCGTTCCCGGCGGAGCCGGTGGAACGGGGATCGGCCACTTTCTCTCTGAAGGACCGGTCGGGCTGCCACAGCACAATTTCGCTTTGTCGTCACTCATCCCGGACTCCTTTCCTGCTTTTATAAGACGGACTCATTCCTGCCGGTTCTCGAGGATCTGCTCACGCAGGCATCACGAAGTCTCGAGATCCGGTTTTTCTGGAACGCCGCATATAAAGCTCAGGCGCAGCGCGGGCGCGGTCGTTACATCGATGATCTAAAGTGGGGAAAAATGGGGGATTTGAAACATTTATCCTTGCAAAAGCAACGCTGCTCAGCGGGGCACCGGAGCCGGTCGGGCTCCGGTGCCCTCACCGTTGGTTCTCAAAAGTGGACTGAAGCGGCCGGTCAGGGTTTGAAGATGCCGGGGTGACAGCCGCAGACCGTCTGGCCCGAGGAGTTGATGTAGGGGCCGCAGGTATAGCCTTCGATGCAGCGCGTGATTCCGCAGTATGAAACGCAATTGATCTTCTCGCTGGAGGCGGGGGCGGGGGTCAGGGCCACGCTGAAGGCGAGGACCGCGAACGCGAAGGATAGTCTGGCTTTCATGGGAGTCTCCCTGTTCTCGGCGAGAGGGAAAGTCCTCTCATCTTCCCAGGTGCGCCAGCCCCTGTCCTCCGCGCCCGCTCCGGTTCCTACTTCACGACCTCCAGCGTGCCGGACACGGGGTGCCACTCCTTGTCGTTGGAGGCGAAGCCGTACAGCCGGCCGGTATCGAAATTCATCGCGATGGTCAGGGTGTATCCGGACTCCTCCGCCAGATAGGACACCAGGTGGACCGCCGGCGCGACCTCGAACGAGCCATATTTTTTCACCCGCGTCGGCTTGCCTTCCGCGGCGCCGTCCAGCTTGCGGAACGAGACGCTGCCGTCAGCGTTGAAAGCATGCTCGTAGGTGCCGCCGGCCGTGGGCCCCTCCTCGAACTTCCACCGGATGGTTTGACCGCTCAGTGAAGTGGCTGTTTCAGTCATGGGCTCTCCTTTGTCACGCAGATTTCCCTGTGCATCGAGAGCCTATGCACCCTTTGTGCCTTCAGCACGCGAGATCGCGGATCTCGGCGTTCTCGATGATCCGCCCCCGGATCCCCTCGGCCGTCGCCCGGAGCATCGCGCGCCCGATGTCCTCCCCCGCCACGTAGAAGCCGCGGAACCCCTTGAACAGGCGGAACAGCGGGCGGATCGCCTGGTAGATCCGCGGCCCGCTCTGCGAGGTCTCGCCGTCGATGAAGGCCGGGCGCCAGCAGACCGCGTTCACCGAAGCGATCAGATCGCGCTCCGTCTCGGCCTTCACGCGCGCCCACATCATGCGGCTGTCCAGGCGCGCGCCCTGCCCGCTGACGAAGTGAAACACCGCGTCGGGGCTCTGGCGCGCGAGCGCGCCGGCGGCGGCCAGGGCGAAATCATGAGTGATCTTGCGATACTCCGCCTCGCCCGACACCTGCGTGGCGGAGATCCCCAGACAGAAGAGGCAGGCGTCGACGCCGGTGAAGGCCTCCGCCACCGCGCCATACTCGAGGAAGTCCCGATGGACGAACCCGCGCAGCTTGCCCTCCGCGACCTTCAGCGGCCGGCGCGTGATCGCGCGCACCTCCTCCACCGCCGGTGCCGAGAGACAGACGCGGAGGACGCTCCCTCCCGCCGAGCCGGTCGCGCCGAAAACGAGAACTTTCATGGCGGAGTCACCTTTATTTTACGAGCTACAATGAGGCCCTGGATGAACGCCAATCTCCCCGACGATCACAGCTCAGTCTACTACTACGACGGCGACTATCCCGGCCAGGCGATCTCCCCCTTCCCGGAGAATTTCGATCCCGTGACCATCGACCAGGGGATTGCGTACGACATCGACCGCTATCAGGAGCTCGCGGACGAGTCTCAGGGGGGATCGGTGCTCGAGCTCTGCTGCGGAACCGGCCGGGTGGCGATCCCGCTGGCTCGCCGTGGATTCAGCGTGACGGGAATCGACATCTCCGAGCCGATGCTGAGCCGCTTTCGCGAGAACCTCGGACGGGAAGAGCCGGCGGTCGCGGAGAGGATCTCGCTGGCGCGGGGGGACATCGCGAATTTCGACCTCGGCAAACGGTTCGCGCTGGTCATCGTCGCCTTCAACAGCTTTCTCTGCGTGACGCGATTCGAGGACCAGTGCGCGGCGCTCGTCGCGGCGGCACGGCACCTCGGCGAGAACAGCCGCCTCGCGATCGACGTGATGAATCCGCTGGTTCTCTCATTCCGCGGGGAGCCGGCCCCCAGACCGTTCGTCACCCGGCGCAACCCGCATACCGGCAACCTCTACACGCGGTTCGCCGCGATCGGACCGATGGGGGCCGACCAGGTGCAGGAGCTCTTCGGATGGTATGACGAGGTCGCGCCGGACGGGCTCGTCCGGCGAGCCGCCTACTCGCTGCACTGGCGCCCGATCTTCCGCTACGAGCTGGAGCTCATGCTCGAGCGCGCGGGCCTCGAGGTGGAATCGATCGAAGGCGGCCATCATCGAGAGCCGTTCACCGCCCAGAGCCAGAAGATGTTCGTCGTCGCCCGCAAGCGCGGGTAGGCCGCTCAGGATTTCCGGCGGACGAGACGCCAGGCGCCGAGGGTGGCGAGAGCCAGGGCCAGCACGAGGAGGCTCGCGGGCGACGCCGCGGGGATATCGGTCGCGGCGGTGCCGCCGGCGAGGGTCAGGTCAGCCGCCTGGCTGGCGACCTCGATCTCGATCGGCGTGCTGTGGGCGCTCTGCGTCCACCCCTTCTCCACCTGGAGGGCGCGGAAGGTCCGGCGGTAGAGGAGCCGTGCCTGGATCGCCACCTTCGCGCCTGGCGGGACGCCGGGAGGCAGTTGGAACTCGATCGTGGTCGTGTCGGTGGCGCCCGAGGGGATCAGGGTGTTCGAGAAGACCCCCTCGGCGTCGATGAACAGCACCGGCCGCACCGTCGGTCCCTGCCCGTTGATCCGCCCCTCGAGGATCTTCGCGAACCCCTTGCCCGGGAGACCGGCGAGATCGCCCGGCTGCTCGCCCGGCACGTCATCGCTGCCCCAGAACGGCACCGTCGGGCCGGCGGCCTGTGGCAGCGGCTGGCCGTTCAGGGTCGCGGTCACCAGCAGGACCGCGTTGCGGATCGAGACCCCGGTCGGAAACGAGTGCCCGGCCCCGAAGTTGGCGACCTGGGCGACCACGCGGACGCGGCCCGGGATCTCCTCGCCCGCGACCGTCAGCGAGAGGTTGTTCTGCAGCATGTCGGGCGTCGAGCCGACGAAGACGTGCCGGCGGCGGTCCGCGGCCGGGCGGTCAGCGGGGGTGGGAGCGAAGACGCAGAGGGGATCGTCATCGGTCGCGTCCGGCATGTGGCAGCTCTGGCAGTTGCGCTGGCCGGGGCCGGGCGTCGCGAACGACGAAGCCGCCCATTCCCGGTAGGTGTTCTGGCCCGGCGCCCCGGTTTCCGGGTTGACGTACTGATGGCAGGCCGCGCAGAGCAGCGAGGTGCGGTGGAGCGTCGAATGCGACACCTTCATGCCTTTGAAGGTGACGTCGTCGAGGGGACCCCAGACATACCTCCACGTCGGGCCCGACGAGTCGTCGGGGAAGCGGTAGGTGGACTTGCCGAGAAAGTGCAGGGCGTCGAGATTCCCTTCGTTGACCGAGTCCATCTGGTGGCAGGCCACGCAACTGACGCCCTCACTCCCCGCGCCGTCGCTCACCTCGTCGAGCATCGTCCGGCCGGGATTGAAGACGTCCGCCATCGGCGCGTGGCAGGTGGCGCAGAAGCCCGTCTCGCCGGCGTCGTGAGTGTCGCGGAAGACGTAGCCCGCGCCGCCGCCAGGCGTTCCGGTGCCGGAGAACAGGTCGAGGACCCACTCGTTGCGCGCGGCGCCCGAGTGGTTCGAGCCGGACCACAACGGATAGACCGAGAGGTGGCAGCTGCCGCAGATGTCCGCCGTGGGCGGCTTGTAGCTCGGATTGCTCGCGGGCAGGACGGCGAGCCGGATGTCGACGCCGCTGTCGCCGTTGTTCGCCGGCGCGCCGCCGATCAGGTAGTTGGTGGCCGCGGCCCGGCTGTAGGGGATCGAGGCCGCGAGCTCGACGAGGCCGGCGGGATTCGCGGCCAGGGTGAAGCCGCCGTCGGCGCCGGTGACCGCCACCACCGAGGAGTCGGCGCGGATGTGGACCCGGGCCCCTGGGACCGGCGTTCCGGGCGTACCGCTGCCGGCGACCCGGACGAAGCCCGAGATGTCCCCCCGCGCGGCCGTGGCGCCGAGGACGAGAGCCAGGATGGTTGCCGCGAGCCGCGGGCCGCTCGTCATGAACAGACTCCGTCCGTTTCCTCCACGCTCCACGTCTTCGCCCTCCACGTCGTTGCCGCACCCCAGGATAGGTCCGGGATAAGTATCACCCGCGCCCCGGGAGAGCAACCCCGTCCGCCGGGGCCGGGCTCCCTTTTTCCACATCCCGCTTTATTTCCCGGTCGCTCTTGGCTACTATGTACTCGTAGTTTTCCAGAACGCCTTCCTCATCGTCTTGCCGGGGGGGACTCGCACCCGCAGTGACTACCAGAAATATTCGAACCGCGTCAGCTCGTCCAGCAACGTAAAACATAAGAAGTTGCCTCGCATCAATCAGGAGGGTTAAGAATGGCAGACTACGCTTCCCCACCCCGGCGATTTGCAGGACTACGACACCCCCGGCAGGCCTGTGCGGTGATCATGGCGGTCACCCTGCTCTGCGGCGCGAGCCTCGCTTCGGCCGCGTTCGACAAGAACGCGATGCACCAGGAGATGCTCAGTCTGGCGCAGCAGATGGGGAGCCTGGGGTCGCAGGTGCGCACCAACCCCCAGGCCGCGGCGGCCTACAGGGCTGCCGAGGACCGCTATCGGCAGATTTCGGCCTCGCTGGGCGGCGACGATCCGGGGCACGTCTTGTCTGGCGGCGTGAACGCGAAAGCGCGCCGTTCCCCTCTGAAGGTCAGAAAGATCGGAAAGGTCGCACCGGCTGCGCCGGCCGCCTGCGGCGCGACGACGACCAACTTCACCAACTCCACGCCGACCGCGATTTCAGCCACCGGCACCCCCGTCGTGACCTCGACGATCGTCGTCTCCGGCGTCGGCCCTTTCCTCTACGACCTCGACGTGACGACCTTCCTCCAGCACACCTTCTCGGCGGACCTCGACGTCACGATTACGTCGCCCGCCGGGACGGTCGTCACTCTGACCACGGACAACGGCTCGACCTTCGACGACGTCTTCAATGGCACCGTCTGGGACGACAACACAGACCCGGACACCCAGGTGCCGTACACCGCCAACAACAACCTCGTGGTCGAGCATACTTATGCGAACCTCACCCTGGCCTCGCCGCTCGTTCCCGAAGAGCCGCTGGGAGCGTTCATCGGCGAGGACCCGAACGGCACCTGGACGATCACCATCTCCGACGATTCGAACTTGGACGCCGGCAGCCTCAATAGCTGGTCGCTCGCCGTCACCACACTGGCTAGCGTGCCGACCATCACCACCCTGCCGACCATGACGCAGTCCACCCCGGTCGCGATCCCGACCGCCGGCACCCCCGTCGTGACTTCGACGATCGTCGTCGCCGGAGCCGGCAGGGTCCTCGACGTCAACGCCACGACCTTCCTCCAGCACACTTTCTCGGCGGACCTCGACGTCACGATTACGTCGCCCGCCGGGACGGTCGTCACCCTGACCACCGACAACGGCTCGACCTTCGACGACGTCTTCAACGGCACCGTCTGGGATGACGACGCGGACCCGGACACCCAGGTGCCGTACACCGCCAACAACAACCTCGTGATCGAGCATACTTATTCGAACCTCACTCTGGCCTCGCCACTCGTCCCCGAAGAGCCGCTGGCGGCGTTCACCGGCGAGGACCCGAATGGCACTTGGACGCTCACCGTCTCCGACGATTCGAACTTGGACGGCGGCAGCATCAATAGCTGGTCGCTCGACATCCAGACCTTCACCTGCGCCGTCGCCGCCTCGGCCGATCTGTCGCTCACCAAGACCGACGGCGTCGCCGCCGTCGCCCCGGGCGGCTCGACGATCTACACGATCACGGCGTCGAACGCCGGCCCCGACGAGGCGAATCCGGCGACCGTGACCGACGCCTTCCCGGCGGCCTGCACCAGCGTCTCCTACACCAGCACCGTGACTGGAGGCGCCACCGGCAACACCGCGGCCGGCACCGGCAACATCAACGACGCGGCCCTCAACCTTCCGGCCGGCAGCTCGGTGACCTACACCGCGACCTGCACGATCGATCCCGCCGCGGCCGGCACCCTCGTCAATACCGCGACGGTGTCGAGCGCCACGGCCGATCCCGACCCGGCCAACAACAGCGCCACCGACACCGACACCTTCTCCGCCGCCTCGGCCGATCTGTCGCTGACCAAGACCCTGACGACGGCCGGCACCATCCAGGTCGGCGACAACGTGGTCTACGCCCTGACGGTGACCAACAATGGGCCGGCGAACGCCACCGGCGTGACGGTGACCGACACCCTGCCGGCGGGCCTCGCCTACGTCTCCAACGACTGCGGGGCCACCTTCGCCAATCCGACCCTCACCTGGAACGTCGGCGCCCTGGCGGTCAGCGCCTCGGCGACCTGCCACCTGACGGCCACGGTCACCCAGACGGGCACGATCGTCAACAGCGCCAGCGCCACAGGCAATGAGAGCGACCCGACACCGGGCAACAACGCCGGTCAGGTGACGATCTCCGGCCAACCCGCCGCGATCATCCCCACCCTGGACAGTGTCGGCCTCGCGGCCCTCGCCATCCTGCTGGCGGTGAGCGCGGCTTTCGCCCTGCGCCGCAAGCGCCAGGTCTAGGCACCACCGCAAACGGCAGTATGAAAACGGCCGGCAGGGGCAATCCTGCCGGCCGTTTTCTTTTTCGGCCGGCTTACTGCGCTTCCGACACCCCATCTCCTCGCGGGCTCGCTCCTTCGGAAGGCGCCGTTTCCACGCAGATATCGAGCACCGTGCTCTGAGTGGGGAGGATCTCCCGCCACCGGTGGACGAGATCCTGGTAGACCTTGCCGACCGGCCGGAGGTTGCGATCGAGGTCGGCGAGGCCTAGAGGGTTGACCCTGCCGTTGGCTTCCCGCAGTCCGGTGTCCCAGTCGACCTGATCGGTCAGGCTGTACCAGGTGAAGCCGACGATCGGCACCCCGTCCTGGCGCAGGCGGTGGACGTTGGCCCACTCCTTCCGCAGCCACTGGGCCGCGTCCGGCTCAGCGATGTTGGTTTCCGTGTGCATGACCGGCAGGTGATAGCGGTCGAAATACTGGCGGGTGATCACGTAGTAGCCGAAGATCTCCCCCGAGAGCGACAGGCTGCCGTCCTGGTGCACCAGGTTTTCGTTGGTCACGTAGTAGTCGGTCCCCATCACGCAATGGGAGCGCAGGTGGTGGTGATTGAACCAGTGGTACTCCTCCCGGGTCATGCCGTTGTCGAGGAGGTACTCGTACATGGTGACGTTCAGGTGGACGCCGTAGGTCAGGTCGAGCGAGAGGAAACGCTTTTCATTGTTGATCCGCGCCATCTCCTCGCAGTCCGGGTTCTCCGGATGGAAGTACTGCGACGATTCGCTCTGGATGAAGATCGCGTCGGGCCTGACCTCCAGGATCGCCTGCATGGCGAGCAGGTTCGCCTGGCAGAGGTGCTTGAGCGCGTTGACGAAAGCCCGGTCGCCCGTCAGCCGCTCGTTCCACCAGCCGAAGCCCGCCGAGAAGGTGGCGGCGATGTAGATCTCGTTGACCGGGGTGTAGAAGCGCACCCAGGGGAAGCGCTGGGCGAAGGCGCGGGCATACTCGGCGAACAGCTTGGGCCAGTCCGGGTTCTGGAAGTTGCCGATCCAGTCGGGCACGCCGAAATGGCAGAGGTCCGCGATCGGCGTGATCTTCTGCCGGTGGAGCGCCGCGAACGTCTCGTCGGCGAACGACCAGTCGTATTTCCCCGCTCCGGCATGGGCCGAGAAGTAGGGCGGCCCGTAGCGCAGGTACTCGATGCCGAGCTCGCCGAGCAGCCGGAAATCGTCCTGCCAGCGCTTGTAATGATCACATTTTTCCATCTCGTCCTGGCGGACGGTCTTGCCTTGCCATTCGATCGTGGGATAACTGTTCTCGATCCCGGTGGCAAAGAGAAAGCGGGCCATCCTCCCTCCCTTCCCGGCTAGAGAATGTTCAGACGGCCGCCGTCGACCACCAGCAGGGTGCCGGTGATGAAGCGGGCCTCATCCGACGCCAGGAAGGCGACCGCCGCGGCGATGTCCTCGGGCTTGCCCACGGCGCCCTCGACCTTCTCCTTGCCGCTCTCGACGTTCGGGTTGTTCCACAGCATGGGCGTGTCGACGGCCCCGGGGGCGACGCAGTTGATCCGGTTCTTCTTCTTTTCCTGCTCGATGGCCACCGCCCGGGTGAAAGCCTCCATCGCCCCCTTGGAGGCGGCGTAGGGGGAGACGCCGGCCTCGGTCTGGTGCGCGTGGACCGAGCTGATGTTGACGACGGCGCCGCGCTCCATGTGCGGCAGCGCGTAGCGGCAGAAGAGGAAGACCGAGCGGAGATTGACCGCGATAACGTGATCCCACTCCTGAACCGAGAGGTCGACCACGTTCTTGAAGGTCATCATGGCGGCGTCGTTGACCACCACGTCGATCCGCCCCCACGTGTCGAGCGCCGCCCGCACCGCGGCCTCGACCTGCTTTTCGTTCTCGACGTCGGCCCGGGCGAAGATCGCGTGCCCATCGCTCCCCCACAGATCCGCGAGCGCCTTCACGGTGTCCTCGCCATGCTGCGGGTCGAGATCCACGACGACCACCCTCCCCCCCTCCCTGGCGAAGCGCTCACAGCACGCGCGCCCGATCCCCGAACCGCCGCCCGACACGATGCAGACCTTGCCCTCGAACCGCATGGTAAACTTCCCTTCCGTTCCGGCAGCCCTCGCCTCCCCCGCCCCTCCTCCGCCATAGCCTCCCCCTCCGGCAGTTGCAGGACTTGGGCCAGCCGCTTGCAGCAGGGACGGGGTCTCCGGTGATCGCCAGGCGAATGGGGGCGCCGGCAGCCAACGGGCCGATCAACCGCGGCCCGGGTGCTCTCAGTGCTGTATCGTCTTGAGCTCGCTGACTCTCTGCTCGTACATGCCTCTCAAACAGACAGTATCAACGCATGTCTCCCGGACCTTTCTCAACCAATGGTTCTGCACATTGCGAAGGATAGCCTTGCGCTCTTTCGTTCCTACGCGCACAGCCGCGTCGCGATATGCATTGGCCATTGCGAGGTCGAGCACAGCAAGCTCCGGTGACGAGCACACCAACTGTTCCGAACGATATATTGCCTTCGCGCAGTCGAAACTCGGCCCTAAGGATGGCATGAGTGGCTGAGGCTGCGGTTGGACTTCCCTTGAAGGCTCCGGAATCGGAGCCGCGTTGTTCTTCACTGCCAAAGCCGTACCCGAATTGGGCGCAGGCGCGCTAAAAAGGACAGCTGGCCGGGGAAAGAGCTTCTCCCAGTTCGCGATCACGGCTACGCTCAGGGTGCCGATCAAGCTGATGACGGCCAGCCAAATCTGTGCGTTTTTGTTGGATGACGATTCGCCTTGATCGGGCATAAGCAATATCTCCCTGAAGGGCGGACATCCTGACCGCTGCTTTGTCGACTTCCTGGCAGCCGTCCATCTTACCACAATACATGGATCAAGAACATCACTTGCTCGCATACTGAGAAAGCAACGAAATAGAGCGATAAGGCCATGGGCGGAGCGGCCTCGACCCACTGCGGCCTCCCCGGCTCTGCCAGTCCGCAGGATCCAAGGGAACTCTGGCCGCCGAAGAGGAGTCTATATAGAGGTGATGAAGACCAGATCTCGTCGGCCTCATAGAATGTCGGCAGGGCTACTCGTCCTGATGCTGCTTCTTCTTGGCTGCGGGGATCGTCTTCCACCACTCCAAATCGCCCCTCTTGCCGGGTCAAGCATGGATCTCGGCAAATTCGAGGGCCGGTGGCTTGACGGCGAGGGAAACTTGATCGTTGTTGTTGACGGCAGGAGAACACCTCAATTGGGTCTGCGGCTTCCCCAGTGGCTCAGCCTGGCAGGCACACGCCTGCAAGACGGCCAGATCCTGTTTCACGTCAAAAACGGTCCGCTGGGACGGCCCATCCCTGGGTCCTTAAACGTCCTGGGTGAGGACCGGATCGTGATGAGGCAAGTGTTTCCACCAGCGTTTAAACCGCCAGGGTTCCTGTGTGGCAATGCCCTGGTCATACCTGAAACCGTTCTGGTTCGCGACCCATCATCTATGTGGCTTGTAAAGCTGTCGGCGAGAAGGGCCACCCAATTTGCAACCGAGACGTACAAGAAAGTATATGAAGGGACCTTCGACCGGCTCTCCCGAATCTTGTAGGTGAGCCGAACAGGCACCGCCCCCTCGGGGTGGATATGGGAGATGGACTGCCCACGGCCATTTCCGATTTCGTAGGGCTTTGTGCTATTTCACCGGCGCTACGAGTGCCGCCTGCCCCCTTACATTTGCAGAGTTCATGTGCCAGTTCCAGAAGATTATCAACATTCCGGGCATGAGCAGCAAGCTCTCATCCAAACCCAGCATGTCTCTCTTTAGGTGAAAAATGATCCATAGTAGGGAGAAGAGTACTCCGAGGATGGTGACGAGATGCACTCGGGGGGCTGCTTCCCGCGGGCGGGAGCCAAGGTGAATCATGTGCTGGATCGAGTCCGCCAGGACCAGGCCAAGAACTACAAACCAACTGACAGCCTCAGCATCAGGATAAAGCAAGCGAACCAAGAAGGGAGCAATGAGGATTGCCAGAACGAACAGCGATCCACCAAGACCCGCCCTTTTACTGACAGGAAAATCTTCTCGGTTCGTTTGGTAGTACTTTTTGTTCAGAAAGACTCGGAGGCTTGTCCTTTCAAGAATCTCGCTTACCGGATGGGCCACTGCGAAGGCAAAGTAGATGAGCAAAACGAAGGTTGTCATCTCTGAACGTCTCCTTTCTACATTCGTGATGAGATTACTTCTACAGGCCTGGGCTAACGACTGCGCCATTGCAGTCTCCCCACCACGGAAGTAGACGGACCCGTCAGAATTCTTCGCTAGATCTTCGCGCCCAGCTCCCTCCACCGCCCGCTGGATCAGACCGAAGCCGGTCTTGTTCAGCTCGCGTCGGCTCGATTCGTTTCCGGCCAGGGAACTGAGCTCGGTGACCGCGAGCCCCAGGAGCACGTCGCGCTTCTCCGGCGCCAGGCGCTCGACGAGCAGCGGACCCCAAGGATCGATCGGGACCGGCCCGCGCCCGGGCCTGGTGACTACGCCCCCGCCGTGGCCGCGTGATGACTCCCGCGGGCCGGCCATCAATTCGAAATCCATACTCGGCACCGCCGTTGCGCTGCTTCGGCTCAGTGGAGAAAGAATCACTGTGGTTGAAGGACAGAAGGTCTACGTCACGCTCAACTTATTGCTTCACCTGCCGCACGGCCGCGAGGAGTGCCGGCCGCCCTCGAGTCACTTCGGATCTTCGTGATGCGCCAGCGGTGACATCGAAATCCTCGAATACGCCGAACGAGCGTACGAGGGCGCTCCCGCCGTGCATGAAGGGTTCAGGTCCCAGCAGAAGATCGAAGTCCCGGCGAGGAAATTCCACCACCATCTCAGCCTCGTCGGCGACAAATCTCAAACGGCTTATGTGCGGCTAGCGAGTATGGCATTGGGGGACGGGTGCCGGGGTTCAAGCCGAGGCAATCCACGCGAAGGCCCGAGGGGAGAGCCGGCGCCACCCAGTGCTCCGCCCGGAGTCCCGATCTCTCAGAAGAGCGCGCCCCCCCTGAGGGGGGCGCTTGAGCCGCCCGCTGAGAGCCAACCCGGAGAGCCAGCCAACCATTGGATTGTAAGTGCACTCCCCTCTAGAGCAAGGGGCCTGCCAGGCTATAGCCCATTGATTCTAAAGGGACTTTTAGCTGGATGCCCTTCGAAACTGACAGAATTTGGCAACACCAGATATCAAAAAAATGTCAGTCCCCAACAGAGGAAGCCCCTCGGCGAAGGCGGTAGAGACGTTCCTTGCGCCAGGCGAAGCCTGGGAAGGGAGGAGGGAAACTGCAATAGACAGAACCCGAAACCCTTCATAGTGGCCCAGTAGGTCCGAATCCTACCCGGCAAGGGC